>Ga0209711_10002331_pt1 | contig 17201 bp, 11 predicted proteins | sample ArcticOcean_MG_C_7_FD_187441 | JGI IMG/M metagenome (GOLD analysis project Ga0209711, IMG submission 187441) | Marine microbial communities from western Arctic Ocean - ArcticOcean_MG_CB11_88 (SPAdes) (version 2) | ecosystem: Environmental > Aquatic > Marine > Oceanic | place: Arctic Ocean... | reverse complement strand
TCAGCGCATAATTGGTGAAGCGGTCCATCGGCTTGTCAGTGGCCTTGGCGGCAACCACCATCGACCCGGCACTGTGAATGTCGCTACAGGCCACAATTGCTTCAAGGCGCACGCGGGCGTTTTCATCGCCTATGCTGTGGTCGAGCAACCCGAGCGGTGCCTGCAGGCGATCGCTCCATCGCCCGATGACGCGTGTCGCGTAGGCACGCGCACGGTAATGCTCCGCAGCCAGAAGCGTTTCGAGCAGCGGGCGGTTGACGACCTCATGCGATTCAAACACGCCCAGGGCTTCGAATAGATGATGTTCGGTATCCGGGTCTTTCGCATCGAGCCCTGCGATCCAAGCCTCCAGCGCCGGGATGACCTGCTTTGCAGGAAGGTCGGCGAGGCGGCGTTTTGCCTGGTAGCGCTGGTAGCGCCAGTCTGATTTCAAGTGTTCGCACAACTCCGGCGCGCCTATGTTTGAAAAATCGGGAGCCTCGGCGAGCGGACGATCCTTGGCCGTGATACGCCACACGCGACCGTGCGTTTTGTCGCGGTCGGGGTGCCGGAACGACGCCTGGTAGTGGCCGATGATCGGGTTCATCCAGTCGGCGACGTAGATCGCGCCATCGGGGCCGATGCGGATATCGACCGGCCTGAAAGCGCGGTGGGGGGTTTTCAATAGCGGCGGCTTGTTGGAGAGGCGGTGGCCGGAGCCATCGGTCGACCAGCCGAGGCGGTCGATGATGTGTCCGAAGTAACCCGCGATCAGCATATCGCCCTGGATATCGTCCGGGAGGTGCGGCGACTCGGCGAACTCGATGATCATCGATTTGATCTGAGTCTTGCCGATGGACATCCCGCCGCCCCACTGGCTGCTGATGAATTCGGTCTGCACCATGCCCGGCAACAGTTCGGAGATGCCCGGGCCGTTGCTCTTGATGAAGGGCTCGCCCCAGTGGCCAAAGGCGATCCCCCACGGGTTGCCGCCGCCGGCGGTGCGCCGGTGGGCATGGAGCTGGAGACGTTTCGGGCGCAGTCGCCAAGAGCCGTGCTCATCAAGCCGTCTGATGCCCCATGGCGTTTCGACGCGCGAGAAGGAGTGCAGACCCTGACAAAACAACAACTCGCCGCCCGGGCTCCAGGTGAAGGAGTTGATGTTCTGGTGGGTGTCGCCAGTGCCGAATCCGGTGAGCAACACGCGGCGGGAATCGGCCTCGTCGTCGCCATCAGTGTCCGCGAGGTGTAGCAGGTCGTTGCCCTCGCCGACATAGGCCCCTCCGTCGCCAATCGCGAACCCGGTCGGCATGTTGAGACCCCGTGCGAACACCGTCGTTTTGTCGGCGCGTCCGTCTGCGTCGGTATCTTCCAAGATCAGCAACTTGTCGTCCGGCGGATCAGTGGGGAAGGCCTGAGGGTAAACCCAAGTGCAAAGTACCCACAGCCGTCCGGCCGCGTCCCAACTCATGCACACCGGGTTGGCGATCCCGTCAGTCTCGTCCGCGAAGAGGTTGGCTTGGTATCCGGGTGCGAGCTCGAACGAATTCAGCTCGGCAGCGGCCGAATTGTCTTTCTCCGGTGGGGCGACGGACAGCGGGTTCTGCCCAAGGGCTTCGAAAGAAAGTCCGGACCACAACAGCCCTCCAGTAATTAGATTGGCTAAGGTTGGTCGTATCATTTGACGTTCTCTCTCAGTTCAAAAATCCGGGCTTGCGCGGCTTCGATGCGCGGGATGATGGCGTCGACCTCGATCGGGAACCAGCGTGGTTTGCCGGGTCGGTGGTCTTTGCTGCTGGGCTGCGTCTGGCGGTTACCATAGAGGAAGGCCCAGTTGGTCGGCCGCCAGTGGCGTCTCCAGAGGAAGTTCTTCTGCCCGATCTGTTCCCGGACCGCATCCCAACCGGTCGACAGTGCCAGCGTCGGTTCGCCGGTGAATTGCTCGGTGACCAGCGACGCCCAACGTTCGTGGCCCGACGGCGTGAGTTGCAAACCGCCGATGGTCAACCCGCCCGTATTGAACCCGCTCAGGTCCACCGCGATCCAACCACGACGCTTCGCCAGCTTCACGATCGCTTGGGCGTAAGCTTTGATGGAAACGTTGTGCCTCGTCAGATCTGGTAGATGCGGGTTTCCCTCCGCGCGGGCGAAGGGGAACGGCGTGACCAGAACGATCTTCTCGGTGCGCGGCCGAACTTCTGCTTCGAGCAATTTTTCGTAGGCGCTGATGAACTCCGGCAAGAGCTCGACACCGTCCATCGCTTCCACCTGCCCGAAAGCTGCCACCGCCACTGTGGCGCCGATCCGATCGAGCATCTCGGCGTGGGTGCCGAAATTGCGCGGGCGCTGCTGACGATAGACCGTGTCCGCCTGCCAAGAGATGTCGCGGAAGTAGACGCTCCGCTCGCCGGCCGCACGGGTGAGATACGTTTCTAGGGCACCCGACTCGATCTGCTTCACCATCATTGATCCACCGAGGAAGGCGAGAACGTCCCCCTCTTCCAAGGCGAAACCATCGGTGAATTTCGTCACCTGGGTAGCGAGTTCCGGCGCCGCAGGGATCGCTCTTTCCACGACCTTGTTAAGGACGGCCAATGATGCGCCGGGGGTGTAGCGCCACTGGTTGGCCAACGAGAAGCTTTCCGCCCCGACGCGCAACGCGAGTTCCTCCGGCTTCCCGGCGATGCCGCCCGGCGAGCCGTGATCCATCACGCGCACCGCGATGGTATTCTCGCCCGCGCGCAACACGCCAGCGGGGATCGGGTAATTTCGCACGGTGAAGTGAGCCCCGGGGACTTCATATCCGCCGACGCGTTTCCCATTCACCCAACTGACGTCCATGTCGTCGATCTGCCCGAGGTGGACTGACGCTTTCGCCCCGGCCTGCGCGGCGCTGAGTTCGACCGTCTTGCGGAACCAAACCACGCCGTCGTAATCGGGCAGTCCCGCGTTTTCGAAATGCCCCGGAAGCTTCATCGTCTTCCACGCTTTGTCGTCGAAGTCCGGCTTCGCCCAAGCCTCGGCCTTCGATCCTGGGTCAGCGGCCGCGATCCGTTTTGACCAGTCGATGGCTGCTCCAGTTGCCGGCGCCGCGTCGCTGCGGGGTTTGATCCGAGGCTTTTTCGTGGGCTCTGCGGCCGGCTGCCCGACCCCCACCAACTTCGCGTCCAACTCGGCTTCGCCCAACCCGGCCAGTTGCACCGGTGGATCGTGGGTGAGCGTCGGTTTCCGGTAGTGCACCGTCTGTGGTGGCCCGCTGTGAATCTGTAGCGCGATCTGCCCTGAGCGCTCGCCTTCGTGATCGCGCACTGCGACGCAGAGCGTGCCATTGATCGCCGTCCAAATGCGGTCGCCAACCGCCAAGATTTCGTAGCGGTTCCACTCGCCCGGCTTGACCGCTTTGGCGGCTCGGTTGTTCCAGTCCAGCTTCCCGCGCCCGTGCTCGTGGTAGAGCTTTCCCCAAACCCCGGCGCCGACGTCTGCCTGGTATCCATGCGCCTGACCGTGAGCGTTCGCCTTCTTCGAGCGGAACTGGATTCCCGCGTTGCGATTGTCCGGCGTCAGCTTCACTTCGACGACGAAATGGAAATCTCCCACTGGCACCGTCGACCAGAGGAACTCGTTCTTCGCCACCCGTTTGTCAGAGTGCCCGATGATCGCCCCGTCCTTCACGGACCAGAACCCCTCATTGCCGGACCAGCCAGTCAGATCCTCGCCGTTGAAAAAGGATCCTTCGGCGAGGGGCTTCTCGCTCTCGGCATTCGACGAACGTCCGAGAGTTACAAATAGAACCGCCGTCAAAGTAGCGGTGATCGTTTTCATGTTCATTTTACCAGTGACTATCGATGATTCGAGATCATGCCCAGAATCGCGACATCCCAACAAGCTCTTCTAGGCATCATCAATACCCGAAGGCTGGATTAACCTTTCAACAATATCATCAAGGACTACCCAGCCATCAGGTGCAGAGGACCACAGCGAAAATGACTGCTACTGCTGGGAATTTTCTTTTGGGGCGAGGAGCTTGAGGGTGCCGTTGAAGGGATAGCAGAGGGAGAGAAAGGGTGTTGGCTAGCGTCGTAATCCGTTTGTTTACAGTCCACCTTTTGAAGCGATATCCAGCTTGCGTTGTTTTTTGAGTTTCGCCTTTAGCTCATTTACTTTTTCTGGATTCTTTCCAGCGACGTCGGTTTTCTCATTCGGGTCGTTGCTGAGATTGAAGAGTTCGGCTTTTGGGATGTCGGGCGAGTCGCGATTCTTGGATTCGGTGAGAATGAGCTTCCAGTCGCCATTTCGGAGTGCCCAGCGATTTCCGCCGGGGCCCGTAATGTGGAGGTTTCGGTTGGGCAATGGTGCTTCGCTGTTCAGAGCGGGCCACAAATTCACGCCGTCCCATTTTAGTTCGGCTGATTCTATTTTTACTTCAGCCAGGGCGCAGAACGTCGGCATCCAATCGACGACGCAAACGGGCGTTTCGAATTCAGCGCCGGGCTTCAATTTTCCGGGCCAGCGAGCAATGGTCGGGACACGGATTCCGCCCTCATAGAGCGAGCCCTTTTGGCCGCGGAGCGGAAGGTTGTTTCCGGGGATCTTGCCATTGGGGCAGTCGTCGTCGGGATATTTGGTATCGTTATTTTGCGAAGTGGAGCCGCCGTTGTCGCTGGTGAAAACGATGAGGGTGTTTTCTTTTTGCCCGGCTTCATCAATGGCGTCGACGATCCGACCGACTGAGGCATCGAAGTGCATGATGCAGGCTGAATATTGGCGGGCGACGTTTCCCACGATTTTCGCTGGGACCTTCTCCAGCCATTCGTCCGGCTCGCGAATGGGCAGATGGACGGCGGTGAATGGAACGTAGAGAAAAAATGGCTTGGGTTTTTCTGCGGAAGTTTTTTCGTTGATCCACTTCACGGCTTCATTTGTCAGCAAATCGGTAACGTGGCCTTTTTCATCGATCAATTGATGATTCCGGTGCCAGGTGACGGAGTAATCGCCCTTTTTGTAACGATGGTTGTAGGGCGCAATCCCACCTGCCAGAGAGCCGTAGCTGTGATCGAACCCATAATGATTCGGGCCCCACTCCGATTTTGATCCGAGGTGCCATTTCCCGATCAGGGCAGTGGAATAGCCCACTTCGCCGAGTGCTTTTGCCACGGTCACAGTTTCGAACGGCAAGCCCTGATTATTGATCGGGGTGGTGATTCCGAAGCGGCTCCAATACCTTCCAGTGAGAAAGCCGGCTCGTGTCGGGCTGCAAACAGGAGCGACGTAGTGCTGTTTTATTTCGATCCCTTCGGCCAGCAGCTGATTCAAGTTGGGAGTCGGAGTGTTCCCACCGTGAAACTCCACATCGGCCCAGCCAAGATCGTCGGCGATGATGAATACAAAATTTGGCTGTGACTGAGCGTTCGCGAAGGCAGAACAGGCGAGAGCCAGGAAGGAGAGAATCTGTTTTTTCATTGTTGCTAGGAATTTACTTTTGGCGGGAGGCTTTTGAAGCCGCCTTCTTCCCAAGGGACGGCGGCCAATAGCCACAACGGCTCATTCAACTTCTCATCTCTTCTCCTCTATGCCATCGTCGCGCATGCCTTTCATCTCACGTACCCTGCTGCTTGTCACGCTCCTCATTATGGCGCCTCACGCGGCCCTTGCCCAAGCGGCGAGCGAATGGGTGAACGCTTACGAAGCCAAGGTTCATGACGACTTGCCCTATCGTCTCATGAGTCCCTTGGGCTTCGACGCCAACGAACGCTACCCCGTGATCGTCTCCCTCCATGGCGGTGGTGGGAAGGGCACTGACAATCGCAAACAATTGAAGCAATGGAATCAGCAACTTGCCGAGAAGCAGATTCGTAAAGACTACCCCTGCTATGTCTTAGCACCTCAATCCACCGGGCTCTGGGATGAAACTCATCTGAGAATGATCCAGGCGGTCATCGCCGAGCTCCCAGGGGTCGACAAAGATCGCATCTACATGATGGGCCATTCTATGGGAGGTCATGGATCTAACATACTCATACAATTCGCTCCGAAGTACTTTGCTGCCATCGCTCCCTCCGCCGGCACCGGATTGAAGCGGACGGAAGAGTTCATCGATCCTTCCAAGATGAAAGACGTTCCAATCTGGGCCTTTCATGGCGATCAGGACAAGGTATGCCCTTACGATCGCAATCTGGAACTCTTCAATGAGCTGAAGGAATTGGGTGGCAACATGAAGCTCACCACCTTCAAAGGCGACGGACACGGCATCGCCGGAAAGATGATTCCGGGCGCAGATAATGGTAGCATACTCATGAGTGGAGAACGCTGCGATCCCGAACCCGATTTCTTAAAATGGCTGTTCAAGCAGCGCTTGCCTGGCAATCAGGCAGCGTCTGAGGAGGAGAGGACAGACGTCCCCAGTAATTTCCTCACATTCAATCACGGCGAGGTCGAGAGACGCTATCTCATTCACCGTCCCAAGAATCTCCCAGACAACGCACCCCTCGTCTTCTTGCTCCACGGCTATCGGGGTGATGCGCGCAGCTACATGGAGCTGGGCATGAATCGCGTGGCCGACGCGAACGGATTCGCGGTCTGTTATCCTCAGGGAGAGAAAGATCGCAAGGGAATCCCGCACTGGAATGCCCGATTCAAGATCAGCAAGGTCGACGACATCGGTTTCCTCTCAGCTCTCGCCGTCCATCTGCAGTCAACACACAAGCTCGACCCTAATAAGACCTTCACTTGCGGCATTTCAAATGGAGGTTTCATGAGTTACACCCTGGTGGCAGAGAAACCAGAGGTCTTCAAAGCCGCCGCCTCCGTCATCGGCACCATGAGTGGTTACACCTGGGAACACCGGGATCAGATCAAGCCCGTGCCCATCTTACAAATCTCAGGGCTTCACGACGAGATCGTTCCCTACGACGGCAGTATGTCTCCAAAGGGCGGCTGGGGCGGCGCGCCGAACCAAGACGACATCATGGAATTCTGGAAAGGGCTGAACCAGACCAAGACAGAAGAAGTGGTGAAACTCTCAGACAAGACCACCGCCCACTACTACAAAGACGGCGTGAACGGCAACCAGATCTGGCACTACAAGATCAAAGAGTTTGGGCACCGTTTCCCTCACAGGCGCAATGGCGCCGGGATCAGCTCGGTGAAAGAGATCTGGAAGTTCTTCATGGAAGTGAACTAATTCTGCGGAAGATCCGGGAGTGGTGACTTTCGACACGAGAAGCTTTAACGAAACGGATTCAACATCCTAACAGGTGCGTCATTGAAGTCGCGTTCGTTTCGTGTCACCACGGTGAGGCCGTGTCGGATCGCTGTGGGGGCAAGGATGCCGTCGGACGGTGATATTCTGATGCCCTTAAGATCCAGCTGCCCTTGCATTTGTCCCCGGCTATGGGCGGCGGCGCGATTGAAACTGAGGATGGAACCAGCCATGGTCGAGTTGAGTGAGGTGAGCCACTGTTGGAACTGATCGCGCCGCTTGCCCTGAGGTAATCGCTCGATATCTCGACGGATCTCGGCAATCGTTAGGGTAGAAATGAAGAGTTCGGACTCATTCTCTGCAAGCCATTCGACGACCTAGGCGTCCGGGCGAGGCTTGAGCTTTTCGGAAAACACATTGGTATCAATCAGGTAGCTCATTCGCCGAAGTTTAACGGCTCAGGGAGATCTTCCTCGCTTTTGCGAGCGGGTACAGAACGATCTCGCCATCAAGTAGATAGAACTCGAAGTCATCCCCCGCTTCGAGTTTCATCTGATCGCGAATCGCTTTTGGAATGACAATCTGTCCTTTCTGAGCAAGCACCGCAGTCATGGTAGGAATAGGGAGATCTGTCAACCTGGAGGCCACTTGCGCTGGTCACAGAGTCGCCGCGGCGAGACTGTTCAGGTAATCCTCAAGGTTAGTGTAGCCGTCTTGGTCCGCGTTGCGATCCTCGGGATTGTTGGGATCGAGTTGGTGCTCCTTTTCCCAGTCGTCAGGCATGCCATCGCGATCAGTATCGAGCGGCGCAGGCTTGGATTTTAACGTTGGCCATCCGCCGACTTCTTTCTGGGAATCAATGCGGCGATGGGTGCGATCGCGAACTCCCTGGATGACACGTTTGTCGGCGGTATCTCGCATCAAGGACGCGCCGGCCTTGGCTAACACTTGTGTGTAGGCCTCCTTCGCAAGGTGCGTGATAGGGCGATCGGGTTCCGCGACGGGTTGGTCTTGCATTAAGGAAGTCTCCTTTGGCACCTTGCCAGGATAGCCTTTGTCTCGGATTCCCCACTGCATGGCCAAGTGATTGTCTTTGGTCCAAGCCTCGTTCCACTCGAAGGCCGTGCCGCTGAGGTAAGCAAAGGTTTGGTGATCCACTTTGACTTTTGGCCGGATGGGGAAACGATCGTTGCTCGTCTTGGAGTTCGGACCCGGTCGGTAATAATTGCTGACAATATTGAATTGGCCAGCACCGAGATTCAGGGAGCCTTCCCAATTGTAGATGACATTGTTACGAAAGTCGAAGAGCGCACCTTCACCGTTCGGTTGATCAGGAAGGCCGCTCAGCGTCGGGTGCCGATTGCGACTGCTGAAGAGGAGATTGTGGTGGATGGAAACCTTTCCACGGGTCTTGCGTAGTGACATGAGCATGGCATGGCCGCCCTTGTGGTGAGTGCTTTTGTGAAGGGCTTCGCCAAACATGGACCACTGAAGGGTGAAGTTCGACAGATGATCGGTATCCATGGTGCCATCCACACCCCAAGTCGCCGTGACATGATCGAAGATCACGTCCTTCGCTTTGGAAATGTGGAGCGTATCGCCAGAGGTCTTGCTTTCATCGCCTAACCGGAAACGCAGGAACCGAACGATGATGTTAGAAGAATCTTTGATTTGAAAGGTCTGGTCTCGCAGTGTGATACCATCGCCTGGGGCCGTTTGCCCAGCAATGGTGAGCCCGTGTTGATTCTCTACGCGGAGTGGCTTCTTCAGTTGGATGGTTCCACTCACCGTGAAGATGATAGTGCGCGGCCCCTCGGCATTCTCAATGCCAGCGCGCAACGAACCCGGACCTTCGTCGCCGAGTTGCGTCACCTGATAGACATCACCGCCACGCCCACCGGTGGCGAAACGTCCATAGCCTTCAGCCGTGGGAAACGCCAGTTGTGAGGGGGCCGCGACGGCGCCCTGAATCGATAGAGCAGTCCACAAGGCTCCGAGAAGAAAGCGATGGAAATTCATGACGCCATTGAACGCGATAGGGAACAGGCAGGCAATGACGGAGATTGCGCCTGTTAGGACCGTTGCGCGCGCCTTTACGCGGGATGGCAGGTTCCCTACAGTTCAGAAAATGTTCTTTCGATCTTCCCTCACGCACCGCAAGATCCTCACCATACTCCTGTCGCTCGTCTGGCTGCCTGCCTGCCACAACTCAGGCTCTCGACATTGCCGAAGGATGGCGCTTTACCAAGGGCGACGACCCGGTGGTATCGCCTGCGGGTGAGCGTGCCAGCAGCGGCGAGCGAGGGCGCCTACTTCAAACATTACCAGAGACTGACGTTGTTGCTAGGGGCGGTGGACGATGTATAGGGCTCCCGAAGGAGGATAGTTTCTAGGGGCGCGAGTAGGACGGGTCGGAGACCCGTCCTACTCACTCAATCTTTATGAACCGCACGCAAACCGGGCTGGGCACTTTCACACTGGCCTTGGTTGGCGTCAGCAAACCGGTCTTCTGATCGATGCGGAACACGATGACATTGCCGCCGGACTGGTTCGCAACGAGCATGTATCGCCCGGTCGGTTCGATGGCGAAGTTGCGCGGCGTCTTGACGCCTGTTCCCTGGTGGCCGACTGCCGTCAGCTTGCGTGTCACCGGATCGATCGAGAAAATCGCGATCGAGTTGTATGGGTCGCGGTTCGATACATAGACGAACTTCCCCGACGGGTGCACGACTGTTTCTGCCGTACTACCGCCCTTGCGCTCGACATCGCTGGGCAGGGTGGACAGCACCTGCTTCTGGGTCAGGGTGCCTTTTCCCGGGTCGTAGTCACAGGCGATGATGGTCAGATCGGACTCGCCATTGATGTAGGCGCGCTTGCCGTCCGGGCTCCATGCGAAGTGGCGCGGTCCGGCGCCTTTCGGAGCGTCGAACGCTCCATGCTTGGTCAGCGTTCCTTTCGCAGCGTCGAAGGCATAGACGATGACCTTGTCCAGACCCAAGTCGCAGCACAACGCGAACTTGTTGGCCTTGTCGACATGGATCGAGTGGCCGTGCTTGCGTTCGCCGACGTGCTGCTGGAACGAGGATCGGTCGCTGAGCATGCCGGTGTCCGGGTCGATCGGGATAGAGATGCAACTGCCACCCGAGTAGTTGGCGGCGAGAACGTTTCGGCCGGATGGATCGACGACCAGGTGGCACGGCGCGGCGCCCTGCGAGGGTTGCGAGTTGAGAAACGTCAGCTTACCGGTCTCCGCATCGATGGAGAATGCGCTGAGGGTCGCCTCCCGTTCGTTGACGGCGTAGAGGAACTTCTTGTTTGGATGAATTGCGACAAAGGAGGGGTTGGCCGTCTCGACCGCCAACGTCGCAGCAGTGAGTGAGCCGTCCTCAAGGTTCAGCTCGCTCTGATAGATCCCCTTGCTCTCCTCGCCAGTGTAGGTGCCCAGGTAGACGCGGTATTTCTCCTGCGCTTGGGCTGCAGACGAGGTGGTGAGGGCGATGAGGATTGCAGCGAGTGCTCGTCGAATGTTCATTTTCATTTGTGGTAAGTTTAGGTTCACTTTATCTCTGGCGTAAAGCACACATGCTGAAATGATCGGACGGGTCGAAGATTCATCTTGCCGTCCGTCCAACTGCTAGATTTCGTCGATACCCTCGACCAGAAAATCAATGGCATGCACAGCGTGATGGTCCTGCGCCACGGAAGCGTCATCGCCGAGGGCTGGTGGGCGCCCTACTCAGTCGAGCACAACCACGTGCTCTATTCTTTGAGTAAGAGCTTCACCTCGACCGCGATCGGCTTTGCGGTCGCCGAGGGGAAAGTGGATATCTCCATACTGGGCTGGAAGTTGAGGCTTGGCAGGTCGGGGTGAGGAGTCACCTTTGCGCTAATACACGATGAAGGAAGGTGAGAAGGGAGTATGCGGGAATCCCCCGCCGTGGTTGCTGGGATGGAGGGCTGCGAAGGCAAACCTCGTGCCCGGCAGTATCGTGCCGGTGGTGATGGGAGCGGTCTTGGCACTCTACTTTTTTCATCCGGCCACCCGAGAATTTATCGAGCGGATGGCGGAGACTAAGGCGCAGTGGGGATTTGGATATAGTGCTCTGGTGGGAATTGTGGCCGGGGCATTCGTGCCGGAGATTCTGCGAGTCGCCTTCTTTCAGAGGGGTGGTGCGACGCAGCGCAACTTTAAGAACCTGATCTTCACGGTGCCGCTCTGGTGCGTGATGGGCTTGTGCGTGGATCTCCTCTATCGGTATCAGGTCGTTTGGTTCGGCGACGAAGCAACATTAGGGGTGGTGGCGAGGCAGGTGTTTGTGGATCAATTCCTCTACAATCCGCTTTTCGCGGCGCCGGTGTTGGTGTGGCTTTACGATTGGCGCAATGGGGGGTATCGAATGCCAAAGGATCGGTTCAATGTGCGCTACTATTATGTTCACGTTTTTCCGACGCTTCTCGCGGGTTGGTCGGTGTGGATTCCTGTGACGAGCATGCTCTACACGCTGCCGGAGACGGTGCAGGTTCCGCTCTTTGCGCTGGCGCTTACCTTGTGGGTACTGATCTTCACGTGGATGAGTGAGAATAAGGGGAGGCGTTTATAACCCAAAGAAGACAGCACGGCATACCCCTTCATGCGTGCTAGAGGCCGGCTTCGTATCACTAGAAGTGGTTTAGTTTTGAAGCCGCCTTTGGACCGGGCCGGAGCGGATGGGGGAAAGAGGGGGTTGGTCGCTGAGAGGATCGCAGTGGTGAAATGAGAGTTTGCGGGGGCCTCAGCGCTTTGCTTATACCAACTTGAAAAATAATCTGGTAGAATTCATTCGATCTCTGGGCCAATGCCCTCGTTGTCAAAGCAAAGAGATGCACCCAAGGGTATTTCACTCGCATCAATTTGCTTTTCCGCCTCGGACTTTACTCAGATCTCTTCGCTACTTCTATTAGCTAGTTTTTCGCATTGGTATTAGACCAAAATCTCGTTTACCACCCGCGATTTCTCCACACCAGTCAGCCGGAAATCTAATCCTTGGAACCGGTAGGTGAAGGTCTCGTGATTGATCCCGAGTTGGTTCATCACCGTCGCGTGCAAGTCTCGCACGTGGACCGGATTTTCGGCGACGTTGTAACTGAAATCGTCGGTCGCGCCGTAGCTAAAGCCCGGTTTGATCCCGGCACCTGCCATCCAGATGGTGAAGCAGCGCGGGTGGTGATCACGACCACCTTCCGGGCTATCCCACTTGCCCTGACCGGCGACACCGCGACCGAATTCGCCTCCCCAAATGACGAGTGTATCGTCTAACATGCCGCGTTGTTTCAAGTCTTTGATCAGCGCCGCACTCGGCTGGTCGGTATCGCGACAGCGCGCGGTGCACCAGCTTTTCAGGCGGCTGTGGTGATCCCAGTCCGGGTGGAATAGTTGGATGAAGCGCACCCCTCGCTCGGCGAGGCGACGCGCGAGAATGCAATTGGCTGCATAGCTTCCAGGACGCCGCGAATCGGGCCCGTAAAGATCGAAGACGGACTCCGGCTCGTCGCTGATGTCAGTCAGTTCCGGCACGCTCGCCTGCATGCGGAATGCCATCTCGTACTGCTGGATGCGCGTTTCAATTTCTGGATCACCAGTCTGTTCGAAGCGCAGCTGGTTGAGTTCGCCGAGCCTGTCGAGCATCTCGCGACGCAGGTGGCGCGGCAGGCCGTCGGGATCTCTCAGATAAAGGACCGGCTCCTTGCCGCTGCGCAGTTTCACGCCTTGGTAGACTGAAGGCAGGAAGCCGCTGCCCCAGTAGTGATCGTAGAGCGGCTGGTCGCTGCCGCGCTTCATTTTGGAAAGAAGCACCAGGTAGTCCGGCATGTCACGGTTCTCGCTACCGAGCCCGTAGCTCACCCAGCTGCCCATGCTCGGGCGTCCGGTGAGGTGGTGGCCGGTGAGGAATTTCGTCATCGCTGGCGCGTGGTTGATCTGGTCGGTCACCATCGATTTCACGAAGCACAGATCGTCGGCGACCGAGGCGGTGTGCGGTAGCCACTCGCCAATGGTCGCACCGGACTTGCCGTAGCGCGCGAACTCGGTGTGCGAGGGCATGATCAGCTGCGGTTTCCCTTTGGTCATGCCACTGAGGCGCTGTCCACCACGCACCGAGTCAGGTAATTTCTGACCGGCGAGTTTCGCCAGCCCGGGCTTGTGGTCGAAGAGCTCAATCTGCGACGGCCCGCCAGACTGTGTGAGGAAGATCACCCGCTTGGCCTTGGGCGCGATATCGATAGGCACCTTGGCAAGCAAGGAATCAAGCGCCATCGCCCCGAGCGAAAGCCCGGAGCACTGGCCGAGGAAGTAGCGGCGGCTGGTGGAATTCATGATTCAATAGCTGGGTTGGGGGGCATCTTGTTCTGTTTACTCATGCGTCAGTGCCTCGTCGAGGTTCAGGATCAGGTTCGCAACCAGGGTCATCGCCGCCTTCTCTGCGTTGCCTCCGGCGGAGAAATCTTCTGTGGCCTGCGCGTCTGTTTTGTAGAACGCGAGCGCCTTCTGCCGCTGCAGCTCGCACACCTGCAGCTCGCGCTCCGACGGTTCACGGCTCAGCACTCGGCGGTAGATCTCTTTCACATCGAAGGCTGCGAGTCGCCGCGCCGCCTCCAGCGAAGTCTTGTCATTAAGCAATGTGAGGGCGTGCAGCGGCGTGTTGGTCCGCCGCGGCGTCACCTCGCAAGTGCGCCGCATAGCGCTGTCGAACAAGAATGTCGGCGCGCTGCTCCTACGCCAAAAAGCATAAAGCGTGCGCCGGTAAGCCGCGGGTCCGAGCGACGGTCGGTAGGTGAAACGCCCCATGAACTGGTCGCTCCAGATCCCGGGTGGTTGGTAGGGGAACACCGGCGGGCCGCCTTTCGCCCGGTTTAGCAGGCCACTGGCCGCCAGTAGCGAGTCGCGCAACATCCACGCCGGGAGGCGGTAGCGAGCACCGCGCGCGAGCAGGCGGTTTAGAGGATCTCTGTCCAACAACTCCTTGGAGACAACCCCACTCTGACGATAGGTGTCGCTGGTGACGATGAGCTTGATAAGATGCTTCACGTCCCAACCGCTGTCGACGAACTCGACCGCGAGCCAATCAAGGAGCTGCGAGTGCGTCGGCATCTCACCCTGAAGTCCGAAATCGTTCGGAGTTCGCACCAGTCCCGCTCCGAAGAACAACTGCCAGATCTGGTTGGTGATGACGCGTGCCGTCAACGGGTTCCGCTTCGACACGATCCATTTGGCCAGCGCAATCCGATCGCGAACCGATTTATCTTCAAACACCACGGGCAGAACCGCTGGCTTCACCTCGTCGCCATGAGCGTCCCACACACCGCGGACCAGGACGTGCGACTTGCGCGGAACTTTGCGTTCACCGAGCACCATCACCTTCAGCTTGCCGTTCGCCTTGTTAATCTCGTTGAACTGCCGCTTCACCTCAGCATGATGCCTCGCCGCTGCGCGGTATTCCGCGTCGTCCTCGAGGAATTGAGCGAGCAACTTGTTGCGCAGTTCGCCCTCAGGTTTCTCGCCGTCTGCGAGCTGCTCCATCGGCATCTTGCCGAGGGAGCGGACAGCGGCACCGCGCTGGTCGGTGAGCGCCAGGCGGAATCTTCCAATCAGCGCACGCTCTTCCAGCGAGCGATGCATCAATACGATATCGAGAGTTTCATCCCCACCTAAGATCAGCGGCTCGGATAACTCGAATACCGCCCGGTGAGGTTTGTCTGCCGGCTGGGTACGCGTCGTCCATCCGGTGCGCGGGTCGTCGTCGAGTGTGCCGCTGATGCTGGAGTACTTGCTGTCACGCCCCTTGCCATTGACGTCCGCGACCGCCTTTGCCAGCTCGAGATCCCGCACCTGCGTCGAGCCCTTCTTGCTCACGCGCAATTTGACGTTTGTTAGGATGAACTCGCCGTCATCGGTGAACGACAATTTACCGTCCTTGTGGGAGGGGTGCGGGAACACTTCGAGGCGCACTCCAGTGATACGATCTAGCTCGGTCTCGCCCGTCGAAACACTGAAATCGTCCTGCACCGGAACGCCTTTTTCGACCTGCACGATGCCGTCAGCCTCCGCTCGAAGCCGAGAACCCTCCTTCGATGCTACTCTTACAGGATGAACGATTTTCCATGGATCAAATCCTTTTTTTACTTCTGCTTGCTGTGTCGTAAGCCAGCGCTCGAAGGCAGGAAAACGCGACTCACGTAGCGCGCTGAACGACGCGCCCGATTGGTCGAGAAATTTCTTCGCCTCGGCGAGCGCGCGCGCGGAGTATGGCGATTTATAATCCATGTAGGGCTTTGCCCCTCCGCCCGCCTTGCCGTCCTCATCGATGTTGTCGAAGAACGCGGTTAGACTGTAGTAATCGACCTGCGAGATGGGATCGAATTTGTGATCATGACACTGCGTGCAACCGAGGGTCAATCCGAGAAACAGCGTGCCGGTCGTGTTGGTGCGGTCGAGCACGTAGTCGACGCGCGATTCGGCGGGATCCCGGCCGCCCTCGCCATTGGTCATGTGGTTGCGGTGGAAACACGTGGCGAGAATTTGCTCGGGCTTCGCGTCCGGGAGCAAGTCACCGGCGAACTGCTCGATGGTGAACTGGTCGAAGGGCATGTTCGTGTTGAACGCATCGATCACCCAGTCGCGCCACGGCCAATTGCTGCGAGTCGCGTCGGCCTGAAAGCCATCAGTATCGCTGTAGCGCGCGCCGTCGAGCCACCACATCGCCATGCGTTCGCCGAAGTGCGGCGAGGCGAGCAGCTCGTCGATCAGTTCATCGAATCCTGTCTCGATTTGATCCATGGTCGGTGGCAATCCGGTCAGGTCGAACGCAAGTCGCCGCCTCAGGGTGTGATCCGGAGCCAGCGGTGACATTTTGAGGCCCTCCAATTTCAGTCGCTGTGAGACAAAGTGATCGATCGGGTGCGCGTCCGGTCCTTTGATGATCCCTCCTTTTACTGGTGGCACGAACGACCAGTGTTTTCCCCACTCGACACCTTCACGGATCCATTGCTCCAGGACCGCAATTGCCTCCGGTTTGAGTGGCTTTTTGTGGGAATCATCCGGTGGCATGAACTCATCGGGATCGTCTGATTTCACCCGCTTGATCAGCTCGCTCTCCTCTGGCTTGCCTGGAACGATCACCTTGGCGATGGCGCCTTCGCGCGTATCGAGGCGCAATTTCGCCTTGCGTGCAGCGGCGTCGAATCCGTGGCAGGCGAAACAGTTGTCAGAAAGGATGGGGCGCACGTCCCGATTGAAGTCGACGGGTTCCTCAGCAAGGACGGTGGACCATGCTGCGAGAAGGATAATGGAGAACTGTGTGGGGCGGAGGAACCTCATGAGGATGTTTGAACCTACGGGATTACTGACGCAGTCTTCCATGTTGAGACAGAAAATGTCTGATCAGTCTCACGTTTTCGGACGATTCGCGCTATCGGGTTTTGATTGTGGCTGGGCGCTTTTGCATTTCGGTTACGCGTTTGGAGTGTGTTTTGGCTAGGTTTTTGGATTCTTTTGGGGTCGAACTCTAGGTTGAAGAGTTGGGGAGCCATTCCGGCAATTAGTTTCCAGGGGCCGTTTCGGATGGCTAAGCGGTTGTAGCCGTCGTGGTTGATGACCCCGGGACGGTCAGGGAGTTCGGTCTTTTCGCCGGCAAGCAACGGGATGCTGCTGGTGCTGTCTTCGGCCGCGCCTTCGGGGAGATCTTGATCTAAGATGTCGGCGACGGTGGCCATGAAAACTGCTAGGAATTCGCTTTTGGCGGGAGGGCCTTGAAGGCGCCTTTGGACCGGACCGGAGCGGAGGGGGGCGAAAGGGGGTTAACTTACAAAAGCAGCAAGTCTGGCCTGCCCGGCCTCCCAGATTCACAAGAAGACGTGGGTGGCTGGGAAGACTATCCTGAGATTCATCGGCCCGCAGACTGGGACACCGATCGCGATGGCCTGCCTAACAAGTGGGAGATCGAGAAAGGCCTCAACCCTGACGATACTCGTGATGGCACCATAGACCCCG
>Ga0209711_10002328_pt1 | contig 17220 bp, 9 predicted proteins | sample ArcticOcean_MG_C_7_FD_187441 | JGI IMG/M metagenome (GOLD analysis project Ga0209711, IMG submission 187441) | Marine microbial communities from western Arctic Ocean - ArcticOcean_MG_CB11_88 (SPAdes) (version 2) | ecosystem: Environmental > Aquatic > Marine > Oceanic | place: Arctic Ocean... | reverse complement strand
TTTTTTTTTCAAAGTATTGCTCTGTGGGATGGGTGATATAAATGGCTTCTGTTACGGGGTTTGGATAAACCTTGACTTGTAGTTGCAATTCAGGTGACTCTGTATTTAGGGTTGATAAATCTAAAGACGGATAATAGCCGTTTCCTAATTGTATGCTCCCATCTTCAGAGGTCATAGCCCCTACCAGCACTTCTCCTGCAGTATAGCTCAGTTTATTGGTGCCGTTTTCATAAGTAGCTCCTGCTGGACCAATCACCTGTTTTGAAATAGTTTGACTAAATCCTGAAAGGCTTACAAGCAAAATAGCTAAAGTAAAATAGCGCATAATTAAATTGGTTTATAACTCAAAGATAACAAAATTTATTTTTCAAATAAATTATCGCTTAAAAGCAAACCCAGTAAACAACCCAAACACCCCAGCAGCGATGCTTGTGAGCTGATTATCCCTTGAAGTTCTTTTAAATTTATTATTACTTTTCTCCAACATCAGGTTTAATTCTTTTAACCTGTTCAGTTCTTCTAATTGATCGGCATTTATCGCTTTTTGCTCTTTTAGCTGGTAAGCAAACTCATCCTTTGCATTGATTGCTTTAGCAGCTCTCTCCATTTCCATCTGTACCCTAAAATCTGCATTTTCGATTTCAGCTGTTAATTTACTGTTTTGCTTTTTTACTTTTCTTAAGTTTTCAGCTAATTTTTCTTCTTTAGGCGTAAGCATGCCTATGTAGTCATATTGGTTTGCAAAACACATCACCAAATTGTACATAAATTCTGATAGAGACACCTTGTGCTTTTCAGCTAAACGCCTAAGCATAATCTTTTCCTCAGCAGCTACTTTGAGACTGATAGTCATGTTTCTATATTTTTCATTTTCCATAACTGTTGGATTAATCCTTAATTTTTGCAGGTATACCTAATAAATCTACCTGTAGTTTACCACAGGTAGACCTCATAGCTTTTATTTTTAACGCCTATTTCAAGGCATTTTTCAATTCAAATATACAAAATTTGTTTCATATTGTTGTATTATTTAATTAATTATGTAACTTTGTGTAAAGTTTTACGTATGAATAATGATTTAGTTTTCAAATTAGACCTTATGAAACAGCGTTACACGCTGCCCAAGTATTTTGGTATTAGCCCACGCATGGTGACTTATTGGAAGAGTAAAGTGGTGCTTCCTTTTTTTGATACAGGAAAAAAAGGAAAAATGAATGTACCTCAGGCGCTCTGGGTATGTTTAATCCAAGAGCTAAGTACATTTGGAATCAATACCACAAAGCTTGCTGAGCTTGCCAAAATGGTATGGGATGAGCCACGTGAGAAAGGGTATTTTAAATCTAAGCTCGAAAAGCATATTGCTTTTTTAAAAAAGCAAAATATTGTTGATTCGTCTTTAAAGGGTTTTGAATTTATTTTAAACGATTCTAGGCTTCTTAGTACCCATGGAATGGAGATAAACCCATTTTCCGATGCTGTTATTGATAGCATTTTGGTAGATAAAAAACCTATGTCGTTTTACTACTTTCCTAAAACAGGTGAGTATCACATAAGAGATGGTAATAAAGCTATTACAGAAAAGTTTCTGGAAATGATAAACGATAAGGCTTATATGTGTATTCCTCTTATGCCCTTTATTGAGCAAATAGTCTCTGTTGAGTTTCAAAGAGTAAAAAAAGATATTGCTTACTTAAGCCAAATTGAGAATCAAATACGGGAGATTATTATGTTTAAATCTCCAAAGTACATTGAGCTACTTGTGGATAACGATAACATCAAACCCCTTATCATTCGTGAAGACCATAAAAAGGCCAAGCAGCTAGCGGATTTCTTTTTAAATAACAAACTCCCCAAAACAGCAAGGCTACTCATTGAGCCAAGAGCACAAGACAATTACAAACTAACCATCTTAACCAAATAGTATGAACCATTTTGTATCACCACATCAGTTCCTGCCGTGTCAGCCTGAACAATACAGCGTAAGAGGTGGCCCGCCGCCTACTTGCCACATGAGGCGATGCAAATTGATAAAGCAGAACAACTATTAAACAGGAACAAAAAAGAGAAATTTACAACTAAGGAAATTGAAGAAATAAAACAATTTTTAGAAAGTTATTCTAAAATTATAATCCATAACATGTTAAACGATAAATAAATGAAAAATGCCATTTTATACGTTCGTGTTTCTACAGACGAACAAGCTAATAAGGGATTTTCACTTAGAGACCAAGAAGAAAAATTAGTTAAATACTGCAATGACCACCGTTTAACTATTAAAGAGATATTTAGGGAAGATTATTCCGCTAAAACCTTTAACAGGCCTGAGATGAAAAAGCTCATTGGCTATTGCAGAAAAAACCACAAGAACATTGACGAGCTATTGTTTGTAAAATGGGATCGGTTTTCAAGAAACACAGCAGAGTCCTACAACAAAATCAATCTTTTTCAAGGACTAGGAATTAATGTGAATGCAATTACTCAGCCTTTGGATATGTCCATTCCAGAACAAGGCATTTTATTGGCTGTGTATCTTTCAACACCCGAAGTAGAAAATCTAAGACGTTCCCAAAATGTAATTGCAGGGACAAGACGAGCAATGAAAGAGGGCCGTTATGTAAGCTCTCCACCTAAAGGCTATTCTATGGGAAGAGATGCGTCTAAAAAACCTGTTTTAATGCCAAATGATGATGCAGATTATATACGTGATGCATTTGAACTAATGTCCTCAGGGATTTATAACCTTAAAGAAGTATTTGGCAGGCTCAAAAAGAAAGGGTTTAAATCCAGCTCAACTGCATTTTCAAGAACAATGCGTAATCCTTTGTACTGTGGTAAAGTGTATATCAAAGCATACAAAGACGAAAGAGAACAATATATCGATGGAATCCATGAGCCCTTAGTGACAAAGGCTACTTTTGATAAGGTTCAAGAAATTTTAGATGGACGTAAAAAACAAAAAGGGAAGTCTCACAAAAAAGTAAATCCTAACTTCCCGCTTCGTGGATTTGTCATGTGTCCAAAATGTGATAAGCCGCTTTCGGCGAGTACCTCAAAAGGGCGTAACAAACCCTACTCCTATTACCACTGCTTTTCTCCATGTGATGTTCGTATTAAAAAAGATGATGTTCATGCGTGGTTTAATCATTTTTTAAAATCCATTTCACTGGACCAAAATGCATATAAATTACTCATTGAACTTATCAAAGAAGAATTTGCGAAAATTGACAAGCAAAATGGAATCGGTCCGAAGCATTATCAGAAGCTCAATAACTTGGAAGAAAAGCTACTTAAAATCCAAGACTTATACATTGATGGCGATCTTTCAAAAGAGGAGTATCAAAAAGCCAAAATGAGATGCCAAAACCTTATAAATGAGCTAAGAGAAAAAGAAAAACAGTTGGAGAAAAAACAAGAAGTTTTTCAGTTGTATAAAAATGGTCTAAAAGGACTTGAAAGTATTGAAAATCAATACATTAAAAGTAGTTTAGACAACAAAAGAAGGCTAATTGGTTCGATATTTCCAGAAAAATTTCAATTTGAAAATAAAAAAGTTCGAACCGCTGATATTAACCCCATTTTGCACAAAATAGCCCATTTTAACAGAGTAAATAAAAAAAATAAAAAAAGGGATAAATCTAAAAAAGAAGATTTATCCCGTTGTGTACTGAAGGCGGGACTTGAAACAGTTTTTTTTTACCCTTTTTAAAACCCTTATAAAACCTTAAAACGTCTTTAAACTTAACTAAACTTACTAGAAACAGTACTTTTAAAGTGTTAAGTAAAATTAACTATAATTAAGTGTTATTAGAAAACGGTGGACATAAGGTGGACAGTAAGTAGATAATGTTGTATATTCGTATTGTTCAAAATTCAATACTTATGGCTACTATAACTTATCAACTTTTTAGTAAAACCGAAAATGCTCCTATTTGTGTAAGACTTTCAGTAAATAGAAAATTAAGGCCACGTGCTAAAACTGGCTTACATATTAATCCAAAAAATTGGAGTGCTACAAATTATCCTAAAACAAACGATGCGACCAATAAACAATTAAAATCTACACTAAAGAACTTAGAAGTGTATATTTTAGATGAGGTTAATAATGCAAACACGAAAGGCGAAACAATAAATACGGCTTGGCTAAAATATAAGATAGATTTATTCTTTGAGCGTATTACAGAAACCACACAAAGCGATTTATTAACAGATGCAATACAAAGTATAATTGATGAAGCACCAACAAGAAAAAACGGTAAGGGTGGTATTGGTTTATCAAAAAGTAGAATTAACGCTTATAACTCACTAAAGGATATTCTTACAGATTATCAAAAGCAAAATTCTTACAAGGTTAAGGACGTAAATGTAAAATTTGCAAAAGACTTTTTAAAATACCTACTCAATACAAAGAGTTATCAAAAAAGCTATGCACTTAAAAAAATAGCAGACTTAAAAACGGTTTGTAATGATGCTTCATTTTATGGAATTGAAACCAGTACTCAATTAAAAAAGATTGATAGTACTAAAACTAAAAATGAAAATATACTTTATTTAAACCCTAAAGAATTAAAAGCAATAGAAGAGGTTGTTTTATTCAATGAAGCCCTTAAAAACGCTCGTAAATGGTTGTTGTTAGGTTGCAATTTAGGGCAAAGAGGTGGCGACCTTTTACAATTAGATGAAACCAACTACAAGAAAATAAATAGTTTAGAAGTTATACAGCTGAAGCAACAAAAAACAGATAAAAACGTAACTATACCAGTTTTAGAAAAAACAAAAGAAATTATAAAAAGCGGTTTGCCTTATAAAATATCAATTCAGATATTTAATAAATACATTAAAGAAATATGCAAACTTGCAGGGATTAACGAACCTATAAAGGATAGTAAAATCACAGTAATAGAAAAGGGCAAAGGAAACAAGGAAAAAAGAAAAGTAAGCGGTATTTATCCAAAGTGGCAATTAATGGCTTCACACGTTTGTAGACGTTCGTTTTGTACCAACTTATACGGAATACTACCAACTCCTTTAATTATGAGTATATCCGCTCACAGTTCAGAAAAGATGCTATTAAATTATATAGGCAAAGATAGTTTAGACTTTGCACAACAAATTGCGGATTTTTACACACTACAAGCATTAAAGGAGAAGAATCAACCTCTGCTTCAGGTTATAAAAAATGTATCTTCCCAAAATTAATTGAACTCCATAATAAACTTGTGAGTATTTTTATGAGGTTTATAATATATTAGCTATAAAAAACTCTTTAGATGGATGAATTATTTAAAAAAACAAATGAATTTTTAGTAGAATTTTATGGAACTTTAAAAGAATTAGAGGAGTCTATAATACCAACAAGACCTCTCGATGAATATGATTTTGTGGGTGAGTTGGATTCTATTTTTGAGGAGTTATGGGAAAAAGAAAGTAAATATTACCTTTTTGGTGCGGGTTACGAGTATCAAGATATAAGGAATTGTGAACTTAAAGAATTAACAGAAAAAGGTGTTTATTTTCCCTTTTGTAAATTTAAAATATATAAAAAAACCTATGAAGAAAGGCTAAATAAGTTTTTGGAAATTCATGAAGATGCAGAGGAAATAGATTTTATAGAAGATCAATTGGAAGCATTTTTAATACCAGTCGGATCGGGCGAACCCTTCAGATATTTAGATCTAAAACAAACAAAAAATTTAAGCTTTACAAGAAAAAGGACTGTAGATTTTATAGTTCAACAAGCGAAAACAACAGGGTATAATATAATAGTTTCAGGTGATGAGTCTGATGGGGCATTAAGTTATGTAAAGGAAAAAATTAAAAATATAGCCCACAGTTCTCTATTAGAGACAAATAACAATATTCAACTACTAAACTGGAAGGGAACAGAGTTACAATTTACGGAACTAATAAAGGCACTAAAAGAATCAAACTTAATAAGCCCTGAAGAAAACCAAAATACAATATTTAAAAGGTTTAGAGCTTTCTTACAAGTTGATGAATTTACCGAAAGTGACAAACTAAAAGATATCAGAAAACGTACAATTATTAAAACACCTTTCATAAACCTTTTAGAAACTTCTCTTCTAAACTGGATACATAAAAAAGACTAGATAAAATAAACGTTAAAGTTTTACCCCACTCAAACCCCACTGGTAAAAAGGTGGGGTTTGTCTTGTTTTTTCTTTGTTGGAAACAATTAATTATGAAACAAGTACAATTTATCTCGGTTACACCCGAACAACTTCAAACCGCTATTATTGAGGGTGTAAAAACTCAATTAGAAAACCTGAAACTTCACTTTGAACCAAAGCAACCAAAAACCTATTTAAGTAGGGTAGAGGTTTCTAAAATGCTAAACGTTTCTCTCGTTACTCTTAATAAATGGAATAAAAACGGCAAACTAAAAGCCGTTGGAATTGGTGGACGAGTTTTATATCGCCAAGAAGATATTGATAATGCAATCGTAGAACTTTAAAAGCGTGAGCGACTCAAGCAAGGTCGTTCAGATAACAGATTATAAAGTAAGTATAGCACATCATTTTGATAGCTCAAAACTTGAGTTAGAATCTCCATTATTTAGCGAGATCAATAACTTTTATAGTAACACCAAAAAAAAAGGTATTCCTGTAGAGCAGCAACTTTCTTTAAATAGTTTATTAGAGCGGTTGAATACTATAAAACATAAGTTATCTAAAAATAACTCTATTTCTATACTGAAAGGACTATATCAGGATGGCACTAGCGGTGTATTTTGTTATGAGAGCGTTCCGTTTCTGTTTTTTGACATTGATGTTAAAAAAGGGGAAAATGAACATTTATTGGATAGCTATGCTAATTCAAAAGTTTTTACAAAACTTCTGGACATTGGTGTTTTGGTATGGCGTTCAGATAGTGGTAAAGGAATGGCTGGTGTACTTTATATTCCGCAATTAAAAGGTATTGGAAATATAGATAAAACTAAACACCTCGCAATTGGTAATGCTATAACTGACTATCTCACAAAAACACTAAAAGTAAATGCCAAGTTTGATAAAGCTCAAAACAAATTTCGTCAAGTCCGCTATTTAGCACTCCAACAAGAAAAAATAAGATTAAATATAAATCCCTATGTTTTCCAGTTTGAAGTTAGTGAAATACTAAAAATATCAAATTCAGGAGTTAAACAATTCCGTTATGAAGATAATAGAACACCATTCGGGTCAATCGAATATCAATTTAACCAAGATAATGATATACACACTGCATTGATAAATAATGGCTTTATACAAACAAGTTCGCATAGATATAAACACCCAAGGACAAATAGCAAGGATACTGGAGAGGTTGCTAACAATCTTTTTTTCAATTACAGTAGTAGTTTTTCAGATTATAAAGTATTTACTCCTTTCAAACTTTATTTAGCTGAAAGTTATATCTATGATTTGAAACGTTTTTATAAGTGCTTAAAAGTAAAAGGATATAAATATATAGAACCCGAAGAAAATGCTTTTAAAGAGGCTGAAAAAAACCTAAAACAAAAGGCAACCAATAGAAGTGAGCAGATATTTAAAGCGTGTTATGATTTAGTGAATGCACCCTATAAAAACAAGGTAAAATTTGCAGATGATAATGCTAAAACTCCTGCTGAAAAAGTACAGTTCTATGACTACTTAAAAATAAAACCTTTAACTATTGAATATGATAAAACGCTCTTAATAAAAAGCTATGTTAGTGAGCAGTTACCAAATATATTAGATTACTCAGACGGTAATGATAAAATCGTTTTAACCGCAGAAACAGGAACAGGAAAAACAACCGCTTTTCTAATGGATTTCATAAAACACCGCCCCAACAAAAGATTGTTAATTTTAGCACCCTTGACTGCGATTGTAGAACAAACAAAAGCCGAGTTTCCAACCATTATTACCCTTACCGGCAATAGTACACCCGAAGATCATATTAAAGCAAAAAAGGCACCTATTGTTATGGCAACTTATGAGCAAGGATATAAACACCTTAGGGATCCAAATACTTTTGACTATGTCGTAATAGATGAGGTGCATAATTTAATAACAGCAAACGGCTATAAACGTGAAGCGGTAAAGAATCTTACAAGTCTTTTAGATTCTTATAAAATCATAGGACTTACGGGAACTACGAACCAACTCTTTAAATATATTGGTTATAAATTAGTAAACGTAAAAAAAGAGCTATTAAATCCCGTTGATGTTACTATGATAATAGACAATAGAAATCCTTTAAAAATAGCCTTACAGCACTTACGGGGCGTAAATGGTAAATGTATTTTACGTATCAATAGTAGAAAGGTTGCAACCGCTTTAAAAATAGAATTACTAAAAAGAAACAGCTATAAAGAAAGTGAAATTCTTATCTTAAATTCAGATACTCATATTAAAAAAAGTAAAGATTTTAAACAACTTACTTCACAAAGTAGATTTAACCATAATATAAAGTTAGTAATTACAACCTCCATAATAGACGAGGGTTTAAGTATCAAACAAAGTGGCTTTACAGATGCTGTTTTTATTGAAACTGATTACAAGCCTATGCCTGAATCTGTAAAACAATTCTTTGCCCGTTTTAGGAATGAAGACCCAAACCGAAAAAACTATTTTTACTACAAAGAAACTAAAGATCAAACATTAAGAAGTTGGAATCCTTACTATACATTTTTAGAAACTAAAAAAAATCTTACTGCTGATGCAAAAATATTTGATGTAAACGATACTGATAAGAAGGGGATTATCAGCACTAAGTATTTGTATTATGAAAATAGCTCTGTGAATAATTATGCGCTCGCTTATGATGTTGCAAAAAAGTTTTTTACTATTATGACAAAACAGGAATACATAAATTTTTTAGAATTGAATTATAATATCAATATCATAGAAAACAAAAACCATATTAGTGTTGATTTTGATACAACCGAAAGCAAACACCAAACCGAACAAAACAAAATACTAGTTGCAACTAATTGGCTAAATAATAAAGATGAGGTTTTAAATGCCTTGTATATTATTACTGATAATTTCGAGGTAAAAAAATCAATTGCCTACATAGGGTTAAACCCAAGTGATGAGATTTATAATTTAGTTTCTACTAATTTAAAAACGTTTGAAGGGTTGCATAAAAGTTCGGTTATTTTAGAACGTTTAGGTATTAATGATGTAGATGATATTTTAATCGACAAGGTAAAAAACACACCTATTGATATAAGAAACATAAACCGTAAAATTCAGTTTTATCAAAATTTAGATATCATAAACAACCCATTAACTAAAACAGATGAACTTAATAAGTCCAAACTTTTAAAGTTTATTACTGTAGGTAAAAAGTTAAAAATAATAAATAATAAAACCTTGTTTCGGGAATGGAATAAGTTAAGGTGCAATAGTAAAAACCCAAGTTATTACAACCTATCAGACTTGTTAAATCACTACAAAAATAATTCTCATTTTTAGTATTGTAACATCTTTATTATTATAAGCAATAAAAAAAGATATCAGAACCTGATAAGTCTTTTGAATAAAGACATACAAAGAATTTCACTACAAGATTTTAAAGGATGTGAATCTTGTGTTTTTAATAAAAAAAAGCTGTCAAATTAATGGTAATCTTACCTACAATAAAAACCGTATTTATAAGTTCTTATTATCTTCATACGATATCCATTGAGTAACATGGTGTAATTCTATATTAATAAAATTGCTTTCTTTTATGGGTTTTAGACTCCCTTTCCAAGCTTCAGAACCCTTGTAACTTTCAATTAAAAAATCATTAGGCTACCACGAAGCCTGACCGTTTAGGGTTCCATTAACGCAATCATTAGTAGAAAATGATCTACTACTCCTGACCGCTGTAGATGTTTCAGTATATTGACCTACAGAGATTGTCCATTCCATAGCGTTATCGTTTATAATTTGAAAAACTATATTAAATTCACCAGATGTACAAGGGCTAGGAGCGCCAGCAACAGTAGATCCATTACTTTGAACGGATCTTAAAGATAAGGTGTCATTATCTTCTTCAATCACGATATAAGTAATGTTTCCGAAAATACAATCATTTAGGGGAACATTATCAAAACTTCCCTCCTCATAGAAAATGCCGTCACTAGTACTATCATCATCACCTCTATTTTCAACATACTCATAAAATAACTTATCAGGAGAAAAAGTCATAAGACCTTCAGAACCTGCCTGCCAAAACGTGTCTTTATAAATATTTCTAAACTTTTGGCTTGAGTCATCATCCGAAGAGCAACCTAATAAAGTAATAGCAAAAAATAAGTAAAGTAGTTTTTTCATGATATTTTTTTATTTTTTAATAATCTTAAGAGTTGCGGGTACTTCCAAGTATACTTTTGCCAAATAAATTCCTATTGGCTGGTTTTTGATATCTAAATTGACTTTCCCATAACTTACAGGATATGTTCTTTTTGAAATTAGTTGCCCATAGATATTGTAAATGACAATAGACACTTCCTTCTCTGAAATAGGTACTGCTATTTCAAAAATGCCATCACTCGGATTCGGATATGCCAGTATAGTGTCTGCGTCATTTATCACAACATCTTCAATACCAAGACTTGAACCATCAGAAATAGTGATATTTATTGTTGTTTCGGAAGCTTCAGTTGATAAAATACTATTACTAACCGCAACGGGTGTAATCACAATACTTTCATCACCATCATCAGAACTGTTTTTTCGGGAATAGACTCCTTTGGAAGCACTTGAAGTATCATCTAAAGCGGTAATTGTCAGCTTACCTGTAGTTTCTCCTGGAAGAATCGTAATTTCTGGAAAGTACTGATATTTTTCAATACGGTTATTATATCTATCTGTTACATATACATTCATCTTAGCGCTCACATAAACATTTCGAGCTTGACTTAAACTTTCCACACCTATTGTATTCCATACTGTATCGCCATCTTCCTTTTTTTGAACACGGGCATTGTAAGTATCTGCAATATAAATACCCCCAAAAGCATCAATAAAAAGATCTTCTGGATGACTTAATTGATTCGCAGCAGCACCTTGTCCGTTACCTCCAGCAATCGTAGTTCCTTGGCTAGCGTCTGGCTCCCATTTTTGAACTCGATGATTTTCTGTATCAGCCACATACACGTTTCCAGAATCATCTGCATAAACTCCATAAGGATTATCTAATTGATTGGCAGCAGCACCTTGTCCGTTACCCCCAGCAACAGTAATTCCTGATGTAGCGCCTGGAGTCCATTTTTGGATCCGGTGGTTATAAGTATCTGCAACATACACATTTCCTGATAGGTCGACATGAAGCCCTATCGGATTGTTTAATTGATCTGAACTTTCACCTTCCTCGTTACCTCCAGCTACCGTAATTCCTGAAAATTCACCCGATCTCCATTTTTGAACCCGATGATTTTTTGAATCAGCTACATATACAAATCCGTCTGCACTTACAGAAATACCTCTCGGCTCGACAAATGCATTCGGAGTAGCTCCCATTTCCTCGGTTCCAGCTACAGTGACTCCATTTACAGCACCTGATCCCCATTTTTGAACTCGTTGATTGAATTGATCTGCTACATAAAGATTATCTTGTGTATCTACAAAAAGACCTGCAGGCTCATTGAATTGATTGGAACCTGCTGAACCAGTAGAGATATCCTGTACAGACCCAGCAACAGTAAAAGGTTCACCTTTAGAACTAAAATCAACAACATAATCATCTATAAATGTAGCTGTGCCGTATACATCAAGCTCAATCCTTGTTGGCACTGATGTTGGTGCGCTTATCGTTGCCGTTACAATTGAAACCCCACCATTCTCCTCAATATTGGTGTCATCAACAATAATTGAGGTGACAGTAGGAGCGTCTTTACTCAATAAATTTAGGGTAGTTGAATCTGAAGCAGTGATCGCATTAGTCAATCCTGAACTAACCGTTAATATAATGGTTTCCTTAATTTCTATCTCGTCATCATCCAATCCTTTAGTGCTAACTGTAAGGTCCCTAGAACTTACACCCGCTGGAATATTAATACTCGTTTCACTTAATATATATTCTGTAGTCTGGTTCGCTGTGCCGGATACAGAAAAATTAATTATAATCTCTTTATTTGAAGTATTACTTAGTTTAGCAACAAGTGCTACATCTTTAGCAGAGTTTTCTTCTATATTTTCAGCACTCCACTCAAAACTTACAACCGGTGTTGCATCATCATCTACAATAGTGATGTTATGTGCGTTGGTATGGTCTGAAATGGCGTTGATAACTGATATTGGCGTAATTACAATCTTTTCATCATCATCATCTGAAGTATCTTCGAGAGCTGTTATCGTAAGATTTCCAGTGGTTTCACCGGCAGGTATGGTAATTCGAGGCCCATAGTGGTATTTTTGAATCCGATGATTTTTCATGTCTGCTACGTATAAATCCCCTAGAACATCGACAAAAATAGCTTTAGGGCCATTGAATTGATTGATTGCATCTCCTTGCCCTTGATCTCCTGCCACTGTAATAGCATCACCGTCAACAAAAAGTTCATCAAGGTGTAGGGTAGAACTTTCTACTACTTTCCATTTTTGAATCCGATGATTGTAATAATCAGCGATGTACATATTCTCTAAAGGATCTACAAAAACACCGATAGAAAAATTCAACTGATCGACATCGGATCCTTCTTCATTCCATCCGGTAGCATTTAGAATATCAACACTTCCCTCTCGCCATTTTTGAATCCGACTATTCTCTGAATCCGCTACATAGATATCTCTAGCGGGCGTTACAAAAACGTTATTAGGATGCGCAAGTAAATTGTGATTGACTCCAAATTCACCCCCTCCTGCAACTCTAATTCCGGATGTAGCTCCAGGTGTCCATTTTTGAATGCGGTTATTTCCTGTGTCTGCTACATAAACATCCCCATCATCAGAAACAAAAACCCCCTGAGGATTGTTTAATCTATCAAATAAGTCAATATCGTGTGAAGCGACACCTATCCCATTACCTCCGGCAACAGTGGTCCCTTGTGTAGCACCTGACTCCCATTTTTGAATCCGGTGGTTTTTTGAATCTGCAATATATAGGTTCCCTGATGAGTCTACAAAAATACCATGTGGCTTGTTTAATTGGTTCGCAGCAATTCCTGCTCCGTTACCTCCTGCCACAGTAATTCCCGATGTAGCTCCTCTAGCCCATTTTTGTACACGATGGTTTAACAAATCAGCAACATATACATTCCCGGAGGTATCTACATAGAGGCCACTTGCAAAATTGAATTGATCGTTAGCAGCACCAGCACCGTTACCTCCGGCAACTGTACTGATGGTATATTCACCTTTGCTACTATAATCTGTAGCATAATCAACCTTATGACCAGCATTTCCTGTAACGTCTAGTATAATGTGCGTAGGTTTTGATGCTGGCGCATCTAAGGTTGCCGTAATTACTGAAATACCACCGTTCTCTTCAATACTAGTCTCAGTATTAGTTATAGAAGTTACCCTTGGATTGTCATCACTCAACAAGTTTAAACTCACAAAATCTGCAGTAGTCGTCGCATTGGTAACTGTTGGTGTTAATATAATAGTTTGTAATACCTCTATTTGATCATCATCCAATCCATTAGTGCTAATAGAAATAGCTCCTGATTGAAGTCCTGGGGCTATGGTGATACTCAAGCTGCTCACCGTATAATCTGTAGTTTGAACAGCAGTCCCGGATAAGTCAAAATCTATAGTAACTGTTTCACTTGACAATACATCCAAAGTGGCAGTAAGAATCACATCAGTCGCTGAATCTTCATCAATCGTATTGGAACTTAAAGCAAATGTAACGATAGGACTACCGTCATTATTTTCAGCAACACAATTCACATTATAATATTTACATAAAATTGCATCTATACGAGCTAAAATAGAAGCAGCAACGGACTCATCATAATTACTAAGCATGTTGTTATATCTTATATCGTGATGTGGTTCTAATTTTGGGGTCATATTATCATATACCACCTGAAAGGCCGCATTATCAGCAGGCACAATAGAGCGATAATGTAATAAACGTTCTTTAATTTTATCGTCTGTAGGTCTGGTTTCTAATTTACTAACCAAGTTGTCAGAAGCAAGAACTCCCCAAAAATCAAAAAGAGGTGCCATGTTGATATTCATTTTCTCAGAAGCAGCACTAATATAAATATCATCTTGGTAACTATTGTTAGCGAAGGGATTTATTATGCGTTCTTGATAAAAATAACCATTGATCTCTCCTAGTTTTTCCCATGAATACAACTTTGCAATATCCGCATATTTGGCATGACCTCTAGTTTGGTAAGCCAACTGTCTACCGTCTAAATAATTGTCATAGTTAACCAAGTCTATTTCCATTCTTTCTCCAGATCTAAATGGTGGTGAAAGTATCCAATCTAAGGCAGCCTCATCAAAATTCAACCGTTGTTGATTAGAATATCTCAAAGCATCCTCCATACTTTGTCCAAATACCTGATTATACACTGCAACTGCTGGTAGATTTACAATAGTCTCATGTTCTTCATGTAATGTTGGTGGGTTGTGTAAATGGCCATATTCATGGAGTATTACATGATGTGTTGTACCAAGTGTACTTCCATCTCCTGTCATAAAAGCATCGCCATTAATAACATTGATAGGAGTCATAGTTGGAGTTGCATTAAATAAATTAGCTCCGGTCACCTCAAGAGGCATTGGGTTTGCTGCAGGAGCAGCAGTTCCAGCATAATTATTTTGACAGTCAATCAAAATGTACTCAGCCCTAAAACGCTCTAGAGGTCTCCCAAGATGAGTGTTAAAAGAATCAAAAGTTTTATCCCAAAGCGTTATAACATCATCAGGGTTATCTACAGTAGTTGCTGCTGGCGCTGGAAATGTAGTCATGAATTTTGGACTTTCCCAATCCACCCATTTTACATAATTATTTGCAAGGTCAACTTGGTATTCTGAAAGCGACCTTTCAAATCCTGGCTTGTTACTGTAATAGGGTGATTTTACCGCTCCACTAACCTGACAAGTCATAGTACCAAAGTCAGAACCATCAGGCAATATAATATAAATCGCTCCACCAAAAGGATTGGCAACTACTAAAGAAGTAGAAGTCACATCGTAAGTTGTGTAGATTCTAGGAAAACGACTAAATTCAGACCAAGTCACTTCTAAATCCCCTAAATGGGCCCCAACTCTTATCTTTACTCCTTGATTGACAGTATTACTCGGAAGAGTAAGCGTTACCAACTCACCTGGTGCTGCGTAATATCCTGTGGGGCGTATCACACTACCTTGATCATTGAGCGTAAAACCAGGATCTGTTTTGTAAAAGCCATCGACATTAAAACTAACATCACTCGCTCTTGGTGCAGAACTATCAACTGCACCTGGAAAAACAACATGGTCTGAAAAAGTAACACCAACCATACTTGAGGTATTAGAAGTGGTGTATAAATTATCAATGATCCATTGTTGCAAGGTATATTGTATGCGCTGTTCTATAAACATATCACTTACCTTAATCTTTAATTCAGAATCAAAAATAGCACCATTCTGTGAATTATAAACAGCTAAATAACTTGTAACAATGTCTTCATTTGGCGCGTAACTACCTTCGTCCCAGTTGTCTATAAAATCACTATAAAGATCCTCTCTCTCTGCATTACTTAGTGAAATAGTACCGTTCATGTGGTTTGTAAAGGAAGTCAATACCATGTTGATAATAGCAGGGTCTCCTGGGGGTACAGCATCATAAAATGAGAGCTTATCAATATTTACTTTGGCATACACACCTGTTTCCCCATTAGACATCGTATTATATTTATCAGTCCCCACCCATATTGATTGATTATCAAGTGAACTTTTAAACGTTTCTAAATCAACATGAGAATCACTAAAAAAGGATATGCTAACGTTACCATTTATTGTGTATTGTATATAGGGTTTTGGTACGTTAAAAAACATTTTTACGGTCACATCATACCAAACACCAATTTCTAAAGGGGTTATCCAATCTAGTTGGCCTTCACTTTTATTATCACCATAAGTAGCCATCAATTGGTAACCACCCCAATCACCATAATGCAAGTCAAAACCTAAAGCTGGTCGGCTATCATATTTATTAGACACCAAGACTCTTCTTCCTTCATCTACGGTTTCACCGTTATAAGGGTTTGTTGTATAATTATCTACAATTTTAAAACGAATGTTGTACATAAATTCCTCTTGTGAATTAATGTTACTACTCATCTCAGAAGGGAAATTCAAAAACTCATCCCCTTCTAACTCAATAACCGAGTGATCACCATCGGAAATGTAGTTTGCATCTCCGTAGGTATTGGGGTAGTAACCATTGATAGCATCACTGGCATCTGTGTCAAACGAATACGACGCAAATTGCGCTTGTGTTTGGTTGAGAAATGTGAAACATAATATTGTGAATAGGATGGTGATTTTTTTCATAATATTTTTTTTTAATATTTCTCTTATACTAGAGCAATACATAATCTATGAATCAAATATAATAAAAAGAAGCTAATACACCCGTCAATAAAGCATTATAAAATTAATAACATAATTAATATTTATAATTGGGAGTAAAAACTCATTAAAAAATATCTTGCACTAAGAGACAAAGGGTTACCCCTGACCAAAGTTTTACACCCCTAAACAAAACATAGGCAAAACAGAATGCTTTATCTCTTGTATACATAGAGTTAACAAGGTTTTTAGTAGGTAACAAGTATGTTAGGGTATTTTTTGAGATTCAGATGCAAAGAACCTTAGGGTTATACCCCATCTCACGAAGACTAACCCTCAAAAGAAAACCGATATTTTTAAGAGTATAAGCTTAGAAATTAAATAATTTTCTGGGATTTTTTCAGGTTTTTATTAGTTGCTGCTCTAGTTTATTTTTATTTAGTTCTCTAACCTTCTTAGTTAATTACTAATATTATAGGTTGCAAATAGATTCTTTAGAAGATAACAAGCGACTGCTACTCTCAGGATTAGTGAAAGTAATGCAATCTAAATAGCAAGCTTTTAAAAATGGTGGACAAATGGTGGACAGAATAACCTTTATAAAATCAAAAAACCGTTGAAAATCAAACGATTCACAACGGTTATTGTACTGAAGGCGGGACTTGAACCCGCACGGCCATTACTGACCACTGGATTTTAAGTCCAGCGTGTCTACCAATTCCACCACTTCAGC
>Ga0209711_10002324_pt1 | contig 17240 bp, 10 predicted proteins | sample ArcticOcean_MG_C_7_FD_187441 | JGI IMG/M metagenome (GOLD analysis project Ga0209711, IMG submission 187441) | Marine microbial communities from western Arctic Ocean - ArcticOcean_MG_CB11_88 (SPAdes) (version 2) | ecosystem: Environmental > Aquatic > Marine > Oceanic | place: Arctic Ocean... | reverse complement strand
CAAAATCTCAACACGCTTAATCGAATCAATCCCCAGATCCGACTCCAACTCCATATCCATCGTCAACATCTCCGACGGATAACCCGTCCGATCCGACACCACACCCAACAACTTCGGCGTCATCTCCTCCACCGAAACCGGCGTGGCTGAAACCGAAACCGGCGCAGCTGATGCGGGCACAACGGGCGCGGGCGCTGCGACAACCGGTGCGGGCGCAAGCGCTGCGACAACCGGCGCAGCAACAGGAGCCGGAGTCGGTGCAGCAGCGATGACCGGCACGGCGGTCGGGGCAGCGATTGCCGGTGCGGTTCCCCCGGCGAGTTGGCCAAGTACGGCAATCCCGTGTTGGGCAGCATCGAGGAAGGCGCTGTGCGCTTGGGCCATCGAGTTCAGGTAAGCGGTGTGGGCCACAGCTGTCTGGTGCTGGGCGCTCTGGTACGCCGCGAGCACTGCTGAGTCGGGAGCGACGCTCGCCGCCGCCTGCACTGGCGGAGCCGGAGCCTGCACCGCGGGAGATGCCGGGCCCGGCACCCCTGCGGGCGCGGCCGCCGGAGCCGGCTGCACAGCCGCGTTCGGAGTGCTGGCCGGAGTGCTGGCCGGAGTGCTGGCCGGAGTGCTGGCCGGAGTGCTGGCCGGAGTGCCGGCCGGGGTGCTGGCTGGGGTGGCGGGTGCGGTGGGAGTCACGTGATTTGCCTCGGCGAGTTCGTTCAGGTCGTGCGGGGGATACGGCTTGTCGTAGTTGGCGCCGTTGATCGGAATGGCGAGCTTGGGGATCGGTGCATCGGCAGGGTTCGCGATGTCGCCGTACTCGCGCCACAGCCCGCCGAGGTCCATCTCGACACCAGCGGCGACGAGTTGGCCCAAGCCATTGTGGAACGCTGAGAGGCCGCCCTTGTTTTTCTTGTCGAGCGGGATGACCCGATGATCTCGACCATCCAAGATGTTGCCGACGAGGCCGGTCAAGACTGACGATGGGCCAACTTCGACGAAGATGCGCGCACCGCTGTCGTACATTGATTCGACCATCTCGACGAAGCGCACAGAGTTCGAGAGCTGTCGGGCGAGCTGTGCCCGCATGGCTGACTCGTCGTCGCCGTTGTATGGCTCGGCGGTCTCGTTCGCGTGGACAGGACTGGTCGGCACGGCGAAGGCCACGTCGGTGAGGAAGTCCCCGAACGCCGAGCTGGCGCCGCTAACCACCGACGAGTGGAAGGCCGTTGCAACCGGCAACCGCTTGGCGGCAACGCCCTGAGCGGTCAGGTCGGCTTCGATGCGCTCGATGGCCTCGGTCGGCCCGGACAGGACGACCTGGCGGTGGCTGTTGTGATTCGCGATGACGACGTCGGCGTCAGACTGTTCGAGGATCGCCCGAACCGACTCAATCGAGCCGGTGACCGCAGTCATCGACCCCGGTGTTTGTGCTGCCTCGGCCATGAGGACGCCGCGCCGTTGAGCGACGCGCACCATGTCGACGTCGGTGAGGACGCCACCCGCGTGAAGCGCGGTGATTTCCCCAAAACTGTGCCCTCCGACGTGTTGCGCATCGAGCCCGATCAAGTCGAGCACCCGCAACAAGCTGAGGCTCATTGTGCCAATGGCAGGCTGCGCCCAGTGTGTTGCGGTGAGGAGGGCCTGGTTGACGCTCGCTGCGCCGTCTTCGAACGAGGTGATCGGAAAGACGACCTCGTGGAGCGTCTTTTCGTCCCAAGCCTGGTCGGCAGCGAGGTCCCACGCAGTCATCGCCTCAGCAAAATTCATGGCCAGGTCGGCGCCCATGCCGACGTACTGACTTCCCTGGCCAGGGAAAAGGAATGCGACATCGCCACTCTGGCCACCCACGCCGTAGTGCACGCCAGTAGGTGTCGAAAACGCGGTGCCGGGCGCTTTTGTGACGCTGTCGACTGCCTGGGCGAGCTTGCTTGCCAGATCGTCTTCGTCGGTGGCAATCACGGCCAACCTGGCGGGCTTCGACGCGTCGTACGCGCCCTGCGTTGTCTGTGCAAGGAAGGCCAGTTGCCCGTCGACGAGGTCACTCAACATTTGTGCTGCCTGCGCGGAGACGTCGGCCGCGTCAGCACCACAGAGCACCACCATCTCGACGTCGCTACTGCGTAACCGCGGCGCATGCGCGCCCGACCCGGTGTACTCAGACAGGGCAATGTGGAAGTTGGATCCACCGAATCCGAACGAGCTGACCGAGCCACGGCGTTCGTGGTCGGAGCCACGCACCCACGGCCGTGTCGTGGTGTTCAGGTGGAACGGCGAGTTCTCAAGGTCGAGCTTCGGGTTTGGCTTGTCGATCTTGGCAGTCTGCGGCAGCACTTTGTGATGGAGCGCCATCACAACCTTGAACAAGCCAGCGGCGCCGGCTGCGGCCTTGGTGTGTCCGATCTGGCTCTTGACCGTTCCAAGTGCACACCACTGACGATCCATGCGATCCGACGCATCAAAGGCCAGCTGGAGACCGCCAAATTCGGCAGCGTCGCCCGCCACCGTTCCCGTTCCGTGTGCTTCGATCAACTCCACCGTGTCGGGCCCGTAACCAGCTTTGCTGTAAGCGTTGTCGAGGGCTCGCGCCTGGCCTTCCGACACAGGCGCGTAAACGCTTTTCGACCGTCCGTCAGAGCTTGCGCCAATGCCGTTGACAATGCAATAGATGTCATTGCCGTCGCGCTCGGCGTCTTCGAGTCGCTTGAGCGCGACCATGCCGATGCCTTCGCCGAGCATGGTGCCGTCAGCCTGATCAGAGAACGGCCGGATATCTTCGGACTTCGACAGCGCAGGTGTCTTCGAAAAGCACATGTACATGAAGATGTCATTCATGGTGTCGACACCGCCGGCGATGACGAGGTCACTGTCACCGAGGTACAGCTCGTTGACGCCCATCGAGATGGCCGAGAACGACGACGCGCACGCAGCGTCAGTGACGCAGTTCGTGCCGCCCAAGTCGAGACGGTTTGCGATTCGGCCGGCGACGACGTTGCCGAGGAGACCTGGGAACGTGCTCTCGGTCCACTCGGGATGCAGCGCGAGAATCCGGTCGCAGGCTTCCAATGCGACGTCTTCGGCAATGCCGGCGCGGCGCATGCCCTGCAACCACATCGGGCGGCTCATTCGACTCGCCATTGCACCAAAGAGTTCCTGGCCAGAGGTAACGCCGAGGATGACCGACGCACGGGTCCGGTCGAGTTCGCTGAACTGGCCGCGCACCGCGTCGTCGAGGACGCGTTGGGCAACAATCAGTGCGAGCAGCTGTGCCGTGTCGGTGGATGGCACCACGCTCGGCGGAACACCAAAGGCCATCGCGTCGAAATCGACGGGGTCGAGAAAGCCACCACGGCGGCCGTAGGTGCGGTCCGGGACCAATGGGTCAGCGTCGAAGTGGTCCTCGATCAGCCAATGACTCGGCGGCACATCGGTCATCCGGTCGGTGCCGGCCAGGATGTCGTTCCAGAAGCCGGTCGAGTCGACGGAACCTGGGAAGAGCGCCGAGACGCCAACGATGGCAACGGGTGGTCGGTTCGATCGTGAATGTTCAGACATGGGTGCGTCCTGCATGGTTCTGGGTTGGTTCGCTGTTCGGGACAATCAGAGTTCGTTGCCGATGTGCAATGGGCGGGGGCGGTAGTCGAAAGCCGCCGCCGGAACCGGCACGCCATAGGTGCGGAGTTGTTGGGCTCGGGTGACAACGGCGGCACCTTCGAGCATGTTGCGAGCGACTTGTGCAGCCTGACGGTTGGCTGGATCGGCCAAGAAGGTGCCAGCTGTCCAGGCGTTGAAAGCGCCCATGGCCGGCCCACACCAGATCTGGTAGTCGAGGCGACGGTCTGTGGCCCCTTCAATTGACCACCGGCTCGACAAACCGAGGTAGCTACGGAAGGTGAGCGCCATTTTGTGGCGTGGGTTCTGCTCGGCTTCGACAACCTGGGCTGGTTCGCGGTCGTTCCAGAATGCCTTGGTTGTTTCCCAGCACTCGTCGAACGTGGCGCCGAGGATTTTCTGCTCGACCTCGATCCGCTCCGTATCGGGAATCGCATCGAGGCTCGGGTACGTGGTGTAAAGCGAGTACAGCTTCTTGGCCCGCGGCGCGAACATCGTGCCGCGTTTCAGCACTTGGAGTTCGACGCCCATCTCAAACATGTCGGCGGCGGGTGCCATAGCGATATCGGCGATGTCGGCTGCTGCAAGCATTTGCTTGCCCTCATCCGACAGGCCCGACTCGACGCATGCTTCATTGATCGTGCCGGTGAGGACGTACGAGGCGCCGAGTGCAAATGCTGCCGCTGCGGCCTGCGGCGTGCCGATGCCGCCAGCAGCCCCGAGGCGAACAGGCCGGGTATAGCGGTGTTGTGCAACGGCCTCGTCGCGGACTGCTTGGATCGTGGCGAACAGCGGTGCGAGTGGACGGTTGTCGGTGTGGCCGCCGCTGTCGCTTTCGATCGTGATGTCTTCAGCGACCGGCAACGACGCGGCGAGCGCCGCTTCGGCGGCAGTGAGCTGTCCTTTACTTACGAGTGCTGTGAGCATCGCCTCGGGGGCCGGATGGACGAAGTGTCGAGCGACCTCGGGGCGTGAGATCTTGGCGAACACCATATTCGGGCGCTGGACGTTGCCGTCTTCGTCGATGTGAATGCCGCTGTACGCGTACCGCACGATCGCAGGCGTCAATGACATGTAGGCGGCGGCCGACACTCTGCGAACGCCGCGCTCGATGTAGAGATCGGCAACGGCCTCTTCGAGCGCTGGCTCTTGCGGTGAGTGGATGAGGTTGCAGCCCCACGGCAAACCGGTGTGCCCGAGCGCATCATGGAGTTCCTCGATCGCTGCGGCGACCACATGGCGTTGAAGGCCAGCTGCGCCGAAGAAGCCAAGGCAGCCGGTGCGTGCCATTGCGATCACGAGCTGCGTTGTTGCAATCCCGTTGGCCATCGCTCCGGTGACGTAAGGGAATCGGGTCCCGTGCACTTCGTTGAAGCTGCGATCACCCAGCCACTCTGGGTACATCGCCGGCAGGACCGCAATGACGGGCCAGGCCCCAGCTGACTTCTCGTCGACGAGCCCGCCTCCGGTAGCAACACCGTGCTGGCCTGTGATGGGGTCAACAACGATGTAGGCGCGTTCACGTATCTGCTCGATGACCGCCGTGAGGTCGTTCACCGAGAGAGCGGGAGCCACAGAGCCCCGCCAGCCGGCGACGATTTCGGACTGCGTGCTCGCCAAAACAAGTGTAGAAACATTTGCCACAAGATTGAACGTAGCCGTCATGTCGCCCCACCTCAGACGGGTGCTCGAAGTTACCGATGGGTACGCCAATTGGCACACCTCGCAGATCGGTCGCGCCCCGGCGACAATGTTGCTCCACCGTCGGCCAAACCGCGAAACCGCTCGATCTGGCGGGGTGATACGTTGCAAAACAACGGCGCCGCTCGGTGATCGTGCGAGGTCATGTTTTTTCGGAATCATCGATCACCTGGTCAGGTCACCACCCGTTCGACAACAGAGGAGCTACCAATGGTCAAATCACCACAGCGACGCGACGGCAAGAAGCCAGGCAAGAGCCTCAAAGAGAAGCGGGAAGCCAAAAAGTCCAAGCAGCAAGATAAGAAGCCGATCGGCAACTGATCGATCGACTGATTTTTGCGCTGACCGGCAAACGTCGATCAGCGCAACGTCTCGCGGCCAGCCCGTCAGCGCTCCAGAGGGCTGGATCACACGTCTCACATGCGCTGTGCTCAGTTACTCGTGGGGACCAACCCGACGAAGTCAAATACGGCGCCTCCAGAGCAGGCAAAAAAACAACCCCCCAGTCACATATTGTGACTGGGGGGTTGTGTTGGTATCCCGTACGGGATTCGAACCCGTGCCGCCACCTTGAGAGGGTGGAGTCCTAGGCCGCTAGACGAACGGGACCTGTTGCGAACGACGACGATATCGCCGTTGCACAGTGATTCACTCGGCACGAAAGTCCGAGCGAAACGTTGGGGTGAAGGGAATCGAACCCCTAATAACAGAACCAGAAACTGCCGTGTTGCCAATTACACCACACCCCAGGGTGCTTGCCCGACGAGCGTTATTCACACTCACCGCACGATGCAGACGGGAGCATATCGGCGGTCGGCTCCACCGACCACCGTCGATTTCGAAGACCCGGTTCCGGCACCGATCAGTCGGTGAGTTCGCTCAGCCGCCCGAAGCCCATCACACGACCGATCGCGACGCCGCCAGCTTCCCAGAAGTGACGCTCAAATGATCCAACGCCGGTCACCACCGACGTGGTCGTCGGCGACACATAGGCAGTCATGCCGACTTCGTCGGCGATAAGGCGCGAGCGGAGCGAGTGATACGGGTCGGTGACCACCAACACGCTGCTGTCGTTGCTCCCCGTACTCTCGGCGAGGAGGTGAGCCACGCGCTCCAGGGATTCGAACGACGTCGTACCGCGGTCTTCAAGCACAATCGACGCCTCGGGAACTCCTCGTTCCACAAGATACGTGGTCGAGGCTTCGGCTTCGGTGAACCGGTCACCCGCCTGATTGCCACCGGTGACGACGACGACCGGTGCGAACCCTTGTGGCCAGAGTTCGGCAACGTGGTCGAGGCGGGCTGCCAGTTGAGGTGACGGGCGGCCGTCGTACTGGGCCGCTCCCATCACCACGATCGCGTCGACCGAGCGGACTTGATCATCCCTGCCGGTCGCGTACACCTGGAAGAACGAGACCAGGAAGTAGCCGAGCAGCGCGACGCAACCCAGGCTCGCCGCAAACAGCATCTGACCACTCCGTCGCAAGCGGCGCCGAGCGAGCGGACTCACAGGCGTGGCATCGCGCTGCTCTGTCAGCGCACCTGGCATCTTGGGGGCCTTCAGCTCCCGAGCTGACCGAGGGCGACACGCAGCCGCCGCAGCGTTTCGTCGCGGCCGAGCGCTTCGAACGACTCGAACAGCGGCGGGCCAACAGCCCGACCGGTCACCGCAACACGTGGGAGCGCCTGCGCCTTGCCAAGCTTCACTTCGAAGCGCACCATCACGTCCTCGATCGCAGCTTTCAATGACTCATGATCCCACGAAGCCAGGTCGTTGTATGCGTCAATGACATTACTCAAGAGCTGCCCAGACCATTCGGGAGCAGTCGCCTTGGCCCATGACGCCTCTTCGTAGGCGATCGGAGCAGCGTCATCACCCTGGGCCCAAAACAGGAAGTCGACGGTTCCCGGCACATCGGTCAGCCGCTCGAGGCGCTCTTGGATGTGCGGTGCAATGGCGGCGAAGCGTGCACGATCCCACTCGGGCGGTAGCTGCGCAGACGCTGCCGCAAGGTACTCGACAGGGTCCATGTTTTTGATGTACTGCTTATTGAACGCCGTCAACTTCTTCACGTCGAAGAAGGCAGGCGACAGGTTGACGTCTTCGAGCGCGAAGTCGGCCTCGATCTGGCTCCACGTGACGATCTCGCTACCGGCCTCCTCGGCACCGGGCGGCGTCCAGCCGAGCGTCATCAGGTAGTTGACCATTGCATCGGCAAGGATGCCGTCGTCGCGATACTGCTCAAGCGCGACCTTGTCGCGACGTTTCGACAGCTTCTTGCGCTGCTCGTTGACGAGCACCGGCACGTGGGCCCACACCGGCGGAGCGTGACCGAGCGCATCCCACAGCATCTGCTGCTTTGGCGTATTCGGCAGGTGCTCTTCGGCACGAACCACGTGGCTGATCGCCATCTCAATGTCGTCGACGACATTGGCGAGTAGGAACATCGGGGCGCCGTTACCGCGCAGGAGCACGAAGTCCTCGATCGTCGCGTTGTCAAAGTCGACGTCGCCGCGCACAAGGTCTTGGACGATTGTGCGACCTTCGGGCACTCGGAAACGCAGCACGCGGCCAGGCCCAGCCTCAAGCCCGCGGTCTCGCGAGTGGCCGTCGTAACCGGTAATCCCGAGCTCTTTCGCTCGGTCCTGCACCTCTTGGCCGGTCAGATCGCAGTAGTACGCCGCACCCGACTCGAAGAGGCGGTGAGCTGCTGCAACGTGCGCTTCGGCGCTCGCGCTTTGGAAGTGCGGACCCTCGAAATGCGGGTCGCTCTCGTCGATGCCGATCCACGCCAGAGCATCGATGATGCCCTGAATCCACTGGGGCTGGTTACGTGCCTCATCGGTATCTTCGATGCGAAGAACAAACGTGCCTTCGAGGCGCCGGGCGAGTGCCCAGTTCATCAGCGCCGTACGGGCGCCGCCGACATGAAAGAAGCCGGTCGGCGAGGGTGCGAATCGAAAGCGAGGTTGAGAGGTCATTACCTATTCGACGCTATCCGTCGACGGTGTCGTGGATCGACCATCTCGCACAACCTTTCACCACCGACGACTCTGCTGACCCTGGCAAGGCTGCGGTGAACTGAGTGCTCGTTCCTCTCCCTTTCGGAAAATCTCGGCCGTTTCAACACTGTCGGCCACGCCGACGAGCAACGTTCAGCGCGTTGCGTTGACCGTGAGGTTGCGGAGTTGGCGGAGTGCGACCGACAGCGTCGTGAGATCGAACGATTCGGCCCGACGAATCTCGGTCTCCATGTCGATCATCCGGGTGTAGGCCGAATGATTGGCCTCGATCCATTCATCTGGCGAGCCGTTGGCCGTGCGGATCACGTGTGCTGTGAGATCTGCAAGGACCGTCATCAGGTCGTCACGGAGCGACGCGCGGGCCTGCGTCTGCCAGCGATCAGAACGCGGCAGCGCACCGATGCCATCCCACAGCCAGCCGACCTCAAACGATTCGAAAACCGACCAGTAGGCCGCACCCGCGTCGGCCACGTTGCACGACTCCGTATGGGCGATCTCGATGATGTCGAAGCTCGTGTGCAGCCACGGCCAGCGCGCCGACCGCGCAGCCAACGCGGCAGGTACTTTTGCGGCAATCCGCTCTTCTCGGGCGGACCGGATCTCGGTGGCCACACGCCCACCGGCCACGTCGTCGAGCGACTCGCTCAAGAAGGCGAAGCCTGCCGAAAAGGTATCGATCGCCGCAGCAATATCAATGGGTGAGTGCCGCCGCCGGAGCAGCCACGTTGCCGCTCGTTCTGCCATGCGCCGGACGTCCAAGAAGAGTTCGATCTGCACATCGAGGTCAACCGAGCTGCCGAGCGCATCGACCTCCCGCCACAGATCGTTGAAACCAAGGATGTTCCGGGATGCAACAAATGCTCGGGCGACATCGGCAACCGATGCGCCTGATTGCTCGGTCATTCGATGATCGAACGAGATGCCCGCAAGGTTCACCATATTGTTGACCAGGCCGGTGGCAATGATCTCGCGACGGAGCCGATGGGTGCGGATCGCCTCGGGGAACCGCTCGCGGAGCGGACGGGGGAAGTACCCGAAAAGGTCGTCTTCGAGGATGGCCTCATCGGGAAGGTCGCTGGCGATGACCTGCCCAATGTCGGCGTTTTTTGTCGACGCAATCAAGACTGCGAACTCAGGGGCTCGAAGCCCACTTCCTGCACTCTGGCGTTCTGCGATTTGCTTGTCGTTGGGAAGCGCTTCGAGTGCCCGGTCGATGTGTCCCTCCTCTTCGAGGGTCTCCAGGTAGCGGGCATGCACGTTGACCATCGTCAACGACTGTGTGCGCGCGATCATCAACGCAAGCGTTTGTGCACGGTTGTCGTCAAGCACCAGTTCGGCGACCTCGTCGGTCATCTCTTCAAGCAGGGCGTTCCGATCGACGTCCGAGAGGTCGCCACTGGCGACCAGGCCGGCGAGCGCGATCTTGATGTTCACCTCGTGGTCGCTGCAATCGACGCCGGCAGAGTTGTCGATGGCATCGGTGTAGATCAATCCGCCGGCCATTGCGTACTCGACCCGACCGAGCTGGGTGAGCCCCAGGTTGCCACCTTCACCAACAATACTGCAGCGCAGATCAGCGCCGTCGACTCGGATTGCATCGTTCGCCCGGTCCCCGACCGACTCGTGCGACTCGGTGCTCGCCTTCACGTAGGTACCAATACCGCCGTTCCACAACAGCTCAACCGGGGCTTGGAGGATGGCAGACAGCAGCGAATTTGGTGCCAGTTCGGTGATCTCGTCAGCAAGGCCGAGCGCGGTTCGGACCTGATCTGAAATCGGAATCGACTTGAGCGAGCGGGAATACACGCCACCGCCCTCCGAGATCAGCTGCGTGTCGTAGTCGGCCCAACTCGATCGCGACAGCTCGAACAACCGTTGCCGTTCAACAAAGGAAACCGCAGCGTTCGGGGTGGGGTCGAGGAAGATGTCGCGATGGTCGAACGCTGCGACCAGTTCGAGGTGCGTCGACAACAACATCCCGTTGCCAAACACGTCACCCGACATATCGCCGACCCCGACAGCGGTGAGCGTGTCCGTCTCGACGTCTTTGCCCATGACCCGGGCATGACGCCGCACGCTCTCCCACGCACCGCGCGCCGTGATGCCCATTACTTTGTGGTCGTAACCGTTGCTGCCGCCGGATGCGAACGCATCACCGAGCCAGAAGCCATAGTCGTCGGCCAGAGCGTTGGCGATATCGCTAAACGTCGCCGTGCCCTTGTCTGCGGCGACGACGAGGTAGGGGTCATCGTTGTCGTAGATGACACAGCCTGGCGGGTGTACGACACTCGTCGCACCTCCGTCTCGGGCGACGAGGTTGTCGGTGACGTCAAGTAACGATCGGATGAAGCGTTGGTACCGATCCACCCCTTCGGCACGGACTGCATCGCGGTCCAACGGCGATGCAGCGCCCTGCTTGATGACGAAACCGCCCTTGGCCCCGACCGGAACGATCACTGCGTTCTTGACCATTTGGGCCTTCACCAGCCCGAGTACCTCGGTCCGGAAATCTTCGCGACGGTCACTCCAGCGCAAGCCACCTCGCGACACCGCGCCAGCACGCAAATGGACGCCTTCAACGCGCGGCGAACACACGAATATTTCAAACATCGGGCGGGGCTCTGGCAGGAATCCGACTGACTTCGCATCGAGTTTGATGGCGATCTCTTCGGCCAGCCCTCCATCAGGGCGAAGGCGGTAGGCATTCGTTCGCGTGGTTGCGTCGATCAGCACCAGCACGGCGCGACAGATGCGATCGTCATCAAGCGATGGCACCCGTTCAAGACGTCCCAAGACGTCGGCGCGCAGTGCGTTGGCGACGACTGCCGTCTCGGTCGGGCTGGGCTCGCTCGCAGGGTCGAAGCGCGCGGCGAACAGGTCGAGCAGCCCGCTGGTGATCGGCGCAAGGCGGACCAACACTTCCTCGATGTACTTCTGGCTGAAGGGAAAGCCGGCCTGCTGGAGGTAGCGGGAGTAGGTCCGCAATATCGCCACCTGTCGAATCGTGACGCCCGCAGCGAGCACCAAGCAATTCAGCCCATCGGCCTCCACATCACCCTGGAGTAGCGCCCGGAATCCGAGTTGTGCCTCGGAGATCTGTCGATCGGTGGGTTCGAGGCCGCTATCCAGACGGACTCCGATGTCATACAGACGCACCGTGTCGTCTCCGATGACGAATTCGCTCGGGTGCTCTTCGACTGCGTGGAGCCCGAGGTGGGCGAGCTGCGGGACGAGTTCGGCAATCGTCGATGCGTGGTCGCGTCGGAACACCTTAAAACGCCACTCCCCTGTCGCCGCGTCGGTCGATCGACTCATCGAGGTGGCGACATATTCGTCTTGCCGCTCGATAAGCGAGGCGACACGCAACAGGTCCTCGACAGCACACGCCGGATCGACCCGGGCGCGGTAGTCGCGCTCAATGCCCTCGCCCACGAGGTCGAGCACGTCTCGAGCGCGCTGCGCCCCGACCCGAGCCGCAAGCGCAAGACGCGCCCGGTCATCCCACGATGCGGTTGCACCATCGATGATCTCAGCAAGTCGATCGAGGTCGACCGGCCCGCTCGTGCGGACCGTCATCGAAATGCGGGCGAGCGAACTCGCGCCGACCAGTGTCTCGACGTCGCGCACGTCGCCGCCGTAATGCTCAGCCACAAGGTCAGCGACGTCATTCTGCAGACCGGCAACGAAACGAGACTGCGGGAGGTACACAAACACGGTGCTGAACGAGCCCACCGGCTCGGCAACATCAAAGACACGAACAATCGAACGTTCCTGCAGGCCAACGATGTCGATCACCAGACTCGCCAGCTGATGCTGGCCCAGCTCGAAGACAACATCGCGCGGCAAGGTTTCGACCACGTTCTTGATCGCTCGGCCCGTGTGGCTGATCGCCGCTGCCCCGGACAGTTCGAGAAGTGCGGTCGCCCGGTCTTGTAACACCGGGATCGCAAACACGCTTTCCCGATATGCGCCACTCCCGAGCAGGCCGATGAATCGCTCTTCGATCACCGTGTCGTCCGCGGTCCGACGGATGGCAAGGCTCGTGAGGCGGGCCGATCGATGGATAGTCGAAAGCGCCTCCGTCCGGGCAATGACCACGGGCTCGGCGTTGACATCGCCGGCCTTCGACGGTGGCCCGACTGCTGTTACATCAAGCCGGGTGTCGGGGCGGTACTCACCGAGTTCGGAGCCGACCGCCAAGTGCAGGCTCACTTCGCCGACTGCGTCGACGCGCCGCTCGTACGATGCTGCACCGAGCAGCACAAAGTGCTGATTGGCCAACCAGGCAACGAGCGCATTGTCTGCACTAACGCTCAGGAGCCGTTCACGCATCTCGGAGAAGTCGGTGACGATCCGGACCACGTCGGCAATGGCGGCCGTGACTTCGTCTTCGACATCCGACAGAAGGTCGGCAGGGCAGCCGTTCAGCCTGATCTGCGTCCACGCTTCCACCTGGGTCCCGGGCGGCCGAGCAGCGCCCCTGTCGACCACCTCGACCAACTCGTCATCGACATTTCGAACAATCGACAGCATTGGGAGGACTAATAGCTCGATCCCGAGGGATCGACGATCGAGCACCATTCGGACCGTGTCGACGAGAAACGGAATGTCGTCGGTGACGAAAAGGAGTACGGCACTGCCCGACGCCTGGGTTTGTGCCGGCGGCACGATTGCCTGGACGAGCGTCTGTCCTGCTGCACGGTGTCGACCGAGTTCGAGATGAGCCGCAGCAACACTCACCACATCGCCGAGGTCACGATCTTCGACGTCGTCGATCGGGACGTCACGGTGGTATTCCGCCATGAAGCAATCGGCGAGCGGGTCGTCGCGATACCAGCGACGAGCAGCAGCGGCGAGCGAGTCGAGTTTGTCCGCTGATGACCCCATGTCGATGACCGTAGTTGCTGCCGTGGAACTGTGTTTCAAGATCCTCCACTCGTTTCGCGTGCGTTTGGATGCCAGACTCCGAAGATGCAGCAGATGAACGTCCTCGGTACCGATCTGATGCCGTGTTCCTACGACCCAATGACCGGCTACTACCGCAACGGCTGTTGCGAGAACCGCGGCGACGACCCTGGCATGCACACGGTGTGTTGCCGTGTCACCGCCGGCTTCCTTGCCTACTCGGCGTCGCAGGGCAACGACCTCAGCACTCCGATGCCGCAATATGGCTTCGCCGGTCTGGCCCCCGGCGACCAGTGGTGCGTCTGCGCGATGCGCTGGAAAGAAGCCTTCGACGCCGGCCAGGCGTGCGACGTCGTCCTCGAGTCGACCCATGTCAGCACGCTGGAATACCTCGATCTCGCCGAACTCAAACAGCACGCCATCATCGCCGAGCCGTGAGCCAGCGATGAGCGATACTGCCAGCACAAATGACAGCACAAATGACAGCACAAATGACAGCACAAACAGCGCTGGCAACTACCTCCAAAATGTGTACGACTTAGCCACGCAGGCCGACACCGACGCGTATTACACGAGGTGGGCGGCGAGCTACGACGACGAACTGACTCGCCAGGGCTACCAAACACCGCAGCGCTGCGCAGATGCGCTGCGCCGTTTCATTGCATCCGACGCTGCTGTTGTCGACATCGGTTGCGGAACCGGGTTGTCCGGAGCTGCACTCGCTGCAGCCGGGTTCACCAATCTTGCGGGCACGGATGTGAACGTCGAGATGCTCGACGTCGCCCGAGTAGCTGGCATATATCGCGACACCTGGGTCACCGATATCGAGAACCCGTTCCCGTTCGCCTTGGGCACCTACGCCGCCATTGCCGCAGTCGGCGTGATCGGTCTTGGGGCAGCCCCCGCTTCGCTGCTTCGCCTCGCACTGGAAGCACTCGCGACCGATGGCCGCCTGGTCTTTTCCTACAACGACCACGCGCTCAAAGTTCCCGAGTTCACCGACGCGTTGACCGACGTTGTTTCGTCCGGCCTCGCCGAGCAAGAATTCGCCGAGCACGGCATCCACATCAAAGGCCTCGGCAGCATGTCGACCGTCTTCGTGCTCCGACGCCGCTGATCATGGCGCAGCGGCTGCAAGACGCAAGCGTGACGAGGCCGATGTCGACATCGCAGCCGGCCAAGTCGACGCAATGGCAACAGCCCAGCACCACCTGCGAGCCGCCTGAGCGACACCGTCTGATACTGGCCTAAATCGGCAGGTTGCCGGTGGCTCGGCGCGTCGAACCCTCATCGGTGTAGGCCGCAATCGTGCGTTGGGCAATGCGCATCTGGTGGACCTCGTCGGCACCGTCGGCGAAGCGGGCCCAACGGGCGTGCTGGTACATGTGCGCCAACGGCGTGTCGGTCGAGTAGCCGAGCGCACCGTGGACCTGGATTGATCGGTCGATAACGCGGCCCAACATGTTCGCAACGAAGTGCTTGGACATCGAGACCTCGGCTTTGAAGTCTTCCTTGTTGTCGATCTTGTAGGCAGCGTGTAGGACCATCAGCTTCGCCTGGTAGATCTCCATCGAGCTGTCGGCAATCATCCATTGGATGCCCTGCTTCTCAGCGAGCAGCGATCCGTGCGAGTACCGGTTGAGTGACCGGTCGACCATCATGTCGAGTGCTGTTTCGGCCTGAGCGATCCAACGCATGCAGTGCGCGAGTCGGGCCGGGCCGAGCCGGTACTGGCCGAGCAGGTGGCCCTGCCCGCGACCACCAAGCATCTGATCGTTGTGCACGCGCAGGTCGGTGATCACGATCTCAGAGTGCCCCGTGCCGCCGTGCATGGTTTCGACTTCGCGAACGTCGTTCCACCCCTCGTGAGGCAGATCGATAATGAACGCCGAGTTCGCGGCCTGCGGGATGTCGGGGTTCTCTTCGGTGCGGCACACCAGGATCGCAAACTGGGCTCGGCGTGCGCCGGAGATGAACCACTTGTGACCGTTGATGACCCACTCATCGCCGTCTTGATACGCCTTTGTCTGAATGAGTGTCGGATCGGAGCCTGCGACCTCGGGTTCGGTCATTGCAAAGCACGATCCGCGCACCGTGCCGGCACAGAGTGGCTTGAGGTACTTCTCTTTCTGCTTGTCGGTGCCCCAGTGCAGCAGTGTGTGCATATTGCCCTCGTCTGGCGCCTGACAGTTGAAGACCCACGGCCCGTAGTACGACTTCGCCGCCTCGGCCTGGACCATGGCGAGTTCGACATGGCCGAGCCCCATGCCGCCCCACTCCGATGGCATGTGCGGCAACCAGATGCCGGCTTTGAATGCCTGTTTACGCAAGCCGACGAGCGCGGCGATTCGATCGTTTCCACCGAGCGGCTCGTCGACCTTGTTGCCCTCGGCGTCCTTGCCTTCGATCCGGTGCTCTTCGGGCTTGATCACATCTGTGACGAATGTGCGAACTTGCATGCGGATCGCTTCGAGTTCGGGGCTGAGGGAGAAATCAATCGCCATGCAATCAGCCTGGCAGGTGCCACCAGCCGATTCGCAGCCCGAAGTACCAACTTCTGCGATGAGCAACACCGTCAACAACGAAGGCTCTGGCCACCACCACCGTTCCGGCCCGACATCACGATCTCATACCACCAAGACGCGAACTTGATCATCCCCTCGACCTGCAGAGATGGTCGAATCCGGGCTCGGCACCGCGAGCTCACAGCATTCGGTCTCGCCGACTGATGCAGCGGAGGCGGTATTTACCCGACATTGCTGCGACCTGGGCAAAGAACGAGCTGCAAAAAGACAGCAACGCGGTGGCATTCATCGTTGAACTACCCGGCGGCGTTTTGAACACCCAGCAGGTCAACGCTCACGCGAACGCCGTACTCACCATCGGCATCGAAGGATGACCCCTCGGACAAATCGGGCGCTGACAAATCGGGCGCTGACAAATCGGGCGCAAACGAATGGGGCTCAAACGAATCGGGCGAATACGTCGAGCGGTTCGCGTGCGCTCTCGACGCCATTGATGAGGGCATCTGCATCGGCGGTGCCGAGTGCGACTCCACAGAAGATCTGCTGTTCGTCCGGAGCACCGACGAACTCACTGACCGCTGCCTCGTGAACGCACCATGCCTCCTGCGGACACGTGTCGAGGCCGGCTTCTTGAGCGAGCAGCATGAACGTTTGCAGGAACATGCCGAGATCGCTCCACTGCGGTGGGCCCATAATCCGGTCGACGAAGCAGAAGATCGCAGCAGGTGCGCCGAAGAAATCGAGGTTCTTTGCGAATTGCTCGAAACGCCCCGCCTTGTCATCGCGGGTCACGCCAATCGAGGCGTACATGTCCTCGCCAATCTTGTATCTCGATGACCGATATGGCTCTGGCATCTTCGGCGGGTAGACGTCGTAGGACGGCGCTCCGGGTTCACGAGTCGAGAGGAACTCTCGGAATCGCGTCATTGACTCGCCGTTGACCACGTAGATCCGCCAGGGTTGCACGTTGCCGCCGGACGGCGCGCGCGAGGCCATCGTGAGTAGTTCCTCAATCGTCTCATTGCTGACTGGGTCGGGCAGGAAGGCCCGGACGGACTTGCGGCGGTTGACCGCTTCGGTGACGTTCATCTGGTGAGTCTCCCAAGCCGCACGCGCCGCTGGCGAACCGCGCGTGCGGCAGGGGCGTGCGATGGTCTTGGTGCAGGACCGCCTCCGCTGTCAACATGGGCAGGTGGCCCTCAACGCGCTAACCGACAAGCAATTGATGCAGCACGCGATCGACGCGGCATGGTCGGTGCGAACAACGACGGCTCCGAACCCGTGGGTCGGCGCCGCGCTGCTCACAACTGATGGCACCGTCCATATCGGCGCAACGCAGCCGCCCGGCGGCGCACACGCCGAAATCGGTGCGTTGGCTGCTGCTGGCAGTGACGCTGCCGGTGCCACACTGGCAACCACGCTCGAACCGTGCTGTCACGCAGGCCGAACAGGGCCATGCACCACAGCAATCATCGAGGCGGTGTT
>Ga0209711_10002323_pt1 | contig 17245 bp, 14 predicted proteins | sample ArcticOcean_MG_C_7_FD_187441 | JGI IMG/M metagenome (GOLD analysis project Ga0209711, IMG submission 187441) | Marine microbial communities from western Arctic Ocean - ArcticOcean_MG_CB11_88 (SPAdes) (version 2) | ecosystem: Environmental > Aquatic > Marine > Oceanic | place: Arctic Ocean... | reverse complement strand
TCAAGGGTGGTCTGCCCATTGACCTTAGTCCATTGACCATGGACGGGGTTAGAAGTTGGGTTAGTGGATTTGATGTTTGGTTATTTTGTTTGTATTTACCTTTCAAAAAAACCTTTCTTTCTTGTTGGATATTTAACTTCAGCAGCATTTTACGAAATGTTTTCTGTACTCCAAGTTCCCTCAGAAGTCTATTAGACAGTAAAAAAATGACATAAACTAAAAAAATGCTTCTGTACCTATTGTCCTAGAATTGTCTCAGCTAAATTTGACCAATATTGTGCGCCAATAGGAAGTAATTCATCATTAAAATCATAATGTGCACTGTGCAGTTTTTCAGAATTTATACCCGCACCTAACCAAATATATGCCCCTGGTTTTTCTTGAAGCATATATGAAAAGTCTTCAGATCCCATAGTAGGTGTTTCTTCTGTATTAATTGAATTTTTCCCAAAAGTATTTTGAAAAACTTTAGCTGCAAGTTGGGCGCTTTTTATGTCGTTAATGGTAGGAGGATATCCAGGTCTTATTTCAACATTAACTTTACAGTTGTTAATAGCGCAAGCGTTAGTCACAATATTTTTAATTTTACTTAACATTATTTCTCTTATAAAATTATTTGTAGATCTTAACGTACCCCCAATTTGAACAGTATCTGGAATAACATTAAAAGCAGAGCCACCTTCAATTTTAGTTAACGAAAGAACTGCTTTTTCAAAAGGATCTAATTGCCTTGAAATCAAAGTTTGAAGGCCTATTATAGTGAGCCCAGCTGAAACAATTGGATCATTAGAAAATTGAGGTTGAGCTGCATGTCCTCCTTTACCCTCAATTGTTATAACTAAAATATCTCCACCTGCCATTGCAAACCCTTTATGAACAACAGCTTCCCCTAAAGAAACACCAGGCCAATTATGTATTCCCCAGACACTATCAATTTTAAATTTATTGAATAAACCATCATTGATCATAGATTTTGCACCTGCGTTACCTCCTTCTTCTGCTGGTTGAAAAATACAATAAACTTTTCCATAAAAATTCTTTGTTTCTGATAAATATTTAGCTGCACCCATTAACATTGTTGTATGCCCATCATGGCCACAAGCATGCATTCTTCCTTCATTTTTAGATGAATAAGCCAGATTAGTTTTTTCCGTCATTGGAAGAGCATCCATATCTGCTCTAATTCCAATAGATTTATTGCTTGTGCCATTATCCTTTCCATAAATAACTCCTATTAACCCGGTTCCGCCAAATCCTCGATGTACCTCAATGCCAAATTCATTAAGTTTACTAGCAATAAAATCAGAAGTACCTTTTTCTTCATAAGCTATTTCTGGGTTTTGATGAATATGATGTCTCCATTTCTTCATCTGAGGTAACAAAGTGTTAATTTTTTTGTTGATATTCATTTTTATTCCATACAATAATTATTTTGGTTTTAAATTCTTAATGCGTCCTTAATTATCTATACTTAAGCAAGTCAATTTATTTAATTAAAATTTGTATTAACTTGACTGTAATAAATTTTATCTAAATGATTTAAATCATCAAGGTTTAATTTAAATCAAAAGATTTTAAAAATAATTAATAATTGATATTTTAGACTTTGAAAACTTTAATAGAACAAAATAAGGTTAATAAATGGTTGATATTAGATTAGACTATGAAAATGAATTTCCAATACAAATTGAAGCACCTGACATAAGTGCATACAAGTCAGGCAATATTGGAGTTGATTATATTCACACTTTTGATTCTGGTAAAGAAGGCCCACATATATTTATTTCCGCAGTAGTTCATGGAAATGAACCTTGTGGAGCAATAGCTTTAGATTGGTTATTTAAAAAAGATGTAAGACCAGTTAAAGGAAAATTATCTTTAGGTTTTATGAATGTTGAAGCTTATTTAGCATATGATCCTAATAATCCCAATAGAACTAGATGGATTGACGAAGATTTTAATAGACTATGGGGGCCAGGTATTCTGGATGATTTTTCTAGATTAAAAACAAGTGAGTTTGAAAGAGCTAGAATTGTAAGACCAATAATAAATGATGCAGATTTTTTATTAGACATTCATTCAATGCAAAAACCTTGTGTTCCTTTAATGATGGCTGGAATGAAAGCTAAAGGGTTGACCTTTGCTAAATTAGTTGGAATGAATATAGCTACTATTTCAGATAGTGGTCATAAAGAGGGCATGAGAATGAGGGACTTTAGCGACTTTTCTGATCCTAATAGTAAAAAAAACGCTTTATTAGTAGAATGTGGACAGCATTGGGAAAAATCATCTGAAACAATAGCAATTGAGACGGCCATTAGGTTTATAAAAAGTACTGGTATTATGAATGATGAGTTTGGAATGGAGTATTTGTCTAATTCAAAAAATGACGATCAAATAAGTTTTTACAAAGTTGGAGAAATAATAACAATTAAAACTGAAAAATTTAAATTTAGTAAAGATTGGCAAGGGTTTGATAATTTAGATAAAGGAACAATTATTGCCTATGATGATGAAGAACCTATTCATGCCCCTTTTGAAAAAACAATTCTCATAATGCCAACAAAGAGATTATTAGTTGGAAAAACAGCTGTCAGACTTGCTTATCAAATAAAATAAAATGGATTATAAAAATTATTCAGATATTTCATTTATCAAAAAAGGTATAAATGAACTAGCAAAATTAACAGAACCAAATAGACCATACACTAGGTTAGTTTTTAGTAATGAATTTTATCAAGCCAGAGAATGGTTACATAAAGAATATCTATCTTTAGGTTTATCAATATCAACTGATGAAGCTGGTAATTTAATAGGTCTTTTAGAATCAAAGTTAAATACAGATAATGTTGTAATAATTGGTTCTCATTTAGATACTGTTCCGGCGGGAGGTCGGTATGATGGAATTGCAGGCGTTGTTTCAGGGCTAAATGTAATTAAATATATAATAGAAAAAAACATTGAATTACCATTCAATTTGGCTGTTTACGATTATTTAGGTGAAGAACTAAATAGTTGGGGTGTTTCTTGTATAGGAGCGAGAGGAATTGGAGGTTTTTTAAATAAAGATATTTTGAATAGAATAGATTCATATGGAAGAGTTTTATGTCAAGAAATTGATAAAATAGGAGGCGATTCAAATTTATTGAGCGGTCCACTTTCTAAGATAAAAAATATAGTTGCCTGTTTAGAATTACATATAGAACAAGGTAAAGTCTTAGAGAAAAATAATTTAGAAATTGGAATTGTTAGATCAATTCCAAATATATCTCGACATCATGTAATTATTAAAGGTCAGGCTGGGCATAGCGGAACTGTTCTTATGAATGAAAGGGTAGATGCATTAGTTGTCGCATCTGAATTGATTATTTATGTGAACTCAATAGCATTAGAAATATCTATGGAAAGTAATTCCCATTTTGTAGCCACAGTTGGCAAGATTGATGTATATCCAAATTCAGCTACAATTATTCCTGGTGCTATAGATTTAACAATTGATTTAAGATCGGTTAGTGATATTGCCAGAGAAAAATTTTTAGATGGTATAAAAAATAAATTAATATTTTTAGAAAAGAAATATGAATGTGAACTTCATATTAATGATTTAGCTTTTGCACCATACGTTGAAATGGATAAAAAGATAAATTTACTATTTAAAAAATCATGCGATTACTTTAATTTATCAAGTAAATTAATCGATAGCGGAGCAGGACATGATACTGCACATCTGGCTCGTGTTGCACCTGCTTCAATGATCTTTATACCCTGCAAAGGCGGTTTAAGTCATTGTCCTGAAGAGTTTGCAAAGCTTGATGATATTGCAAAAGGAACAGCAGTTATAACTAAGTTAGTTTTAGGCTTAGCAAAGATAAATTAAATTTATTACTAATTTTTTAACTATTAAGATGACATGCAGAAAAATGGTTTGGAGACACTTCTTTATAACTCGGTTTATCTGTAATGCATTTATTAATAGAAAATTTACAACGAGGATGAAAATAACAGCCACTTGGAGGGTTTATTGGGGATGGTATTTCACCTTTTATAGGAGTATAAATTTTTTTCTTTGTATCTAAAGTTGGAACACCTTGAAGTAGAGCTTTAGTATATGGGTGATTAGGATGGCTAAAAATTTCATCAGATGATGCTGTTTCAACTATTTGTCCTAAATACATTACTACAACTCTATCTGCAATATGTTGAATTACTCCAATGTCATGGCTAATAAACAAATAAGTTAAGTTTAAATCTTGTCTTAATTTTAAAAATAAATTTATAACTTGAGCTTGAATAGAGACGTCTAGAGCAGCTATTGATTCATCACAAACAATAAATTCAGGAGAAACAGCTAGAGCTCTAGCTATTCCAATTCTTTGTCTTTGACCACCTGAGAATTGATGAGGAAATCTATCCATAGCATCAGTGCCAAGTCCAACTTTATTAAGAATATCTTTAACAAAGTATTTTTTATCTTTTTTAGATATAAGTTTGTGGTGTATTGGAGCTTCAGAAATTATATCAATAATTTTCTGTCTTGGATTTAATGAAGAAAAAGGATCTTGAAAAATCATTTGTATTTTTAAGTCAATATGACTGTTGTGTTTATAATTTCCTTCATCAAAACCAGAATAATGTTGGTCATGAAAATCTAATTTTCCAGAAGTAAGAGGTAAAATTCCAGCTATCATTCTACCCAAAGTAGATTTTCCACATCCAGATTCCCCTACAACACCAACCACCTCTCCAGAAGTGACATTAAATGAGACATTGTCAACGGCATGAACAACTTCTTGATTATAAAAATTTCCAAATATATTTACTACTTTAGAAGCTATGTCTATAGGTTTAACAAAATTTTTTGAAACTTGAAGAACTTTTAATATATCAGTCATTTTCTAATATCCTTAAAGTTGAAGCATCTAATCACTCTAGAATCTGATTGATTTGTCTCAATAGGTTTTTCAATTTTACAATTTTCAATAGTTTCAGTACATCTGTCATGAAAAGCACAGCCAATGGGAAGCTCTAACATTGAAGGAACCATTCCTTCAATTTGATGCAGAGGTTCCCCTCTTTTATTTTGACTTGGAACACTTTTTATCAAACCAATAGTATATGGATGCATTGGTTTATTAATAATATCATCAACTGATCCTTGTTCCACGATTCTACCTGCATACATTACACATATTTTAGAAGCTATTCCTGCAACCACAGCAAGGTCGTGAGTAATCCAAAGTAGCGCCGTTCCTGTTTTTTTACAAAGTTCTTGCATTTCATATATAACTTGTCCCTGTATTGTAACGTCCAGGGCAGTAGTTGGTTCGTCTGCAATAATCAAATCTGGCTTATTAAGCATAGCTATAGCAATACAAACTCTTTGTCGCATTCCTCCTGAGAATTGATGGGGATAAGCTTTCATTCTTTCTTCAGGAGAAGAAATGCCAACTAATCCGAGAGTATCTCTACATCTTCTAAAAGCTTCCTGGTTTGATATGTTTTTATCATGTGCTTTAATAGTTTCTATCATTTGTGTATCAATTCTTAAAACAGGGTTTAATGTCATCATAGGATCTTGAAAGATCATAGCTAACCTATTTCCTCTTAAGCTTTGCATTCGATTTGAAGAACTATTTAATAGAGGTTCATTTTTAAAGTTAATGCTTCCTGAAACTATTCTACCTGGAGCATCAATTAAACCTATAATAGAAAACCCAGTTATAGATTTTCCAGAACCAGATTCCCCAACTAAACCTACAATTTCTCCTTTTTTAATTTTAAAACTAATATCATCTACAGCTTTTATAAGTCCTGCCTTAGTAAAAAAATGAGTTTTTAGATTTTTAATTTCAAGAATGGTTTCCATGTTTTTATTTTTTAAGACGAGGGTTATACATATCTCTTAATTGATCACCAACCAAATTAATGGAAACAATTGTAATCAAAAGAGCAACACCTGGAAAAATACTTATCCAAAAATCACCTGTATGCATATATTCAAATCCATTCCCTATTAATAAACCAAGAGAAGGTTCAGTGATAGGAAGCCCGAGGCCTAGAAAACTTAGAGTTGCTTCAAGTGAAATCGCATGAGCTGTCTGTAAAGTCCCTACAACAATTAAGGAAGGCATGCAGTTTGGTAAAATATGATTAAACATGATTTTTTTATTGCCTAACGCTAAGCACTGAGCTGCTTCAACGTATTCTTTACTTCTTTCAACTAATGCAGCTGCTCTAGCTGTTCTAGCATAATACGCCCATTGGACAAGAACAAGAGCGATAATAGTTTTTTCAATACCTTTACCAAATGCAGCTAGAATAATTAATGCCATCAATATAGATGGAAAGCTAAGCTGAATATCAACAATTCTCATTATAAAAGTTTCATACTTTCCTCCAAAAAATGCTGCAGAAATTCCAAAAATTGTTCCAATAATGAGAGCAAATATAGCTGACATGACACCAACACCAAGACTTACTCTTAGGCCATAAAAAATAGCAGATAGCATGTCTCTTCCTGCACCATCTGTTCCAAGAATAAAAATATCTCCTGCAAAATTTTTAGCCATGGGTGGTAATCTACTATCCATTATACTTACTTTAGATAAGTCATAAGGATCAGATGGTGATATTAAGGGGGCAAAAATCGCTATAAGAACAATAGCAATTAAAATTAATAAAGAAATTACAGCAACTTTACTTTCCGAAAAATCAGACCAAAATTTATACATAAATACATTCATATTTTTTGAATTACTGTCTGTATTTAACATTTAATTTGATCCTTGAACTCTAACTCGAGGATCCAGAAGAGTATAAAGTATATCTACTAGAAGATTAAGAAAGACAAAGAAAATAACAATTATCATTAAGTAAGCAACTATTACAGGCCTATCTAAATTATAAATAGAATCAATTATTAATTTTCCCATTCCTGGCCAAGCAAAAACAGTTTCTGTAACGGTTGAAAATGCTATTAATGATCCAAATTCAAGTCCAATGATTGTAACAATTGGGATCAAAATGTTTTTTAAAAGATGTACATTGATTACTCTACTTTCAGCAACTCCTTTAGCTCTCGCAAATTTAATATAATCTTGATGAATAATTTCTCTAGTTCCAGCTCTAGTTAGTCGAATTACTGAAGAAAGCTTAAATAATGCGAGGTTTAGGGCTGGTAAAAAAATATGAGACAAACCATCTAAAGTAAACAGAGAACTTCTAACACCTAAAAATGAACCTATTTCACCTCTTCCAGTTGATGGGAGCCATCCTAAATAAACAGCAAAAAACATAATAAAAAGTATTCCCACCCAAAAAGTTGGCATAGAAAAACCTAAAATCGAACCAGCCATTATTGTTTTACTTATTTTACTTTCTGGTTTTAGCCCAGCATAAATTCCAAGTGGAATAGCAAATATTAACGATATAAATAAAGAAAACAATGCTAATTCTATTGTTGCGGGCATCCGCTGAACAATTAATTTAAGAGCAGGTTCGCCAAAAATAAAAGATGTGCCTAAATCACCTTTAAATGCATTCATTAAAAAATACCAATATTGTTCAGTAACTGGTTTATCAAGACCTAATTCTTTTATTACTCTTTCAACTTCTGCTTGATCAGCTTCGGGGTTTATTAACATTTCTACAGGGTCACCCACAAGGTTAACCCCACTAAAAACTAATAGAGACATTATAAATAAAACTATAATACTTTGTGTAGATCTTCTTAATATAAATGCTGTCATATGAGTAACTTTAAACTATATTTAGGTTTTAAAAACCCAGAACACTTAAGTTCTGGGTTTTATTAATCATTTAAAATTTTAGTTATTACTTAACCCCATGACTAGAGTGTATTCATCAGTTCTAGGTTGGTAACTAAGGCTTGATTTTGCTGCCCAAGTATTCATTTGATAATGAATTGGGATAACTCCATAGTTCTTACCAACAGCTATTTCTGTAGCTTCGGCAAGTAACTTTCCTCTTGCATCAGCATTTACTGTTGATAATGCTTTTTGTATTATTTTATCAACAGCAGGGTCAGAATGTCTTCCTCTATTTGCTCTTCCCATACCAATAGATTTGTCATAGGTATGCAACAAAGCTCTTAAAGGTGATGATGCCTCCCCTGAACCAGCACCCCATCCTAAAAGCATAAAGCTAAATTCAGGGCTCTTATTTAGACCACCAGCAGAGGCTCTTTTAAAATAAACAGATTTAGGCATTGTTTCTACTTTTGTTTTAATGCCAATTCTTGAAAGCATTTGAGCTAAAGCTTCAACAATTTTTGCATCATTAATATATCTATCATTAGGCCCATGGATTGTCATTTCAAATCCATTTCCATAACCTGCATCAGCCATAAGTTTTTTTGCTGCTTTAGTATCATATGGATCAGGTTTCATATTTGGAGAAACACCATGAAAGCCAGCTGGTAATAACTGTCCAGCTTTTACAGCTATCCCTTCCATTACTTTTGTTACCATAGCATCACGATTTATGGCAAGTGAAATAGCTTTTCTTATCCTTACATCCATCAAAGGGTTTTTTATTTTTCCACCACCAATAGCTTTGATATAAGGAGAATTTTCTCTAAATTGATCTAGGTGTATATATATCACTCTGTTAGAAGGGCCGCTTGTAAGTTTTAAAGAAGCGTTCTTTTTTAATCTTGCTACATCTAACGGTGGAACACTGTCAATAAGGTCAACGTCTCCTGCTAATAACGCTGCAATTCTTGCTGGGCCAGTTTTAATAGGCTTAAATAACACTCTATTAAAAGCTGGTTTCCCTTTTAATGCTCCATGATAATTTGGATTTGCTTTAAGGACAATTTTATCTCCTGGAACCCATTCAACAAACTTATAAGGACCAGTCCCTATAGCCGCCTTACCACTATTATAATCAGAAGTTGATGCGCCTTCACCATGTTTTTTTGATATTATTTTAACAGTAGATAAATCATTTGGCATTAATGGGTAGGGTTTTGCAGTTTTTATATGAATAGTATGACTATCAATTTTTACAAAAGTTTTTCCTTTAAGATATGTTCCAAATCCTGAAGGTGACTTAGGCACATTTGCAGCGCGTTTGGATGTAAATACCACATCGTCTGCAGTGAAATTACTTCCATCATGCCATTTAACACCTTTTCTAAGTTTAAATTCCCAAGTAGTATCATTAATTGGTTTCCAAGAAACTGCAAGATTTGGGTAATGTTGTTGATTTTCATCTGATCCTACTAAAGAATCAAATACATGAGCTGAAAAACTATTATTAGGCCCAAGATTATGATAATGAGGGTCTATTGAGCTAGGCTCTGATTTTAGTCCAACAGTTAGGTCTTTTGCTAAAGCCATGCTAGATAAAACACACCCAATCATTATTATTAAAATTCTATTTAAAATATTCATTGTATCCTCCCTGGATAATTTTAATTATTATTTTATAAATTTTATTAAAAGTCTAGTTTAATATTGTAAAAATTATTTTTTACGAGCTTGTCATTAATTTGATATTTAATTTGAATTTTTAAAAAATATTTAATATGTTAATTATTCTAAAAGGAGCTTATTATGCATTATACAAAAGTTTTAGAACAATTACCTGAATTAGAACTCTTTCAAGATACAGAGCTTAATTTAACTATGTCCTATAGATATAGAAAAGAAGACAATAATATACCAATATTATTTTTACATGGCTTTAATGGAAATAGTAAAAGTTGGGGATATCAATTTAACTTTTTTAAAAACAAGAAATCTGTAATAGCTGTTGATGCTCCAGGATTTGGAAAGTCAGATCCAGCAGATTTAGATATGAAAACTATTGCAGGTTTAGTGAAGAGATTGTTGAAAAGTATTAACGTATCTGAATGTAATGTTGTAGGCCATTCAATGGGAGGTATGCTGGCACAAGTGATCGCTTGTAATCATAATCAATTGGTTAAAAAAATAATCCTTTCATGTACTCATACAGGTTATGCTTTTCCTAAAGGAACCTCTTTAAGAGAAGTTTACACTAGAAGACTTGAAGAAAGAAAAAAGCTATCAGATGAAAAGTATGGAAAACTTCGTGTTAGGGAGATGTTGCCTAGTTTAAAAGAAGAAGAAATATTCCATTTTTTAGCAAGCATTAGTGGAGAAATATCAGAAGGATCAATTAAATCTGGAGGTATGGCAATGCAGCTTTTAGATACAACTAAATATCTATCAAATCTTAAACAACAATGTTTAATAATAAAAGCATCTGACGATAAGGTTGTATCTAAAGAACTTTCTTTGTCTTTAGAAAAAAAAATCCCTCATGCTGAAATTAAAGAATTATCAAATGTTGGACATGCTCCATATTGCGAAGATATATTTGCATTTAATAATACATTAGAGAAATTTTTATAAATAAGGAATGCTTTTTAAGTTGAACAATTTTATATTACTTTTTGATTAATAAATTGGCTCTTCACCACATATTTAAAGTTTATATTTTTTATTTAATTATCATTTGATATCAGTTTAAAAGGATTTTTTAGCATTTACTTCACGTAATTAAGATGATATTTTTTCTTATATTTTATAGAAAGGTTTAAGTTAATGAATAATGAAGAAGATATATGGAACCTGGTAGAATTAAAAAAAAATGATTATATCAAATTCTCTGATCGTGTGTTTGATATGCCTGAAACTTTATATAAAGAATTTAAATCTGTTTCTGAACATACAAAAGTTTTAAAAAAAGAAGGCTTTAAAATTACAGAAGGTATATGTAATATGCCAACGGCAGTTTTAGGGGAATATGGTGACAAAGGTCCAGTAATAGCAATTATTGGAGAATTTGACGCGTTGCCAGGACTTAGTCAAGTAGCAGGAATTGCAGAATACAAACCCATTTTAAATGAAGAAAATGGTCATGGGTGCGGTCATAATTTACTTGGAGCTGCTTCTTTATTAGCTGCTACAGCAGTAAAGGATTGGATAATAAAAAACAATATAAATGCTAGAGTTCGTTATTATGGATGTCCAGCTGAAGAAGGTGGAGCAGCCAAAACTTATATGGCCCGTGATGGTTTATTTAATGATGTTGATACTGCTATTTGCTGGCATCCTGCTACCTTTAATTCCGTAAACAAACCAATTTCCTTAGCTAACACTAGAATTGATTTTACTTTTCATGGGAAAGCTGCTCATGCAGCAACCGCACCTCATCTTGGTAGAAGTGCTTTAGACGCAATAGAGTTAATGAACGTAGGTGTAAATTATATGAGAGAGCATATGCCAGATTCAGCTAGAGTTCATTATGCTTATCTAGACGTGGGCGGCAATGCGCCTAATGTTGTTCAAGCTAAAGCAACCATAAGACATTTAATCCGAGCTTCAGACTTAGTTCAGCTCAGGAGCTTAGTTGACAGAGTTTATAAAATTGCCGATGGTGCGGCATTAATGACTGAGACTGTCGTAGAGAAAAACGTTTATAGTGGAGTTTCTAACTTGTTAGGTAACAATCCTTTAGAAGAGATTATGCAAAATGAATTTGATAAATTAGGACCTGTTCTATTTGATGCTAACGATAGAGTTTTTGCAAATAAAATTCGTTCAACTTTAACTCAAGCTGATATTTCGGACAGCTTTCAACGTATAGGGTTAAAAACACCATTAGATATGCCTTTGTGTAACTTTGTTGCACCTCTGGAAACTGTTGGAAATGGAGGAATAGGTTCAACTGACGTTGGTGACGTAAGTTGGGTTGTGCCAACAGTTCAGGCAAGAGTTGCAACTTGTGCGGTTGGAACTCCATTCCACACATGGCAAACGGTAGCTCAAGGAAAATCTTCTGCAGCACATAAGGGAATGATACATGCAGCAAAGGTTATGGCTTCAACTGCTAGTGCTTTGATTAAGGACCCAAATAAATTAATAGAAGCTAAAGAGGCTTTTAATTTACAAGTTTCTATCAATCCATACATTTGTCCAATTCCTAAGGGTGTTTTGCCTCCAATATTTAAAAAATAATCCAAATATATAATATCTAAATTTCTTTTTTTAAAATTAGTATTTATTTTATTAAAAATTATGAAGTTTTTCATTTAAAACGCTTTTACATCAACTATTACAAGTGAAAAGTTTTTATTTCTAAGTTTGGAGTCCTAGGGCTTTAATTTATCTCATCTATATTAACTTAGTTTAGCTATCAGTAAGGTTTGTCTTTTTATACTTCTCCATCAATTACCTTATCTTTTTCAAAATTGTTGCAATTATCCATTTGAAACTGGATGCAATTTAATTTGAATGTTTTAAGAAAATGATCTTGGATACTTCTATTTAAGGCTTAAAAACCCGGCTCTCAATCGTAATCTATAAGTATTAACCTAATATTTTTTTTAGCGGTAAAACTCAAATGAACTTGTCCCTTTAAAGTAATTAAGAATATCCCTCTATAAACTTTTATCATTAATCCTTTTGACCTGGTATGAACTTATGGAATATTGTATATTTATTAGCGTCCTCTATAAGGCGTGTCTTCTGCACCAAGGTCCCACCATAATCCTGTCATCATCCTCAACGCGCTTCGAGATACCGTTTCCAAAATATGCTCGTTTGGTGCATGTTGAGAACATCCAGCATAGGAGTGCGGTATCCAGATTGTAGGTAGGCTTAGAGTGGAAGCGAACACGTCATTTGGCAGTGATCCACCAAGATTTGGCATTACAGCAATATTCTTGCCTGTGGTCTTTGAAAGTGATTTTACTATCCATGCCGCCCAGGGGTGATCAGGATTTAAGCGAGTAGCCAACATTGGATCGCGTTCTTTAGTTATACTAATATCATTAAAGTTATTTTTATCAAGGTGTGCACGTAGTAGTGGCATTAATTTTTCAACATCAGTACCTACTACGTAGCGCAAATGTCCAAAGGCTACTGCATTTGGTGGAATAGCATTTGCTGGAGATTTTGGGTTGCCAGTTTCAAATGCTCTGATTTCAAAAGTATTACTAGCAAACACTCGTTCTTCTGGGGTCATTTTGGGTTCACCCCAATTTAAATTTATTTGTGGATCATCTTCGTTTCCTCCAACTTTTAATTTACTAATTGCATCGCGCACTGAATTAGGCATTTCCATGTTACGCCAACCTTCCACTAGAATTTTACCATTGCGATCAACCATGCTTGCTAGCGCATGGGCCATTACTATGCCTGGGTTAGTTAGCAGTCCCCCCCAATTACCAGAATGATGCCCTCCAGAATGAACATCAAGTCTCAATGTGAAATTAAAGACTCCTCGCGAACCCATAAAAATTGTTGGTTTTTCAGCCTGTATTCTTGGCCCATCTGAGGCTATAAACACATCCGCTTTCATCAATTCCTTGTGTAATTTACAAAATTCTTTTAGGCCAGGTGAGCCCCGTTCTTCTCCCATTTCGATAAGTACTGTTATATTAAACCCAAGGTGACCACGAGTTTCCAAAACTGTTTTAAGTGCTGCTAGATTGATAGTGTGCTGCCCTTTATTATCTGCTGTACCTCGCCCATACCATCGATTATCATTCTTGGTAATATTCCAAGGGGACATTTTATTTTCCCATTGATCATCGTATCCAGCAACTACATCGCCATGTCCGTAAGTCATCACAGTCGGCAAATCAGCACCTTCAATTCGGTGGGCAAGAAGGAAAGGGCCAGCATCAGTAATTGGATTTGGGTAAATGGTGCATGAAAACCCCATTGCTGATAGATATGGCGCAATTTCTTTGTCAAGATAGCTTTGCAGAGCATTTACACTATTTGGCAAGTTACTTTCAGTTTTAAAAGCAATGCGTCGGTTTAAGTCAGATTCGAATTTACCGGTCTGGAAGTATGTATCAATTCTAGCTAGTGCTTTAACTCGGTCCATATGAGAACCCTCCTTAACTTTAAGTATTGTAATGGCTCTAAAACTATTTTTTTAAAAATCTATCTCAATGTACGTTTTAAGGCAATATTATTAGCTTTAAAACACAACCAAACAACAACTTTCTACCACCCATAGTACGGTCATAGATGGGCATTGGCCCGTGGTTGTTGGTTCATGGAGCTTTAGGGTGATTAATAGTTTTGTTTCAGCAGGGAGTTATCTTTGAGTCTCTAACCCATGGTAAATTTAACACCATCCAAGGACCATGGGTCAAGGATAATGAAACGTTTGATCATGATTCACTGACCATGGCCTTTAGTTTCAAGTAACCACACTGCTGATAAGTGTATTAATTTGTGGTATAATAAAACCTCATGATAGGTAATATTCACAAGATAACAAAAAGAAACCTTTTAAAAGGTATACCCTGGCGTTTTGGACCTAATTGGCCAGGTCAAAGATGTGAAGCAAAAACCAGAAGAGGTACACTATGTCAAAGACCCGCTAAATTACCAGTGGGTCGATGTAGACTACATGGCGGCGCTAGCACAGGACCAAGGACTAAGGACGGTCTTAAACGCCTCGTAGAATCTAAAATTAAGCATGGAAGATTTACAAAAGCTGAGCGTGAAAAGGTCAAACAAATATCTGAGAAAAGACGCAAGATACAAAATGAACTCAAGGAGTTAGAATCCTGGTTCGTTGACTACGGTCATTTGGAGAAAAATTGGCGCAAAGATTGGGGCAAACTCTAAGATTGTGACAAGGTTATTACTATTATACTAATTCTCTTTCAGGGTTACTGTGTGCAAATCAAGATAGTCAAATTTTATCGACGAAAGGGGGGTACCCTCCTAAAAGAAGTAAGTGGTCCTATGTTCATGACCTTTATTGTTGGTATGGCAGATTCATTTGAGTGTTTTTTTATTTGGGTTAAGGCTATGATGAAGGACTGAGGTTCGTCCAGGACGTCTCTCTACCCAATAATCCTTAACATCCTTGTCAATATTTTTAAGAACTCTAGACCTTTGATCACTGTTATTTATCCCAGCGCTATCCCATTCTTTTAGTGTAAGAGCCAAGCTGGTCTTAACAGGATATGACATATTCATAAAAGCACGTGCAACTAGCATAAGTCGTGCAGTTGGATCTGCAATGTTTTGTTTAATCCAACCAAAAGAAACTGGGCCTTTTAAAAATAACTTATCACGTTTTGCTCTTTGGACATCTCTTCGATCACTCATGTTAGTACCCCATAGTTATTATTAAGGAGAATATTAAGGATAAAGATACGGTTACGTGGAAAGGGCATGGGTGTTACGCGGATAACGCGATGGTTGCTACTGCACTTTTCTCAAAAGGCTCATGATTTTATCCCACATCTCTTGCCCTTGTTCATCCATATATCGATCAGGATATTTAACAATATCAGCATCCACTCGGCATATTTTACCCTTACCAAGCACTTCTTCACTTGCCTGAGACATGCATTCTTTCAGTTTTGCAACATCAGCATCAATTTGGTCACTTGGGGCTTCAATCAACAAAGCGTCATGGATTGGTGCACAGAGCTTGAGTCCCCGTTCTACAGCAAGAACACAGGCAATTCTCATCATTTCAGCTCCATGTGCTTGCATGGGCCAATTTAGGAACGTATTTGCCTTTACATTTCCTGCTTCAACTTGAATAGGCCAACCAAAGCAAGTTTCTAGTTTTAGACCTAATAAACCAATATCTTTATTATTATCAGCCCAAGCCCAGAATTTTCTGTAAGTTTCCCTATGTTTTTGAAGTAATGATTTTGCTTCTATTTCGTGGATTTGTGCAGCTTGTGCAACACCGTAAGCACTCATTCCATAATTTGTCCCAAGTACAACAGATTTACACCTATTTCGAATATCTTTGTGAGTTTCCTTGGTTGCGCCTGCAGGTGCAAGACCTGCTTGTATGGCAAAGGCAATATAAGGATCTCCACTCTCATAGGCTTTCCACAACAGTTCATCCCCAGATAGAGCGGCAGCTATCGCAATTTCTTGAGATGACCAATCACAATAAGCAAGAGCCATACCTGGCTCTGGTTTGATAAGCCCGCGAACCCATTTTGCTGGACCAAAAACAAACTTTGCGGTACTTGGTTGATTGCGACCAGTTTTTGCAGAAAAGGGAGAAAGCATCGTACGGTTTCGCCCATCTGTCCCAACCGCAAGGTTGTTTAACTTCAATTCATTCAGAGTTTTTCGAAGCTCATGAAGTGGTTGAACGATTGGGTATCTTTTACTCATTGAACTAAACGTATCCTTATCTAGTGCTAATCGACCACTATTTAATCTAGGCCAAGCAAGGCCTTCACGTGCAAGATAAGATTCAAAGAGTGCTTCTTTGAAGCTGCCGTCTACATATATGCCAAAATCTACGTTGACAGTCTCTATTAGCTCTATTTTGATCTGTTCCCAATGAATGGCCAAATTTTGAAGAAAATCTATATCGATGGGGATACCTCTATGCTGCATAGAACCAACGGCTTTCATGTAGCGACCTCGAAGCAAAGCATGGTTTAGCCGCAGATCTGACCAATTTTGATGCTCAAGGATCGCGTTAAGGAGCGGAGCAAGCGCTAATACATCTTGTTCGCAGTAGTGTAGAATGTCTTCCTGTTGGTCCTTGGTCCACGGTCCTCCGGATAATATCAAAGAGCGCATCGCTTCTTTTTCCTCTGGTATCAAATGTTCAAGGTGATAATGGCTAAGGGCGTCAACCAAACTTTTTCGAATTATATTTGGATTACCGTTAGTTTCGCACCTGAATTCTGCAAAGAGATCAATTACGGACACGTTAGTAGACCAATCTAAAGCCAACATGCTTTGTATTTCTGCAGGCGCAAAATATGTTAGGATTACAATATCCTCCTCCGTTTCAAACGGAGGAGTTTTCATTTTTCGCAGTTCATTTTGCCACACACGAGATATTTCACCAGTACGTACATTCTGAACAACCATGCAGACGATTTTAGGAACTTCCCCAGCATCACCATAGTACTCGAAATCTATAGCGTAGATTTTTTGAAACGGAAGATTTAGTGTTTGATTATACATCATTCCATACCCCAAAGTTTACGTAATGCAGGATGGTCGGGGCTATCAATTATATGAGTTTTGCCAAAAGCAATTTCTAAAATATCCTCGAATGTTAAATCAGGCCAAGTTGGTTCTGGAATTTCACCTTGGGCAACAAATGGCTCATAACATCCTATTGCTCTATTAGAAGAAAATCGTACCCACTTCCTCTCAGCCAAAACTGCAATTTGCCGTTGACTTTGATTCCAGATGTTGTCGTTTCCCTCGTCAGGAACAGGAGGCAC
>Ga0209711_10002319_pt1 | contig 17277 bp, 16 predicted proteins | sample ArcticOcean_MG_C_7_FD_187441 | JGI IMG/M metagenome (GOLD analysis project Ga0209711, IMG submission 187441) | Marine microbial communities from western Arctic Ocean - ArcticOcean_MG_CB11_88 (SPAdes) (version 2) | ecosystem: Environmental > Aquatic > Marine > Oceanic | place: Arctic Ocean... | reverse complement strand
AACTCTGGCATGCAAGCAATCACTGGATCAAGCCTGTTTGACATTTTTTCATCTCCGAAATCGGGGCAAATCAATACCAAAAGAGACTTTGCCCTTGTGGGTAAGGAAAGACATGATGTGGGTCGTCCCAATAACCGTGGATATCCAATTCGCGGGATCGTAAAAAAAGATTTTCTCTATATTCGAAATTTCGAAACCGATAGATGGCCGGGTGGAAATCCAGAAACAGGCTATTTAAATTGTGACGGCAGTCCAACTAAGACTCTTCTCATTGATCAAAGACGAAAGGGAGAGTCGAAATACTGGCGAATGAGCTTTGGTAAAAGAAAACAAACAGAACTATACGATTTGATTAATGATCCCGACTGTGTTGTGAACTTAGCCGGCAACCCTAAATTCTACAAAGTCGAGAAGAGTTTAAGAGTACAGCTTCAAATAGAACTGAAGAAACAAAAAGATCCAAGAATGTTTGATCGTGGATTTATCTTTGATAAATATCCATTCGTTGGAGACTGGAATAATTTTTACGAACGATTCACCACGGGTAAGAAAACACCACGTACCGGTTGGGTGAATCAGAGCGATTACGAACGAGGTCCAATAAAATAATTCCACTCATTCTGTTTTTTCATTTGCACGCTAATAGCTGAAAATACATAAGTGCTCTTCCTTATTAATGAAAACATCCTTATTTAATTTTACTGGCCTTTTGCTTGCAGGATCTCTCCTCGGGCAAAAGTCAAATAATAACGCCGAGCCATCGACATTAAACGAACTTTCTGTTCAGGGTACGAGTATACCGGAACTAGATCTGTCAAGATCTTCGATTCTTACGAGTGATCAGATTCAAGACCGCCAGATTGACAATCTCGTGGATCTCTCGGGCTTGACTCCTAATTTACACATCAATGCAAACGCCATCCAATCTTACGGAGATATCATTTCCATTCGGGGAATCGCCAACACCCAGCTCTTCGGTGCACCTGGCGTTCAATTGTATGTAGATGGGGTACCTCAAGCCGACGTTTCCTCCTACAGTTCCACCCTATACGACATAGAAAGCGTGGAGATCTTGCGCGGTCCTCAGGGTTATCAATATGGCAAGTCAGTAACCGGGGGTGCGATCAACATCAAGACAAAGACCCCAGGCAAGAAACAAAGCAATAAAATCTCCGCGTCTTATGGAACTTTTGATTCGCAGAAATACAACATCTCGAGCAAGGGCCCCCTGAGTGACGGCTTTTCTTATTCCATGGCAGTAAGAAGAGCTCTCTCCGAAGGTTACTTGAACAATTCGTCGGGAGCGGACAACACCTCCGAAACTTGGCACGGGGCCTTGAAGTTATACCTGGACAAGGGAAATGGAACAAAGGTTTCATTCGGGGCAAATTTCGAAACCCACGAATTGGGAGCACAGCCGATCGTAAAGCGGAACCAAAGTGATTTTTACAGTCGCTCGACTGATTTTGACGGAATCGGCGAAGAGTATACCGAGATCGACCGAAACCAACAGTTCCTGACTATCGAAAGCGAATTGGATGGTACCCGCCTTATCTCAGTCACAAACCGCAATGATTGGAGCTTAAGTCCAAATCGGTTGGACTTGGATATCTCGACAGTTATTTCAATGTTGTCTCCTCAACAAACATCTGTAATTTTACAAGATCAGACTGAATTGAGTCAGGAGGTTCGGCTCGAATCAGAGGAACAAGCAGAGCTTGACTGGGTATTAGGCGCCTTTTACGCAGACAGCGAAATTAAGGGAGACGCCACCCGTTCTTTCGGGCTCATCGAAAGAACGCAATACACCCTTGAATCAAAGAGCATAGCTTTATTCTCTTTGGTCGGAAAAAATCTATCCGAAGATGACTATTTATCCCTCGGTCTGCGTTACGATAAATTTGACAAACAAATGAAAAGGGACAAAACCAATTCGATGTTTGGTTCGAGCCCTCAGGTTAACGGATCCAATGATTTCTCTTCCTTTTCCCCTTCCATCAAATGGGAGCATAGCTTTAGTGATGAGTTGACCGGAAACGCCCGCGTAACTTATGCGGAAAAACCGGGAGGTTTTTCTGCCTATGCAGACAATGCCGCCGAGAGTGTTTTTATGGAAGAGGAAACTCTCGCTTATGAAGTCAGTATACTTTTTAGCCCTTCTGATTCTTGGGGAGTCAACCTTACTGCTTATTTGAACGACATTAAGAACTATCAGTTTGAATTACCTGACCCCAACCCTTCTAGTCCAATGGACACAGACTATTTTGTTGCCAATGCGGACGAAGTAACAGCCAAGGGAATTGAAATCGAGGGCTTCCTCAAACCAGCCGAATCTGTCACTCTTTCGGTGGCTTATGGCTTGTCCGACTCAGAATATGATAAGTTCACCGGTTCAGGATTGGTCGGAAAACAAGTTTCCTTCGTACCCAAGCAAACTCTCGCTTTATCTGCCATTTATCAACTTGAAAACGGCGTATATGGACAGATCGGAACCAAGACCATCGGAGATACCCACTTTTGGGATTACAATGGCCTCAACACGGCAGACAAGATAGACAGCTACACCCTGCTTGATGCTAACATCGGTTATGATTTCAATTCATGGGAATTGAAGGTTTTCGGACACAACCTCACCGATGAGGAGTACTACACATCACTGGTGAATTATCTACCCGGAACCCCGGGTATCGCCGGTTCTCCCCGCGTGATTGGGCTAAGCGTCTCTAAAGAATTCTAAAAGCAAAGTTTTCCAAATGAACAGATTATTTTATTCTTTTCTGTTCATTTTAAGCACTACTTTCGGCAAGGAACCAGTCAATTTCCTGTTCTTCCTCGTCGATGATATGGGAATGATGGACTTGGGCACTTATGGGTCAACTTTTCATGAAACTCCGCATATTGACCGACTTGCCCAGTCGGGAATGAAGTTCAATTACGGTTATGCCGCCTGTCCCGTATGCTCCCCTACCCGGGCAAGTATAATGACGGGGCGACATCCCGTGCGTGTTGACATCACCGATTGGATACCGGGTTCCTCCAACCGAAAAACCAACAAATTGATTCACCCGGAGGATCGCGACAACCTTGCACTCGAAGAGATCACGCTTGCCGAAGAGTTAAAAAGCCATGGCTACCAAACCTTCTTCGCAGGCAAGTGGCATCTAGGAAATGAAGGTCATTGGCCTACCGATCAGGGATTCGACATCAATATCGGTGGACACCATCGCGGAAGTCCTCCCGGTGGGTACTACGCTCCCTGGAAAAACCCGGTCTTAAAAGCAAATAAAGAGGAGGAGTACCTGACCGAACGCCTAACCGAAGAATCAATCCATTTTCTCGAAGAGCGGGAGGACGATAAGCCCTTCCTGCTCTATCTCTCGTACTATAATATCCACACGCCGATTCAGCCTTACAAGAAACACATTGATCATTACAAAAAAAAGGCTGAGAAATTTTCAGGCGATACCCCCACCCTCTCCGAGCACGACGCCCTGACCCGAATGCGGCAGGATAATCCGTCCCTTGCTTCGATGGTCGCGGCGGTCGATGACAGTGTGGGAACTTTACTAGCCAAGTTGGACGAATTGGGATTATCGGACGACACGGTGGTCATCTTCTTTTCCGATAATGGTGGGCTGAGTACCAAACCAAAAATGGGACCAGGGAGTAATTCTCCTCTTCGTGCTGGCAAGGGTTGGCTCTATGAAGGAGGAATACGTGAACCCACAATTGTCCGTGCTCCCGGCGTAACCAAACCGGGCAGTGTGTCCGACCAACCGGTTGTCTCGATGGACTTCTTTCCCACTATGCTCGAGCTTGCCGGTCTTCCGCTAAAGCCCAACTTGCATGCTGACGGACGCAGTCTACTTCCCGAACTAACTGGTAAGAAAGGAAAGCCAAGGGCTCTCTATTGGCACTATCCGCACTACCATGGGTCAAACTGGAAACCGGGGGCATCTATTCGTGACGGAGACTGGAAACTAATCAAGTTCTATGATCAGGAAAAAGTGGAACTATATAATCTAAAGAAAGATCCTTCGGAAAAAAAAGATTTGGCGAAAAAGAATTCTGCAAGAGCCAAAGAGCTTGAGTACAAACTCATAGCCTGGCAAAAAAACATCAAGGCCAAGTTCCCAAAACCGAACCCGGATTATAAAAACTGAGTTCAGGCACCAAGGAACTGAATAGCAGATCCGGAAAGAAAAATGATCAGCCCAGTCGCCGCATGCATGTAGTTTTCAAACTTCATAAAAAGGGAGAAACGAGAGATGCCGTAATAAAAAAACATTACGCAAAGAAGCATCGTTAGAATTGTTGTTCCACAAAAAGCTGAAATCACCAAGACGGTAGAAAATAATCCAACATCCCCTCCCCCATAGGTCATAAGCGGGATTAGAGGCTCACAGGGACCAAGAATAAAAAACAAAAATAGGGCAAAGGGAGTACATCGGGAAAAACTTGAATTTCTTGGGACTGCAGCAGATGAGCTATCCAGAGCCATTCGTTTTGTTCGGATTGCCCATTGGATTCCCCAGATAAAATAAACGGCTCCAAGCAACAACAGAAACCAACCCGCAAAATCACCCCGAATAGATTGCACGGTTTCAATGTTAAAGAAAGCAAAGCCCAAAAGGAAGACCAGCAAGCCAACTAATACTGTTCCTAAGACATGACTGACTCCACAAAACGCAACATAACTTGCGGTTTTTGGCCCACTCCAACCATTCGTTTTAGCCATGGCAACAAGGGGAAGGTAATGATCCGGGCCTAAAATGGTGTGGACAAAACCGATAGATGCAGCACTGCCCGCAATGACAATCGTTTCATTAATCATAATTGGAAAATAATTTTCTCTCTTTAATACCTACGAAAATCGGTGGGTTTACGTTCAATGTCTTTATAAAGAAGATTCCTGATTTCTTTCATTGCCCGTTTAAATTCATAAGGATCCCCCGCTAATACCTTAATCATCCAACCTGCTTTATGATGTAAAGAAGACGATCCCGTTAGAAGGTTTTCACTTTTCATCGATTGAATCCTATCACGACAAGGCAAATGCTCCCTGAGTTTCTTGGAAATCAGGTAAAAACAACCGTAGTAAGGAGTGGAGAAAGAGTTTTTCCATGGGAGTACAGATTCATTATCAGGCTCCAAATTGAAAGCCTCCAAAAGTACAAGTTGATTTTCTTTTCTAATCTTCAATTGGTTGGAAAATCTTGTAAAGAGAAAAGATTCCCCATGGGCAATTCTCCCGGGAAGCATTTTCTCAACGAATAAAACCTCCGCATCTTCGTCGACTTCAATTTCAGTTACCTGCTCTAAATTGGTGGCTTTTTGTAAGATTAAAGCACCCGGATTAAATTCCAAAAAAGAACTTTCCTTAATCGTAAACTTTTGCTCCACCCGAGCGATTCCTGATCGCATAAAATGGGCACGCGTAGCACCCGGGGTGGTTACCACCATGGAGGCGTTATCGGAAACTTCAATATCACAGATCATCCGATCACCGGCCAGCAGACCAGCCGTAGGACAGGAAAGATTGATCAATAAGGAAGATGTATCTTCATCAAAGTAAGGCTTACTTAAATGAACCGGTGGTGAAAAGTGCTGACTCGAAAGATAGGGAACTCCATCACTGTTTAGTCGGCATCCTAATTTCACTCCGCCATCGAGGCTAAAATCATTCATCATAAAAAGAAGGAGGCAAAAGCACCTAGAATAAAAACTCTTTGGTCAACCATTCCACTACGGCATCCAAACCTTTGTGAGTCTTTAAATCGGTGAAAAGAAAAGGCCTGCCTTCCCTCATTATTTTGGAATCCCGATCCATCACTTCAAGATCGGCACCCACCAAGGGAGCCAAATCGGTTTTATTTATGATTAAGAGATCGGAATGACGAATCGCAGGACCTCCCTTCCTCGGGATCTTGTCTCCTTCCGCCACATCAATAACAAAAATGAACGCGTCCACTAGTTCAGGTGAAAATGTGGCAGATAGATTATCACCGCCACTTTCCAGAAGGACCAATTTTGCATCCGGATGTCGTTGTTGTAACTGCTCGATGGCAACCGCATTCATTGTTGTATCATCTCGGATGGCGGTATGGGGGCAACCTCCTGTCTCCACTCCCATGATTCGATCTTCAGGCAGTGCTTGATTGCGTGCCAAAAACTGAGCATCTTCCACGGTGTAGATGTCATTTGTAATCGCGACCATTGAATATTTATCCCTGAGTACTTCACACAAGCGCAATGTGAGCATTGTTTTACCAGAACCAACAGGTCCACCGATGCCGATCCGGACGGGACGGCTAAATTCATTATTATTTGTTTCTGTCATGATATAAATAGTCTGGAAAATGCCAGTTCGTGTCGTGCGGATGCAATGTCTAACAATGGATTAAAAAATCCTGCGTTCCCCCTCTGGACATCGAGAGATTTTGAAAGTAGATCTTGAACTCTTTCTCCATCGATACAGCGGTGAATTATTTTTTGGCAGGCAAGCTCACCCATCCTGAGTAATTTAATGGAAGCTGAACAAAAGTTTGAAACTGCTTGGTATATCCATGCAATCATGGATGAAATTAAGGGAGCTTTTTGTGCATTTCGAAGAAGAGCGGTTGCTGTAATTTGCTGGCATTGATTTCTTCCATCCTGCAATGATTGATTAAACTTTTCAGAGACTGGACATTCATAAATCTCGAGTATCATTCTCAACAATTGTGTCCCCTGCGATTTTCCTGCATCGCGAATTTCACGCGTTAACTTCCAAGCTGAAATTTCTTCATTAAGGCTCACCAATTCATTCAAATCATTTTCCTCCACTGCCTCCACGCAAAATCTAAGGTAAGGTAATTCCTGCTTTTCTAAACTGGGTAAGATTTGTTGCATGAGAAATTCTTCCAAGTCCTTCGCGGAAGAGACCTGATTAAGTGCCACCATTTCCTCCAATCCATAAGAATGAGCATATCCCCCGCTAGGAAAGAGGGTATCAGTGGTTTGGATCAATCCACCCAGCCAATCATAATTCTTACTTTCAGACATCGATGCGTTCGTCAGGTTATCTCTTTTTATTTTATTGATAATAGAAATTAAAACTCTACCACCTGTTAAAATACTCCAGTAACTTACCACCTCCATGATGGTGACCCGTCGCGGCAAGCACAGGTTGAAATACTTCCATACCTTCTTCGAAGGGAATTTGATTGCGCTCGAGCATTAGCCGAACTGCAAGATCGCCTTCAACTAATAAATAAGATTCTAAAAATTGAGCAGGGAAATGAAGATTGCCTACTTGCCAGGCTCGATGAGCGGCTTCCTGTTGATCAGGAAAGGGAACCCGGAACACCACTTCAGGCTTTTGGTCTATTACATAGTTCTTATCTTCTTCTGCGTGGAAACAAATTCCGTGTCTAAGTGGTGAGACTAAATCAAAGCCAAAGTCAGCTCCGTCCTGCGCCTGACCGCGCCATCTGCGCTTAGCAAGAACACGCCTCTCAACGGTTAAAGAAATTGGGTTTTTAAATACTTGAGGATTTATCGGATTAAATTCTTTAATTATTTTCACCGTTAAAAAAGAAAATACCGTTGGGCTAATGGAACGACTTTTGCCGGTTCACAGTACAATTCCTCACCATCCGCTTTGACCACATAGGTTTCCGGATCCACTTCGATCTTGGGTAAAGAATCATTTAGAATAAGATCTTTTTTTCCAATCTCTCGAGTATTACGAACAGGAACGAATTTCTTTTGCAGACCAAGTTCCTTTAAAGATTCGTTTTCCATCGCTGCCTCGCTCACAAAGGTAATGGATGTCGAAGTTTTGGCTTTACCAAAAGATCCAAACTGTGGACGGTAGTGCATGGGTTGAGGTGTCGGAATGGATGCATTTGGATCGCCCATATTTGCATGCGCAATCAAACCGCCCTTGAGCACCAGCTCGGGCTTTACCCCAAAAAAGGCGGGCTTGAATAAAACAAGGTCTGCCAGCTTGCCCACGCTGATTGATCCGATCTCATCAGACATTCCATGTACGATCGCCGGATTAATCGTATACTTTGATAAATAGCGGAGAACCCTGAAGTTATCGGCTTGAGAATGACGGGAAGATTCCAATTTACCAAATTGTCTCTTCATCTTATCAGCAGTCTGCCAAGTCCTGCACAGTACCTCACCCACTCGGCCCATCGCTTGACTATCGCTTGCCATCACTGAGAAAGCTCCACGGTCATGAAGAATATCCTCCGCGGCAATGGTAGAGGGCCTGATTCTGGATTCTGCAAAGGCAACATCTTCCGGGATTTTCGAATCCAAATGGTGACAAACCATTAACATATCCAAATGTTCATCGATTGTATTGACCGTAAACGGACGGGTCGGGTTGGTGGAAGATGGTAAGACATTGGGCTCGCCACAGACTTTGATTATGTCAGGTGCATGCCCTCCACCTGCCCCCTCCGTATGAAAAGTATGAATCGCCCTACCCTTGAACGCTCTGACAGAATCTTCCACAAATCCCGCTTCGTTCAAGGTGTCCGTATGAATGGCAACCTGCACATCCATCTCGTCCGCAACTCCGAGGCATACATCAATGGTGGAGGGCGTGGTGCCCCAGTCCTCATGAAGTTTTAAACCAATCGCACCCGCCCGCACCTGCTCACGCAATGCTTCCGGATTTGAAGAATTTCCCTTTCCTAAAAAACCGAGGTTCATAGGAAATTCATCCGCAGCCTGTAGCATTTTGCCAATATTCCATGCACCTGGTGTACAGGTAGTGGCATTGGTACCCGTAGCTGGCCCCGTTCCTCCACCGGTCATGGTGGTTACCCCACTTGCAAGTGCTTCCTCAATTTGTTGAGGACAAATAAAGTGAATATGAGAATCATATCCACCAGCAGTTAAAATCATGCCTTCCCCGGCAATGACTTCCGTCCCTGCACCGACGATCATTTGAGGGTCGATACCATTTTGAATGCACGGATTTCCTCCATGCCCCACGCCTGAAATTCTTCCCTCCTTGATGCCCACATCTGCTTTGATCACCCCAAGCAACGGATCCAAAATGGTGGCATTGGTTATGATTAAATCTAAACATTCGGCATCTAAAGCTAAGGGGGACTGACCCATTCCATCGCGAATGACCTTGCCACCTCCAAATTTAATTTCATTACCATAGCCTCCATTTTCAGCGATCAAGTCTCTCTCTACCTCAATAAACAATTCGGTATCTCCCAACCTGACTTGATCGCCCACAGTTGGGCCATACATCTCTGCGTATTGCCTGCGAGTTAATTGTAAGCTCATGATTCTAACGCTCCATTGGTTAGATTATTGAGCCCATACACCTCACGGCTGCCCGCCAAGGCGACCAGCTCAACTTCTTTGGAATCCCCAGGTTCAAAACGGGCGGCCGTACCCGCCGGAACATTTAATCTGAAACCACGGGCGGCATTACGGTCAAATTCCAGTGCCCGATTCACTTCGAAAAAATGCATATGACTGCCTACCTGAATGGGACGATCGCCCAGATTACTCACCTTCATCATAATGGTTTTAAGATGTTCATTGAGGAGGATAACACCCCCATCTTTACAAGTTATAATTTCTCCAGGCTTCATCTTATCGGGTGGTGAACGGTTACAAGTTTGGTTCCATCTGGAAAAGTAGCTTCCACTTGGACTTCATCAATCATCTCGGAAATTCCGTCCATCACTTCGTTCTTTTTTAAAATCGTAGATCCATAACTCATCAAGTCGGCTACGCTCTTGCCATCTCTTGCACCCTCCATCACCTCATAGGCTATAATAGCAATGGATTCTGGGTAATTCAAGAGAACGCCCCTCTCCTTTCTGCGGCGAGCCAGATCGGCAGCCACCACAATCATCAGTTTATCTTTTTCTCTGGGTGTAAGGTGCATGAGTATTTATACGCTTAGGTGTTTCTTAACCATTGATTCATCGAGTTCTGAAGTATTCCCTTTGGCAACGAAACGACCGCGGTTCATCACCTGGAAGGAATGAGCAAATTTTCGTACAAAATCCACATATTGTTCTACAAGTAGGATCGTTATTCCCTTCTCTTCCACTAAGGAACGAATAATTTCTCCAATTTGGGTTATAACATTGGGTTGAATTCCCTCGGTAGGCTCATCAAGCACCAATAATTGGGGCTGTGTTACTAATGCCCGAGCAATCGCCAATTGTTGTTGCTGTCCACCCGATAAATCTCCCCCTTTTCTTTTTCTCATTTGATCCAAAACAGGAAAGGTCGTAAAAATATCATCAGGAATCATCCGTGCGCCTGTCCTTACTGCCTCTAATCCAACCGACAGATTTTCCTCAACCGATAAAAGTGGAAAAATTTGCCGACCTTGCGGAACATACCCAATTCCTCGTGCAGCCCGTTCATAGGCCTCCATGTCAGTAATATCTGTTCCATCCATCAACACCTTACCCTCGGACGATTTTTCCAAGCCCACGACATTCCGTAAAAAAGTAGTTTTCCCCACTCCGTTCCTTCCCATCACGCACGAAATGGTTCCCTTTTCAACCTCAAGATCCAAGCCACGCAGAACCGTAACCTCGCCATAAGCAAACTCCATACCGCTTACTTTTAGAAAAGCACTCATCTTCCTAAATAAGCTTCCATTACTTCCTCATTCATTTCCATTTCCTCCAAGCTCCCTTCAGCCAAGACACGGCCTTCGTTCAACACTGTCACTTTCTGTCCAAGACGGCGGACGAAATCCATGTCATGCTCAATCACTACGAGAGTATGATCTTCAGCTAACTCCATAAGGAGATCTGCGGTTCGTTCGGTCTCAAGGTCAGTAAGTCCAGCGGCTGGTTCATCAACGAGTAGAAGCTTTGGTTTTGATATAATCAGTGCGCTGATAGCCAACCACTGCCGTTGCCCATGACTCAAAGATTTTGCCGGTATATCACGGCATTCGGAAAGATTAACTTTTTCAAGGATTTCTAAAATCTGATTTTTTTCCTGTTCAGATTCCCTTTTTAGGAGATTATCTTGCCAATCTTGATTTCCTGGCAGAGCGAGGAGTAAATTTTCATAAGTACTCAGGCTGTCAAAAACCGTAGGAGTTTGAAACTTCCTACCGATTCCCATCAGTGCGATGTCGGACTCATCCAATTGTGTAATGTTTTTGCCGTCGTAATAGACCTTTCCCGTTGACGGCGAGGTCTTGCCACTGACCAGATCACAAAAAGTAGTTTTTCCAGCTCCATTGGGGCCTATGATTACTCTTAGTTCACCATGCTTGACTCCGAAGTGGGGAATATCAACTGCTTTAAAACCATCAAAAGAAACCGATAGGTTTTCCACAAACAGAAGAAATTTCGAGGACCAGATATCCTTCTTAATTTTACTGGGTAAAAAATTACGATATTCCTTTAATGCCGAGTTTTTCTGCTCGACCTTGGTCTCAGTAGATTCCCTTTCAACTTCCGCACTCATACTTTTTCAATTGGATTGGAATTTGAATTATTTCCGAACCGGGCCCTAAAGCGATCAACAACTTCAATCAATCCATTGGGGAGATATAAGACCACGAGGACAAATGCGACACCTAGAAAAATCGGCCAATAATCCGGACTCCAAGAAAATAATCCATAATCATGCTCGGAAGTCAGATAGTTATACAAAAGATTCACCGTTAGTGCACCCAAAATAGCCCCCCGTAATGTTCCACGGCCTCCCACTGCAACCCATACCACAACGAGCACTGAACGGACCGCCTCCATATTGGATGGGGTTATAATTTTCATTTGCGGTATGTAAAGCATGCCGGCCAATCCCGCTAAAGCGGCGGCAATACAGAAGGCAAAAATTTTGTACTGGTGGGGTTTATAGCCAAAGAAATTTAAGGTCGACTCGTCGTCCCGAATCGCAATCAGTACTCGGCCAAGGCGTGAATTAACAATCCACTTACAAAGAAAAAAGGATCCAAATAGACAAGCCAAAGTCAGGAGGTATAAGGATAATTGTACATTGGGTTCAGATAGGGAAAAACCGACCTCCGCCATAGAATAATCAAGTTGATCGAGTTTACCATCTTCGTTCAAATCCTGTCCCATGTCCCCATCATGGGATGCAATCCATTGGTCCTTTGCATCTTCAGGATGAAAAGTGGTGAGCGATTCAGCGGGTGCGATCACATCAAACCGGGTCAGTCCATTAGTTCCGCATAATTTCACATCATTTCGACAAAAAACCAACCAACCCGCCACCGCAATCGCTTGGGATAAAATGGCAAAGTAAACCCCGCGCACCCGACTCCGAAAAACAAAATATCCAAGAACGAACGAACAAATTGCGGGAATTAAAAGCCCAAGAAGAATGGTCAGGGGAAGATTCCAAAAGGGCTTCCAGAAAAACGGAACCAAGGCATCGCCCGAGGACTCTCCGACATCATAGGGGTAGACTACGAATAAGCATGCCGGAAGTTTCCACCCATTCGCATCAATGATACCCTCTGGTCCACCATGGTGGGCTAAGTGCATACCCATTGCGTAAGCCCCGAGACAAAAGAAAGTACACTGACATAGACTGAGAATTCCGACATAGCCCCAAAGTAAATCCAATCCCAAAGCAAGAATGGCAAAGGTCATGTAACGGCCAATCATATTGATTTGCCCTATGCTTAGTACATCAATCGAATATAGAAACGGAAGAATGAAAAAGCCAAGAATGGCCAACAAAACGAGGGATCTTTTAGACTCAACTAGTTGCTGCGCTACCGGTTTCATTTCTTATCAGCAAGGCGACCCTTGGGTGCAAATAGACCAGAGGGTCGAAATTGAATAAAAGCGACGATAAAGACGAGTAGGAGCACTTTTCCCCAAACCGGTCCAACCACGAAATCTCCAAATTCCATGGGCTCGATCGCCTTAGAAAGAACGCCAATTCCCAAACCCGAAAATAGAACCCCTGCCAATTCCCCCACCCCTCCAGTCACGACGACCAAAAAGGAATCGACAATAAAATTAGTTTGTCCCATATCCGGAGTTACCCCGCCGATGATGGTCCATCCATAACCTGCAACTCCCGCGATCCCAGAGCCTAAAGCAAAGGTAAACCGGTCCACATTTCGAGTACGTACCCCAAGGCTTCTCGCCATATCCCGATTTTGCATGGTGGCCCGAATCAACATTCCCTGCCGTGTTCGGCGCAGAATAAAATAAACAAAGCTTACAGCGGCTACGCACAAACCGATCAGATAAAGTCGGGCGTAGGGCAATATAATGTCCTGAGCAATTTCATACCCCCCACGGGCCCAAGTTGGCGAATTGACTCCAATATTATCGCCATACCTAATACGGATTAACTGAATGAGCAGAAGTCCTACGCCCCATGTGGCAAGAAGCGATTCAAGAGGCCGATTGTAAAGGTGCCGCACGACCACTCCCTCCATAATCAATCCCACTAAGGCGGAAACCAAAAAAGCCATGGGTAAAGCAGCAAAATAATAAGAATCAATAGGAGTATCCGGAGTATGTCCAAAATACATCTGCACTTCATAGGTAACATAGGCTCCAATCATCATTAACTCACCGTGAGCCATATTAATGACCCCCATCAGTCCAAAAGTAATCGCGAGACCAAGGGCCATAAGAATAAGGACACTTCCATAAGAAAAACCTCGAAATAAATTTCCGGCCAATTCAACTGTGTCATTATGGCTTTCTAAAACTCGGGTGACTCTTGCGATTTCATCATCGAACTTTCCTTTTTCTTCTGCTGTGATCGTCCTACTTGCAAGCGATTCATCCAGTTCATTTTGGAAATTCTTGATTCTGGCATTTGCCCGTAAACTGTTCAACTCACCCAGATCCTTTAAAGCATTAATGCGGTCAGTGAGAGAATTTTCACCTTTCAATTTGCCTGAAAAACGAATTAAGGAAATACTTTCCTTAGAAAGCCACCTCATTTTTTCATCAACGGAAGGATCATCGATAATTTCCTTAAGAAAAGGAACCGCTTCATGTAAAAAAGGGGGGTCGCCGCATTTCTTAACTCCAGAACTGCGTACTTCTTGATCTTTTGAAAACAACCTAAGTAAAAATTTGGACGAATTGACAAGTGTTCTTATTTTTCGACCCGGGCTAATATCCTCCAAATCTAAAAGATCAGGTTTTGCCTGTTTTCCATCCACTAAAAAAGGCTTTCCGTTAATAGGCTCAAACAACGGAGCAAATTCATTAAAGTCATCGTCCATGACTGTTTCCTCATTCACTACAATTCTGACTTCCCCAGATTCGTCAGGCCAATTATAGACGCTACCCTGGCGATATAATTCAAAAAACCTCTCTAACTGGGGATCTCCGGATTTTGCCAGAGAGGTGATTACATTTGCTCTTACTTCGTCATCATCAACCGCAAGCGATTGTAACAAGCTTAGCAGTTCACTCTCATTGATCTCTTGCTCACTGGCCTGCCCAAATAAATTACCCAAGCAAGCAAATATGAGGAAAGCGAATGGAATAAATGAATAGAATTGATTCAAAATAATATTTAAAAACAAAAGAAAACGGGCTCGGATCTCTCACCGAGCCCGCTCAAAGTTTAGTTTATAAAAGACAAATTTTAGAGAGATCCATCGCCATTTGGACCACCGGTAGGTTTAGGATGATTTCCATCGGGCCACAGGTAAGAACTGTAAGAATCAGGGGAAACTAAGCCGTCACTTGAATAAACGATCTTAAACATTCCGTTTTTAAGGATTTCTCCCACATAGACAGGTTTAAGTGTATGTTGATTGGTTGGATGCATTGACTTTTTACCGCCAGGCGAATCAAACTCTAAGCCGTAAACTGCTTTCCTTACTTTATCGACATCAAAAGATCCACATTTTTCAACTGCTGCTTTCCAAACATAGACACCAAAATAAGCCGCTTCTATAGGGTCACAAGTTACGCGTTTTGCACCACCAGGCAATCCAGCTTTTACACAGTACTTCTTGAAGCTTTTAACAAAAGCGGCATTTCCAGGACTTTTAACACTTTGAAAATAATTCCAAGCGGCTAAATGTCCAACTAGTGGGGGAACATCCATCGCACGAAGCTCGTCCTCAGAAACCGAGAATGCCATGATTGGGCAATCGTCCGAAGTTAAACCTTGGTTGGCAAATTCTTTGTAAAAAGGAACATTACTGTCTCCATTTATAGTTGAAAGAATGCAAGCATCACCGGTTGCGGCAAATTCCTTAACTTTGGCAACAATGGTTTGATAGTCCTGGTGATGAAACGGAGTATATTCCTCCATTACATTCTCATCAGGTACACCTTGAGCTTTCAAGTATGCTTTTAGGACTTTATTGGCAGTTCTAGGGAAGACATAATCAGTACCCAATAAATAGAATTTTTTACATCCCATCTCCTCTGCCATATATTTTGCCGCAGGAACCAATTGTTGATTGGGTGATGCCGCGGTGTAGAATACATTCAACGATTGCTCTTCACCCTCATATTGAACGGGGTAAAAAAGTAAGGCATTGTTTTCCTCAAAAACAGGAAGACAGGACTTACGACTAACAGAAGTCCAGCAACCAAAGGTGACCGCTACTTTATCTTCAGTAATCAACTGTTTTGCTTTCTCCGCGAAGAGAGGCCAATCGGAAGCAGGATCGACCACAACCGCCTCGACCTGCTCGCCCAAAACTCCTCCAGACTCATTAATCTCTTCTACTGCCATCATGACCACATCCCGTAGAGAAGTCTCAGAAATCGCCATTGTTCCACTTAAGGAATGAAGAACGCCAATTTTAACTGCGTGCAAACTTGGGACTGACAAAGTCAACCCCAAGATAGCAGCTAGCGCTAATTTAAACTTATTTTTTTTCATTATATACATATTTTAGATTTAGATTTATTAGGTATCCCAAGAAATTTAATATAACTCAGGTTTTGAACCACGATGTTCCATTTTTCGCGCCAAATTAAATTAATTTAAATAAATGAGGAAAATTATTTTAATTCCATTAAATTAATAATTTTCATTAATTTAATTCATGCAAAACATTAAAAAAAGAGGGTGGGCGAAATTAATCGCCCACCCTCTAACAAACAAACTAGACTGAAAGTTTTAGAATGTGAAAATTACTTCAGCGGCAATAAGATCTCCAGGTTCAGCGATATTCCCGGAATCCTTGGTATAAGAACTATACTCTAGTAACCCAGATAAGTTATCGGTGAAAATATAACTTGGAGAAAACGTGAACTTTGTACCTTCATACTCGACAGTTGAGTTAGTCGCTCCAGTTATCTCCATTTCGGAGTACCTAAAAGTGAGTCCCACTTTGTCTGATAAAGCATAATTAGCCATCACGAGCATACCATCGACATCGTAACCAGTGTCCAATTGGTCATTTTCTGCTATTTCTCCAGCTATAAGAAGTTTATCAAGTTGGTAACTGACCCAGTAAGTGGATTTTTCATAAGCTTTCAAAGCAGGAGCACTAAAATCTGAGTAAATCGCTTTGGCTGTGAAGTTTTCAATTCCTGTGTAAGCCAATGCGAGTTCATAACCAGCTTCATTTTCCAAACTCGCCCACACACCGACGCTAAAAAGATCGTTTCCGTAATCAATGGAAGCACCTGTATCGTAGGCATCATAGATCATTTGAGCACCTGTGGCATCTGTTTCTCCGGTTAGTGTTGCACCACCAACATCGTAAGCATAACTGAATTGATACATATTCGTTGGATCAAACGCTTCGAATCCCATGTAGGATAGCATTCTTCCTCCAGTAACACTTAATCCGTTGCCGAAATCATATGTGATGTAAGCTTCTTCAAGGTTGTTGTTGGGGGTTTGGTCGCCGTACACGGAACTCTCACCAAAGTCGAGTCCAACAGCCGCGGAAACCGGTCCCATTGTGTAACCAAAGTTCAATTCCACTTGAGCTTTAGTCGATTCAGTGTCAGAACCTTGCTTGGAAGCACCAATGTCCACGAAACCAGACAAATCGATCCCACTACCAGTGGGTCCAATTTCAATCGCACTTATATTTGATATGGCAAGCATGCTCGCCACCGTTAATGTTGTTAATTTATTTTTCATATTTTTGTTTGTATTAGTTTAAGTTTTGTTCACTAGGAACATTTAAAAACTATTTTTTATATATATTTTTATCAAACAATAAATTTCATATTATATTGAAACTTTTAACTCATCAATATGATCATAATTAATCATTAATTATAATAATTATTTAGATGAATATTTTTCATTTAAATCTTCACTTGCATTTTTTTTTGCGTG
>Ga0209711_10002310_pt1 | contig 17315 bp, 14 predicted proteins | sample ArcticOcean_MG_C_7_FD_187441 | JGI IMG/M metagenome (GOLD analysis project Ga0209711, IMG submission 187441) | Marine microbial communities from western Arctic Ocean - ArcticOcean_MG_CB11_88 (SPAdes) (version 2) | ecosystem: Environmental > Aquatic > Marine > Oceanic | place: Arctic Ocean... | reverse complement strand
TTCGCAAGACGGATAAGTAAGGTATCGTCTGGTGAAGGTGCTTCATTATCCATGCTGAGAGTCCGATATTCCTGTATCTAAATGTAACCCGCCGTACTAAAATCATTCAATGATTTCGAGAGGGTAGCCTAGGCCTGACCCACTGCAAGCCCATAATACCGGGTTTCAAAATACAGTGCACCTTCGGATGAACCCATCGTATCTATCCGAAAGCCATTAGTTAATGCAACGAACTGGTTATTCAACAGACCCTTGGAAACTCACTTGTGAGTTGAATGGGCTTTGAGCATGAACGCTTGCAGTCAAGCATTACGATGGTATATCGATTGTAATCTAACCAAACACATCATATATTAAAGTCCTCAAAATGAAACTATTGGTGTTTGTTTGAAGGGAGGATTACAACTATGAGGAATGCTGAAAAGGAACCCAGTTCCGAACCACTTGAGAAATATCGGCCATGGACAAGAAACCAACTTGGAGAATTGGTGAATAAACACCCAGAATTCTCAGAGGTATTGGAAGATGTACAAATGGCGTCGCGGGTATTTCCATTTCGTCTTTCAACCCATGTGATTGACAATCTGATCAAATGGGATAATCTCAGGGAGGACCCCTTCTTTCACTTGCTCATTCCGACCTTAGATATGCTTGAAGAGGGCCATCGTGAAGCTTTACAAGAGGTGTGTCTCAGCGGCGATGAGGCAAGAATCACCTCTGTAGTCAATACCATTCGGGCTGATTTGAATCCTCATCCAGCGGATCAGATGACCTTGAACACACCAGATGAGGGGGACAACCTCAATGGTGTTCAGCACAAGTATCCAGAGATTGTTCTGTTGTTTCCATCTGCCGGTCAGACCTGTCATTCCTATTGCACCTACTGTTTCCGCTGGGCGCAATTCATCGGTGATTCAGATTTGAAATTCGCACAGAAGGAGGCGGGGTATTTCTTCTCTTATCTACAGGAACATGAAGAGGTAACAGATGTACTTGTCACGGGTGGAGACCCGATGGTGATGCGAACGAAGATGCTTCAAAAATACTTGGAGCCGTTCTGTGATGCGGAATTTTTGCCCCATATCAATACCATCAGGTTTGGAAGCAAAGCCTTGACATTCTGGCCGAAACGCTTCACTGAAGGTGAAGATTCGGATAATTTACTGGCCTTGTTCCGCCGCCTAATCGCTGGCGGAAGGCATGTTGCATTCATGGCACATATCGGGCATCCTAGAGAATTGGAACCCCCCTTATTCAAGAAGGCAGTGGAACGGATACAAAGTACCGGCGCTGTGATTCGCTCTCAGGCCCCCCTCATCGCTGGATTCAATGATTCGGCTGACCTTTGGCTACAAAAGTGGAAACGAGAAGTCAACTTAGGAATCATTCCTTATTACATGTTCATCGCAAGAGATACTGGTGCACAAAATTACTTCAAAGTATCACTTTCAGATTCATTTAAAATTTATCAAGAAGCGGTGTCCAAGATCACCGGCCTCGCAAGAACTGTTCGTGGACCCTCGATGTCCTGTAGCCCTGGTAAAGTTGCTATCGATGGAATCTCAGAGATTGATGGAGTCAAAGCCTTCGTGTTGAGGTTTATTCAATGCAGGAATCCAGAGTTAGTAGGGCGTCCATTCTTCGCCAAGTTCGATAAACATGCAGCATGGTTTGATGAACTTGAGCCAATTGATGGGCAAGTATTACCTTGGGATTCAAACGGGCGATTGAAGTTGCCATCACCTCTCTTGCGCGATGAGTCGCTTCCATTAATTCACCATCAAACCCTCTAGTTTTCTTTGTCTTTGATTCGATGGGTGTTCAGTCCCCCAGTAAACTGCCTACCCTTTTCTTGGACGGGTGATTAGTGGGTCCCCTTTGAAATGGAGCCGGCTCAATCCTTATGTTAGAGCAATTATTAATCGCACTGTGGTCGAAATTCAATGCCCCCATTGTGAATGCGATATTGAATTGGAAAGTGGCGTTTCGGGGACATTTGATTGCCCCCATTGCGATGAGGAATTCTCTTGGAGTGGTGCATCGAAATGGTCATTAAATTCTATTTTGAAATGGATCAATATTATTGGAGCGGCTCTATTCGTTCTTGGACTCATTGTGTTTCTGATTATGTTGATAACTTTCTCGATTGAGCCTCCGACTGGATATGGGGGGTTGATTCTTATCTTCCCAATTGGAATGATGCTTGCTGGAGTGACTGTATCCTATCTCTCCCTTCTCACCTGGATTCTTGGCAAAAAAATTCGCAAAGAACCCGTTCGCCAAAGCCTATTCTATCTCGCAATAGCCCCATTACTTCTTTTTCTTTTGATCATATTTCCATTCAGTATAGCATTGGGCTAACCTAGCGATTCATCGAATGACCATGAGCATCCATACGTAGGGCTTCTGTAAACGCATTAGAGACGCGCCTTGAATAAATGTTTAGCGTTATGAAAGCAATTCAATCAAACAGGCCCAAACTGGCATCAACTTCTGGTTCGCTTGTGAGGAGACCGAATGGTGATCTAAATCAGCACCAGCATCGCCAGGTTCACGACCTGCAGCCCAATTTGAAGAGATGCAGACTGCTGCATAAGGAAGGTTGAGTTCACGGGCAAGTTTCGCTTCTCTTGGCATGGTCATTCCAACCATGTGGCCACCGAGAGTATCAATCGCATCAATTTCTGCTTTAGTTTCAAAGTGAGGACCTTGAGCAAGCCAATAGGTGTAGAACATGCGCTCATCGGCTGAGAATCCTTGAACAGTTCGCAAAACAACACTCAATCGAGAATTGAGCGACGTGTCAAAAGGTTCTGTGACAGAAGTAAAGACGGCTGAATCATCATGGAAGGTCGATTCTACTCCGGTGAAATCAATGTATTGTTCCGCCAATCCCACCTTACCAGGCGGGAAGTCCGAAGGTAGAGCACCGACAGAACATACCGCCATGACTGCTTCACAGCCCGCATCAAAGAGAGCACGTATGTTGGCACGGTGCTCAATTTTGTGAGGTGGTTTACTGGCTTTGTCATCGTTATGATGGCGCTGCAAAAAGAACAACTCTTTTTCTTCACCATCAGCATTGAGCATCATACAGGTGAGAGGAACATCGCCCCATGGAGTCTCGACGGTAACATCATCGCGTCGAATCAAGGTGAGGCCTGATTGCTCCATCTCTTCACCAACGGTCATGTTGATGAGTCCAGTTCCGCCAATCACTCCGAGTCGTTTCATATCCCTTCCTCGCGTTCACTGCATGTCAAACCTACGGCTGAACCGTAACTGAGACCTTGCTTTCGCTGGTATTCAAAGAGAACGGTGTTCTCGACTGTTCACTCGTTAAGACGAGCGATTAAGTCTGCCTTCTTGCCGGAAACAGGTTTTCCTGCAGCCTTCAAAAGTTCCTTGAGTTCAGCAACCTTCATCGAAGCGTAATCTGCACTTGGAGCAGCTTCTTCAGCAGGTGCTTCTTCAGCAGGTGCTTCTTCAGCAGGTGCTTCTTCGACAGGTGCTTCTTTAGCAGCAGGTGCCTTTTCGGACGCAGGTTCCATTGCTTCAGCAGCATCGATGATGGAAGGAGTGGAAACATCCTCTTCTTCTTCATTATCCATGGCTGTAGCAAGTGCTGCTGCCTTCTTGGCTTTGATTTCTGCTTCACTTCGAGCTTCTTCAGAGTGGATTTCATCAAGCGTTTTTCCGTTGCCAGCGACAACACCTGCTTGAAGCAGTTGACTCTTGCGAATTGCGACAGACTTTACCGGGTAAATCGGCTTGACAGCCTTGCGGATTTCTTCTTCCAAAGTTCCATCAAGAATTTGTGTCTGAATCTTAGCGTAGGTTGCTTTGGAAGCAAAACTAACGATCATGTCACGGGCCTTAGCTCGCATTGCTTGCTTGACCGAAGTCTGTACACGCTTTTGAGTAATGATGAGAGGCTTGAGACGGATAAGGTATCCATCGGTCGAGACAACATCAACAACGTCGTCAACCTTGCCACGGTAGCGGCGGATTTGACGGCGGATGTGATCGGTTTGGTGGTGGTGTCCGATAAAGGTCGTAAGAGCATCTTGACCGACGCACTCATGGACACGGAAACGAAGAATAACGTGCATCTTCGTGAAATCGCCACTGAATTCTTGTTGTGTCATTTCATAGACACGGCCGAGAATGTGTTCATCAGACTCTCCCAAAGTTTCTCCAATTTTCTTAAAATCCCAGGGTGTTCGAGGCGCACGAATAGTGTACCAAATCTTGTTCTTCCACTTGTCTCGCTGCTTCCGTGCTGCTGCACGTGCCTTCACACTGATTTTCTTTGCCATTGTATCATCTCGGGATGTTGTCTTGCGGGGGCTACCCCACTTGCAAGTCGGCCACTCACCACCCCTATTTGAAGAAGCCTCTTCACCCAATTCGGTATCTTCAAGAATTTCCTTTCATATCAACGCATCGATTCGGTAAACTCATGAGCATGAAGTCAACCCGATGGCTGTGGGCCTCCATCACATCACCTGGCGAGCGACGGCGAGCGGCGTTGCAGACGAAACAGTTGTGGCCGATGCCATTGCATGGCTGGTTGGAGACCCGGAATTGGTCGAGATCGAACCGACAACCTCCTACCATGGCTCCAAACTCCATATGGTGACTGGTGTGTGTAAAAAGAAAGCACACTCTCTCAAGTCCTTGTCGCGAATTGGAAAAGAATGCCTCCAGTCTTTACTGGATGAAGTCGAAGTTCGTTTTGATGAAAGTAACAACTTTTATTTCCGTATCGACTTTGATGCCTTCATCAATGGCGAAGTCATTTTAGCCCCAGTCGGTCATACTCCAACCATCAAATGCCATATGAAAATTGAAGTGTATCCGGGACAAGTTGCGATTGAGGAATGTAAAAATATCTTGGATGCAGCGTTCGAAAAAGCAAAATCTGAAGTCTAATTCGTGGATAAGAGTCGGCAATACACTAAGTTGAATACCGAGTTGAAGGAGCAGAGAACATGAATGTCCAGTTCCGCGCCATCATACTAAGTATGATGATGTTGAGTTGTTTGACAGTTCTCCCATCTGGTTCGACTTCAGAAGGCAAAAGCATCAATCAACCTCCAAATTGTCATGCAGATAGAAACGATACATGGACGATGGGTTTGATTTCGTGTACCAATTCTACCAGCTCCGGCTACACTCTTTTTTCACCCATGCCCTCAACAACAAGCTACTTGATTGATCAGCAAGGAAGAGAAGTCCATTCTTGGGAATCACCAGGTGGGCATCGGCCTGGACTTTCTTCCTATCTTTTGGATGACGGAGATTTGCTTCGAGCAGCGAACCTTGCCCAACAAGCCGTTGGAGATTTCAGTGGTGGAGGTATTGCAGGTAAGATTGAACGTATAGGGTGGGATGGTACTGCTGAATGGTCATGGGAATACTCTTCGATGGATTACATCACACATCATGATTTGGAACCGATGCCAAATGGAAATATTCTCGCGATTGCATGGGAGGATAAATCCGAGGCAGAAGCAGCACAAGCAGGTCGTAATCCAGCCATTGCAAGCGATGCACCCGGCGGCAGCAGTAATGTCTGGCCTGACCACATTATCGAAATTGAACCCTTAGCCAATAACCAAGCCAATATTGTATGGCAATGGAATGCTTGGGACCATTTGATTCAGGACTACGATGCATCGCTCGATAACTATGGTGTCGTTGCAGACCATCCAGAACTCCTCGATATCAATTTTATCGGCGCAACGGGAAACCAAGCAGGTCGGGCAGATTGGATGCATTGTAACGGCATTGACTACAACGCTGTCTTGGACCAAATTGTGCTCTCATGCAAAAACATGAACGAGATCTACATTATTGATCACAGTACGACTACTGCAGAAGCAGCAGGGCATACCGGTGGAAATTCAGGTAAAGGTGGAGACGTACTCTACCGATGGGGAAATCCACAGGCCTATGATTCAGGACTTTCAAGTGATCAGCAATTGTTCGGACAACATGATGTTCAATGGATTGAGGAGGGGAGAACTGGTTCAGGAGGCCTGATACTGTTCAACAACGGTGTTGGACGCTCGTCGAGTGTATCGTCTGTCGATGTCATTCAACCCTCTTCAAGCAACGGGAATTACCCACTTCAATCAAACGGAACATGGGGTCCAAATGCACCAAGCTGGTCGTGGGACCTTGGAGAACAGATGTATGCCCAATCTATTTCCGGTGCTGAACGATTACCGAATGGAAACACGTTGGTAACCTACGGTACGCAAGGAACGCTGTATGAAGTTGATTTAAACGGTGAAATCGTATGGGAATACATCAATCCAATTACCAACCAAGGTACGCTCACTCAGGGAGATGAAATTCCTGCAGGAAATAATGCCGCTACTACGGCTAATGCCGTCTTTAAGGTACGAAGATATGCTGAAGATTTTTCTGCTTTCACGGACAAAGACATGACGCCTACAGACTATCTCGAAACATGGACTGACCTTTGCCCAAGTGAAGAATCAATCCCATGGGATATTGACGGTGATGGATGCATCGACGATTCGGATGGAGACTCTGTCAATGACCCCGATGATCAGTGTGAAGGATACGACGATGCCATCGATACCGACAATGACTCTATTCCGGATGGCTGTGATTCCCTTATCGACACAGATGGCGACGGAGTAGCGGATACTATAGATTCCTGTCCTGGATTTGACGACCTCATCGATTTGGATACTGATTCTATTTCAGATGGATGCGACCCTCTGATTGATAGCGATTTTGATATGATTTCTGATGTTCTTGATCAATGTCCTGGGTTCGATGATAACTTGGATGTTGATAATGATTCAATACCTGATAATTGTGATGATGTGGTGGACAATGACTTTGACGGAATTGCCAATGAACTCGATATTTGTGAAGGCTTTGATGATTTGATTGACAGCGATAATGATGGCGTTCCCGACGGGTGTGATGACACACCAGATGGAAGCGATACTGCAACCAATACGACCGATACAAACTCTGAAAATTCAACCAATACAAGCGATACCCCCTCCGGGAATGCAACGGATAATGGCCTTGATAATACCTCCCAGGCTGTCAATAACAGTTCAGATTCCCTGCCCGGTGATACGAATCTCGATGAGATTAAGCCATCAACAGAAGTCGACTCGAATACGGGTGCTTCAAGGATGACTCCACAATTGGTTCTCTCGTTTATTTTGATGTTCTCTGGAGCATGGCTGTTGTTCTATTTGATGAGTCAACGTCTCTTTTCCAACCAGGCTCATGAGGAGCCAAAGACTCACTCTCTCTTTTTCCATGAATCTGGAATTCAAGATTCGACGGCTCAGTTTTCTCAAGTCAGTTCAATGATTGATTTACCTGCCCTGAATATACCGTTTGAACCAGCGCCTGATGTTCAACCAAAACAGCCTACTCCGCCTCCATTGCCTGCTGAAGGATTGCCGGAAGGGTGGAGCATGGAACAATGGAATTTTTATGGTCAACAGTGGCTTGAAGCAAAAAGATAAGTCTTTGATTATTTCAAAGACTTCATGTAGAGCGACTGTTTGGAGTAACTTGAGGAATTAACATGACACACGTAGTTACAACCGCTTGCGTCGATCACAAGTACCAAGAATGCGTTGCAGTTTGCCCTGTAGAAGCATTCCGAGAAGCCGATCGATATCTGGTCATCGACCCTGATGAATGTATTGATTGTGGCGCCTGTATTCCAGAATGCCCTGTTGATGCTATTTTTGCTGACACAGATGTTCCTGATGAAGAAGAAGCATGGATTGACCGTAATGCGGATGAATCAATCGATGCAGAAATCGCAGAAGGGGATACTCCTGTTCTGGCTTCTGACTAATATCTCACACTCAGAATTAGTTTTGCTCGGTCTCTTGATACAAACCAATGTTCATGAAGGGTGCGTACTAGGGGGGAATGATTGGCATGGTTCGAACAGACTTTACTCAACTCCGAAACGGCAGTGATTTGCTTAAGCGTGGCTTTGCCCGTATGCAGCAAGGTGGCGTCATTATGGACGTTGTCGACCCTGACCAAGCCGCTATCGCAGAAGATGCTGGCGCAGTTGCAGTCATGGCTCTTGAACGAGTTCCCGCTGACATCCGCCGAGATGGTGGAGTTGCCAGAATGAGCCATCCCGATATGATTCAAGGAATTTTAGATTGCACTTCAATCCCAGTTATGGCCAAAGCTCGTATTGGCCACGAAGGCGAAGCACGAGTTCTCGAATCAATGGGCGTTGACATGGTCGATGAATCAGAAGTTCTCACCCCTGCCGATCCGTTTTTCCACATCAAAAAGAGTGATTACTCCATTCCATTTGTTTGTGGAGCCACAGGATTAGGTGAAGCAGTTCGCCGTATCTATGAAGGTGCTTCGATGATTCGTACCAAGGGTGAAGCAGGTACTGGGAATCTCGTCGCTGCTGTGACCCATGCTCGACTTATCGACCAAGAAATCAGACAAGTTCAATCTCTTGATGAAAGTGGAATTGAAAAGGTTGCTCAAATGATTCTTCAACGGTATCAGGTTCTTGCTGATGCTTCAGAACTTCCCGGTCTTCATCCAATGACGCCTTTCGGACCAATTGATGAATCCATGAGTAATGGAATTCAATCCATTCTCCTTGATGTCAAAGAAATGGGACGCCTACCAGTTGTTACCTTCTCCGCTGGTGGAATAGCAACACCTGCTGATGCATCTCACATGATGCGAATGGGGATGGATGGAATCTTTGTCGGCTCTGGGATTTTCAAATCTTCAGATCCAAAGACAATGGCTGATGCAATTGTTTTGGCCACAGCGCACTTTGACAATGCTGAAAAGGTGACAGAAGCCATGGCTATGATGTTGGGTAAACCAATGAAAGGCGATGAGATGGAAACCCTCGAAGTTCGATATGACCAACGTGGTTGGTAATCAGTCCAAAGGGTTGCCAACGCCTTCTTCCCCAAGTGTCCACTTGAGAGTTTTCACCACGCCATCGAGAGCCTTGTGGTTTCGAGCAGCCTCTTTCATGCCGTCTCTGTCTTCATTCTTTCGACATTCTTCGAACCAAGATTTCCATTCCTTACGTTTGAGCTCTGCCCGGTTAAGCATTTCTTCAATTTCTTCCCAAGAACGGTTGTAACTTCGGCGAGGAGTGGCATCAGCTGGCATGGTTTTCAGTTGGGGCCCAATGTCCGTGGTATTTGAGTCAAACGCTGAAATGATTACTCTGGTGCCGGAATCCGACAATTTTCAAAAGAACTGTTTGCTTCCAAAACCATCCCATCACCAAGAATCACATTGTTCAAAACTGAACCAGAACCAATTGAAACGCCTTGACCAAGTACAGTATTTTGCAACATACAGTTCTCTCCAATTGTGCATTCAGACATGACGAGTACATCCTGAAGGTGACTTCCTGAGCCAACAACACTCTGTGCTGATACGACCGTTCCTTCCAAAGTACCGTTCATAACTGCACTTTCTGCGACAAAACTCTTGCCTTCAAACGTTCCTTTTGGTAACGGGAACGGTAATGATTGACGTTGCGTGATGAGGGTATGTTGCGCTCGAATTAATTCAGAAGGATGGCCGACATCAAACCAGACACCATCGATGGTTTTCGCATACATTGGCCAGCCCTTTTCGAGGACGAGGGGAAACAGTTGCTTACTGAAATCGAATTTTTCTCCTTCAGGGACAAGTGCCAATACCTCTGGTTCAATGATATAGAGTCCAGCATTAATGACATTACTAAAGGCTTCAGCAGCTGTTGGTTTTTCCTTAAATCGACAAATATACCCTTCACGTAATTGACCATCAAGTGCCCCATGATGATCCTCTGAAAGTCCTACGATTCCAAATTCAGTAGGGTCCTCAACTTCCCAGAGGGCCATGGTGACTTTCGCACCACTTAGACGATGAGCTGACAACAACGCACCAATATCAAAAGAGGCGACTGAATCTCCAGAACCGACAACAAAAGTCTCGGTCAAATGTTCTGCTAAAAGTCGTACACTCCCTGCAGTACCCATCGGTGTAGATTCCTGATTTACCCAGGCATCAATCGGATTGGAAAGTGTGTTCCAAGATTCAACATGTTGTTCGAGTTGTTCACCACGGTAACCTGTAGTGACAACAATCGTATCAATTGAAGCATCCTGCATTGCATCCTTAACAAAATCAATGACGGGACGACCAAGAACTTCAACCATCGGTTTCGGTCGAGTAAGTGTCAATGGCCGAAGTCGGGAACCTTGGCCCCCTGCCATAATGACACCGAACAAGAAAACACCTCAACGTCGTCGACTTGCAGTCATGTCGAGTTTACGCATCGACTTCTTCTTACCGGATTTGGCCTTTCTTTTACTCGAAGAGCCGCTGTCACCTTGGCCAATTCCGCCAAAGGTGATACCGCCAGATTCCAAAAGGGTCGAAACCAAACCATCAGCTACTTCAGGAGATTCAGCTCCAGTCTTCATTTCAGCCTTGATTAAAGCATTGTGATCAGTCATCCAAGATTTCCGTTCATCTCGGGCCATGTTCAACTTGTCTCGAACTTTGTTCACATCAACCATGAGTTCAGTGATTTTGTTATGCATGTCGTCAGACTTTTGACGAAGTTCGAGGAATTCCGTGTGGAGTCTGTCACCTTCAGCCTTCAAGAAATCTCTGTGAGAAAAGGCTTCATCGACTTCTGGAGACAAAAGGTCCGCTCGAGCGACTGCTTCAAGCATTTCCTTGTGAGCAGCATCCGCTTCTGAGCGCAAAATTTTGATCGCTGAATCCATGTCGGAAAGATCGACGTTAATCATTTCAAAATGGGTGACTTCTGGAGCAAGTTCTTTAATTCGGAGTGTCATTTCCTTGATTTGCTTAATCATCTCTTTCTCCTTCTTTTGACCAACTGAAGAGGTTTCGAAGGTCGTTTCAAGAGATCGAACATCGTGTCGAAGTTTAGCATATTCCGCTGTTGCAGATTTCTTTTCTCCTTTTTCATCACGTCGACCTTTGGCCTGATTGATAATTTCACGAAGTTGTTGTTGAATAGCATTACGCTTTTCTTTTAAAATTTTAATTTCTGCACGAATGGCTTTCATCTCAGCCATCACAAGGTCAATCTTCTCTCGGTGTTCTTTGTATTGGCCTTGAACTGTATTGCGTTTATCGGCAATTGTTCGAGCCTGGTCGCTGAATGAATTCCGGGTATTTCTCATCTTTCGGACACGTGCTTCCATGCCCTGCAATTCTTCTTGAAGTTCAGAATCTTGACTCGGGGTCGCTTCATCAGGTCTTCCGCGCATACACCGTGCACAGAGTTATCCATTTCAAATCTACCCATCGTCTGAAGTGATTTAAGCACCGATATTTCCGAAGATATCACGGACTTTAATGAAGATTCCAAGTGAGATTCCTAAGATTCCAATGAGGCTTGTCGTGATGGAACTAAAGTTTCGAATACGTTCAAGATACTTTGTTCGAACACGAACATTGATTTGGCGACCAATAATCAAATCTCCACTTTGTTCTTCAAGTCGAACGGAGACCGTTGCTTCTCCAAAGCGTTCAGGAAGAAGTGATTGCCATGCTACTGTCCCATCCCGTAGTAAGCCTGACATCAAACCAAGAACATCCTCATCACCTTCAGCTGCCAAAGGTAGAGCTTTTGATGACCACCAATGACGTTCTCCAGGATTCAAACGGTAAGTCATGGCCAGATCATGTGGGCGGAAATCTGGAGATTGAACGCGCAGGACAATGTTTCGAGGCGTTTCCGAAAGATTGTGAATCAGGGTGAACAAGTTCGCTCGTTCGTGAACAACATTCTCCATATCGACTTCAAACACAATTCCCGATGTAGTACTTGAGCGACCAGCGCTAAGATCTTCTTCGATACGTCCAATCATTCGGAAGAATGCAGGACAAGACTCCTCGATATGCTGGAGAATTGAAAGCCATTCTTCCATCGTAAAAATTGGATGGTTTTGTACCAATTCCATCCCTTGTTCTGTGAGGACTTCCGACAACTCAGACTCCATCGTTTTGAAATCGAGCCCTTTGGAGTGTCGGTAAAGGGTCATCAATATCTTCTCACGGGCAAATTTTGGGTCGATTTTCTTTTCGAAACATGCCTCAATTTCCTTCGAAAACACTTCATATTCTGAACGGAGAAGAGGGTCCATGTGTGTTTTTACTAAATCACTGAACACCATTTCTAATGTTGAAGGGTGAATCGGTGGCGTGTACGCTTTCAAGAGCCCCGTACGCTCATCCATGTTGAACGGTCGTGAACGTGTTGGAATGTGCTGACCAAGTGACAGCAAGAGCGTGGAAAAAGAAAGCAGAAGGAGAATGCGACCATTGATTGAAGAGATGTCGAATACAAAGATGCCTCCCAGCAAGAAACTCGACATAATTCCAAACGAAAGCGCCCACGAATGTTTCGATCGTGCATTATTTAACAGGTCTGCTAGACCCTCATATCCATGTAATGATTGCACTGAGAGATGTTCTCTGTTTAATCGTTCAACTTCCTTTTCAAAATTCATAATCGAGAGTTCAACTCGGTGACGGTGAAAGATCTGTACCAAAATATAGCCAAGGAGGATAATGAACGTCAATCCCGTCAATGTCATGGCGAAACTCATACCCACCGTTGGTTCGATGTTAGCCCACCATTCTGGTGAATTCGATGAATAGGCAAGAGCGCCGAACGAGGTAAGAATCGAAAAAGCCGGTAAAATCAGTATCAGACGAAGGCCAGAACCGAGCAATTGACGGTCAACCGCATACCAAAATCGTTCTGAAGTGAAGAGATTCTCCTTCGGAATTTCTTCATTTTCATGAAGTGGTGTATCGTCCGATTCTTCATCGACCATAGATTGCCCAAGAATTACTCACACTAAAGCCTTCCATCAATCGGTAGCACGAGAGATGCGAACAAGGAGTTTTGAAGCTAAGTCAGAGGAAAACATTGCTTCTGAAGCACCTTCAATCCCAAATCCATTTGCAGTTCGAGTAATTGAAGTGCCGATGAGAACACCATTTTGGTTCATAAATACAGTTTCCTCAGAATCGGTAAACATTGCTTCAAGCTTACCAGTTGAACCCTTTTCCAAAAGTTCGAGTGAGATCAATTGAGTTTGTGATGAACGTATACGTGATGAAATTTCGGAGGTTGCTTGAGGAATATCTCGCCCACTTGGGTCCAATTGAGGTTGGCCGAGCAGCAGAGATAAGGCCACTTCTAAATCATCATCAATTGCGTGTTCAAGTCGGCATGCTGTAGCATGTGCATTACCTTGAAAGGAGATGGTTTCAAGAAAAACTTCAGCTAAACGGTGGCGTCGTTTCATTTTCTGTCCATGCACCATTCCTGTATCGGTCAGTAATGCGCCTTTGTAAGGGACATAATCAACCATGCCTTTACCTGCCAATCGCTGAATCATTTCAGTTGCCGATGCTGGAGATACGCCCAAAGCATTGGCGAGATCACCATTGCGTACACGTTGAGATGGCTGTTTTTCGAAGAACTCATACATCGTTTCAAGATACTCATCTTCAAACTCTCGGAAATGTCCATTCATGTCTTGGCCTCCACGTATTAATCGACACTCTGCTGTTCTGCTGAAAAGACTTCCTCACAGGCAGGACAACGAACGGAGCCAGTGTAGGTTCCCGGAATGCGAAGTGATTGGTCACATTCTGGGCAATGGAGCTCAATTTTCCCATCATGTGATTCTTCTTGAACTTCTTCTTCTTTTTCTTCTTCAACCTGGTCTCGAGAGGAATCGATACGAGGAGAGACCTCAAACCGATGAGTGCAATCCGGGCAACGAATTTTGCCACCATAATCCGATGGGACACGTAACTGGCGTGCACATTCTGGACAACCTACCTGAATCTTCTCGACCGGTTCTGAACGATTCTTGGCGCTTGTTTTCGACTTCGGTGTCTCCTTTGATGACTTTATGCTTGGAGTTTCAATTTGTCGATTTTGATAGATTCGGATTAAAGCACCAATCGCTACTGCCGACATTAATCCTCCCAAAATACCGACCCAAGGTATTGAAAAAGAGACTTCTTCGACGACGACTTCACCGGATTGGAAGGTATTTTTAGCCACAAAACTCTCATCTCCAACAATCCATGTTACTTTGAAGGATACCGCTTTGTCATCGGGCCATACAAAAGTGAAGGTATACTCTTCTTGTGATTCAGAGGAAATAGCAAGTGTTGGTTTTTCACCTAAGAATGCCCCCTCTAATGTCGATAATACAAGATATCCAGCCCTTCCATCGACATCGGCTGAATTAGCGACGAGTACTTTGACGGAGCCTGAGTCGCCAGGAACGGGGCGATTTGGAATCGAAATAGGTTCGAATTGAATAGAATAGGATGGTCGTTCATCGGGTACGCTCATGCTATGGCTCGAAAAGCTGAAGCCAGTCGTCCAGTTTACAGCAGTCGCCCGAATAGAGACACGCTCAGCATTCACAAAACCAAGAGTGTGATTTCCTGTTGACAATCCTGGGGGGAGGGTAACCAAATAATCAAGCGGATAGGATTCTAATCCTGAATCGGTATATCCAAGTCGTATTCGAACAGGTCGATCGATACCTTCATCCATCTCAAGAGTCCATGAAAACTGAATCCCATTTTCCGCATCCCATGTGACTGATGTGATTTTCGGAGTGAGCGATTGTTGTACTGCCACTGGGACAATAAACGTGCCATTCAGGCCTTGAGTGATGGACCCATCTGGTGAGCTGAGTGACCAGTTGACCTCTTGTTGACCCTCAAGTGAAAGCGGTACATCAACAGTTACTTCACCCGCAGCATTGACCTCAAGCATCAGTTCGGTACTGGTATACACGATACCGTTGGTTTCACAGACAAGTGCAACTGAACCTGGTAATTCTCCATGGTTTCGAATCAACATTGAAAATACAGCCATGTCACCTTTGTGCCAAGGTCCATTGAGGAGGGCTGGAATGCTCGAACCCGCTGATTCAAATGCAGCCGATTCAACATCATATTCAAGTGAAAGGGTTGCTATTGAATTCTCGCTGATACGCATACCACTGGCGGAACATACGAGTTGATCTGGCCGAGAAGTTGAGACGAGTGATTCTATTCGAGAGGATTCAAGAGATACCTGTATTGGGCCATCGAAAAGAATTTGGCTGCCGAAAGAGCAGAGAAGCAGCCCGTTGAAGTCGATTAAACCGGAATTTGAAATACTAAGGTTCCAAGTTATTTCCTCACCTGCAAGTACGTCGGGAGTGAGAAGTTCGAGGGTCATTACGAGTACTGGGAGTGGTGGAGGTGAGACTTCAAAGACAACTTGACGCGATTCATCGGCAGTATTGCCGTCACCTGAATTGTTCAAGTGCAATACGAGAGTTGTGCTGCCCTCCGAAAGGCCAATCGTACTGTTGACCTGAACAATGGTGCTTGAAAGAGGTGCAACAGTGATCAGTGGGGAGGTTTGATTGTCATACACTCCATTTGAAAGGAGAGAGGAAGTAAGGATACCCGCCCAAGCAAAGTCACCATCATTAATCACTGCAATTTCACTTTGCAAATAATCTCCATCATGAAGTGAAATATTTCCTGTGAGCACACCTTCTGGTGTGAGGCCGTTCAAGAGTATCTGGCCTTCAGCGGCCAAAGAGATTTCAATCGGTTGCAGTCTGTGTAACGTTCTGTTCAATGAAAGTGCTTGTGTAGAATTCGGCGAACCCAGTTCACCAATCAACTCGACACCCACCGCCGTATATCCAAACGGAAGCGATGTCAAGTTAAATTGTAGAAGTTGGCTTGTATCCGCTGCAAGGGTAAAGTTTTGACTCATCGAATCGAAAATGGTACCATCAAGGGTTGAGAGTACCACCCGTGCTTCAACATCAGCATCACTCGAAAGTACTTCCACGATGCTGAATTCCAAGTCGTAGGATGATTGCTCAGTGGTGGTGAGTTCTTGAAGTGAGAAAGTGCTTACATCGATGACTGCCCCTCCACCATTCGCACTTGCGAGCGGTAAAAGGATGGTGAGAAACAGAGCAGATATACAGAAGGCGCAGACCTTAGAATTGCCTTCCAGACCCCTGCCCATACGAACCCCTCTACATGGGGGTTCTTCACTTTCACGCCGAAAGAAGTCACTACGCCATGTTTATTCAAGGTTGCAGGGTGGCGCACCTTGTATGCGTCCGGAAGAGTTGCTTGAAATGACTCCAGCCTTACTGGCAAAGTCCATTTTGCATCGTCGCGAACGCCTTGCTGAAACCATTCCTGAGCAACTGGATGCTCGGCAAGAAGAACTGCGAGCAGCAGAACCACTTGCTCGAAGTGCAAAGGAACAACGCGATGGACTCAACGCTAAAGTTGCCAATTTGAAAAAGGAACGGAATTCGGCACGTGTGACTGCTCAAAAACTGTTTCAAGAAGGTGGAGAACTGCGTGACAAAATATCTTCGTCAGGTGGCGTTCAAAAGGCCAACCCCGAATGGGCTCAGAATAAACTCAATGACAAGTTAAAAGCTCTTGAACATGAACTTGAAACAAATTGGGGCGATCATAAAACTGAACAGAAGTTTCTCACGGAGATGAAATCCCAAATCCGTCAACATGAGGAATGGGTCGGGAAGCGAAGCAATAATCAAGAAGAGCATTCGCTTATGAAAACCAAATATTCTGAAGCAAGAAAGTCTCTCGAAGTTGCTGAAAAGGCCCATCAAGCCCTTCTCGACCATGCATCAGAGAATGAATACTTTCACAACACCTATCTGGAACAAGAAGCTCATCGTCGACGTGCAGATGCAAGAACCAAACGCCTCGCTCAGGCCCTCGATAGCAGCCAAAGAGGCATAGAGCACTGGCAAAAGCTCATCGATGAAGGTTTTGACAAATTGCTCGCAAATTCAAAGCGTGTTGAAAATGGCGAGGCTTCAAGCCATGCACGAAGACGCCAAAAGAAATCTCCTGAAGAAAAGAAACCAGCTTCTTCTCGGCATAAGAAGAAGAAGCAACCCGTACGAGGTGAGGAGGAATGAGTGATGAATGTGAAATCACTGGATTCAATCCGGAGCAACAACTTCGTTGGCCTTTGGTCCACCAGCATCTGTGCAAAAAACTAGAATTGCCGAACGGTGACACCATCTCGTCTGAAGCATTGGAGCAATTCTCGCAAGATTTAGAAAATATTCTCAAAGCTCAAAGTCCGAATAAATCAGCACTCAAAAAGAGAGATGGACTCTATGAACATCTGAAGAGAAGCATTGAGAAAAGGT
>Ga0209711_10002307_pt1 | contig 17332 bp, 15 predicted proteins | sample ArcticOcean_MG_C_7_FD_187441 | JGI IMG/M metagenome (GOLD analysis project Ga0209711, IMG submission 187441) | Marine microbial communities from western Arctic Ocean - ArcticOcean_MG_CB11_88 (SPAdes) (version 2) | ecosystem: Environmental > Aquatic > Marine > Oceanic | place: Arctic Ocean... | reverse complement strand
AGTGTCCTATGACGATCAGCGCTTTTTTGTCTTCTGCCTCGGACAGCGTCAATTGATAGGGCGACCCTAGGTAACGAATAGACCCATGTATTTGAGGCGTGTGGTAATGACCAGAATACACAGGAATACCCGTTGGAAAGTCGGTCACACAAACGCCCTCCGTTGAGATTTGTGTCTTGGACATTTTAAATCCAACGATATCAAAGTGACCGAAGATAACGTCTATATCGGTGTGTTCGCCCAAAATTTTGGCGATAGTCGCCGGTGAACGCCGCCAAGGCACCCACAGTTGGCGATTGATCACGGTGGGATTATCGAGCACGGTAATGTGTTTAGAGGCGTACGCAAAGGGTGTTAAGCCGTGCTCAGTCTCAGCCGCGTCAAAGTAGTCGTGATTCCCGGGAATCATGACCATGGGCACTGACCATTCTGTTTCGAAAAAACGCATCAGTTCGTTTAAAATGTTGACGGGCAATGTCCCCTGCGAGTGAACTTTATCGAAAAAATCACCCAGAAAGCCCACGGGGACTTGGCGTTGTTTCGCTTCGCGATGCACACGCCGCAGAACTTTCATACATGTAGCATAGGTACGCGGACTTAGGTGTAAATCAGAAAATAACAGCATTTATATTCATACTATTGTGCTCATATACTGAAAAAAAATTAAGTGGTACTTATTGGTAATTCATTGCTCAGAAATTTCATTTATTGAACGCTACAAGTCAGACCTTTTCCGTTTCCATCTTCGTCATAATCCATTTCATCGCCTTGCTCTTTCTCTTCGGCTGGGGGCTCTATCGCCTCTGTTTCGGCTTTTGTAACGGGCTGATGCGTTTCAAAATATTTTCGTAGGTCTTCCATTGTGAATTTTAGTTGTTCATCTGCGCCAGGAAATAACTCTTCGAATATTGCTTTAGCGTCCTCTTGACCCACGATATTATCTAATTCACCAAGGGAAACCTCACTGTTATTGTCTGCGTCCATTTCTTCAAATGCTCTTTCGATTGTTTCGTACGTATTGTACAAATGTTCTTCCATGACAGCTGCTACAAATTCAGACACGACCCACTTGTCATCATTGGTAACGTCTATGGCATTAAAAACAATTTTAATCGTTTCTTGGTCGACGCCGTAGCCCTGAAGTTTTACTTGGGCGTCGTCTTTTGACATCAATTTACCGTCACCAAATTCACCAAGATATCTCCTTTTCTCGACATCTGTCAATTTTTGGGCGATTTCATATCTTATCAATCGTTTTAGTTTGCTCATGTGTACGAACTTGTGCAAATTATCAGTGGCAACCGTGTGTTCAATGGGTTCTAATACCATGTCTCTGATGAAAGAAGAGTCAAATGCTTGACGCGCGCTTGGTCTGTCCAACGGGCTTTTTTCAAGCAACCTTCGTATGAATCGTATAGCTCTGGGAGCACTCTCGCTTATCGGTTTCCAAATATTCTCATCGGGGCCGTCTTCAAATAAAACGGGAGAATTCGAAATATTATTATATATTTCTCGATTGGCATCGCCGCTAAAAGGCGGGTAACCGCACAAAAGAATATACACGATTACACCCAACGACCAAATGTCACATTTTTTGCCGTACGAAGTACTACGCGTCTCCGAATCGTTCAACACCTCGGGTGCTATATAGTAAGGAGTACCGTATTTATGGTACAACGGTGTGCCTTTCCAATCAGCTGACAGGCCAAAATCGATCACTTTCACTGGCGGAATTGGCTTACCTTCTGTCCATGGTACAGACAACAATATATTTTCTGGTTTTAAATCCCTATGCACAACATTCATATCATGCATGTATTGTATGGCACTCAAGACGTCTTTTGCGACACGTTGTGCATTCGAAATTTTAAACCTTTGATTAGGTTGTTTGGTGATAGCGTCAAACAACTCGCCGCCGCTACATATTTCTGTTATAATAATGTATTTTTGTGGAGACAATCGAAAGCCATCGACCAACTTTAAAATATTAGGATGGTGTAATTTGCGCATGAAAGCCACTTCACGGTTGAACATCTTGACATCTTTTGGTGTTTTAATTTGCATTTTTTTGACGGCGACTTGTTCACCTTTGTACTTGGCCGCAAATACATTGCCGTAATACCCACTACCCAATTTTATTCCTAATACGATGCCCGCATATTCGTCAGGAATCGTGTATAGATATGGACTTTTTAGTTGGTCGTCTGTTTTTTGAGCGGCCCACAGGTGGAACATATATAGATACCATATCTATTTATATACTACTGTAAATTTGATTTGAAATCAAATTTGAATTAAATCGTGTCTGAAAAAAATATTTGATGTCGCGAAGCGCCAAATTTGAAATCAAATTTACAGTAGTATATAAGTTTGACAACACGAATACAATGTCATCATTGGAAGACGTATTAAAAAGATTTGTAGAAGGTCATGTATCGGAGTTTACCCAAAAAGACAAGGCTGTCCTGAAAAGTGTGTTGTTGAACATAAAAAGAAAAAGGTTTGAATTAGCATTGGACTTCTTCGAGGCCCACCTCGAATTTTTGAAACGTTATTTCGAACAATCTTCCGAGATAATGGCCAAAATACGGGAAAATATACCTGACTTGCCGCCTGTGGACCCGTTTGCAGCAGCAGCACTCGCGGCTTTCGGCAAGGATGCCGAACTTGAGTTCGGCGATTCAGACGACGAGGTCACTGCAAATTATAAACAACACGTGGTGCCGGAGAGCACCGTCGTGACAACGCCAAGCCCGAAAAGGCAATTGAGCGACCAGTCCAAGCCCGGCAAGAAAAAACGAGCGGCCAAGTCGTCGTCGACAAAGAAGCCTCGAAAAAAGTCTGCCTATAATATGTTTACCGCGGGCGGAGGAAAAAGAAAAGATTGGCGGAACGCTGACAAAAAATGCTATCAGGACTTGGCGGACGAGGTCAATAATGGTAAGTCCGTGCCCACCATTATCAAGCCAGTGTCCGCTAAGACCGTGAGTAAGCCAATGCCCATAGTAGAAGAATCGAAAGTGGAGACAGTGGCTCAAGAATCAAAAAAAGCCGAACCGTCACCAGAGCCTACTAAAACTCCGCCTTCAGTGCTAGAACTTCCAGGCGAGGATAGTTCCGACGCCAATGAACCCCCTCATCCAGTGCCAGAACTTCCAGGCGAAGAACTTCCAGGCGAAGATAGTTCCGACGACGACGAAGCCGAACCGTCACCAGAGCCTGATGAACCCCCTCCTTCAGTGCCAGAACTTCCAGGCGAGGATAGTTCCGACGACGAAGAATATGTCGAAGAGGAAGACCGTGACAGAAATAATACGCCGTACTTGAATGTACGAGACGCGCTCAAAGTTACTTTGAGCGCGGAGGCTACAGCATTAGTAGCACAGGTATCTGCTCTTCGTGGTCAGTCGAAAGAGTTCAAAGCGGCCAATAAAATCGCCGCTTATTTGAGAAAAACTGCCGTTCATGTTGAAGAAGAGTCTAAAGAAGATGTGCACTATTCGCCAGAAGAAGCCAACCAGTTTTACGTGGTTTCTGATGTTGATGTTGATGACGATGGTGTCCTCGAAGAAATAGAACTCGGACTTCACAAAGACGGTACAGAAGATGAATACAAATTCAAACACAAAATGACAATTCCTGCCCGTTTTATCCACTGGGAAATTATTTCAAGAGCCGACCAGACAGTAGAGGTCACAGAGGGTGACGAAGACGACCGTTGGAGAGCCGTACTCGATTGTTTGCATACGTATGGTGACGAAGGTCATCCTTTTGGAGTACCACTTGTCGATGCCGATGGAGCGCCTCTGTTGGACGATAGAGGCCAGCAAAGATACAACGATATTGACAACATTGCCGCCATCGAAGGTGAAGAAGGCGTCAAGGGTGTGGCTGCCCTAGTGAAAGAAGCAGCCAATGCTGCTCGAAAAGTATATACAGATAAATTGAAGCAGATGGGCCATATATGGAAAGCCAAGCGTGGAACGGATGGTTTTATTGGTGAGGTCGATTTGCATGATTTTGACGCGCCGGAAGAATTGGAGCCACTGCGGCAATTATGGTTAAATAAACTGTCATTATCGAACGGGCCAACCAACGAACCAGACGCTGTCAACTATGTTTTTGACCCTGGTTGGAAACCTCCCGTTGGCACACGTACTGAGGAAGAAAAGGATAAGGATGCCGACCAAATACACATTCGTACGTGGGCATTGCGTGTGGGCATGCAACAACTGCCAGCAATTGAGTATAAGATGCAAAACAATCAACCAAAGATAGAATACGATGACAATGATGAAGATAAGGAACATCCTATCCGTGCCGTTGCCAGCGCCGGTCGACGCATACTCGTACAGTGGGACGACGATGACTACAATGCTATTGTGATTGCCAACGATCCCAACGCAGACCCACCGTTGTTGAGGTGTGAGTATACGCGCCCTTATGTACAAGTTGGTCAGTGGACAATGACAAAAGTGCGTTACGGCAATGACTTTCGCTACGTTGTAGAAGGGCCAGAGTCAGCCGGTGAAGCAAAGGAAGGCAACTTTCAATTGGGCCAACCAGAGACTTTCGAACGTGTGCGAGATTTTTTTGTGGCCCACGGAATCGACAATGTACCCATCATTTCTACAGATGAAGGTGCTGTTTGGGGCCCATTTGACTTGAATTTCGAAAAAGACACTTTTAAAAAGATGGAGTTGTATGACGGTAAAGACCGCGATGCATCCAATCGCAAAGAGGATGCTGCTACTACTGCTGCCGACGCGGCTGCTGCCGACGCGATACAGAGATTGGCTGTGCAAGAAGCACAACAAGGCGATGTACCAGAACATGATGATCCATATTTGAATAACGACGTCCTCTTTAAAGGAAACGAATATGATGTCAATGAACGCAAATTCGAAGGAGGTACTTATCGATATAAGATTGCTGACCAATGGGTTCCACAAGACGAATTGGAAATAAAGCCAGACGAAGAAATTGTTTTCGAAGAAGACGCCAATCGTCATCATGGTGGCGAAACAAAATCAGTTGACGAAGCCGAGGAAGAATTAGACCCGAATGCCGTCTATATTTATACAGACGAAGAGGGCGCGCCACACCGCGTCAAAATTGTGACAGAAGAGTATGGTTATGGCATTGAAGACCCACCAAAACCGTCGCCCGACCTCGCGTGGTATTGGGCCCGTCGTAATGAACAAGTCGAGGCCGTAAAGCGCAAAGAAGCTATCAAAAGAGCAGAGTCTCAACGCCGCAAAGAAGTTGGTTATGGCGACTTTGAAATACGGCGCGCGTCTCGACTCATTATAGACGGACATAAGGTAGAAGGTGGTTACAGCATCTTTCAAGATGGCACCGAAGTAGCAACGGTTGTCAACATAGAAGAGTTAAAAGTAAAGCTCACAAAACTCGATGATGGTGACGAAGTAGAGCCCGAAGATATCTTAAATATCAAAGAGTTATGGGCCATCGACGAAGCAGAAGTTGAGAAATATATAAGCGCCAGTATGACCACAACCGGTAGTGACAAAAGCAAAAGGGATTTTGCGAAGGGGTATGGTGGACTTGTTGACGTTGTGGACGAGACGGGTAAGCAGTATGAACGCGTTATACTGGCACACCTTGAAAAAGCTTCGGCCATCGAGGAGGAGGCGGCGGCAGCGGCAGCGGCGTTGGTGGTTGATGAAGCAATAGTCGTACAAGAAGATGCTGCCGTTAGTGGTGTAGTCGTCTCGTCGTCCGATGATTCGGAAACGGACGATTCGTCTGATGAAGAAGAAGACAAGTAGATTTAACTATAAATTAAATATAATACTTTATTAAATGTATAATGTGACTATTGTAGGTGCAATACGCACCGGTAAATCTGCACTTGTATCCCAATGGTGTGGTCACGAATTTTGTGAATCGTATTTAGCAACTATTTTCGCAGAAAAGACCTTGTTTCCAACCCTTATAGTCACTGAAATACCATCCAACCCACGGTTTTTTAAAAATTTTGTACCCATTTACGAGAGCACGGATGTTTTTATCATTGTTGTCCGTGAAGACGCTGCCAAACTACCACTGTACGAGGAGCTTTCGCAAAAATACCCGGGGGCCAGTTGGCTTTTGGTAATGAATGGTGCCGAGCCCTTCCCGAGGTCTTGTTTGTATGCCAAAAACCACGGGATATATATGACCCATGTGAATTTAGAGACGAACAAAGGTGTTACGGATTCTATTGGAGTTCTGTGGGAGTTGACGCGACTTCATCAGAGGCGTCCCATGCCTGTGTCGTTGGTGGATGAGGTATATCAGTGGCTTCCGGGGTGTTTATGAGTTCCACTGGTGAGGACAGAGGCGCGGCGTCTTTGATGGTGTCAAAATATGCACCATTGTTCGTCGTATGACGCTCCGCTAATAAGAGTGGAGCTTTAGCCCACTCGTCTTTTAAAATCTCAAAGGGGCCAAATTCAAGTTGTTGTTGTGTCCAACGTTCAAGTCTACGTATTGATTCTCCATATCGTTCAGATGTCCAGAGGATGTCCGACGAAAAGTAATATCGTAAGGCTTCGGACACGTTCATAAGGTCTTGTGCTTGCTTCGATGACCATATGGCTAGTGAACGTGTGAAATTGCGTAGTGCCCGTTGTGTGACGATAAACAGGGCCGTTGATTTCATTTGTTTTTGTATACCGGTGGATAGCATGCATAGTGTGGCCATTCCGGTAAGCATTTCTATTTTTGCAAGATGCCATTTTTTTTGGAGAACATCGTGATTCAGGGCGGGTAATTTCCACTTCCACAACGCCAGATTTTGCGCGCATTGTTTGTGCATGTCGATGGTCGCCATGAACATTTTTCGCGCCTCCTTATAATTGTGTTCTTTTACGTGGCGATGTGCTTCGTTTTCGTTCATAACAGATAACGCATATCTGGGCAAAATAGATTCTAATCTCCAACATGGAGAGCGTAAGATAGAGTCGTTAACAGACCATTCAAATACAGGATGTTCTGCCAGTTGACCGGCACCCGTTTTCGCCAAATAATCGATGACAGCGTCCGACTTTTCAATGTAGTCTTTGAGTCGTTTTTCCAATGTGGACTGTGATTCATGGGTGTCTAACAACTGTTGTACGGCCATCCGTGTCCTTGTCATGTCGATAGCGCCCTGCCAAGGCTCCAAGAGTATCTTCTCAAATTCGACTATCCCTCTTATGTGTATAGTCATTCACAGAGTTGTCAGTCCTTTTAAATACATTGAAATCACGTTGCCAGACACATTTTCTTTTAGAGTCTCTGGCAAAAATTTTGAGTCGGTGGGAGAGCCGCTCAAAACAGAATAAAATGGTGTCTCTGTCTTAAAAAACCCCCGCATTGATAAGCAAAGTGTATATAAATCATGCGTAGGCGACCTGTAGCAAAAATAAGGGTCGGTGGCATGTTTTTTCCTTTCAAATCCATTGTCCAATATATAAAATTTGTCGTTCTCGACCATTATATTTTCTATAGTCAAATTGCCATGTACATAATGAATATCTTTGCTTTTTAGATGACACAATACGGCCGATACTTGTTTCAAACATTCCCTGCACGTGATTTCAGGCTGTTCCGAATCTTGCAATATATTTCGTAAGCTCTTCACATTTCCAAAGCATTGCCACTTCCCGATATAATAACATCCCTTTATATGCGTTACGTATAGCTTAAAGGATGGGGATTGTATTTTTGGGGCCACGGCGCCCATTACCGTCCAATAAAACGGGTTTGTTAACGAAGCTGCTGTCATATACCATTCCATTATTTTGGGATGTCTTTGGCGTGAAGCTAATGAAAGAAGAGCAAGGTCTTTAATCGTACGAGGTTTGTCAGCTATGATTTGTTCGAGTCGGGTGTTCTGCATACTTGTAAACATTTTAATATAAATATAGTATTTATATAGAACATAATATATAAATGTTGAAGATAATTATTTTTGTCGTAGCTCTAGCTAGCGTACAAGCCAGTTGTCCGCCTAGAGAAGATATGATACGTTGTTTTTACGACAAAGCCGATAAAAATGGCGATGGTATCGTCACAAAACACGAACTCAGTAAAAAGGTTTTTTCGGCCCTCGCATGGTATGAAAAGGTACCCTTCAGTATATTTGGTGGTGTTGGTCGAATTATGAAAGATTGTGACGCCAATCACGACGGAAAATTAACCGTAGAAGAATCGTTGAACATGAAACATTGTATGGATTCTTGTTTTAAACGTAGAAATACCAAAGAAAAATTTCATTGTTAATACAGGCTGTTTTTTAGGATTTTTTATTTTTAAAGTAGTAGTCAACTGCTTGGCGGCTTTTTGAGCTGTCTCGCGTGTTCAGAACGTACCTCCAAACCGCGTCTTACTACATTTGCGTACCGAAACAAAATATTTGTTTTTAAATATTGCTTTTTCCATAGTGTGGGCGGACAAGCTCTTTGTATACCTTTTGTTTGCATGTAGACAGAATTTGCTTATACATAGGACAAGCCACTTGTTTTTTGCGACATTTTTTCACAAGTTTGGACATGACGTGGCAGTTTTTTGATGAACCAGACCAATTGACAGACGGCATTTTGATCGTAATCAAACTCTTTATATACCTTTTGGACTGACTACATATTTTGCATAGTTCAGAGACTTGTTGACACTATAAATCAAACTCAGTCAATGTATTTTTTCACACTGGCCTTTTTCAAAATTTGGCGCTTTGCGACATCAAATCAAATCCATAAACAAATCCACAAAAACTATAACATTCGTGTCTAGTTAAAATGAACAATCTTATTTTCTGCCTAGATGGTAAACTCAGCCAGTCGAAAACGCAATTTGCGTTCGAATTGCGCAAACAAGGTGCTGCGGACATTAAGAAAACCGTGACGAGAACAACCACTCACTTGGTTGTGCCTAATGGTGCCCTGAACGAGTCCTCCAAAAAAGTTCAAAAGGCCCAAGAATTGGACGTGACCATTGTCAAAGAATCTTGGTGTAGGTCACGATTTAGCACTAACCCAGTGGCACAAGTGCCTAGAATGCCTATTGGGCCCTCAGTAATGCTCGCAAAGAATTATAAATCTCATAATGTCCATAACTGGTGGGTTTCCGAAAAACTTGACGGCGTTCGTGCCATCTGGGACGGGCAAACTTTCTGGTCTCGTTCTGGAAATCGCATTCATGCGCCTGCCGAATTTTGCGCGGAATTCCCGAGAGACGTAGTTCTCGACGGCGAACTCTTTGGTGGCCGTGGAAACTTTAGCCAAACATCTGGACTCGTGCGGCGTCTTGATGCTGCTTATGAATCATGGCAAGGGCTCGAATATCATGTGTTTGACGCCCCGTGTGTAGAAGGTGTCTTTGAACAGCGTCAACAAACATTGGCCACTATTATCAATGGACAAAAACATCTGTATTTGTGCGAACAAGTGCGTCTGAATGCTGAAGAACTACCCGCGCGTTTGGAAGCTGTTACGAATGCAAGGGGTGAGGGTCTTATGTTGCGCAAGCCCGGGTCTAAATATGATTGTAAGCGAACGTCCTCACTCTTGAAAGTGAAACCCATGCACGATGCCGAGTGTGTCGTCATTGGCTATGAAGACGGCACTGGCAAGTATCGTAACATGTGTGGTGCTCTCATGTGCGAATACAGAGGCAAGATGTTTAAAGTAGGCAGTGGTCTTACGGACGCTGACCGCCGGTCGCCACCCAAAATTGGCTGCAAAATTACGTTTGGCTTCTTTGAGATAACGACCGCCGGTGTCCCCAGACACCCGACGTTTAAGCGCGTGTTCGAAGGCAGAGTGTAGTTATTAAACATTAAAACTAAAGTAATTGATGCTGTATAAAGGTCTGATTGTCATGCTGACCGGCAACACGTACCTTAATTCGACGTTCAAAGGGTTTGACGCGTTCATTACGAAAATGAGTAAGTCCGGCATATTTAGTAATAGATTTAAGTAAATAGAAACATCGATGATTCATTTTATATAAATGTACAATTTTTTAAAGATTAAAACAACGTTCTCGCTCTCATATTGTCTGTTCTGTTCACGGAAGATTGACGTTCCATACCTGTAAACGCAGCCGACCCGCCGGTTACTGAGCGTAGCGCCGATTGACTCATGCAGCGAAACGCTGTGTCGGAAGCGTCGGGCGTAAAGGTCAGCGACGTATCTTCATTAAATCCCATCGACGCGCCAACGTCCTGTGCGTCACCAATGTTTGCCGCCATAAAAATGCACTCAATGTTGTCCGGCAGCGAATCGAGCGTTTTCTTAACCGTATTGGCCGAGCACTCACTCGCATTGTCAGCGCCATCCGTCATCACGATGAATACGCCAGATTCGCCTTCGAGGACGTTTTTCTTGAACGTAGTGGCGGCCGTCACAATGGTGTCATAGAGACGCGTCGTACCACGTGGTTCAATCCATTCGTCGTTGACGTCAACAGACAAAATGTCTTGGTTGTCCACAGGCACTTCCATCTCGTTGTCGAATGTGTACAGAGATACGTTGGTAGGATTTCCGGACGACGTAGCGATGGCCTTTTGGTCTTGTAATAATTTTTGGAGCCCTTCTAGAGGCGTTGTGCCCATCGAACGCATAGAACCAGACCTGTCCCAAACGGCACAAATGTGCTTATTTTCGATGGGACGTGCCTTTTTAATGGCCGTGTTGGTCGTTTCAACTGCCTTGCGTTTTAGAGGCAGTGCAGGCTGCTTTTGGATGGGAACGGCCGCTGGGCCTGCCACACAAATGTCGTCGGTGGACACGGAGGCCCGAGTAAACGGAGCGGTGCCGTATTCCACAATCCATTTGCGAATATTCGCCTCTTCATAGAAGCGATGTTTGCCTTCGGAATTGTCTTCGCATGCCAAAAAGGCCACTGATGTCTTGATGGGCACAAGGCCAATGTTACAGACTGCCACTGATGTGTCTGAAGAAACCTTGCAAATAATTTCGGTGATAACGCCAGATACGTTTAGACACTCACCGTCAAAGTGTTTCGAGAGGTCAACTCTATGACCACGAAATACGATAAAACTCGCGCCTGGAGAACACTCAAAGTCGGTGACGCCCGCCAAAAGAAGCGGGTCGTTCATAATCAACTGTGCCAGGGCCGTGGACGCCTGCAGAGAAGGTTCGCCCGTGGTGGCAGCCGAAGCACGTATTTTGTAGCGGAATAATTTTTCTTGTGATTTTCTGAGCAAGACCTCGACGTGTGTCACGTCCGAAGAACTCCCTAGAGGGATATGTGGCATGGCTCCAACGACTTCTACATCGGCGGCGACTTCAATGGTGTCGCGGATATGTTTGCAAAGAGGGCCATAGTCGCCATCAAGGGCGACTTGCCATGGACAGGTAGATACGAGAGAAGTCATTGTATGTTTATTTTTAGTTCAAACTTTTTTTGATTCAAATCAAATTTGAATCAAATTTCACCAAATTCTCTATCCGGACAACATCTGGGAGCTATCAAAGTCCAACCATATAATAGCATCGATATCCACTGAGATATAATTGAGACCCACATTTGGGCCGCCGACTGTTTGCCGGCGACCGTGCCCCAATTAGTCAATAACATGGACATGTAGACAGACCCCGTGGCCATGGACGCGTGAAACATAACCATCGAGACTCCGTCGGTTGATTGCGCTTCGTCTTCCTCGACGTCCTCGTCGTCCTCCTTTGTCAAACGAATGATATTCGTAGACTGTATGGTTTTCCTGGTACCCGCCGAGTACGACGACCATATCAACGAAGCGGCCGTTACACAAAATGTAAGTATAGTCTGTTCTTGCGTCCGTGTTTGGTCAGGATTACATTCATCAGAGGACACTGCAGACCAGCACAAGTATGTTGCGTAGGCGGAAACGATACAAGACGTCACCAGAGAACTGTCTGTATCCTGTATATTGAGTTGTGATACTGTAACAATGATGATAAGTAACAGAGTTACCGTGATAAAGATGGATTGGCGCGTGCAATGGTCATAATATAAGTACAGTAAAATGTTGCCCACTGCCACGGCTAACATCAGGAAAAAACACGTCATAAGAGCGATGGCCACCCAATTACGATTTTCATCATATAGGTCACCGTACGCTTTGTCTGCGAAATAAGAATTCCAACTGTAGGCTGCATCAATGAAATACACGAGCTGTGAGACTAAGAACACGGCTGAAATGACGCGCGCAAATTGAACGTAACCGTCTTGTCCCACAATGGGCGTAAAGAACAAACCTGCGGTCAATACCAATAGCGCCAGTATTTTAGGCCCCCAGAAGCCGGTATGAAATCGTTTCGAACACACATTACCTACCATGATGAGGATAAACCACAACATCATTCCCAGAGATATGCGATAAACGGCGTTTTCACCTTTGCACGCCGAAACATCAATGCCAGGAATGTCCGTACACCCCACATTAAACGAATAGAAATCGAATTGGGGTGCACCCCATTCTTGCAACGCAAATGCCGCGAACGTCCACACGGCAAACAGAAGTAAATAAATGACATTCGCGAGAGTGACGGACATTTTACCGTCCGTGCAAAAACATTTGCCTAACTGACAAGCACAAGAAGCCGTTTCACACGCAGCACAACACAAAAGGGAAGCCATCTTATAAATTAAATAATAAGCTTTTATAGTAAATTTATTCGTCTTTCTTTGTTTCGTCCGGTGCGGGCTCTTCATCTAACTCAAATTCTTTTTCTTTCCAAGTGACTTGTGTCGTTTGGAAAGCTATTAATCGTATGTACATTCCTATGCATTCGCGTGTAATCCACATGGTATAATGTTCCAACAGGTTGAAACAGAAAAAATACATCCCTCTGGGCCTATTCGATATCCTTCCCCAATCAAAAATATTGCTCTGCCATGTCTTTGGTAACGCGACCGATAAATCCATCATCATGAAGACGAGCGCATCTATCAAAAGCCAGGCACCGGCGTGCCACCACAGATACATGGCGCTGACCGATTCGTGATACGCCACCAACATAGCGAGGCAAAAATATCCAATAATATGATTATCAATAATCATCTCTAATGGAGCAATGTATTCGGTCTTGCCGTAGTTGTTGCGCAGGCGGGCCCAACGAATGCGTCTGTCCAAGTATTTGCAAATGTCAAACGCGCCAAAATTTTGTATCGCGACGTGCTTGCAAATGGCGGTCTCGTAGCCGTACTGGTCAAATGTCACACCAATCTCACCATCTTCATTCAGCACATTAGCAAACTTTTCAAGGCCACCAATCCTATCCAAGTGGGGCTTTGAAATAAGGTTGCTCATGCCGTTAAGACACGTACAAATCGTATTGTTGACGACCATATATGGACGCCCGTGTCCAGTGGCAAAGTACCATCGTTCCAGAATTGAACCGCAGGACATGGCCCCAAGAGTAGGCACCACCGTCGGGCCCGAAACACCCCACGGGAGCTGATGCACTAATCGACAACCGTCCACGCATTTGTCCACCATATCTTGTAACGCTGCGTCAGACGCCACGATATTTGCGTCGGCTATCCAAATCAAATCATAATTGGCGACCTTGTAACCGGTCATCATATTATTTATTTTGGGATTAATGCCCACTTCCTCGAGGCCTTCGGATATAATCGTAGATACATTGGAGTATTTTGACTGAAGCTTTGTAATAATGGCGATGGCCGGGTCTTCTTTGCTCTCGACACAAAAGATAATTTCGTAGAGCGGATATTCGAGGGTAAAATACGTCTCGAGGTTCTCTTCGAGCGTGTCAGAGTCTCCACACAATGGCTTGAGAATAGATACGCCCGTTTTGTGGTAATATTCGCGTTCAAAGCGCTGTTTGACACCCTCATACCGTGGCCTTTTTAAAGTCATAAACGTAAAAATAAAGTGGGCAATTTGAAATGCCCACGCCACTGCTAAAATAGCTAGACAAAACCATTCGCTCAACATAAGTAAACTAAATACAGTAAAACAACTGAGATGATACATTCTTGTATTCATTGTATTCGTTTTGGTGTGTATTTATACTAAAAAAAAATCATTATGCACCATACACAGTATATTAAATACGCCATATATTAATAATTGTATTTAATAAAATGTCTACAATGAGAAAGGGGGTTACGTCGCTGATGACATCGGCAGTGATCAGCAAAGTATTGAATTTTTCGTCCAATATTATCATCACCCGTGTTATCGGCAATCAAGTTCTTGGTACTGGGTCGCTACGACTGAACGATTTGTTATTTTTGGCGCCACAAGTGCTGGCGTTTGAAGGTCTACGAAGAGCAGTATACCGCAGTACAAATGACAAACAATCGTTAATTAATCTTAGTTGGGTGGCCGTCCCTGTCGCCTTTATTTTCGCACTATTTTTCTCCACGTGGATGTTTCTGTATCCTCCTTCTGAGATGACTCATACAAGACAATTATCTTATCACAAATCCATCTTGTATACGATATTTGCCATCGTAATAGCATCAATCACTGAACCTGCTTTTATCCTTGCGCAGAGCGAACTCCGAATCAAGCTACGTGCAAACATCGAAATAATATCGGTCTTCGGGAAATGCTTGTCGATGCTTTACTTGTGCATTTATTCAAAACAACACCTTGAAGCGTTTGCTATATCGAATCTCATCTATACGCTGATAGCGTGTGGTTGTTATTGGGGGTATTTTATAGGAGTCGTTGGTCGGGCCCCGCTGCCAAAACGAGCGGTCGCCATTGACAACAATATGAAATCCACCGTAGCTGTATTTTGGCGCCAATCATTACAAAAGTGGCTGTTAGAGAACGGTGAAAAGGTGGTACTTGCGTTCATGGGCAATGCAACGCAACAAGGCGTGTATGTCATCGTCGAACGGTTGGGTTCCATCGTTGTCAGACTAGTACTTCAACCGGTGGAAGAAATGACTATCACTACATTGGGGAAGTTACGTGGACAACGCCATATTTTCAGAAACTGGTTTCTACTATTGACTTTTGTTGGGTTGACATTTGCATGTTACGCCTCCGCCTACGTGCATTTACTTCTACACGTATTGTATGGAAATGCCATTTCAAACACAACTTCAGCGCCGTTTGCATTGTCTTGGTACTGTGTATACGTGTTGTTTATGGCAGTAAATGGTATGTTAGAAGCGTTTGTACAAGCGACGGCGAGCCTCGTCGACATTTCCCACTATAATCGATGGATGCTTCTATTCACCCTCATCTACATGTGTGCAGTCCTATGCTTGTTGCCGCTGTTCGGTGCCGCGGGGTTAATTATGGCCAACATTCTAAAAATGCTCTGTAGAATTGTGGTATGTAGCCTGTATTATACGCGCGACATGTCATTACCATCGCTTTTACCGGATGTACGTGTCCTCGTATTGTGTGTCATATCTTTCATTTTGACACAGTGCTCGGCACTATACATTTATAATCTCAATTGGTGGCGCGTTTGTATTCATATTCTGGTGGGTGTTGTGTGCTGGGCTACCACTGCCTGTGTTGCATGGAGATATCATTCCGCGCAATTCATATCCATCGACAAAACGGACTAGTACAATTTTCCAAGATATTCCGCTTTCCCCTGGATCAACTCGGGCCATTGTACAATAAATCTGTCCACAAATGGGTACACTATTTTTCCCGTCAAAGACAACGTTTTTACCCTCGCAAAACTTTCGATATAAATGATACGGTTTGCTGAAAAACACTTTGAGACAAACGCCTGCATAACTATGGGAACACATGTACCTGGCCCATTCACCAAGAGTATATCGGAGTTGATACGACATAAAAACATACTACTAAGAAAAGACGCAATAGTTGTCAATACAGAACTGCACCAGTGTTGTCCGACTTCGCGAGCACGAGTTATAAAATGAAACTTCACGCATATTTTTTTTTTTGAAAGCCATTCGAGGGCTTTTTCACGACTGTGTGTATCTGTTTTCGCTACGACAAAATGAATGGTGTGGCCGCTTCGCAGATCAACTGCAATAACATCTAACAATGCTAACATTTCTGCCGTGTGGCCACCCGACCCAAGTACTACCATTAATGTAACCATTATACAACAAAGTATTTAAACGTTTTATACGTCGTGTAGAGTTAATGTTGTACGTTTTTGTCACAGTGGGTTCTACCTCATTTGAGTCACTTATTGAAAATATCGATAATGACCGCGTGCTTTCGAAATTAAAATCATTGGGATACGCCAAAATTTTATACCAAATTGGGGCTGGGAACTATGTACCGTCAGTTACACATATCTTACCCGTAGAATGTTTCAAATATAAACCCACTATTTCAAACATAATTCGGGGGGCCGGTTTAGTAATTTGCCATGCCGGAGTCGGAACAGTCATGGAAACGTTGAAAGCGAATACCCCTATTATCGTTGTTCCAAATCCGTCTCTGATGGATAATCACCAATGTGAACTTGCTGATACGTTGGCTAGTCAAGGGTATGTTGTGAAATGTAGGGCAGAAACGATCAGTTCTGCCATATCATTTGATTTTTCAAAGCTGGCGAGTTGGATACCAACAGATTTTTCACCGTTTAATTTACTTATACAAGAAGAAATAAGTGCCGCACGCGCGTGTGGAATGTGAAATGTACAAACAATGGAATAAGAAATAGAATAAAAATGTAATATACATGCATTTTACAATTATAAAGTTGACATGTTTGACTCTCGATAATACTTACGACAACGGTTTCGATGGTGATTCAAACCAAAGCCCATAAGTTCTTCTTCTTGTAGCTTGACATATCTGCACAATGATTTCAAGATTTTTTCTTCTTCTTTACAGACAAAGATATCAGACCAAGTCGAAGAGCCAGAACTATTGACTAGAGTTTTATGAACTTTAAATAGTTCAAAAGCTTTCTGCATGACAAATTGATATTTTGCCACGTTTAAACATCGCTGTGTTAATGGTTTCCATATTCCTGCCCAATATTCCTGAAAATCATTCGACATTGGACACTCTTCTAAATGTGCCATAAAAGCTACGACCATTTCTGTGCTGGACATGTTGACCATAGACTCTTACTCTGAAAACTAAGAAACCCTTTTGAGTAACATATTCCACAAAATGTATATACAAAATAAAGATAATGAACGAAGTGACAAATAATTTCCATGCTACATAACTCTTTTTTACTGCTTACCGGTTAGTAACGCATTTATTATTCGGTTTTGCTGTCTTCTGCAGTTACTGAATTTTGATTTGATTCAAATCAAAATTCACGGACAGCCTTGACATTTTTTAAATTCTGACGACGTAAACCCGTTTTGAAGTGCTACATAACTCTTTTTTACTGCT
>Ga0209711_10002305_pt1 | contig 17342 bp, 12 predicted proteins | sample ArcticOcean_MG_C_7_FD_187441 | JGI IMG/M metagenome (GOLD analysis project Ga0209711, IMG submission 187441) | Marine microbial communities from western Arctic Ocean - ArcticOcean_MG_CB11_88 (SPAdes) (version 2) | ecosystem: Environmental > Aquatic > Marine > Oceanic | place: Arctic Ocean... | reverse complement strand
ATTTCTTTGAATTTTATTTTTGCCTCAGTTGTTGGAATGATCTTCTCTTACTATTTTGGATTATTTTTGGATTCAAATGGGAGTCAATATCACTATCTTTTTATTGGAATGGGATTAATTGCATTTCTTGCATCAATCGCTTTATTCTCAATGCCTTCAACCCAAGTAAAGAACCCCCATTCTTCCGCTATGCTTCTTGGTGGACTTACTTTTATCTTCAGGGATCAGCTATTTGGCAAAATGCTATTCGGCTGGATGTTAATGGGCTTAGGGGTGATTATGACCATTCCCCTGCGAATAGAATATATGGCTGGGTCAGGAGGCATCGGGATGAGTAACGAGCAAGTTGCTATGATTGTTGTAATCTATTCCTTTGCAGGTGTCTTAACCTCTCGTATCTGGGGCAAATTATTTGATCGAGTTTCTTTCGTGCCATATCGAGTTAGTTTGAATCTTTTTTTACTATTATCCGTATTAATCTTCTTCTTGTCACATAGTTTTTGGGGAATTGCTATCGGTTCTGCTCTAGCCGGTGTTGCCAATGGAGGGGCTTCTATTGCTTGGAGTTTATGGGTTACAAAGCTTGCTCCAGAAGGGTTAGAGGCAGAGTATATGGGGGCTCATGTTTTCATGACAGGAATTAGGGGTGCTTGTGCACCATTTTTAGGATACCTAGTATTAGGCATTTTCGGGTTTGAAGGTATGGCGTATTTCTCCTGTTGCTTGATTTTTCTATCGGGCCTAATTTTCTTAACCGCTCTCAAGTCTCCTCGATTAAAGGTATGACCTACACGCTTTCTGATTACATTACTCGAGCAGTACGATTGATTCTTGTTAAGTTTTTATATTTGTTATCGGTTCTTGTCGTCATCAGTCTGATTTCTTGTCGGAGTAATTCAATTCAAACATTTGAACCTTTTTCAGATGATTTGATCATAAATGAAATTGAGAATAATGGAACTTCTAGACTTTGGAGGAATGTACTCGAACAGGTAACGATAAGAAATAAACCAAGAGCACTTATCTTAGATCATGGAGAGGAATCGCTTGCTCTTCGAATTAATTTAATCCGCTCTGCCCAAAAAAGTATTACCATCCAAACATTTTCTTGGGAGTTTGATGAGGTCGGGAAATTTATTCTTTGGGAATTAATTCAGGCTAATCAAAGGCGTGGAGTGGAAGTGAAATTATTGATAGATCACATGTTTAATGAGCATGAGCCTGAAATTATAGCGTTTCTGTCCTCTCTTTCTCCGAATTTCCAAATTAAATATTTCAACCCAAGTGCAAAAAAATTATCACCCACATTCATCGAAAATATTTCAGACCTAACAGTTGATTTTCATGACCATAATGCTCGTTTACATAATAAACTTTTACTCATAGATAATGCCTTTGCTGTTACTGGTGGAAGAAATATAAATAATCATTATTTCGACCAAGTGATTGGATTGAATTATAAAGATAGAGATGTTTTTGTTGTGCTCCCCAATTCAAAAGAGGTTTTAACATGTGTTGAATTATATTGGAATTCTAAACACGCCATCTCAACTCGGGAACTACTCGATGTAAATCAATTGCTCGTGGACGAAAGCTTTTCTAAATCTAAACAAAAGAATCGATTCTTTGATTATAATTTATTTCAAGAATTAAGCCTTAATGCGAATAATGAAAACTTCATTCAAGACCTTTTTGTTAACTCTTTGACTGAGGTTGAACGGGTTGAGTGGATCTATGATTTGCCGAACAAAGTTGAGCGTGCTCCAGTCTCTGGTTCCGCAGTAACAGAGAGGCTCCTGGCTTTAATGGAAGTTGCCGAATCTGAAATTTTCATCCAATCCCCCTACGTTGTATTAAGCGAGGATGTTCAAAAAGCTTTTATTGAATTAAAAAAGAAAAAGAATGATGTGTCTGTGGTAATATCAACTAATAGCCTCGCGGCTACAGACAATTGGGTTACCTATGCTGCCAACTATAAGGAGAAACGAGTATATCTAGAAGATTTGAATCTCGAGATGTGGGAGTTTAAGCCAATCCCAAGTGATATTTCAATTATGATGAGCTACGAAAAACTCCTAACACGTTACCCTTTTAAGCGAGAGTTAGCCTTTCATGGCGTTAGTAGCTTCAAAATAAATAAATCCCTTCCCATCATTCAAGCTACTAGAGGATTTTCTAAAATAAGATCGCGTGGCAGAAAAAATCCTCATTTACAAACTGCCCCATTTTTATCCCTTCATGCAAAATCATTTGTAATTGACGAAAAGGTCGCCTTTATTGGTTCCTACAACTTAGATCCACGTTCCGAGATTTATAATACTGAGCTTGGAGTTATTATCCACGACGAAATTTTTTCATTTAAGCTAAAGCAAAGCATACAGCAGGATATTTTGCCTCAGAATAGTTATTTGATAGGAATTAAAAAAGATAGACCAATATTGAGTATGCTTAATAGGATTCTTTACCGCATTTCTGAGACATTCCCTTTTATTGACCTTTGGCCTATCCGTCCCCATTCATCATTTGAACTTAAGGTAAATCAACTCTCAGTTCCTCCAGGGCATAAGGAATTCTTTCGAAACTGGAAGGATGTGGGAAACTTCCCTGGTTTGCCTTTTTTTACGAAAAAACAATTATCCGCACGAATATTTAAAGCAACTGGGATGATATTTAAACCCCTCTTGTAGAATCAATTCCCAATTAGCTTATACGTGTTGACTAAGGCATCTTAATTCTTTTGAATTCGTTAAATGAAATCTTCTGTTTTTATTCTTTTAAGTTCACTCTTTTTGACTGTATCATCTTTTTCTAAGTCCCGCCTAGGTGAGTATTATTTTGGGTTTGGGTACGACATGGTTGATGGAGGAAAAACCGGCGGAATAGATGGGAATTTCTTAAACCTATCTGCAAATAGTCCAGCCTCAAATTCTGCTGATTTTAATCTCCACTTTAGCTATGGAAATGTTGATTCCAATACTACAGATGATTCCTCCTGGGAATTAGGATTGGATTATATTTATCATTATGATGATTATGTTTTCCAAAATGGTATGTTCCGACCATTTGCCGGATTGGGCGTTTCTTACTTAGGAGATACGGCCAAAGTTCGGTTGCCAGATGATGGTTTTGCTTGGAAATTTCTTGCAGGAACTGAAATTCTTTTTACTGATTATCTATCAATGTCCATTGGGGCTAATTTCATAGGTCTGTGGTCAAACTTTGGAGAAAATGATTTCACATTTGATGTCGGATTAACTTGGTGGATAAACGATGTTCATGGTGTTGCATTAGATTATAACCATGCTTTTGATCAAGAAGTAGATTTCATTGGTTTGAAATATCTTTATTCTTGGCAATAATTAAGGCAGTTTTGCTGAAATATTGATTGAGAGTAAAAGATAATCTCTTTGATCTTGTTCCAAGTCGTATTGGGACTAGTAGCCTAAAATGGGGTAAGTACGAGGATTCTGACATTATTCCCTTGTGGGTTGCGGATATGGATTTTCGCTCACCGCCTGCTGTATTAAATCTTGCTCAGGGGATTTGCGAAGAAGGTAATTTTGGATACGGAATCTGTCCGCAAACTTTAACTGGTACAGTTTTAATGCGAATGAAAGATATGTATTCCTGGTCCATTAACAAGGAATGGCTCACATGGCTCCCTGGAATGGTTTGTGGTTTAAATATTTCCTGTCGGGCGTTAGCTGAGCAAGCATCTCAAGTAATCACTAATACTCCAGTTTACCCTCCCTTCCTTACGAGTCCCGGAAACTCTGGACTTTCGTGCACAGAAGTACCAATGGTTTTAGAGGAAGGCAGATTCACGATCGACTTTAATCACCTCCGGAATTTACAGACGAAAAAAGGTGATTTATTTATGTTCTGCCATCCCCATAACCCTGTTGGTACGAACTTTACCCGAAATGAACTTATACGGTTGAGTGAGTATGTTATCGAAAGAGATCTTTATATTTGCTCCGATGAAATTCACTGTGATTTAATTCTTGAAGAATCGATGCAGCATATTCCTTTTGCTTCTTTAAGTGATGAAATTGCGAGTAGAACCATCACTCTAATGGCTCCTAGTAAAACCTTTAATTTGGCAGGTTTTGGTTGTTCATTTGCAGTTATTTCAAATGGTGAATTAAGGCGAAAGTTCAAGAAGGCAATGAGCGGCATCGTTCCCGACCCTCCCGCGATGGGATTTAGATTGGCAGAAGTGGCTTATCGAGAGGGAGAAGAATGGCGAACCCGTTTGATTAATTATTTAAGATCCAATCGAGATTTTGTTTTTAAAGAACTTCTGGCCATCGATGGTATCCTACCCTACTCCCCTCAAGCTACCTACCTTCTTTGGATGGATGCTCGAAACTTAAGGGTGGATTGTCCGCATTCGTTTTTTGAAAATGCGGGGGTTGGATTATCGAACGGAAGTGATTTTGGCGCCCCTGGCTTCCTTCGCTTAAACCTCGGGTGTACTCGTAGTTTATTGGAGTCAGCCATCACCAGAATGAAAACCGCCGTAGAGAAGATTTAATTTTAGTTTTCAAATGAAAGGTGATGATCGACGGAGAAAAGAACTGGAAGAGTTACTCAAGGAGCATGACGAGTCATATTATCGAAAGGCAAAACCTGAGGTTACCGATCAAGAATACGATCGGTTAAAGAATGAGTTTGAGTCATTGCAGAATAAGTTGGATCCACTTGGTTTGTTCTCAACAGAAAGTAATGATTTAGAAGAAGATGAGATCTTTTCGGTACCAATTGTTGGAGATGATCGACTTGAAGAATTTACGTCTCACCAGCATCTTTCCCCGATGCTTAGTCTTGATAATACCTATGATCAAACTGAGTTTTTTGAATTTGATAAAAGGCTCCGGAGGATTTTGGAAGAAGAGCAACTCTCTTATGTAGTCGAGCCTAAGATTGACGGAGTTGCGGTCTCTCTTACTTTTGAAAGTGGAATTCTTAAGAAAGCGACTACTCGGGGTAATGGGATTGAGGGTGATATTATTACACAAAATATATTACATATTCAAAATTTGCCCACTCGGATAGATTTCCCAGGTTTCCCGTCCCTTATTGAAATTCGTGGAGAAATTTTCATGAGCCATGTTGAATTCAACCGAATTAATTTAGACAGGAATACAAAGGGCTTGGATTTATATGCAAATCCTCGAAATCTAACCGCAGGTACCGTGAAGCTTCTTGATCCTAAAGAAGCGAGAGCACGCAAGATTGAAATCGTTCTTTATGGATTGGGTGCATGTAATCCCTCGAATTATTTTTTAACGCAGTCCCAGTTCCATCAATCGATTCAAAATTGGAATTTGCCCACAGTTGAATTTTTACAATCCGTTTCCTCAGCCGATGATGCATGGAGTGCCATTGGTTATCTAGATCAACAAAGAAATAATTACTCATACCCAACCGACGGTGCAGTCATTAAACTTGATTCTTTTGCAATGCAGCAAAGGGCTGGTAGGACAGCAAAAGCACCAAGATGGGCCATCGCTTATAAATTTGAATCTGAGAGACAAAGAACAGTGCTCGAAGATATTAAAATTCAAGTTGGTCGAACAGGAACAATTACTCCTGTTGCTTGTTTAAAGCCAGTGCAATTGGCTGGCTCACTAGTTTCAAGGGCAAGCCTTCATAATGCAGATGAAATTGAACGGAAGGATATTCGAATTGGTGACTGTGTGATTGTGGAGAAGGCAGGAGAAATTATTCCTCAAGTAGTAGAGGTGGTTCTTTCTGAGAGGGAACCCGACGCTCAGCCTTTTATTTTTCCATCTATTTGCCCTAAATGTGAAAGCGAGCTTCGCAGGGTTGACGGAGAGACTGCATGGCGATGCCCCAATTTGCTTTGCCCCGATCAAATCAAAGCAAGGATTGAGTATTTCGCATCCCGAGGATGTATGAATATTGATCATTTGGGAGAATCTGTGATTTCTCAATTGGTTGATCGTTCTTTAGCTTTGAAACTTTCGGATATTTATACTTTGTCCAAAGGTCAACTTTTACAACTGGATGGATTTGCAGAAAAATCAGCAGAGAATTTGCTTTCATCAATCGAGCAAAGTAAAAAGCAAGATTTATGGAGGCTAATTTGTGCCTTAGGTATTAAACATGTTGGTGTTTCTGCATCCAAGGACCTTGCCAAGGAATTTAGATCACTTCATGCATTAGGAGAAGTCGCCGAGGATGACTTAACGGCTATTGAGGGAATCGGTGCGGTTATGGCAAAGAGTATACTTTCATTTTTTAAAATTAAGGAAAACCAAGAATTGATTAGTTTTTTTGAAGATTATGGGCTTCAAGTTAGTCTTGGGGTCGAAGATTTAAATACAGAGCTTCCTCTTGTTGGTAAAATATTTGTTTTGACCGGGGCACTTGCTCAATTAACTCGAGACGAAGCAGTTCTTAAGATTGAGGCTCTGGGTGGAAAGGTTTCTTCAAGCGTCAGTAAAAAAACTTCTTTTTTGGTTTCGGGTTCAGCAACCGGTTCAAAGTTTACGAAAGCTCAAAGTTTAAAGATTCCTATTATTAACGAAGCCGAGTTTTATGATATTCTTGAAAGCAGGTAAAAACGAGCATTAGGTTCCCTCTCAATTACCGAATTGCGTTGAGATTGGGTTATTGATCTGTATGTTGAGAGCTTTTCCAATTTTAATGATCTCCAACTATGTCAAAGCAAAATAAATCTGGTTTCGACCCAGTTGAAGATGCAATTGCAGAGATAGCGAAAGGGAACTTAGTAATTGTTACCGATGATGAGGGGCGTGAGAATGAAGGAGATCTCATTATGGCAGCCTCTAAAGTTACACCCGAGTCAGTGAATCAAATGATTCTCCATGCCCGTGGGCTAATTTGTGTCCCCTTAATGAGCAATCAATTAAATCGGTTGGGGATTTCCAGTATGGTGGCCAATAATCGCGAGGCACAAAAAACCGACTTCACTGTTTCTGTAGATGCGGCACAGGGAATTTCAACTGGAATTAGTGCTTTTGATCGCGCTTCAACAATTGAAATCCTAGCAGACCCGAATGCGACTCCACAAGACTTGGTTCAGCCTGGGCATGTCTTCCCTCTTCGGGCTCGCCCTGGTGGCGTCCTCGAGCGCGCTGGGCATACTGAGGCCGCGGTTGACCTTGCTTCTCTTGCTGGACTTCATCCGGGTGGCGTGATTTGTGAGATTTTAAATGAAGATGGAAGTATGGCTAGGCTTCCAGAGTTGAAGGTTTTCAGGAAGAAATGGGGTTTTAAGCTAATCTCAATAGCTTCGCTCATTGAATATCGTCACCAAAGAGATCAATTAATTGAGAAATTCACGGAATCTGACTTTTCCTGTAAATCAGGAAACTTTAGGCTTCATGGGTTTAGGAGTATACTGGACGGACGAATTCATTACGCTCTAACCCTTGGTGCTATTTCCAAAAAATCTTCCACACTTGTTCGTGTGCAAACTGCCAATGTTCTTACTGATGTTTTCGGCTTGATCGAGAAAGGGGATACTTTTAACCCTATTGAAAAAGCTCTCAGCGTTATTGCTAAAAATGGTTCTGGGGTGTTACTCTATATGGAGTCAAAAAGGTTAGATTTATCGAAGCATGAATCTATTGAGTCCGATCAATTAAATAACAAACCTATACCTGTACCTAAGATGGACTTTCGCGATTATGGAATAGGAGCACAGATTTTAGCAGCCCTTGGTATTAAGAAGCTTAGATTACTAACTAGGGATAGAAGAAAAGTGGTCGGCTTGGAAGGATATGGACTGGAAATTGTTGAACGAATCTTATTAAAGTAGTTTTTAGATGAGTTCAGAAATCCAATCTTCTTCAATTTTATCCTCTAGTTCGCTTAGGATTGGAATTGTGGCTGCTCGGTTTAATCAGTTACTGATTGAAGCTCTTCTAAGTCGTGTAACGGAATGCCTCTCTCAAAATGGGGAACCTGAGTTTGTCTTAATTGAGAGAGTTCCAGGTTCTAATGAAATTCCCTCGGCATTATCTCTTTTATTACAAGCGAATAAATTTTCTTGTATGATTGGGCTAGGTGTTGTGATTAAAGGTTCCACATCACACCATCACCTAGTAGCTGAATCAGCGGGTAATGCAATTCAATCATTAGTCATTAAATATAATATACCTATTATTAATGGTATCATCGTTACTGATAATCTAAAAGACGCGGAGGAAAGAATCACGGGGGAGCTAGACCGTGGTCATGAATTTGCACATGCAGCAATTGAAATGGGGCATCTATATAAAAAATGGACGAAGATTTAATCACAAATCCTAGTTGGAGTCCGCGTCGTCAAAATCGATCGACTGCATTTAGATTTATTTTCCAGTGGGAGATGAATCCTTCTGATGACTTACATCGTGATGTAAAAGAGTTTATTTTTCGCCTAGGGAAGGATGAAAATTATTTCTCTTATGCGATCGAGCTTATAGATGGGATAATTGAGAAGAAAGATATCATTGATTCAATAATCTCTGAATTAGTTGATAATTGGAAATTTTCTCGAATTGCAAAAGCAGATCTAGCCCTTCTTCGAGTCGCAATTTACGAAATTCAATATCGTTTAGATATTCCACCAGTGGTTGTAATTGATGAAGCGCTAGAAATAAGTAAGGAGTTTTCCTCAGAAAATTCCAAAAAGTTTTTAAATGGTGTTTTGGATAAAGTGCTTACTCGTATGCCAAGACCCGCTAGAAGGCCTGCAATATAGAAGAAAGTTTATTCCTTCCCTATTCTGTAAACCCGAAAGCCTGCACTTTTAACTATTTCTGAATCGATTAAATTGCGACCATCAAAAAGGTAGGCAGGTTTTTCCATCTGAGCATAGATTTTATCAAAATCCAGGTCTTTGAATTCTTCCCATTCCGTAAGGATTGCAATAGCGTGGGTTGATTTTGTGGCATCAGTAGCATTGTTATGAAAAGAAATTCTCTTATCATTCTCTTCAAGCCCTAAAGCGGTGAGAATGCTTTCATCGGACACCTGTGGGTCATAAATTTTTAGGCATGCGTTTTCTTCGAGTAATCTGGAGCAGACTGCAATGGCGGGTGACTCCCTTACATCATTTGTATCTTTTTTGAAAGCAAAACCAAGGATGGCAATTTTTTTATCAGAAACTGTATTGAACATGGCGTCCATCATTCGCTGAACGAATCGATCCTTCTGGTAATCATTCATTCGAACAACTTGATTCCAATATTCTGCTACTTCTGGCAGACCAAAGTGTTGGCATAAATAGGATAAGTTGAGAATATCTTTTTGAAAGCATGAACCTCCAAATCCGACTGAACTTTTAAGGAATTTTGAACCTATACGAGAATCCGTTCCGATTGCATTTGCCACTTCGTCCACATCTGCCCCAGTTGCTTCACAAAGGGCGGAAATTGCATTAATACTTGAGATTCTCTGTGCTAAAAATGCGTTGGCGGTAAGTTTTGATAATTCTGATGACCATAAATTTGTAGTGAGAATCTTCTCCCGATTAATCCATTGAGCATATAAACTAGCCACTTTTTCAATAGCGCTCTTCCCTTCTGGTGTTTGCTCTCCTCCAATTAAAACTCGGTCAGGGTTTTCTAAATCAGCAATAGCAGTTCCTTCGGCAAGAAACTCAGGGTTTGATAAAACTTGATAAGTGAATCCGTTATTGGCCTCGTTTAGTATTTCCTTAACCATTTGTGCAGTCCGAACGGGCACAGTCGACTTCTCAACCACAATTTTATTACCACCTCCAACCTTAGCAATGTTTCTTGCGCAAGACTCAACAAATCTAAGGTCTGCGGCTTTACCTTTTCCTGATCCATAATCCTTTGTTGGTGTGTTTACACTAATGAAGATGATATCTGAATCTTGCAAAGTTTGGTCAATGTCAGTCGTGAAAAATAAGTTTCTCCCTCTTGCGGATTTTACCACATCTAATAGACCGGGTTCGTAAATGGGCAGTTGGTCAGAATTCCATGCATCAATTCTATCTTGATTCAAGTCGACAACTGTAACCTTGGTGTCCACGCATTTTTTTGCAATCATAGCCATGGTTGGCCCTCCGACATAACCAGCTCCTATACAACAAATTTTCATATTAACTTCTTTATTTAATTCTTTAGTTTCTTGCGATTCTATAATTCTTAATCAACTTAGATCTTCAATTTATGATAACCGAATTTATAAATCTCCCTTGGCCTAGAATTATTTTACTTTTTGGTTTTTTTTACCTTTTACTGCTTATTTTCGCTTGGTTTTTAGGGGACCGGATTCTTTTTCCTTTTCCAGAACCTGCCTCCTATTCAAAAGAAAGTGTTGATTTTTTTGTATCAACTCAAAATGGCATTCAGATTGCCTGCATCAAAGAAGCGTCTAAGAGGCCCAACGGTTTAGTGGTTCTCTATAGTCACGGGAACGCAGAGGATTTAGGCATGATCCGAGAACGACTTAGTGAACTCACCCAATTCGGATGTGATTTCATCTCCTACGACTATCTCGGCTATGGATTAAGTGGAGCTACTCCATCTGAGGATGGCTGTAATCAGGCTATAGAGTCTTTGTATGAACATTTAATCGAAAAGATGAATATCAAACCCACAAATATAGTATTATGGGGACGTTCTTTAGGCACGGGACCATCATGTTTTCTAGCCTCTAAATATAAAGTAGCCGGATTATTACTTGAAACCCCTTTTCTAAGTGCTTTCCGTACGGTTACGGAAATCCCTATCCTACCTTGGGATCGATTTCGTAATATAAATCTCGCACCATCAGTTCAATGTCCCTCCCTTGTGATTCATGGAAGTTTGGACGAAGTGATCCCATTCCGTCAAGGTCGTCGCATTCATAAAGAGTTACCTGAACCAAAATATTTTTTGGAAATAAAAGATGCACTTCATAATAATTTAGCAGAGAAAGGTGGCAGGTTGTACATAGAGTCGATCAAAAAATTCTTAAAGAATCTTGTTAAGGATTGATTCCATTAAGTTTGAACATTTATATCTTAATTAAGTCAATTAATAGTAATTGGACAAAAAATAGTGTGGATTAAATTATGCTGGGACTAACAAAAAAAGAATCAAAGTTCTTTATGAACTCATTGATTGGACATGCGGTGCTTGTTTCCCTTTTAGGTTTTTTAGGCTTTTTACCTAGTTGTGAGGAAAAAGAAGAAGAGGTACATGTTTTTGAATTAGCGTCTGCTTCCTATCCTCCTCCATTGCCCAGTGTTTCCGAAGCAGAACCAAAACCTATTCCCCCGGTCCAAGTAGTTCCAGTTAAACCTAAGACTACTCCTCCTCCGCCAATGCCCCAACCCAAGCCCAAGCCTAAACCTACCCCGATCAAAGTTACTCCAAAACCAAAACCAAAACCTATTGAAACACCCAAAATAAAGACAAAGCCTCTACCCAAACCTATTGTTGTTAAACCCAAGACCATGTCTTTCGATCAGTTTAAGAAAAACCACAACATTCCATCTCCTCCAAAGGTTTCTCCTAAACCAGTTAAACTAGCACCTAAAGTTCGTATTAATCCTCAAAATTTCGTTCTACCTCAGATAACAATTTCAAACCCATCCTCACAATCGACTCGCGTAGACCCAACTGTCTTAAATCGATACCTCGGAGAAGTTAAATCAAAACTTGAAGCTGTCTGGCGGCGATTACAGTCAGAATCAAATACTGCCATCGAGGGAGAAGCTTTTTTGTCATTTAAGATTTCTTCCAATGGCACATTGGTTTCACCTATGATTTCTAGATCTTCCGGTAACTCGGCTTTGGATCGTTTGGTAATTCAGGTTGGGAAGTCAGTTGGCAACTTGGGGCGTCCTCCTGGCGGAAAACTTTCTTCTTCCCTCGAAATCCCGTTTCGAGTACGGTAGTAAGTTATGAAATTTGACTGGCGTAGACCGGTATCCCCCATTCTTTGTATCGTTGGAATCCTTCTTTGTTTATCAAGGGATCCGATTATTGGATTGGGCGTGTTTCTTATTAGCTTTGCCTTAATCCTTGGGTTTTCTCGTGGCAGTAGTTAACTTTACCTTCGTGGCAATCGGCGAATTTTTAGCTGACTTTTCGACTAGTGCTCTTTGTGCAGAGAATGAAGTTTTAGACTTAGTACTTGGTTTAATCCGGGAATAACAACCGTCCTTCTTCAGAATACTTGATCCTTCGCTATCCAAGAGGATTTTATCTAAATCATTCAGAACAGAGTCGATTTTTTCCGTGTCTTCTATTGGGAATACTGCCTCTACTCGTCGAAGAAAGTTTCTTGGCATCCAATCAGCACTTCCCAGATAAAGATTGCACCCCGGATTTGCATTTTGGAAATAGAAAACTCGGCTATGTTCTAAGAATTGTCCGAGAAGGCTACGTACTTTAATATTCTCACTCATTCCTTTTACCCCCGGGATTAAACCGCAAATACCTCTAATTATAAGGTCCACCTTAACCCCAGCTTGTGAGGCTAAATAGAGAGCATCAATCACGGGTTGATCAATTAAGCTGTTTACCTTTATTATAATCCTTGCAGGCTTTCCTAACTTGGCTGCTTCGGTTTCATTCGAAATAAATTTCAACATTCGATCATGGAGAATGAATGGAGCCACTAACAGCTTCTTAAATCGTGGAGTTCGACTATATCCTGTTAAAGTATTAAATAAGTTTGTTAAATCGGAGGTGAAGGATGGATGTGATGTAAACAAGCTATAGTCAGTATATGTTTTGGCGGTGCTAGGGTTATAATTACCGGTACCTAAGTGTGCATAGCTCGCGAGCTTAGAGCCTTCTTTCCTGACAATCAGGCAGCATTTTGAATGGGTTTTTAATCCAGGTAAGCCGTAGACGACATGTACGCCAACCTCCTCCATCTTATGAGCCCATTGTACATTTGCTTCCTCGTCAAACCTCGCTTTCAGTTCAACAAGAGCAGTTACCTGTTTTCCATTCTTAGCTGCGTCCATTAATGCCTTAACAATTGGTGAATTCCCGTTGGTACGATAAATCGTCAATTTAATCGCAAATACATTTGGATCAATCGCGGCTTGTTTTAAAAAGTCTACCACAGGATTAAACGAATCGTAGGGATGATGAAGTAAGATGTCTTTCTTTTTTAAAATATCAAAAATCTTATCTTTCTCTTCAAACTCACTTGGCGTATGTGCTTCGAAAAGTGGAAACTTTAAACTCGGTTGATCAATCTCATTCGGTAGCGACATTAAACGATATAAATTTATGGGTCCATCTACACGAATGACATCCTTCTCGGATAAATTAATAGCACCTAACAAGTAATTTAAAACTTCATTATCCACGCCTTTATCAATCTCTAGGCGAACCGCAGCCCCTTTTCTTAAATTATGTAATTCTTCCTCTATGCTTTGGAGTAAATTTTCAACCTCTTCTTCATCTACATACAGGTGACTGTTTCTGGTAATTCTGAATGCCCAAGCTCCGGTCGCAATATGCCCTGGAAATAGATCATCTACAAAATGTCTAACCACATCACTTAAAAACAGAAAGGTTTTATTCGTAGCGTCTTTGGCTTTTATTTGAAGCAACCTCGGTAGGATTCGGGGTACTGGAACTACGGCCATGAGCGCGTCCGCTTTTTTCTTCCTTTGGTTTTTTAAAGCAACAATTAAATTAAGCGATTTATTGAGAATAAGGGGGAATGGATGTGACGGATCAATTGCAAGTGGAGTCAGTACTGGGAAGATTTCTTTACGGAAGTAATTCTTTAACCAAGTGAATTCATCCTTTGATAATTCCTCTACCCTCTTGAAGGATATATGATTTTTCCGCAAGGCTGGCTTAAGTACATCGTTCCAACATGCTTGCTTATCATTTGCCATCTTACCAGCACGAAGACGGATCTCATCAAGCAACTCAGATGGAGGCATTCCATCTATCCCACTCCTTGTAGAACCTCCATCTACTTTTTGCATTAAACCAGCCACTCGTATCTCATAAAACTGATCCAAGTTAGAGCAGACAAAAGATAAAAAACGAATTCTTTCAAGAAGTGGATATCGAGTCGATAATGCCTGATCTAATACTCGATTATTAAATGCTAACCAGCTTAATTCGCGGTTGAAATATTTAGGGGGAGATACGTTTTGTTTAGATGTAATCATACAATAAGATGATAATTTTCATTAATCTCTTTTTTTTCGCAACGACAAACATAGTTTTGATCTTTTGTTCTTAATTTATTATCCAACTGGAGTGAGTTTCTTGACGAAATCAACATTCGAGATTATTATACGAAATTGGTCTTTGATATTTTGTTGGGGGTGTTCCGGATTCGACTGCAATGTGGAAAATCCGGTCGCGTATCGAGGATGACGCTTGGCCTCGTAAAAAATGCTTCAAATCATTAAATGGCGAAAATAATATCGTTAACTTCGAACCTGAGTTCGAAGCCCTCGCAGCTTAGTTCTGCGACGTCGACAGTCTACTGACACCTGCTGTGTAGTCGGGGCGTTAAAAGGCAGGTAAAACCTCGGAGCGTTTGATTGTCTATCGGAGGCTAAATGGCTGAAGACAATCTCGGACTAATAGGTGTTCCTTCCTTAATTAGTCCTAAATTAATAAGAGAACTACATACGTAGACGCCGAATCAGAAAGATTGCGGGACGCGGGTTCGATTCCCGCCACCTCCACCAAAGTTTCAAAGACCCTTTTGGGGACTTTTCCCTGTAAGGATGTAGGTTCTAAGCGGTTCTCAGGCTCTGTTTTGACTGAGCCAGTTTTGATAGAATTAGACCCATTTAGACCCGTTTTGCCGGAAATGTTAGTCAATATCTTGATCAAATTTTCATCATCGGGTAAATTGCGAACTACTTCCCCTAATGGAAGTAAATTAGAGTCCGTGTAGATTTTGTCAGTCAGCTTACGATCGGAGTGACGCATCAGTTCCATGGCAGTCCTTGAGTTTACTCCATTTCTTTGAAGATAAGTACCCCACCGGAAAAAACCTGAAACTGTTGAATGAGCACCACCAAAGAATGGTTGAGGAGGCAAGGCAATGGTCAGAATATCACAGTAAGGATGCGGCCAAGGAAAGAAGTAAGCAAAAAAGAATTAACAAAGAAAAGATCATTTATTCCGTAAAGAAAAAAGCAAAATTCAAAACCTAATAAATATTGAAAAGATAAATGCCTTAAGTAAATTAAAGCCAACTGAAAGGTTGGCCCAAATTGCCAAAGATTAAACAATCATATTGGAGGCAATTCCTCTCAATCTGATTTCGACCAAAGAACAAGAAGTAAAAGGACTAGGTCTTCTAGATGCATTTTCACTCATGTCTTTATATTTTATTGATTATCTGAAATTATTCCTGCTGCTCTAAAAAAGAAAATGCCATTTTGTGCTGATGCTGTTCCATCACCATTAACCATAATTATACGGTCATTGTCAGTAGCCACCATTGCCATAGGGATAGCGTCTTTTCCTGTAATTTTATAACTGCCTTGATAAACTGGTATGTTATTAACAACTCTAAAGATTGCTGTTCCTAAAGATGAATTATTTGTGATAATTAAATCATTTAACTTAGTCATTCTTGAAGGATTAAGATCGGCTTCGTTTCCGTGTTCAGGTGTTCCGCTATGTGGTATCTGTGAAACACTATACTTTGTCGGGTCATCAACTATAGTTTCATCTGCGTAAATTGCTGGATTTGTAATGTCAAGAGTTATTAAGCCATTCATCACATTGTTTGTAAATTTAGCTTCTGAATGAGAAGCCCCAATAGTACAATAGTAATAAGGGAAATCTACAACACCATCGAAAATCTGCATTAACCCCTGTCTACCCTTTAGCATATTTAATTCAAACCTTCCAATTTTAACAGGTATAGATGGATTTGTAACATTGTAGAAAGTTACACCAACTTCAAAACCAGTCATTACTGCATAATGTGTTCCACCGTCATCCCAAAAATCAACTCTCTGATATTCTCCTCCGGCATTGTTTGCTTCGGTAAAAACTAAATTCGGTAAGATTGGATTTGTAATGTCATAAATTTGAAAATGTCCAATTTGCTCCATGATATATAAGTGATTTTTAAAGACTCTACAATCAGTACCTTTATTAGATAAAGTTCCAGTCCATACTAGGCTTAAATCAGCCTTGTTTAGAACATAAGATTGTCCTTTAATAGCACTTGAGGTTCCACCTCCTGCTGATGGATCTCTATCGCATACATATAAATAGTCTCCATCAACTGCTATTCCTGTTACAAGATTATCTGCATAAAGAACAGAATTATGTGTAATCGTATAATACCCATTTACTTCTTCAATTCTCCAAATATTACCATTATACCCTCCGCAATAAGTTATGTTTTTTTCATAAGCAACTGCTCGCATATTTCTATTTATTCCTAGACTTGGCGCAGCATTATATCCAACTTTACCTAAACTTATCATCTGTATAGGTTCTTTTGTATTTTTAGTCATAAAATATTCGCAAGTCATATATGCGTCTAAATCATTCCAAATTGCTAAACCATCCTTTAAAATGTATTTTGGAAAATCTCCAATTTTGCAAACTATTGGTTTTGAAAGCACATAGTAAACAATTGCTCCGTCAACTAATCCTAAAACATTGTCTGACAGATACGGTTCTGCAACTGTATCCCCAGTTGAAAATATAGTTTTTGCAATTCTTTGAGTGTAATAAATATCTGTTCCTAATACAGAAATGCTATCAGCAATAAACACTCCTTTGGAATCATCAGAATAAGTAAACTCATCACGTTTTGTATTGCCTGTAATGTCTTCAATAGGTATGACAGCAAGCCCGTAATCTTGTGGTATAGTATTGGTGCTACTTGCACCTCCAATATTTAAAATCACATCATTTTTAGCTGAGAAATCGAGAAGTAAAGTAGGGTTAAAAGTTTCAAAAGGCAACTCTGTACTTCCTTTGTTTACCATAACCGAAATTGTTCCATCAACTGTTCCACTAGATATTACGTAAATAAATCCAACAAATCCATCAGTTCCATCTAAGGTGTAAGTGTTACCATCTGTTAATCCTATTGGGGTTTCAATTAACTCCCCTCGATCATTAACTCTTCTAAGAATTACGGCTCCATTTAAAGTTGGCGTTAATCCTAAACTATTAACAGAAAACGTATAAGTTCCTGCATCTGTTGGCAAGTCAACTCTATGAACACCATATCTACCTGTTATGGAAGTTGTTGTTGAATATGTTGTAGCTGTTCCGACTATTGAAATCACACCATTAGAGCAACTATATGAAATTCCATTTGATACAATTGCTGAAAATTCTTTAGCATAGCATTTTTGATTTCCTTGAATA
>Ga0209711_10002302_pt1 | contig 17354 bp, 17 predicted proteins | sample ArcticOcean_MG_C_7_FD_187441 | JGI IMG/M metagenome (GOLD analysis project Ga0209711, IMG submission 187441) | Marine microbial communities from western Arctic Ocean - ArcticOcean_MG_CB11_88 (SPAdes) (version 2) | ecosystem: Environmental > Aquatic > Marine > Oceanic | place: Arctic Ocean... | reverse complement strand
TTTAGTGTTTTACCAGATCGGTATTGGCCACAAGCTGAAGATCAACTGCCAAAAAAAAACCACCATGCGCTAATGCATTGGTGGTAACCCGATCGCTTTAGCTATTTAACGCCGGCAAGCTGAAAAATTCAAAACGGCGTATTTTCATTACAGCAAATATAAAGGTGGGTGTCAATGCTCTTTTATGAAAGGATGCTTAATATATTGAATTAAACCAAATTCTTTAGACCTATCATCTAAGCCTAAATATTGCCTATCTTCAATTGTTGCATCTTTATAGGTAAAAAATATTGAATCCCAGATAGTTAGGATTGAAGAATAATTAGCATTTCTAGATGCTTTTACAACTGTATGATGATTTGTATGATATTTGGGGGTTACAATAAATTTACTTAATATTCGATCTACAGTATATGATAATTTAATATTAGAGTGGTGGAATTGATTGCATGCTGATAGAAGTATTTCGTAAAAGATGAAAACTGAAATGGGCATACCTAGAAATAATATTAATATTGTTTTAAATAGTGATGATAATAATAATTCTCCAAAATGAAATCTTAGTGATGTAGTTACATCTAATTGAGTATCAAGATGATGCACAGAATGAAATCTCCATAAAAAAGAATTGGTATGATTTAGTCTATGCCAAAAATAATATGCAAGATCTAATAAAAGAAGTCCGAATACAGCTTTAAGAGTAAAGCCAATATCAATATTATTTAAAATCCCATATTGGTTTTCTGTCATAAGCATTATGGATGGAATAATTAGAAAAATAGTTGGGAGTCTTATTATTAAAGTATTAATAATCGCAATTGCTGCATGAAAGAATAATCTAAAGAATCTTTTACTTGTCCATGCTCTCTCCGAATAAAAGGACTCAAAAATAAATAAAATTACAAATAACATTATAAAAAATATGAGTTTAAGGTTGGTCAGTATTTCTATCATAATTTAACTAATTAATTCTATTAATACTAATAGTATCATCTAATGGATAACAAGGTCTTTATACAATATACTGAATCTATTAAATATTTTCGGTAACGTTATGGCTAATAAAGGTGAAAGACATAGATTAAGTTTAATAATTGCAACTCTAGGCCCATCAACAGATAATGAAAAAGAATTACTTACAATGATTACAGCTGGCATAGCTAGGCAGTGGACAGATGGAGTTGATATAGCTAGAGTCATTTATAATGATGGTGAAGAAACCGTTATTAACAGAGTGAATATATTTAGAGAACAGTGCTCTAAAAGAAATTTTGATACAAGTATTTACTTAGATACTGAGGATACTAATACAGAAAACTTTCAAAAGTATCTTTCCTTAGCTAAGACCATTAACCCTAAATATATATCTATCCCTAAAACATTTGGGTTAGATATGATAAGCGAGGCAAAGAAATATTTTAACAATGAGATGCTCGTTGGAGTTAGAGTTAAAAAAAATGATGATATATCTGACATAGAAAGTTACCTTGAAATGGCAGATTTTATTATGGTGGAATTAGATTCAAAAAAAATAAGAGATGAAAAGATAGTGGAGAGAGCTAAGCAGAAAAATTGTGAACCAATTTACTTAGCAAAAATGCCAACATTAATGAAAGGCCAGGTTCAGTCAAGAGATGAAAATTTTGAGATAGGACATACGCTGGAAGATGGTTTTGATATTGTTGCGCTTTATGAAGAAACAGCTCATGGACCATATGCAGCAAGATCAGTTAAGTGTATAGATGAAATAGCTGTCGAGTCAGAAAAACTTCGTGTTAATCCATTTGGAGATTTATTAGATAAGTTTTTAGGTTTTTTTAAAAAATAAGATTACATTTATTAACCGGGTGGCCAACTAAAAATTCTCCCAGCTAAAATATGTAAATGTAAATGAAAGACAGTTTGTCCTGCTTCTGAGCCATTATTTATTACAACTCTATAATCTTTAATTTGATATTTATCTGTTATATTTTTTACTACTAATAATAGATGGCCAAGCAAATCTTTGTCAGTCGGGTCAGCTTCACTTAATTTCTTAATTTCTTTTTTAGGTATTACGAGTATATGAGTCGGAGCCTGAGGATTAGCATCATTAAATGCGATAGCGATTTCATCTTCATATAGTATGTCTGCTGGAATTTCTTTATTAATAATTTTCAGGAATATATTTTCAGACATAATTATTTCATATTCTTTAAATATTCATGTTTTATTTTTTCTAAGTCTTCAGATGACATTGCGTCAGATTTTTTTACATCCTTATTTTTAGTTAAAATCTTCAGTAATAACCGATTAGTTTCTTCCTGAAGCTTAATAAGCTTTTTAAAAAATATTATACCATTCAGCAGGGTTAGTATTACCATCGTGAACAATAATAATTGTATTATACTAAAGTCATTCATTTTAATTCCTTGATTTTATTTATAACCTCATTAACATGGCCTTTTACTTTAACATTTCTCCATAAGCCTATAACCTTAAAATCTGTGCCAATAAGGAATGTACTTCTATCTATGCCCATATATTTTCTTCCATATAAAGATTTTTCTTTAATAACATCAAACATATTACAGACTTTTTCATCTTCATCAGAAATCAATGGAAATTTAAATAAATGCTTATCAATAAATTTTAAATGTGATTTAATAGGATCTCTTGATACTCCAACTATGCTCCATCCAGCTCTTTTAATCTTAGAGAGGTTTTCATTAAACTCAATACTTTCAGTAGTACATCCAGGAGTCATGTCTCGTGGATAAAAATAAAGTATGAGGTTTTTATTAAGGTAGTCTGATAGTTTTTTTTTATTGTCAGTAGTGATTACTGAAATATCTTTTATTTTTTTCCCAATATCTATTTTCATGACATTAAATATTTTTTAATTCATCAGCAGATAAAATTCTTGCCTCTTGGACGAGCATAACTGGAATACCATCCTTGATAGAATAAGCCAACTTAGAAGTCTTGCAAATTAATTCATTTGTCTCTTTTGAGTAATCTAGCTTATCACCTGATTTAGGGCACACAAGTATTTTTAATAAGTATTCATTCATATGTAAATACAATTTATCATATATTCAGATTAATCAACATTATTTATCAATTTATTTTTATTTGAGGTATAATAATTTTTCATGAAAAACTTATATACATTTTTAATTATTGGAATCTTAACGATTACTAACGCCAATGCTTTTATGACAGGAGTAAAGCCTGAGAAAGATGGTGGCGTAGCTATTGAGATGATTTCTGGTGTTATACATACAGCGCCTCCAGGAAGTAATGTTAATGCTGGTTATGGTATTTTAAAAAATAATACTGATAAGGATATAGTTTTAAAGAGTTTTAGATCTCCAGTTTTTGATAATACCGAAGCTCACAATATGGAGTATTCTGATGCTGGCATAGCTAAGATGAAACATTTAAAGGAACTAAAGATACCAGCTAATGGTGAATTATCTCTAGAGAGTGGCGGCTTACATTTAATGTTTATTGGAATGCGTAGAGACATTGCGGTTGACGAGGAAATTATGATTATCTCAAGAGATGATAATGAGGTTAGGTACATGCTTATCATGAAAGTAATAGATCCTAGATCTAGTAATGATGATAGTCATCATATGCATTAAAACCAACGTCTAACTATTTTTTTATAAACCAAATATTTCGCTCCAAACTTTTTTTCTAAATATTTTTCTTCTGGAAAAATTACATAATACTTTAATACCACATATGTGAATATTGTAAAAAAGATAATATGTATCATGCTTAAAGACATTCCTACCCCTACCTGTAAAATCAGCATTGCTAAATACATTGGATTTCTTGTATATCTATAAATACTTCGAGAAATTATCTGGGTAGTTGAAGACGTTGGAATTGGGTTTTCATCTACTTTATTAAAAGTCTTTACTGAGATTATAAGGATAATTAATGAGGAAATTATTAATAATAAACCAATTTCATAAGAACGAAGTATATTCAAAAATTCTGGAACATTATATAATTTAAAGAAGTAAAGATTGAGAGTTGATATAAAAAAACCAAGGTTTGTAAAAAATAAAAATATTATAGGAGGGAAAGATATAACCGAAGCATGATCTTTATTTATTTTTGGATAATAGAAAATATGTATTAAAAATATTGCAAGAAACATTGGTAATGAAGAGCTAAGAGATAAGCTAAACGCATCTTCTATAACCATTTGACTATCACCTAGATACCAAGAAAAGAATTGAAAATAATTCCCTAATGAATAAATTATAATTAAATATAAAAATATCTTTTTAAACATTTTTAGATATATCTATATAGTTTTGAACTGACAATATTTCTGGTCTAGAATTGGGTTCAATTGAAATTGTCTGTAATGACTGACTATCAATAATCCCTTTTAGTGAAGTTTTTATCATTTTTCTTCGAGCAGAAAAAACAGTATTCACGATACCTTTAAATTTTTGTTCATGTTCAAGACTATCAAAAATATAATCTTTTGGAACTAACCTTATATATGCTGAATCTACTTTTGGCTTAGGAGTAAATACATTAGGAGAAATATTAAATAATTTTTTCACAGTAAAGTAGACTTGAGCCATTACGCTTAATCTCCCATAAATTTTAGTACCCGGAGCTGCAACTATCCTGTCTACCACCTCCTTTTGTAGCATGAAATGGAGATCTTTAATATCTTTTGCAAATGGTAATAACCTAAAAATTATTTCTGTAGATATATTGTATGGAAGATTGCCTACTATGCGTGTATTTTCTTTTATTAAATTAGAGAGTTCACATTTGAGTATATCTTGATTAACAATTTTTACCTTTCTATGATTATATTTATTTTCAAGAATTGGTATCAAATCTCTATCTTTCTCTATAAGAATAATACTTTCTACTTCCTCTAAGAGAGGGGTTGTTAATGCGCCTTCCCCGGGACCGATTTCTATAAAATTATCTTTTATATTTATTGCAAGATTGCTAATAATCTTATTGATAATATTTTTATCATGTAAAAAATGTTGACCAAGCCTTTTTTTATGCTTTTGCATTACTTATTGATTTTGCTACTTTTATAGCTTCTAGGAAACTCGAAGTATCTATATTTCCAGTCCCTACTAAATCTAATGCTGTTCCATGGTCTACTGATACCCTTGTTATTGGTAATCCAAGAGTTACATTAACTGTCTTTTTGAAGTTATTAAACTTAATTACTGGTAAACCCTGGTCATGATACATTGTAAGTATAATATCATATTCTTCTATGTTCTTTTTTAGGAATGCTGTATCAGCTGGTACTGGCCCATCTATGAGTATTTTATTTTTTTGCATCTCTATTATTACAGGTTTAATAATATTATCATCTTGCGAACCTAGTATTCCATCTTCACCGGCATGAGGGTTTAACCCTGTTACCAATATTTTAGGTTTTTTAATTTTAAATTTATTTTTTAAATCTTCATTGATAATATTTATTGTTTCAATCAACAAGTCTTTGGTAATATATTTTTTTACATCTTGAAGGGGAACATGGGTTGTATGTAATGCAATTCTCATATATGAATTCATCAGCATCATTACAGATTTACTTTTACAAATACCAGCTAAAAACTCAGTATGTCCAGATATTTTATAACCACCTTTATTTAGAACAGACTTACTTATTGGCCCAGTTACCATTGCACTTATTTCATTAGAGATGCATAATTCTGCAGCTGTTCTAATAGTATCAAGTACGTATGCAGAATTTTTTGGATTAAGTTTCCCTGGTGTATTCTTATAATTCAGCATAATAGGTAAAACATTAATTACCTTGTCACCTGATTTTGTCTTTGATGAAATCTTTTCAAGAATATTGATGTTTATTTTTTTCTTTAGTATTTTTGCACTGTTTATTAATAAATCAGGATCTGCAATAAATATTATATTTTTACTAAGATTCTTTTGAGCTAATAATACACCAAGGTCTGGTCCAATTCCTGCGGGTTCACCTAAAGTTACGCCAATTAACTTCAATTTAAAACTCCTTTATTTCAATGTATGCCTGGTCTTTAAGTTTAGCAACCCAGTCATCGCGTTCACGTTTAGCCTTATCTATCCTAATACTTTGCGCAATATTTTTCCTTACAATGGTATTTGTATCATCAATTGATCTAATATTTTCAATATATAGAATGTGCCAGCCAAATCTGCTTTGAAATGGATCACTTATTTTTTTCATAGGAGTTGTTTTTAGTTTACTTGCAAATGCTGGGACTAATGATTTCTCTCTAACGTACCCTAGATCACCACCTCTAAAACCAGAAGCTTTATCAGCAGAATATTTTTTAGCAAAAACTTTGAAATCCTCTATATCTTTTATTTCATTCCTCATTGTAATTAATTTTTCACGCACAGTATCATTTGATGTCATTACATCTGGCGTTAACAATATATGGCTTACTTTATACTCATTGACAAAAGATGATGCTTTATTTTTTGATTCCAGAATTTTTAATACATGGTAGCCTTTAGAGCTGGTAATAACTTTTGTATATTCTTCATCACTTACCCCATGAATTTCTTTTATGAATATATCAGGTAACTTATCATGAGTAACAATACCTAAAGTCTTTACATCAATAGATATATTTGAGTATTTATTTTGAGTATTAATAAAACCTTCTAGCTTAATATTTTCATATATATTATTTATATCACCTGCATCTAATAATTTATCTTCATCAAGAATAACAAATTCAATCAAATCATATTCAAAATTACCATACTGATTAACTCTTTCTCTCTCGATAAAGTTTTCAATTTCTTCCTCTGTTACATTCATTCTAGAATAGAACTGAGATATAAAAAGTGTCTCAATAGTCATTTGTTTTTTTATCTCTTCAATATAGTTAGTATAGTTTTGACCTTGTTTAATAATATTATTTCTTAACTCATTCATAGTCATTTTTTTTGATCTTGCAATCTCAGAGAGTTTTTTTTCAAGAGCTATATCAGAAATATTTATTCCAAATCTATCAGCGGCTTGAATCAAGAGGCTAGTTTCAATTAGTCTTGTTAAGACTTTTTTTATTACTTCTTCGTCGCTAAGATTCATGTATTCTTTTTCTATTGTATCTAGTGGAAGATAGTTAATAGCAAGCTGGATTTCTGACTTTAAAATAACTTTATCATTTACTATAGCCATTATTTTATCATCATAACTTTCTGCCATAACAAGATGCGGTATGCTGTAAAACGTTATTATTAATATAAATTTAAGTATTATGTTCATAATCTAGTAATTAAAAGTATCCTGATATCCAAGTATTCCTTCTCTTAATAATTCTGCAGTCTTATTAGTTGAAGTAGCTATGCCTTTAGGTAAGAATTCAACATAAAATGCATTATCTATCTTAGTTCCAGTCCAGTAATCCCGAACAACAAATTTAATTCCATAACAACAACTCTCATACTCAATACCAATCATTTTTTCTAAGGTACCTTCTTGATTACTTCTTTTATTATTGAATGAATAATTAATTTTTCCTACAAGTGATAATCTATTGTTAAAGGGTATGACTGCAGAAAAATCAACCTCTTCTTGCACACCTCTGGAAAACCTATAGCTAGTATTAAATATTTGATTTTGTTTACCATAAGGTCTCTTATATGATAGTCTAATCTGATTTTTCTCACCATAGTCTTTATGCGGATTATACTCTGTATAACCACTCAGTTTCCAATAATCAGAGAACCTCGCATTAACTAAACCCATTATATTAGATGAGCTTGAACTATTTGTTGTGCTGTTAGTGAGATGCACTGACCTGTCATCTAAATAGAAAATTTGTCCTATTGTAGCCCTTAATATTTCGTTGCCACTATTTGTATCTACCATGCTTGAACTCAATGCTAAAGTAAGTTGTCTTGCATCATTTAACCTATCTTCTCCATAAAATTTATTTTCTGAAAATAGATTATATCTCAAATCATTTTCTCCAGCATCAAATATAGGAATATCATCCTGGTTGGGTGCCGGAACATATAACAGGAACATTTCTGGTTCAAGAGTCTGAAGTATATTTTTCCCTGACATTCTATCAAATATCATTTTGCCTCTAAGGCTTAATATTGGAGTGGTCTGACTAATACTATTATTGGTATTATTAGATAAACTATAACTTCTATGTTTTAAACCTACTTTTGGTGTTAGTTCCCAGCCTGGATTTTTAAAAGGATACTCAACAGATGGGTATAGACTTATTCTTGTTCCATCAGCCTTATGAGAATAGGTATGACTAAAGATAGATATTTCTCCGTCAAAGTTATATTTCAATTCTTTATTTTTTTCATAAGTATAAAACTTAACTCTAGCTTGAGGTAAAACACTATATTGTTCAGTCAAGCCTGTTTTGGCAAGTTGATAATCTGTAGTCCTAATAGATGTATTTAAATATCCAAATGATTTAAAATCTGTTCTATTTATTTCTGCTTGTCTTTTAATATGTGTTCTTCCAACCCTAGAAACCGTATTACCAAAATCATCAAAGTATGTTAAATCTGATGTACCACCAATATTAATATTTGATGATATAAGAGTCCCTTCCCATCCCCCAATATTATTACTCAGTTTTAAATTATTTTTTAAAAGTCTATTGTCTCGGAAAAAATATGCATGTCTATTATTTCCAGTAATATCATCTTTACCCATATTAGCTAGTTCAAACTCACTAGAACTATTTTTGGATCTATATCTAAATTCAGTTTCAAACATTTGCCCTCTGCCAGAATAATTTGTTGGCGTGAGAGTTACATCCATATTTTCAGCAAGATTAAAATAATAAGGTGTTGAAATAACAGTACCACTTTCACCAGAACTTCCAAAGCTTGGAAATAAGAACCCACTATGACGATCTTTGCTTAAAGGAAAGCTGAAAAATGGAGAATAAAGAATAGGGACATCCTTGTACTTTAAAAATATATTATAAGCATGCCCTCTGTCTTCATCACGATATAAAATAGTCTTTGAAGAAGTTATTTCCCAGTCAGGATCATCTAGCGCACAGGTCGTATAGCTGCTTGGAGTTAGGTATATAATTCCAGCGTCATCTATAAATATATTATCAGCTTTGCCGCTCCCCGGTCTTTCTTGGTCAGGGAAGTGATAGGTTGTATCTGAAAAATTAACAGTATCATTTTGGCTATTATAACCACCTTTATTAGCATACAAAGTTAAATCTTTTGTAAGATATTTAACATTTCCTTCTGCAGTTAACACTCCTGTATCTGCATTAAAATTTGCTTTATTAGATTTGACTAAATCACTTGATCTTTCAATTTCAACATTACCATTAGCATAAAAAATACCTGCTTCATCCTGATTCTGATCATCTGATCTCACTTCTAGAGTTTCTTCATCAGCGTCAAATAGAGTTTTTTGTGTTAAATAGTTTTCAAATTGATTATCTATGCATACGGGCAACTTATTCTTTAAGGTCGCAGTAAGGTAATCATCTCTTTTTGCTATAATTATTTCTTTATATGAATTATTTTTCTTTAACGTCACTTCTTTTACAGGAGCATCTTGATAGGAATTATTTACGTCCTCACCCATCTTTTTAATAATTTTATGCTGGTCATATATTGCAGCAACTTTTTCATTTTTAAATAGGACTGTTATTCTTTTTGGTTCCAAAAATACGCCTTTATTTCTCTCGTAATATATATAGTCCCAACGCTCCGTATGGAATACATCAATTATTGCAGGAGTTCCTAGTAAGAATTTTACTTGTTCCTTACTTAAACCAGGAACAAGTTTCTGAAGATTTTCATTTTCAATTAGAGTGCCTTGTTTGATAGGTGCCCTGTAAGGCTTGGGAAGCCAGCTGGGCCCAGTTTCTAAAAACTCTAAAATTTCTTGGTCTGGAAGAGAAATATCTGAGAATATCGATGCATTTGTATTACCCGTAATAATACATAAAATAGCTGTTAAGACTACGGTTTTTGCTTTCTTTAGAAACACTTTTTTCATGATATCCGTGATTATATCATGAAATCCAAAGTAAAATAGAGAGAGTTATCAGACTCGTCTTGTAATTAAGATTTTATTATTTCTAATATTTTTCTAGATAGAATGGCAGGATCATTACCGCCAATCAATTTATGTAGTATATTTTTCTTTTGATAAAATTCTATTATTGGAGCAGTCTGCTCTTGATAGACATCTAGTCTATTTTTCACAGTTTCTTCTTTATCATCTTCTCGTTGATAAAGTTTTCCTGTGTCACATTTTGGACAAGAAGAATCAATATTTTCTCCTCTATCCATATTTCCAATATATCCACAACTATTACATAATAATCTTCCCGTACATCTTTCAATCAGAGTTTCAAAAGGAACGTCTATTAAAAAAACATATTCTAGTAAAATATTTTTAGCGACAAATAGCTCGTCTAAGCTTTTTGCTTGGGAAATATTTCTAGGATAGCCATCAAGGATAAAACCATCTTTACATTCATCTTGCCCAAGTTTCTTAGAAACTAATGATAAAACTAAATCGTCACTGACAAATTTTCCGGTAGACATTATATCTTGAATCTCTTTGCCAAGACTTGAGCCCCCTTTTATTTCTTCTCTTAAAAGATCACCTGTTGATATTTGAGGAATACCAAATTCTTTTATAATAATTTTTGACTGAGTACCTTTACCACAACCAGGCGCTCCTAGAAATAGTATATTCATAATTTTCTCCTGTGTTTATAGCAATGGCGCAATTACTAAACTAACAATCGCCATAACATTAATTAATATGTTCATTGAAGGTCCAGATGTATCTTTTAAAGGGTCGCCAACAGTGTCACCTACAACGGCAGCTGTATGTACATCAGATCCTTTTCCGCCAAGATTACCTTGCTCAACGTATTTCTTTGCATTATCCCATGCACCACCAGCATTTGACATTGTTAGTGCCAGTAAAACGCAACTAAGTAGCCCTCCACCAAGAAGACCTCCTAACATTTCAGCACCAAAACCAAGCCCTATTATTACAGGAGAAAAGACCGCAATTGCTCCAGGCAACACCATTTTCTTTAGTGCAGCTGTTGTTGCAATTTCTATGCATTTACCGTTTTCAGGTTTAGCTGTTCCTTCTAGTAATCCAGGTATTTCTCTGAATTGACGTCTTATTTCATTAATCATTTCAGACGCAGCATCTCCAACTGCAGTGATTGTTAAAGAAGCTACTAAGAAAGGAATCATTCCTCCTATAAATAAACCTATAAGTACATTTGTATCTGTTAGTAATAGCTGAACTTCAGCTCTACCTTGAGATATATGAGTATGATTAACTTCTTGGACAAAAGCTGTGATGATTGCGAGGGCAGCTAATGCAGCTGCTCCAATAGCAAAACCTTTGCCTATAGCAGCCGTAGTATTTCCAACCTCGTCTAAGCTATCAGTAATTTTTCTTGTTTCTTCTCCAAGACCAGCCATTTCTGCTATACCACCAGCATTATCAGCTACAGGACCATACGCATCAATAGCCATAGTAATACCTACTGTTGCTAACATACCAACAGCTGCAATTCCTACGCCATATAGATCAGCATATGCATTAGCAATATAAATGATTATAGCTATAGAAATAATAGGAATAACTACAGATTCTAACCCTATAGCTAACCCAGTTGTAATAAGAGTTGCCGGTCCAGTTTTACCTTGCCCAGCAATTTTTCTAACAGGTGCACCACCAGTGTAGTATTCAGTTACAAGACCTATAACAACACCACCAACAGTACCCGCTAAAACAGCAAACCAGATATCTGGATTTAATCCCAAGTAGCCTATTACATAATATGAAAAGATTACAAATATTACAGCAGCTGAGAATGTTCCTCCGCGTAATGCCCCACTAATTTTTTCAGTTGATGTTGTTTTAGCTAAATATTTTACAATGAATATACCAGCTATTGAGCATAATAAACCAAGAGAAGCTAGAGCTAAGGGTAGAAACATTAATGATTCTCGTGAGCCAAGATTATCAAGCAAAGTTAAACTTATTGTTGATGCTATAGCTATAGAAGCAATTATAGAACCGCAGTACGATTCAAATATATCAGAACCCATTCCAGCAACGTCACCAACATTGTCACCAACATTATCTGCTATTACTCCTGGGTTACGTGGATCATCTTCCGGTATGCCTGCCTCTACTTTACCAACTAAGTCAGCACCGACATCAGCGCATTTAGTGAAAATTCCTCCACCAACTCTTGAGAATAGAGCAACAACTGATGCACCCATTCCAAAACCATGAATCACAGAAGTTGTTTCCGGGTCACTACCATATAAGAAATATAGTACGCCTAAGCCAAGCAAGCCCATAGCGGCAACAGTAAGCCCCATTATTGAGCCACCAAAGAATGCAATTGTTAGACTTTCAGATATACCAAATTTATTAGCAGCATTAGTTGTCCTTACATTTGCTTTAGTAGAAGTATACATTCCAATAAAACCTGTGGCAGATGAGCAGAGAGCTCCAATTATGAATGCTAATGTACTTTCTGGCCCTAGTCCCACATATACTCCAACTGTTAGAAATAAAGCAAAAAAGAATAATACAGAGTACTCTTTTTTTATAAAAGTCATTGCCCCAAGATGAATTTCATCGGCAATTTCAATAATTTTACCTTCGCCTGCAGGGAAAGTAAGGATAAATTTATATAACAAATATGCGGTTAATAAGCCTAGAATCCCCAGGTAAAGTGGTATTAATTCTAAATTAAACATTCAGTCTCCTTGTTTCATATAAGTACTTTTTCTATATATTTTGAATTGAAAATGTAATTTATATATATCTTTTAGTAGAAGTCTTCATATAATCATATAATGAAAACGAAATCTCGAAGAGACTCTATCAGAAAACGCAAGCATATTGAAGAAAAATATAGCTGGGACCGGTTAAGTGACTCTAGTGATGAGAGGAGATCTTATAAAGCTAGAGCTTTAATTGCCATCGTTATCGTAATTTCATTATTTCTCGTTTATGCAACCAAACTTTATAAGGTTCAGGTTTCTAACCATGAATATTATTCAGTAAAGTCAGACTCTAATAGAATTAAAATCAGACCAATACAAGCAACACGCGGAATTATCTATGATAGAAAAGGTAATATTCTAGCTGACAATATAAGTACTTTTAATCTTGTCGTAAAAAAAGAGCTTATAAGTGACAAAAAAGATTTCTTAGATAAGCTTGGGAAATTAGTAAATCTAGACAAAAATATGACTAAAAGCATAAATAATCAATATAAAAATAGAAGACTAAAAGACATTACAATTATTGAAGATATAACGTTAGATGGCTATTCTAAAATTGCAGTGGATAAGTATATTCTCCCAATAATAGAATTGTCACCTAAATCCAAAAGAAGATATATGTCTCCAGAAGCCATTGCTCATGTTATGGGTTATGTTGGGAAAGTTTCGGATACTGATATAGAGTCATCTGTTGTGAAAATACATGAAGGTATGACAGAAATAGGTAAGCTTGGGGTAGAAAGGTTTTATCAAAATATACTGTCAGGTCAGCCTGGTTTTGAGAAATTAGAGACTGATGCAAGGGGAGAGGTAATAAGAGTCTTGGAAAAAAGAGAATCTATCCGAGGGAAAGATATCGTTTTAACAATTGACCTGGATCTTCAGAACTTTATTTATGAAAGAGTAAAAGAGAAGGAGGGCGCAGTCATAGTAATGAATCCAAATAATGGTGATATTTTAGCATTTGTAAGTTTTCCGGGATATGATATAAATCTTTTTACAAAGTCAATATCTACCAAACAGTATTCAACCTTACTAAATGATATAAGAAAGCCTTTAATCAACAGAGTAACCTCTGGCCAATATCCACCTGGCTCTACATTGAAACCATTTATTGGAATGATTGCTTTAGAACAGGGAATTATTGATGAGAACAAACTTGTTAATTGTGATGGTGCTTATGAGCTTGATAACCATAGTAGACCGTTTCGCTGCTGGAATAAAGAAGGTCATGGAAATGCAAACTTATCTTATGCACTCACACAATCTTGCGATGTTTTTTTTTACAGGGTTGCTCAATTAACAGGAATAGATTTAATAAGTGAACATTTGTATAAATATGGATTTGGTCAAAAGACATATATAGATTTGTATGGTGAAAAAACAGGACTAGTCCCTGATAGAAAATGGAAATCCAAAGCTAAACAAGAACCATGGTACCCCGGAGAAACACTAAATGTAGGTATAGGCCAGGGATATTTTCTTGCTACTCCTATGCAGCTAACATTAGCCACCGCTAGTTTAGCTAAAGATGGGAATACTTATACTCCTCATTTCTTATTTGGTGATAAGAATAACAAAACTAGTGAATTATCAATATATGATTATGAGAATAATAAGTTTTCTACACAGGTAAAAGACTCTCATCATCTTGATATTGTAAAGAAAGCAATGTGGCGTGTTGTAAATGATAGAGGAGTCGGAACTGCCTCGAGACTAAAAAAGGTAAAAAATATAGAATTTGCAGGGAAAACTGGTACTGCACAGGTTTACAATCTAGATAAAGGCAAGACTGGCACAAAGAGACTACAGGATCATGCGTTATTTATAAGCTACGCCCCTTTTGAGTCACCTGAGATTGTTGTTACAGTAGTAGTGGAAAATGGAGGCGGAGGTTCGTCAACTGCGGCTCCAATAGCAAGAGATATAATAGAATATTATATGGATAATAAGCCAACATCGGTATCAATGTATGAGTGATTATATAGGTGGTAGAAGAAAACCTTTTTCAGGGCTCTCAGCTTTATTATATATTGATGCCAAACTTGTTATACCAATTATAATAATCACGATACTGGGATTAGTTACAATATTTAGCAGTTCATCTGGGAATCTAGATTTAGTTATTAAACAATTAACTAGAATTACTATAGGAATAATTGCAATGATTTTTATTGCACAGGTTAATCCTGATAATTTAAAATTATTTGCACCAATATTATATATATTTACATTATTATTACTTGGTCTCGTGCTTATTTTTGGCGTTGGTAATAGCGCAGACAGATGGCTTGATTTATATTTTATAAGATTTCAGCCATCAGAATTGATGAAAATACTAGTGCCTTTAATGTTAGCTACTTTTTATGCAGACAAACCTCTGCCTCCAAAGATCTCATATATCTTTGTGGCTATATTAATAGTTTTAGTTCCAGTGGTTATGATTATGAAACAACCAGACTTAGGTACTGCGCTATTGATAGGTATGTCAGGAGCTATTACTATATTACTTGCAGGTATGTCGTTTAAATTTTTTTTAGGCAGCATTATTTCAGCGGCATCACTTCTCCCGATCTTATGGATTAACATGCATCAATATCAAAAACAAAGGATACTAACATTTTTTAATCCAGAAAGTGATCCTTTGGGATCAGGTTATCACTTGATGCAATCTAAGATAGCACTTGGTTCTGGTGGTTTTTTTGGTAAAGGGTTTTTTAATGGAACACAATCAAAATTAGGTTTTGTGCCCGAGCATTCAACTGATTTTATATTTACTGCTTTTGGAGAAGAATTTGGATATTTAGGTGTTATTATATTAATGTCGTTATATCTTTTTATTGCATTAAGGGGATTAAGTATTTCAATAAAATCCACAGATAATTTTGGTAGAATTTTAACTGGGACCCTTAGTTTGACTATATTTTTGTATGTATTGGTTAATGTGGGTATGGTTATTGGATTTTTACCTGTTGTAGGAGCTCCATTGCCATTCATGAGTTACGGGGGCACTTCCATGGTTACATTGTTTGCTACACTGGGGATAATAATGTCAATTAAATCACATCAAAGGATCTTAAGAAAATGATTAAAAAATTACTACTTTTTCTAGTTTTATCTAATACTGCAATGGCAGGTTATGACGAATATAAAGTAAATGATTTTATTAATTTTATGCATTCCAAGCATTCTTATAGCAAAGAACACCTTAGGCTTTTATTTAATGAAGTTAAAGCAGAACCACGCATAAAAAAATATTTTAAAAAGGCCCCAGAAAGAACCCTGATGTGGAATGGTTGCAAAGCTAATGACAAAAAATGCACTAACTATAAGAGACTATTTGTTACTAAAAAAAATATAGAGAAAGGAATTATTTTTTGGAATCAAAATAGAGATGCTTTGCTTAAGGCAGAAAAAAAATTCGGGGTACCTTCAGAAATTATTATTGCGATCATAGGAATAGAAAGCAAGTATGGGTCACGGACTGGAACTTTTAAAACATTTGATACCTTGGCATCTCTGTCTCTAGGACCAAATAAAGGAAGACGAGCAAAATTTTATAGAGATGAGCTGATAAATTTTTTATTAATGTGTAGAGAAAATAAATTAGACCCAAGAAATATCAAGGGTTCCTATGCTGGAGCTTTGGGCAAACCCCAGTTTATATCTAGTAGCTATAGACATTATGCTATTGATTTTAATGGAGACAATGTAGTTGATCTATGGAACTCGAATGAAGATGTTATCGGCAGTGTTGCTAATTATTTTAAGAAAAATGGCTGGAAAAGTAATCAGCTTATAATGAGTAATTTAATATATGAAAATTCTAACAAAAAATATGTAGAAAATGAGTCCAAGAAAACCTATAAACCTAAGACTCCTTATAAGATATTTATGAATAATAAATTATATTCAGACGAAGCTATTACCAATAACACCCTGTTATCTGTTATTGGAAGAGAGGAACAGGAAGGCAAGGTTTACAGTTTTGCTCACAAAAATTTCTATGTCATTACCAGGTATAACCGTAGTAGGCTATATGCGTTAGCAGTGTACTCTTTAAGTAATCAGATTAAGAAACATAAATCAGAGTTAGAAAATCATAATTTATGATATGATTATGTAATTATTTATGAAAATTTTGAAAAATAAAAACACATTTTTTAATTTCTTGCTAGTGTCAATGGTCTTATTGAGCACTCAGGTTTTTTCTGCTCCAATACCCAAAGCTCCTAATCCTGACGTGGGCTCATATATTCTAATAGATTACGATAGTGGGATGGTTATAGCTGCCAAGAATCCAGATCTAGTATTACCACCCGCAAGCATTACCAAAATTATGACATCATATCTTGCTTTCACGGAACTTCAGAATAAAACGTTAGATTTAAAAGACGAAGTATTAGTTAGTGAGAATGCTTGGAAAACAGGCGGCTCTAAAATGTTTATAGAAGTGGGTAAAAAAGTTAAAATTGATGACTTATTACATGGAATTATTACTTCTTCTGGTAATGATGCTAGTGTAGCAATGGCTGAATATATATCTGGCAACGAGGAGA
>Ga0209711_10002298_pt1 | contig 17375 bp, 10 predicted proteins | sample ArcticOcean_MG_C_7_FD_187441 | JGI IMG/M metagenome (GOLD analysis project Ga0209711, IMG submission 187441) | Marine microbial communities from western Arctic Ocean - ArcticOcean_MG_CB11_88 (SPAdes) (version 2) | ecosystem: Environmental > Aquatic > Marine > Oceanic | place: Arctic Ocean... | reverse complement strand
ATCGCCCCGTTACACGACCTGCCAGGTGGAAGTGGGTCCACTTGGCTGGTGGGCCGGTGGGTTCGGTGGAGCGTGGACACACTGAACGCGATAGATTCCAAAACAGCGGCGACCATTCCGGCGCTTAAACGGGAAGCGGCGGCCGCAAAACGCCGGATTCGCGCCGCGGTTCAACAAGAAATAACAAACCAGTTTCCACCGTTGCAAGTGTACCTCGCCGACCGGGCGTTCGCGTTGGATGAGCTGAGGAATAGAGACATGGAGGCGGAGTCGAAACGGAAACGGGCGGAGGCGGAGGCGGCGACGACGAAAATCGCTGCGACGGCGACGACGATTGATTTCGCGAACGTCGCCGTGGAGCCTGGGTTGCGTGCGACAAGTAACACGACGAGTACACCTGCGCTGCCGATGCCACACACAACACCACAAGTAGCAGCGAGATCAAATAACTTTAAGGATGTTCCGCGCTCGCCGCGGCGGGCGAAGCTGACGGCCTTTTTCGCGCCGAACAGAAACGCCGGCGACGACGGCGCGCCGGAGCGCATCCGGGAAACAGAGAAGACTTTGTCAGCGTCGACGGCGGGTACGGTCGCGAAGGAAGCGCACGGTGTTGTGACGACGAAGGAAGGACAATTAAAAGAAGAAGAAGACAACGTGAAGGAACATAGCGCAAAAGTTGACGCGGTGAAGGAAGTAGTTGACGCAGTAGAGGAACATAAAACACAAGAGACTCTTGCTGCGCGTTCCGCTCGTTGGGCGAGGGAAGGCGCCGCGCTCGCGGCGTCGCTCGCGGCGTCGCCAAAGCCGAAGACCCCCGGACGGAGACGGGTTTCTGTGACGACGGATTTGCGCTCCATCCGTCCAGAGCAGCGCGTGTCTCGTCGTCGCACCGATGCGAGCGCTGTGCCTGTCCCTTCCGCGCCGCGACGCCAACTGGCGCCGCCGAAACCCGACGCGTCGAAGCTGCTCTCGCCCACGCGCCTCGCCGCGCCGGCGAGGGCGACGATGGACCGCGCGAGTCGGAGCGTTTCGGTTTCCGGATCCGAAAACGCCAAAACGCGCTTGGTGGTGCTCCCGGAACCCTCTGGACGAAGACGTGATCCTATAGACGACGCCGCGCGTCAAGAGCGACGCGCGGCGTCGAGGGACGCGCGACGCGGAGCGCGGCGATTGGGGGACGAAAACACACACACGACAAAACCGGTTTCGAGTTTTGAAAGACGAGGTACCGTTCGTTTATCGAAAAACACGCACGACGCGGTGCAGCGGATGATGGCCACCACGTTTGTTTCTTTGGAACCAGGTAGCGCGTCGAAAAGTCGACGGGCGGGTGGTGTGTTGGGTGAATTGACGAACACAAAAGGTTTTTTGACGAAAGAAAACGCCGTTTCGGGCTTCGCCGCGAAAATTGACGCGATGCGGAACTCGTTCGCGTCCATCGCGAAAAACGCCGCGTTCGCGATTTCAGAGCTCGCCGAGCAGGCCGTTTTCGACGGGAACGGAGAGTTTCAAAACCCTTCCGGATTTCGCGACGATAAAGTCCGCATGGAGGAGGTGGTTACCATGTCCGTTGATGGCGCTGATGTGCTGGTGCAAATGAGGCCGGTCACCGTGGAGGGGAAACAAAATTAAACTCTTACTCTTTAGAAGGTGTGTATTACTATTCCTCGGTCACAGGAATATGCGTTGCGTGGATAGATACTCGTGCAAAATAGCACCCGTACCTACCCATCTACCCCACCATCACCTGCCCGGGCTTTTCCGTACCTTCCACTTCGCCTTGCCCCCTTTCTGCAGTTTGTCCATCGGTTGTCTGGCGAGTTGCAGCCATACAAACCCTACGACCGGGGTTAAACACACCGCGACGTGAAACGGCCAGTCGCTCGTGCGGCAGGTCCCTCCGGACGAGACGCATTGCGTTTTCGCGGTCTCCGTCGCGCACGCCGTGACTGCGGGTGTTGACCCCCCCACGCAGGTTTTCTCACTCACCGCGTCAATCAAAAACATAGTACCGGTTTCGCACCACTTATACCCCAAGTTAGAAACCGTGTTGAGCAACGTCATGTAGGTCCCGCCCATGGTTTCGTCGGAGACTTTGCTGTAAAAGCTCATGAAGGACACGAAGTGCACGGTGTTTAGACCGGCGTATATTGACAGCCACGCGTATAGAAATCCGTAATACGTCCACGGAATGTACCCGCCTTCTTCTGATATATTTGACGGGACGTATAAAACCACCACCGACGCGCCTAGCGCGACTACCGTTCGAAGCATCCACGTCTTCGTGACGCAATCCAGCGGCCTGGAACCCGCGGTCCATCTCGAGATGTACACGGGCAACATAATGGACACCGGCGTCATCGCCGCGCTGAGCGTCGCCATGTGTTGCTTCGGAACCCCCCGCTCCAACAGTTTCAGCGTCGTCAGGGTTTCAGCAGCGCTGAACGCGATGGCACGAGTGAGTAAGACCGCGCTGAGTGTTAGCACCGAAGGTAACCGCGCGATGGATAAGGCTTGTTTATACGCCCCGACAACGGTCAAATTATTCAAGCCTTCGGTTTGTTTGAACCGTTCGCTCGCGGTGACGATCGCGCCCGTCCCGGCTTCGCGTTTCAGCGCCACGAAAAACGCCGAGCAAAGAAACACCACCCCCCAGAACGTGATGAACCCACCTAGACCGACGGATCCGTACGCGTTTAGTAACAGAAACCCGGTAAACGAAACGAAAAACCCGGCGGTTTGCCCGACGCTGTTACACGTGGACGCGAGGCCCACGTTTTTCTTGGAAAGCATCGTTAAAGCCCACCCGTCCACCGCGATGTCCTGGCTCGCCAGCAACACGTAGATCCACAGGAAAATCACCGCCAGGGTTTTGACGTCGGAGCCTTTTTGAGAAATCAACTGCCCGAGGTGGTTCGCGAGGTACAGCAGGGAAAAACCCACCGCTAGCTGTAACGGGATGAGCCATGTTTTCCGCTGGCCTATTTGTTTCACGAAAAGCGAATCCACCACGGGCGCCCACAGGATCTTCAGCGAAAACGGCCAGCTCGCGAGGCTAAAAATCCCCAGCTCCGCGTACGACGCGCCTTTCTCTTGCAAAATGAACCCCACGCTGGCGCTTAAACCCATGGGGACGCCTTGAAGGGTGTACAGCAGCAACAGAAGCGCGATGCTTCCGTAATCGCCGCGGAACCCGGCGGCCTGTTTTTTCGAGGTTCTCGATTTGTCATCCTCGGGCTCGTTCACGTAGTAATCCTCATCCGTGCCGTAATCCCCAAGAACGTTACCCTCCAGCAGATCAGCCGCGCTGCTGTTACGACGCACGTGCGCGCGTGTGCGGTGCACCATGGTGGGCCGGGGGGGGGTGCCCGTGCCGGTGCCGCGGGCAATGGATGGTGATTGGATGATTAGCGAGGGGACGCGGCACGCGCCTATAAAACTTATTACCGGCAGCATTTCGGTGGAGCAACCGAAAGTGCTGCGAAGAGCGATTTTCGCAGAGCGAGTCCTCCAGTACTTCTTCGTATACATGCGTGCGTTACATACTATTCTAGCTTCTCGCCGTGGGACCGGGCGCGGCATCGTCGGTAACTCCCGTCGCGTCGCCGTCCAAATCGTCAACCTCTTCCCCCGTTCCGGGCGGCGGCGCGGGCGCGACGGTTTCGCTGGCGTCGCGTTCGATTTCGGCGTCCCCCGAAATCGCGCCCTCGACGAAATCCACATTCGACGCCGCTTCTTCAGCCGTTTCGGTCTGGGTCGCAACCGTTTCATTCATCTCAGAGGACGGATACGGCGCCTCCGCGTCATCCAGAGTTTCCTCGAACGACCCCTCGTACGCGTCCCGGTCATCCTGCACCACGTCAAGGACGTCGTCGACACCTTCTGGGAGGTCTGGGTTTGTTTCGAGTGGGATGTCGGCGTCGAGGTCGATTTCCGTCTCCGCCGTCGCAGGCCCCGACGCGTCTTCGTAGCTCGCTTCATCCGTGGCATCCACGGTGTTCGCGCCTTCCACCTCTTCACCGCCTTGCGTCTCCTCCTCTTCCTCCACGACGCCCTCGGTTTCCTGCGTCTCCTCTGCTTCGTCCTGACCAAGAGCACCGGCATCCGCACGCTCGCCGAGCATGTCGTACGTCCACTCCGCTGGGTACGAGTTTTTGGGATCCCTGTTGACCTTGACGTACCCGGCCCCCGCGTACTCCACGCTTGGGTCCCTCATCACCACCGCCTGCCCCTCCCCCGGGGGGTTGGGCGACACGTGGTAGCAGTTCAGCGCGTACGTCTTCGTGTCGTCCTGCACCTGCGAACACACGCGCGTCATGAGCCAGGCATCCACCATGTCCATCCCGCCTGTTTTCACGATGTACTTCTCCAGCTTATCCTTCATGCGTCTCTGCGCAATATAACCCTGTAATCCGGCGGCGCCCTGCATCTGGTTCCAGCGGTACACGTGCAGGTCTTTGGATTCGGTCGGGCCACTCGAGTTGAATGAGTACAAATACTCGCCGCTCACCGCTTCGCCGTGCGTGAGAAATATGACGTCGTAATCCGATGGCTGGTGCTTGACGATGTCCTGGAAGGAATACGCGGGAATCGAGATGGTCCACGGCGCGTCGCTTTCCAACACCACGACGTCCGCCCAGTCCTCGTCCCACTGCGTTTGCCACTGGAACATGTGGCCGTACATGCACCCGACGTGGTGCGCGATGCCCATCCTGAGATTGTAAAAATAAATGTCAGTCTTGTATGGGCAATCAGTCGGCGGAATGTGGTAAATGGGAAATACTTACCAGCCTTCGGGGAGGGTGCTTTCGTTTTCACGAGCCTCTGCCACCGCGCCTGCGTAGTACAGCTCGTTCAAACTGTGAGGCCCGGCTTGGTCTTTGTCTCTTTTTTGTAACGCAGATTCCAAATCCTTCACCGCGTACAGCGCTTCGTCGAACTTCTTCGGCCAGTCGTACGCGTTGACTCCGGGACTTATTCGCAGGTAGTTGTTCAAGGAAGGAGCGTCCATGCAGTTCTCCTTCCCCAGCCATTCCTTGATGTACTCCGTGTTCTTTTTGTCGTTCTCGCTGTCGATGCCGATCGCGAGCACGTGCGTCGCGAGGGACGGCGAGTAGGACTGGCAACCGTCGCCTTCGCTCATCTTCGCCTCGCCATTCCCCTCCAAATTCGCTTGCTGTTCCTGTCCCAGCCTGCTCTCCGCGTGCCCCACGCGTCGGGGCACCGGGGCCTTGACGTAGTGCTGATTAGGGTCCGCGGTGGTGGTGCTGGGCGTGCTCCCAGGAACCGCGCGCCCGGACGAGAGCTCGGAAAGCTCGGTCGGGGACTCGAACGTGTCGTACCCGTCCCGGAACGCAACCTTGGCGCACCCCATCAAAAGCAGCGCGGAGCCAGCCGCGACGCTCACGAGCACTCGGGGGAACGAGTCCTTCTTGGCACCGCGAGTGCGAGGCACGTACGCATCGCCGCCATCGCTCTGGAGCGGGTGGGGGTGGGGGAAAGGAGGCGTCAGCGGGCGAATGACGAGGGGGTCAGCCAGATCCTACCGGTGACGGAAGTGGGGGAAGAAGAAACGAAGGATGGGCGTTGGGGCGACCGAGCGTGACGGGAGCACGCCGAGAGGTGGAGACACGTCGTACCTGCACCAGCAGCGGCAACCTCTCTAGATCATTCATCGCGTCGTTCCACCGGGTGGACGAGGCGCGATGCGCTGTGGCGGCGAAGGCGTGGACGCGAACCCGAGACCGGTTGGTGTTACACTCGCGTCGGGTTTTCCGCCAGACGACAAACTGCTCGCTTGTGTGTGTGCCGTCGATTTTCTGATGGAATGCAGAGTGCTGACAAAAAATGTTCGAAGGTATTACGACTTGGTCTGTCGGTATTATGTACAAGTAGTGGGTGAGAAGGATGCATATGGTTCCAACCACGGTTCCGACGGCTTTGCAAAAAACGCGCCGAGTCGTGCCGAGCTGGACGAAGGGAAATCAGGCGAGCTGGAAGAAAGGTGTCGAGCCGTTATCATCCGCCTCGTTACGTTCGCGCCCGCTTCCATCAGCGCCCGCTTCGATCAGCGCCCGCACCACCGCCTCGTGGCCGAAATGAGTGGCAATCTTCAGCGGCCACACGCCGCCATCCTCCGCCTTGTTGATGTCCGCACCCAACTCGATCAGCACCCGCACCACGGTCTCGTGACCCGATCCAGCGGCGACAAACAGCGGCGTCACGCCGTTATCCTTTGCCTTGTTGACGTCCGCACCCAACTCGATAAGCGCCCGCAATACCGGCTCGTGGCCTTTTTTAGCGGCGATGTACAGCGCCGTCGCGCCGTCATCCATTACCTCATTGGCGTCCGCGCCCAACTCGATCAGCGCCCGCACCACCGTCTCGTGGCCCTGTTGCGCGGCGACGTATAGCGGCGTCGTGCCGCTATCCTCCGCCTTGTTGGCGTCCGCGCCCAACTCGATCAGCGCCCGCACTGCCGCTTCGTGGCCGTTACAAGCAGCGATAAACAGTGCCGTCGTGCCGCTATCCTCCGCCGTGTTGACGTCCGCGCCCAACTTGATCAGCGCCCGCACCACCGCCTCGTGTCTGTTACAAGCGGCGATAAACAGTGGCGTCGCGCCGTTATCCACCGCCTTGTTGACGTCCGCGCCCAACTCGATCAGCGCCCGCACCACCACATCGTGGGCAAATTCAGCGGCGATAAACAGCGCCGTCTCGCCGCCATCCGTCGCCTTGTTGACGTCCGCGCCCGCCTCGATCAGCACCCGTACCAACGTCTCGTGTCCGTTACAAGCGGCCATCAAAAGCGGCGTCACGCCGTCATTCTTTGCTTTGCTGACATCCGCGTCCGCTTCGATCAGCGCCCGCACAACCGCCTCGTGGCCCCTTTCAGTAGCCACCAACAGTGGTGACTCGCCGGCTTCCGTCACCTTATGGACGTTCGCGCCCGCCTCGATCAGCGCCCGCAACACCGCCTCGTTGTCGTGACCGGCGGCGAGGTACAGTGGTGTCCCGCCGTCATTACCTGCCTTGTTGATGTCCGCACTCATCTCGATCAGGGCCCACACCATCTCTTCGTGGCCCATTTGAGCGGCGTGGTGCAGCTCGTTCTTGTCACGCGGGCAGCCGTTAGCGCTCGCCCACTTCAGGACCTCGAGATGCCCACCCCGTGCCGCTCCTTAACACGCATTTTCCAAGCTCGTGCCCCACGGGCACCTGTTTGCGCGCGCCCACTTCAGCACCTCGAGATGCCCACCCAATGCCGCCGCTGAGCACGTATTCCCGTCCCACGGACAGCCGTTCGCGCGCGCCCACTGCAGCACCTCCTGTTGCCCGCCCTCTGCCGCACCCATGCACGTCTCCTCGTTCCACGGACAACCGTTCGCGCGTAGCCACTTCATCACCTCGAGATGCCCGTCCCACAGGAAGCCGTTTGCGCGAAACTCCTTCAACTTCACGAGATTTCCACTCCTCGCCGCTGCGTAACAAAGAAATTCTTGACGCGACAGGCGACCTCCCCGTTGCAGGCGCTGCAGCGCGCTTAAACATACGAGGTCAACGGCTTCATGCTCATCAAGCTCCTCAAACTCAAGCCCCGTCGCCGCCACCGCGTCGCGCATCGCGCGGCTCACCGCTGGGAGCCGTGCGAGGTCTGCTGGATCGTCGAAATGCTCAGATCTGAGAACGTGCGTGATGACGATGTCGTCGAGAAGGCCGGGGATGGCTTCTTGCGGGGAGGACCTGCGCGCAACGGTCGCGGTAGTGCGGCGCGGACGAGTAAAAATACCGTGCGCCCATGAGGAGGAATCCATCGCGGAGGACGGCGTGTGGTGCGCGTCGTTGTGGGAAGAAGGCTCGAAATATTTTTGAGCGTTACACCTTCCGAGGTTTTTTGACCATTTTGCTATTTTTGTGCGAGCGACATCGCGAAGCGAGGACAAAACGAGTCCTGGACCGCGAGGACACGCGAGGCGCGAACGATACGAATGGTGATGAGGTGGCGTTTGATTCTGATTTTTTGGCTTTTCACAATAACACCCCGCTGAGCGCGTTCCTCAGATTCTCCACGGGCCCCACTCCCGTCACCGCGGCTTGCACAAAGCACCCCGCCATGGCGACCATGGCCAGGCGGCCGTGCTTTATTTCCGCGACTCGCTGGTTTTCGAAGAACGTGGGATCGGCGGACAAATCGAACGGGTCGAACGGCACTCCTCCCGGGTAGTTTTTATCACCAGGAAGGTACACGCCAACCGGTTCCAGGCTCCGTATGCCAACAAACCTGGCGTACTCCGGCCCACCCATCAACACGGCCTGACACGCGGCGATGATGAAAATGCCTTGCTTTCCCGCGATGACGAAGCCGCCCAGGCCTAAATAGTCAAGATCCGCGCCACCCAACTTCGCGGCGCCCACGCGCCACCACACGGGTTCCGCTATGTCTGAGATAAATAAAAGAAAGTGTCAGTCTTGTATGGGAAAACAGTTTTGGGATTTGGGAAAGGCCCGATACGTACCTAGCAATCCACTGTCGTTGACGAGCTCGGGAACCACCACCCCCACGACCGCTAGCATGGCCCATCGCGAGTGCAGCAGCTCCAGCTCCACGCCCCGGGCCAGGTTTTTACCTAGAACAGGTTGGTGAGGATTGACGTACCCCATGACGTACCCCGTGTCATTCGGTTCTTCCGTCGATTTGACATCAATCGTTTTCGCATCATCGTCGTCGTCGTCTCGCCCGAGCCCGAGCGGGTCGAAGCCGTAGTCTCCTGGCAGTTCTCCTTTCAGGTATTCCGGGGGGTTTTGCGTGAACAAAGTTCGGTGTGGGCCGAAGAACCTTGACGTGGTCCGGACCTTCCGCCGTTCCGCGTCCCATTCCAGGGCCGCCAACTCCAGTTGCGGACGTTTCGCCAAAACCTCGTTCTGCAGGTTCTCCCCGAAGTCCGTTTTCGAAAGAACCGTCAGCCCCACGATCGGGAACGCGCTTAGAAACAACGCCGCGTTCTCGAACCGTTGCACCACCGCCACGCCTAAGGCGATGCCACCGGTGACGTAGAAAAGGGGAGAGCTGATAAAGTCGCCCAGGGGAGAGCTATCGGGGGATGAGGTGTCGGGTGACTCGATTTCGTCATCGATTTCGTCCACGCCATTTTCGTCGCCATCCTCGGACGAGCCTATTCGCGTCGTTCGCACCCGAGGTGACGCGAAACCTGGCTTGGCGCGAAACAAGACACGCCGCGGTGCGACGCGCGCGCGGCGGCGCGCGGCGACCACGGGGGTCACCGCCTGGCGCAGGGCAAGCGCCATGACAAGTGGTGACGCGTGTTGATGAAAAGGTGTGCCAACTGGACAACCTTACCTCGACCGACCGAAAAACGTATTTTCGATAGGATCGCCCGAATCTGCCGCCGCTGTTCCATACCCACGCGCACGCGTCTCCTCCCCCCGGCCCTTCGCGGTTCCGCGTGCGATCGCGCCTATGGGTGATGCGGACCCCGCGTCGTCGGAGCCCGTGACCCAGAGCGGCGCTAAGACCGCGAAGAAGAACTTCGAGAAGGTCGCGAAGAAGAAGCCCGATCCCGCGGGTTTGGCGTTGGGTGAAGAAGCGCAGGCGGCGCTCACGGCGAAGGACTTCGGTGCGGCGAAGGACTTGTTCACACAAGCCCAGACTCTTTGCGAAGCTAGTGATGTGAAACCGGCTAAGCAGGTAAAACCGGCGAAACCTTCCGAAGGCGCATCAGAAGGCGCGGCCGCGAAGCACAAACCCGGGAAGGGAACCGCCGATGAACCTGAAGTGCAGAAAGAAGTCAATTTACCCGCCCCGGGATCAGACGGGCACCGCGTGGCGAAGAACAAAGCCAACCTTGGCGACTTGCCCAACTACGCGGTGAACAGCGAGACCAGGTTAAACGAACACTTAGTGGAGACAAATTCAAAATGGCGCACCAGGTTTCCCCCCGAGCCCAACGGGTATTTGCACATCGGCCATGCGAAGGCTATGCATTTCGATTTCGGCGTCGCGAAGAGGTTTGGCGGGGAAACGTACTTGCGGTTCGACGACACGAACCCGGATGCGGAGAAACAGGAGTACATCGACTCCATTCTGAGCTCGGTGGCGTGGCTTGGACATACTCCCGCGAAGGTCACCTACTCCAGCAATTACTTCGACAAGCTCCACTCGCTAGCCATAGAGCTGATCAAGAAAGGTAAGGCGTACGTGTGTCACCAGACCAAACTCGAAACCGCGGCGTCGCGCCAGCTCCTGCAGGGGTTCCAGCTGAAGTGCGCCAGGGAGGGCCTTGCCAAGAAAGACACGGAGTTACCACCCGGTGCCGCGTCTCCGCACCGCGAGCGATCTGTTGAGGAAAACCTCGAGCTTTTCCGCCAAATGACCGCGGGCGAGCTGAAAGAGGGGGAGTGTTCGCTCAGGATGAAAGGAGATTTGCGGTCCGACATCACGTCCATGTGGGACCTCGCCGCGTACCGGATAAAGTTCGCGGTACACCCGCATTCCGGGGATAAGTACGTCGTGTACCCCACGTACGACTACACGCACTGCCTCGTGGATAGTTTGGAGAACATCACGCACTCGCTTTGTACGTTGGAGTTTGAAACCAGACAAGCCCCGAACGGCCCGTACTACTGGCTCCTGGACGCCCTGGATATGTACAAGCCCGTGACCTGGGAGTTCGCGCGGTGCAACATCACGTACAACGTGATGAGCAAGCGAAAGCTGAATCGTTTAGTCACAGACGGTTTCGTGGCTGGGTGGGACGACCCGCGGTTACTAACCCTGGAAGGTTTGCGCCGACGCGGATACACCCCGTCCTCGGTGAACGCGTTTTGCGAAGAACTGGGGGTTACGCGGAACGACAACGTCCAGCACCTTTCAAAGCTGGAAAAGTGTATCAGGGACGAGCTCGAGGAGAACTGCGATCGTATTTTTGGCGTGCTTGACCCGATTCCGGTTGACATCGTGAACCACCCTGGAGTTGAACTGCCCGTGTCTTGTCCGCTGCACCCCAAGTTTCTGGACCGGGGAAACCGGATCATCCAGCTCACGAAAACCGTGTTCGTGGAGCGGTCCGATTTCCGCGAAGTCGACGACTCCAACTTTTTTGGCCTCGCCCCGAACAAAGCCGTGCGTCTTTTGTTCGGGTACAACATCACGTGCGTTGGTTTTGAGAAGGACGAGAGTGGTAAAGTTACGAGGATAACCGCGACGTACGACCCCGAATCACTGGGCACGAAACCCCCGAAAGGAACCCTGCACTGGGCGTCCACCGAGTTCGTGCAAACCGAAGTCAGGGTTTACGACAAGCTGTTCGCCGTGGAGGTCCCCGGGTGCGTGGAAGGCGGGAAGGAACTAGAGCCCGCCGTCGAGCCCACTGTCGACGGCGAAGAGCCCCACGAAAAAGAAGCCGCAAGCGAGCTTTGGCTCACGCAGATCAACCCCGACTCCCTGATCACGCACTTCGGGGCTTTGGTGGAACCTTCCCTGAGCGTGTGCGCGGGCGAACCGTTGAGTAAACGGTTCCAGCTCCAAAGGCTGGGGTACTTCACGTTTGACAAGGACAGCACCCACGAAAAACCCGTGCTGAACCGAATCGTGACGCTCAAGGAAAGCAAAGATCTCAAGGCGATGAAGAAGTGAGGCGTTTGAAGAGGATGGAACGGGTGTGAAAGGTACAAGTAGGTACAAGTAGGTACAAGTAGGTACAAGTACGTACAAGTACGTACAAGTACAAGCAGTAGGTAGTACTGAACGCTTCAAAAGGACGTTCTTTTCGGAAAGGTGTCGAGTTAGTATTCAAAATCCTCAAAACAGGTATTGTTACTCGTCTTCGTCCCTCGACCCAGAGGGAATTATCTCCCCGTACTGGAACGGGAAGAACTCCCTGTGAATCGCGTTGACCGCGGCCGAGCCCTGGTCGTCCCCTACTAACAGCGAGATGTTGGTTTTACTCGCGCCTTGCGAGATCATCTTCACCGTAACGGACGCCTCGCCGAGCGCTTTGAAACCGCGCTCCATGATTTCGTTGTTCCGTTGCACGTTGCCGATCAAGGAAATCAGCGAGTGCCCCGTGGATACCTGGACCCGCGCGATGCCCGCGTTTTCAAACTCATCAACAAGCGCATCGAGTTCTTCTTTCTGAAGATCCCGGGACCAAACCTTCGCAGGGTCCAAGGTTAACGAAACGGAAACCTCCGACGTCGCGACGCAATCCACGGAGATGCCCGCCTTGTCCATGATGTTGAAAACCTTCGCGAGGAAACCGTACTGCCCGAGCATTCGCGTAGACACGATATCCAACATCGTGACGTTTTTCTTCCTCACGATGCTCGTGAGCAGCCAATCCGTGTCCCCCCCAGGGCGCGTGTGCCCAATCAGCGTCCCGGGCGCGCGGACGTTGTACGAGTTCTTCACCCGGACGCACAGGTTGGCGCTGTCCATGGCGGGGCGCATGGATTGCGGGTGCAGCACTTGCGCGCCGAAATACGCGAGCTCGGTGGCTTCCTGGAAGCTCAGGAACGCCATGGCGACGGTTCCTTGCACTTCCCTTGGGTCCGCGCTGAGCACCCCATCCACGTCCTTCCACACGTACACCTCTGGGAGCTTCAGCGCGGCGCCGATCACGGTGGCGGTCAGGTCGCTTCCGCCTCTGCCGAGCGTCGCGATCGCGCCGGTTTTCTCGCCCCGCCCCAGAAATCCAGTCACCACCGCAACCGAGGCGCTGGCCCCCGTATCAAGCGTCAGCGCCTTCCGCACGTTGTCATACGTCGCCGGTAACACGTTCCCGTTTTCAAACTCATCCGTGGTCACGAACCCGAGCTGGTCGAACGCGTCGTACTGTTTTGAGTTAAGCCCCATCGAACGCACGTACGAGGCGAATATCCTGGTGCTCATCCTTTCCCCGAAGCTCACCAGCGTGGCCCGCGTCCGCCCGGTGCACTCCTGCATCAGCGCCACCCCGGTGCAGACCTGTTCCATTTTGTTCAGCAACTTTAAAACCTCCGCGCGCGTCGCGTCGTCCACGTGTAGCGCGTCCATGGTTTCCACGTGTAACTTGCGAATCGCAATCACGGGTTCCAGCGCGGACACCTCGTCCGCGTCGTCGCACTTCATCGCGAGCTCGCCTGCCATTAACAAGTTGTTCGTTGTTTTGCCCATCGCGGATAACACCACGATAGGCATCTCGTCCGGGAACTGAAGCACGATCGTCGCGACCTCGCGCATGCGCGTCGCATCCGCCACCGACGAGCCGCCGAACTTCATCACCACGCTGTACGCATCCAGTGCGTTGCCGGGCTGGGTGGGGGCGGCGGTTGGGGCGTCGTTTGGTGCGGACGACGCGACCGAGGCGGAGGCGCGTACCGCGGAAGGGACAGAAGTGCAGCGACGCGAGCGACGCGGCGCGATACGGGCGGGCAACACCGGCGCCGCTGCGCGAGAGACTTTTTGGCTTTTAACGAAAGGTGCGCCTTGTCGCGCGACAAGGCAGGCCATCGGCGGGATGTGGGCCGACATCTCGGATCCGACCTAGCACGAGCGGTTCCGAGGCGGGTCAAGTGCGAGACGTGCGCGAGTCGGGGGCGCGCCTGCGTATGGGGTACGCGATGGCCGATCGACCAGCCGCTTTTTGTCTTTCGAAAATCGGGTTTTCGTTTCGTCTCGAGAAAAAAATCTTCTTTCGGTGGCCAGGCTGCCAGGGGGACCAGTACCACGCGACGCCGCGACGGCGTGCGGCGCCAAGGTGGTACGACTTCATTCGCTCCGGCGCGAGGGGCGAGCCGCGGAGGCCTGGACGGCGATGGCGACGTCGTCGCCTTCGAAGATGAAGGTGCCGGACCTGCGCGCGGCGTTGGCGTCTCGGGGCATGACCACTGCTGGGCTGAAAGCGGAGCTGGTGTCCCGTCTCGATACGCGCCTCACGGAGGAGCGGCACTCGACGTTGGCCGGCGCGATGGTGGCACCGCGAAGTGTTGTGAAGCAAAGCCCGACGCATTCGCGCGGGTCGTTTGGTTTGGAATCCTCCACACCCAAAGGATCGGTGCTAGGTGACCAATTCGGGTCACCGCGCCGGTACCACACAGAGGCGCAACTCACGCAGTCTCCCCATCGACACCACGAAACAAGAAGAGGCTTGTGGGGTGTGCCGTTGTCGGAGACGGAACGCAACGAAGGCGCCGAAAGTAGCTCGCGGGTGGTGTTGTTGTCCACCGCGCTGCGTGAGGAGCAGCTCGTGGTGGCTCGAGAGCGGGACGCGCGCGCGAGGGACCGGGAACACCGCGTGGAAGCGGAAGAGGCGTTGCGACACGCGCGCGCGCGGTTGGATACACACGACGCGGAGGTGTCGTCGCTGCGACGCGCGCTTGTGCACGCGCGAAACGAAAACGAGGCGGTGACGAAAATGGTCACCAAAACGCACGGCGAGAACGCGTTTACTATCGAAAAAAACCGAGAACTCACGGAGCAGGTACAAGTGTTGCGTGATAAGCTCTCCGAGCGCGACTTGGCCCTGAACAAGCGCACCGCGGAGCTGCAATTACAAATCGCGGCGGCGGCGGTGGCGCGCGCGGAGGTTAAAAACCTCCGCGAGCGCCTGGACGAAACGAAAGCGTTGCTTTCTCAGGAAAATCAAAAAGCGCAAGCCGCGCTTGAGGCGCAGCGGAACATGAGTGACTCTCAAAAAGCACTGCACATGCACGACCCGAACCCATTGATTATTGACGATTTGCAAAAGAAACTCACCGAGCAACGCGCGATCCACGCGGCGCTGGACGCGGCGGCGACGAGCGCAATTGAGGAGTCGAATTTGTACGCCTCGCGACTCGAAAACGCAAATTGTGAGTTGCAAAACCTTCGTAACACAGTTCAAAAACTTGAAGGTGGCATTGCTGAGAGTGAAACCATGTGTCTGCTACACGCCACTGATTTGGAGCAAACGCGGTGGAGGGAAGCCGCGGCGGGTACGGCGGTGACGCACTTGGAGGAGCGAGTGGGAAGGTTGGAGACGGAGAATAAGGGTTTGGCGTCGCGAATCGAGAGCGACGCGAAAGCCAGCGCGCACGCGGTGCACCTCGCGGCTACCGCGGAGGGCGAGGTGGTAAGAGCTGATTTGCGAGTCAGGGCCGCGGTGGAGGAGAAGGACGCGTTCGCGGACGAAGCGAGGTTAGCCCGAGCCACCGCGGCGGCGGCGACGCTCGAGTTGCGCGCCGTTTCCGCGAACGAGGCGGCGGCGAAGGCGAACTTGAGCTCTTCGTTGCGTCGGTGTGCTGATTTGGAGGAAAGTTGCAAGGCACTTGAAACGCAGTTGGGTGTTTTCAAGCGGGAATCCGCGAAAGACGCGTCGCGGGCGCGGGACGTCGCCGCCGCTTTACGTGAAACGCGAGAGAAGCTCGCGGGGTTGAGTGAAAAGCAGTTAGCCGCGGAAACCCTTGTGGAACACAAAGACGCGAGGATCAGGGAATACGCTAAGCGAGTAAAAGCCGCGGAAAGAAAGGTCAAGGAGGTGCAGAAAAGCACGGTCCACGAATTGGAAACACGGGACAAGGAGAACCGGCACGCCCTGGTGACGAATTCCAAGACGCTGGCGGACCGGGCGGAGGCGCTGATCGGCGAGAGTAAAAAGAAAGCCGCGGCGTTTGCGTTTGCGCTGGAGAGCGGGAGGAAGAGTTGGGAAAACGAAATGAGCACCACGAAGCTGAGCTGGGAATCGCATTCAAACACGTTGAAAGCGAGACACGCGGCGACGGTCGCGCGCCTCGAAACGCAGTGCGCCAACTTGGTCGCCGCGGTTGGCGAGGAGGAAGCGCTGACTGAAGAAGCGGTGACGCGGGCGACGACGGCGGAGGCGCGGGTGCGCGCCGCGGAGGCGTCGCTGGAACGGCAACGGTGTGACCTGCGAGACGCGACCGCGGCGCGACGCGACGCGGAAGCCACATCCGATGCGCAAACAAGGAAAGCCAAGAACTACCGCGAAGAACACGAGACGCTTATCTACAAGTACGAACACCTGATGCGGAAACTGGGGCGGTTCGCGGAGACGACGCCGTACGGAAATGGAAATAGCGAGGCTCCAAACGCGCGGGCGGGGCATCGGTCGACCGTGAAAACGCAACGTCGCGAGGTGTCGTCGGAGGGGAGGGAGCGCGAAGGCGAACGCAGGCGAGAGGAAACGAGCGGAGGGGAACGACCTGAATCCGCTTCGTTCTAGCGAGCGTAGCGAAGGCGAGAGTTGAAACAACGACAAAAAACGCCTGTCATAAAAATACGCGTCGTCGTGTCTCGGACAAGAGTGCCTCTCCTTAGCTAATCTCCTCGTCAACAACGGCCAGACACGCGCGCGCGATGGCTTCCCGGCTGGCTCTTCTCGGGGAGCTTCGCGCGTCGCGCGGCGCGCGTGATGCCGCGCGTCCCTCGACGCTGGCGTTTTCCGGCGAGACGTGCGTGGTCGGGTACGAAGACGGTGCGGTCGTGGCGTGGCGCGCGATTGACGTGGTTTCGCGCTCGCGGGCGCGAGCCGCTTCGGATGTCACGGACACCCCCGCGTCGCCCGTGTGGGTGGTCGTTTCTTTGAACGGCAGCGGCGGCGACCGGTGCCCAATAGACGCGATGTGCGTTCTCCCCGCGTGCGTTGCGCACCCCGCTGGCGCGGTCGCGGTGGCGCACGGCGGCGTCCAGGTCGACGTGACGGGCGTTGGAGGGTACGACCCGCGGCCAGCGCGAGTTTCCGTCCTGTGCCTTGATACCGGTCACGAAACCAGAGTGTTGACGCTTCCCATGGCCTGGCCTGATGGCGGGATTTGCCCCGTGGCGCGTATGCTACCCGCTGACGAAGAAGGCGGCCTCGTTGCGGTTTCCGCCGCCAGGATGTATCGCACCGGCGAGGGCGCGCTTGGGTTCCAGGGATCAAACGCCACGTTGTCCATCTGGAGCGGGGCGTCGCCCGTGCCAATCGCGGTGGCGCAGGCGGGCCCGCACCACGCACCCGCGCTCGGGCCGGACCCTGGTGAGCTACGACGGCTAAACCCGGGCGCACCGGCTCCACCAGGTGGCGTGCGCAAAAGGTTACCGCCCACCCCGATTCTGGCGCCGTTCGCGGGACTGACCGTAACGCGAACCGCCGAGGAATCCGAATCCGGTTCCGAAAACGTGGTCATAAAAGCGGCGCACGTGTGCGTCATTTCCGCCGGGTCGGTCGGTAACTCAGGAAACTCGGGAGGTAACTCGTCAAAACTACACGTCTGCGTACACGAGTGGCACCTCGCACGACCTGGGTTCCCACAAGGCACGCCGTTACGCGCGAAACGGTTGGTGGAGCGGGCTTCGTTTGAAATGGGCGGCGACGCCGCTTTGCAAAGTTTCGCAAACG
>Ga0209711_10002296_pt1 | contig 17379 bp, 9 predicted proteins | sample ArcticOcean_MG_C_7_FD_187441 | JGI IMG/M metagenome (GOLD analysis project Ga0209711, IMG submission 187441) | Marine microbial communities from western Arctic Ocean - ArcticOcean_MG_CB11_88 (SPAdes) (version 2) | ecosystem: Environmental > Aquatic > Marine > Oceanic | place: Arctic Ocean... | reverse complement strand
TCAATCATCTGATCGGCAATGCCGTACTTCGCACGCCTCAATGCGTGGTAGTGGGCGTGCATTTCTGGCGCCCTGCTTGCTTGGTAGTCCACTTTCAGTCCCGCTCGCAGCAAGGACAAGGGTTCTCCCGCCTTAAGACCCTCGAGCCACCAATCACCGTCGCCGCCATGCTCAATAAAGGCATCATTGTCATCGCCTGTGAACCATATTCGGACCTCATCGACGTTGCCTTCAGCGTTTGGACGCAACAGCGTAACCACTTCGCCCCCCAATTCTGAAGCGGCATAAATCAACCCGAAATAAATCAGAACAGCACTGACCAAACCAACCAAACCAACCAATAAGTGTTTCATTTTTCTTCCTAAGCGCTCGTTCAAGGTTGCGATGGGGAGTCTACTTCAATCCAATCGAGTTAAGGTCAAACAACCCTAAACCAGCAGAACCTGCACAGCCTGTGCCGCTCAAGCAGGCAGCAACGCTTCCATCTTTTCAAGTAAACCCGCTAAATTCACAGGTTTGGTGTCAAAATCATCAGCACCTGCTTCAAGGGCTCGCAGTCGATCGGCCTCAAGCGCATGTGCGGTCAGCGCAATGATTGGGATATCTTTCAATTCCGCATCCGCCTTAGCGTTCGCGGTTGCCGTCCAGCCATCCATAACCGGCAGCCCCATGTCCATCAATACCAGATCAGGCCGCTCTGATTTCATCATTTCAAGCCCGATGGCCCCATCCACGGCAATAACGATCTCATAACCCTTACGCATCAGACGACGCGACAACATGTCTCGATTCATTTCATTGTCTTCTACAATGAGTATCTTTTTCGTCATGGAATACTCCTGCCTCGTAAATTAAGCGTATATCTGCTGCGCCAGCACGATCAACCGATCGTTTTCATTAAAAACCAGTACGTCATCTTTATTTGGGTTAATCACAACGCCCGCATCGGTTGCTCGATAACCAAGCGTCACTTCATTAAATCGTAACGCGGAGCGCGCAATGTCCGCCATACTCACCGGCTCGCCTAGTTTCGCATAATGATCGATTCTTCGTAAGCCGATTTCAATGCCGCCAGCATTCAAGAGCTCTTTGTATAGGGTTTCAAGAAACGGGTCTCGGACCAGTTGTGCCAATTGAATGCTCAAAATTTCGGTGCTGACGATCGCATCGGTTAAAGGCGTGCCAACACAGAGCTGCCTAGATTCAGAATTCAGTAATTCTGCAACGACGGGCGGAAACTCAGCGATTTTTCTCTTGGATTTAATTTCGCTCAGCAATAACAACAACATAATGGTCTTACTGTCAGCGTCGATGGTCTTATCCGCTTCGTCCGCGATAATGAAAATAACATCAAATTCCCAGGGTTGTATCGCCTCAAGGCGCCAGGTTTCTGCCAGATCAAACTCCGTAAAGCTTAGCGTCAGCTTATCGGTAAAAAGCTCGGCATAGCGGGACCGAACCTGCGCCTCAGCCGCCATTGCGTCAGCACAGGCAACCACCACGCTGATATCAGAGGTTGCGTGTTTCGCAAGCTCCGTCACAATGAGTCCAAGGTTTGCGTTGTAGGCGAGGATCAGGACTTTTTTAACGTTGGGCCGAAGAATTTCTCGCTCAGGCGGCTCGTCCCAGGAAGAAAAACTATCGAGGCTGACTTTCACGAGCGGCTCGTCAACCCGCCTTAAAACAATCACCTGGTCATCGTCCGTTAAATCATAATCGGGCTCGGGATTTAAAACAGACACCCGTCGAGCCAACTGATCAGGCTTTTGATCCAACCAGCTCACACCCAAAACGACCCCGTTATTCACTAAAATCGCAAGGTTTCCGAATAGCACGCCGTCTAAATCAGGAATATTGCTGGTCTCAATTTGAAACAGGCCTGACGCGAACAATTCGCGATAAATTTCAGCGTAACCCGGGTACCGCGCGCACTGCACCATGGTTTTACTAATAAAATCGCTACTGGAAACAATCGGATGCTGATGTTTTGACGCAATACCCGCAATAACCGCATTTTCTTTATTAACAATTTCCGCAACAATATTAGGTCGCTTATCGTGATTTTCTTGAAACAAATTGCTGTTTAGGAGCGTCAAGGTCTTGATGGTCGTCAGGTCTCCGGAGGCACCTGACTTGAGCTCAGACAATAATATAATGTGCGACGATTTATGCGCTGCCACCCGCCTCAACTCGCTATTAACCGAAATCGATCCTTGCATCGGGAGTATCTTTAATTGCTTCAGCAAACGAGGCCCTTGTCGAATGTCCGTGCGTACTTGCTCGATATCGGTGTCGGTCAATATCACCACTCTGTTCGACGCGCCCAACTTCGCTAACAATTCTAGGATCACAATACCTTTACGATTCCAGCCTAGTACGAGGTAATGCCCTGATTCTCGGATCGTTGCGGATCCTCGACGCGCATCTTCCATTGCGGATTGTATTGCACTCACAATAAACCCAATCAAAGCGCCCGTAATAATCAGTCCCATAATGGAATTAAACAAGGCAAACACAATCACACCGACTGGCGCGCCATAATTCTCGGACAGCGCCCCGGGGTCCAAAATGTGTTTCATCGACCACCAGAGGGTATCTAAAATACCCCCACCCAAGGCATCGTCAATGCCTTCAGCGAGCAAAGCATCTGCTGAAAATAAACCAAAAAAGTAAGCCGCCATGCCGACCAAAATAACGCTCGAGGCCAACCCTAGTATCAGCAAGTAGGGGAAAACACGACTCGTCGTCGAAAACAGAAACAGGTAATAATTAAGTCGCTTAAACATGCTAAGTGAGCTTCTTAATCAGCGCTGATTTCACGGTATTGGCTAAGGCGAATTCAGAAGAGATATCGTTCTTATCAATCACCTGAAAACATGCGCCTGATAACCTTGCGCGCATGGTTTCATCCAAATGCATCGCGGAATACACAATCACTCTTGGCACGGCCTCCAGCGCAAGATCATCAAGCCGGGACAAAAATTCGAACCCATCCATAACGGGCATCGACAAATCAAGCACCACCAAATCGAAGCCGTCGCTCACCAACGAAAAAGCAACGGCCCCATTTTCAGCGGTTTCAACCTCAAATCCTTGGGCTGATAGCATTCTTGTGGTGATGTCTCTGGCTTCTGCGTCATCATCCACCACTAACGCGCGCTTGCCCTCTGTGGCATCGCCAAAAATCGCTTGGATATTCCCGACCAACCGATCTTTATCAACGGGCTTGGTCATATAGGCGGCTGCGCCGAGAGATTGAGCGGATTGATCATCATCCAACATACTAATGATAATAATCGGTATTTCATTCAGCGCTTGATCCGCTTTCAACTCAGCCAGAACGGTCCACCCGTCTTTTCCCGGCATTAGGATATCGAGCAAAATCAGGTCGGGGTTGGCCGAGCGCGCTTTGCTCAAGCCATCGGCGCCGTCGAGGGCCGAAACAATATTAAACGACTCACTGGCAAGCTTGCGCTTTACCAGATCATGAGCAGTCGGGTCATCATCAATCACCAATAGGGTTAAATTCGCCGTATCGAACGCGACAACCTCGTCGCTTATTTCAGGCTGATCGACAGGCGCTTCCTCGGTAACCACCTGTCTTGGCACTTGGATGGTAAACGTGGACCCTGATCCAATTTCACTCGCAACCGATAGCCTTCCGCCCATCATTTCAATGAGTTGCTTCGTAATGGACAACCCGAGCCCCGTGCCGCCGAACTTTGCCGTTGTTTCTGCCTCTGCCTGCGTAAAATCATCGAAGATTTTAGCCATCTGCCCTTCCGTCATACCAATGCCGCTGTCTCGAACGGCGTATTGTAACCAGGACACGCCGAGCGCCTCATAGGCCTCAGCCTTTAACGTCACACTGCCGTCTTCAGTAAATTTACAGGCATTACTGATGAGGTTAAGCAAACTCTGCCGCAATCGGGTTTCATCAGAGCGCATGTTGCCGATATCCTCAGGCACCTCGAACACAACCTGATTACGGTTCTTATCGCCCAATGGCTTGGCAACGCTTTGCAAAACATCCATCACCGTGCTCACTGAAAATTCAGAAATATAGAGCTCTAGTCTACCGGCCTCAATTTTTGACAAATCGAGGATGTCGTTGATGAGGTTCAGCAAGTGAGCACCGGAATCGGTAATTCGCCTCAAGTCTTGTGACATAGACTCCATGCCATCATCTTCTGCTTCTTCTAGCAGCAATTCGCTATAACCGATAATCGCGTTGAGCGGTGTCCGGAGTTCATGGCTCATATTCGCTAAGAATTTACTTTTCGCTTGGTTGGCTTCTCTTGCTTCGTCTCGAGCGCCCTCCATTTCCGACGTTCGAGCCTCAATCAGTGCGGTTACCTGGTCCGACATCCGCTCAAACGCTACCGCGATCAGCTGATTGGATTCTTCTTCTGCTTGTCGACGCTGCGCCAAATCACCTTGTGCGACGCTTCGCTCTATCGCGACACCCATCTCTTCCATACGGGCGATATCACCCAGGAGCAATTCTTTAGCCTCACCCTCCAGTTGGGCCGACAGAGCGCGCATTTTCGAGATAATTAACCGGTCTCTATCGATTCTATTTTGCCGTTGCTGTCCTCTCAACGAACTCAATTCATCAAGCTTTTCCTTGTATTGGCCAAGCGCCGAGATCAATTGCCCTACTTCATCCTTCGCACTGGTCAGTATTCCCCGCGGTCGCTTAATCGCCTCGAGATGTTCACCTGCCGTTAATTGCTGTAACACTTGAATGGCGTAGCTCAAACCTGAAAAGACAGACCTCTGAACGCCCAAAAGCACCAGTACAATAATTAAGACCGCTGCAACAATTGAATAGATCATAAACCGATTGAACTGCTTTTCTGTGGCGAGCAATTCAGTAACATCCCGCTGCAACACAACGGCCATCTGATGGGTCAATGATGCCTCGTCCCCCAGGGGCAAGGCGATTAAGGAAAGCCCTTCCTCCGGCAACAGAACTTCTTTCATGGTTTTGAGACCAACAAGATTCATCGCTTCAGCTTGTAACGGAAGATTCTCGGTGTCGCGAGGCTTGTCAGCAAGATTCGCAATCTTGGCCTCAATGCTCATCTCTTGCTGGAACTCTTCGACGATACGATCAAGCGATTTTCCGAGCAAGACGATTAACCGGGATTCTTGATTAACTGTGACGGGAAAGGCTGTCACCAGGTTGGTGTGTTCTTCCTCGGGCGTATAGTGAACCATATAACCTGACCACGGTTGGTTCGCTGAGGCCATCGTCTCATAGAGCTCAAACCGAGATCCTTTATCAAGATAGGTCGTGTCGTAAATTGACGAACACGGATTGTAGCGCCTTGAAAAAATCGATTTTCGGCAGGCGACTTGTTCAAGTGTCTCTGCATCAATAATTGCGTAAAAGAGCAGGTTTTGGCGCTGCAGAGCCGGCCCAAAAAAACTTCTCAGATATCGATCAGCCTCTTTTTGTTCGTTTGAACTGAGCAGCGCTGACAACATTGGATTCATCACGTCGCCCTGAGCGATGTTACTGAAATCGGTGAAATAATTACTTCGATTCATACCCGCTTTAAAATTCAAGGGATCCGTATTTTCCTGAAGCCAGAAACCTCTTCGGTCACCTTCTGTGGTGTAGGCGGCAAAATTGTTTTTTTCTACTGAAACGATTCGATTCCACGCATCTCGATAGATGTTCAGTCGTAGATCCACCTCGGCCTCTTTTTGGGCCTGCTCTTTTAAGGAACTCACATACCAAACCGATAACGCGCTACCAACCGCACCGGCAATCGAGAGCACCAATAAAATTGTTCGAATTTGCATTCTTAGCCTTCTTTATATAATCACCTGAAACTCAACGGGCGATCTCTACCATTTCAGCTGTTCGATCGTACTGCGTCGGTAGATGTTGTGTCATAAAAATACCGTAGACATCATTTTTCAAATCAATCCAGAAACCGGTGTTCGCCGCACCAGCCCAAAAATAATAGTCATGCTCATCGGAACGATTTAAATCACCCCCTGCGAGCAATCGAATACCCAGACCATAGCTAAACCCTGTGCTGCTGGCCGAGGGCCCAAAGTTATAGACCAACCCTTTACCTTGTAGCGCTGCCGGCAGCTGATTTTGAAACAATTTATTGCCGATCTGAGCGGAAATAAATTGTTGCTGTCCCACCCGAAAGCCATTTGACATAACGGCCAATAGCTTAGCGTAATCTCGCGCCGTACTGACCAACCCCGCGCCACCACTCAAATAACCAGAATCACTCAGACCAAAGTTTGGCTGCCCCTTCGGCAAATTTTGGTAAGGCTGATAACGACGGTAAACCCCTGGAATCGGATAGGTCGCAACCCGTGGTGAGTACATCGCGGCAAGCCGGGTCCGCTTTGCTTCTGGCACTTTAAAATGCGTGTCGGTCATATCGAGCGGCGCTAGTACCAGCTCATTAACGACAACATCCAACGGCTTGCCCGTAACGATCTCAAGGACTCTCCCAACCACATCGATACCAACTGAGTAGACAAAAACTTCCCCCGGCTGAAAAACCAAAGGTAATTGCACGAGCTGCTCTATATGATCCGCTAGCGAGCCTAACTTGCTTTCTGCGAGACCATCGATTGAAAAAATCCCGAGATCCGCATAAACCTTGGCAATCTCTTCGCGGCCGGTAATATCTTGACTATAAGTCAACCCTGACGTGTGCGTCAGTAGGTCATGGATTGTGACATCCCGAAGAAGTTCCTCTGATGAGTTATCCAGATCGCCATCTGGGACGACCAGCAGATTGGAAAATTCAGGAATGAATTTCTTGACCGGGTCCGCCAGATTCAGTCGCCCCTGCTCAACCAATTTCAGGGTCGCCAAACTAACGATGGGTTTGGTCATTGACGCGATGAAGTATAAAACATCCTGGCTGGGCAGGAGACTCGCTTCCTCGTCAGCAAAGCCGCGAGCCAAGTCAACGACTTGCTGCCCATTCTTGTACACCGACAGGTAGTACCCTGGGATGAGTTGCTCATCAATCATCGGGTCTAACAACTGAGCGTAAGCTTGCGTCATTGGGCTGACGACCGGCGCGTCTTCTGCCGTTGCTACCTGAACGTGGACTAACAGCAAAAGCGCAAAAACTGACCCCAATAACGAATATCGATTACTCATTTTATAATTCTCGCTTCATCGACTAATTGCTCAATCTGATCGCTCAAATTGTACCTAGGCGGCCAGATGTGGGTAAAAAAAACACCGACGTTACCATCTTGACCATCAATCCAGAAGAACGTGTTGGCCGCGCCACCCCAAAAATAATAATCTGCCTTTTCGGAGCCGTCCTCTTGCAATTTGATACCGAACCCACCACCAAACTTCATGTACTGAGCGGCCTCACCAAAAGCGACTGCGAAGGCTTCTAGTCCCAATTCGGGCATCAAATCTTGAAAATGTATCGCTGCAGTTTCCGCGGACAAATAACGAACGCCATTAAGTTCGCCGCCATTGGCAACCATTTCTGCATACTTTAAGAAATCTTGTGCGGTTGAATAAATGCCACCGCCGCCACTATCAAAGGTTGGAACCTGTCCCCAACCATCATAAGGCCGACCAAAGGGCGCAGTCTCGACGATGTGCCACTCTATTTCCGAACCAGGAATCGAAGGCGCTGGATTTCTTAAGGACTCTGGTTGATAAAAACGAGCAAAGCGTTTTCTCGCCTCTGGCCTCACAGAAAAAGCCGTATCGTTCATGCCCAATGGTTTAAAAAAGACTTCGTCTAAATACACGCCTAACCGTTGGCCCGTGACTTTCTCGATGATCGCGCCCAACACATCCACACTCACAGAGTAATTAAAAGAGTCCCCTGGTTGCGCAACCAATGGGATTTGCGCGAGCAATTCTAAATTTTCTTCCAGACTAACCTGCTGACTCATAACGCCTAATTCGGCATATTGATAAGCAACATCGCCAAGCCCGAGCACCTCGGGGCTGTAGGTAAAGCCCGAAGTGTGCGTGAGTAGATTTCGAATGGTGATCGGTTTTTTGGCAATTTCAAACGGCACATCTAAATCCCCCATTGGGGCAACCACCATACTGTCAAATTGAGGGAAATACTTGGATAATGGATCCTCTAAGCCGAGCACCCCATCTTCTATCAACTTCAAAACGGCCGATGACACAATGGGCTTACCCATCGACGCAACCCAAAAAATCGTGTCCGGGGCGACCGCAACTGCACCCCCTAATTTGGTATTGCCCCGATAGGCCGAAAAGATAGCTTCGCCATCCTTGCGAATCTCAACCGCATAATTTGGAATTTGGCCTTTCTCATACAGGCCATCTAAAAGCACTTTAATTTCTGCTAGTTTGGCTTGATCATAGCCGACAGTTTCAGTCGCTAATGATTGCGTTGAAACACCGATCAGAGCACACACGATCAAGGTCCGAATACCAGACCAACACGAAGCAACATTGAGGTTCCTGGAGTTCATAGTTTGTCCTTCTAATATTTAAATTTTGTCGTACTAAGCGGATGTATCTTAAAATACCACTGATTACAGCCCCCACACAAAGCAATCAAGCTCTGCTCCGAACTAAAAATCTACTGCGCTGAAGCCCCTTAACCAAGGTTAGTTCGAAATTGGTCGCGCGCTTAAGCTGTTGATTTTAACTGATTGGCATGATGATCGCCTTCCGAGGCTGTTAAGTTTAGTTCGGCCTGCAACATTTCGTCTAAATTAGGCGGGTATACCCGCTCATCTTTATTTCCGCTAATCGCCTGATATTTTTAGAATCTAAAGTTTACCCCCGTTAAAGCTTCCGAGGCCTGCCAAAGCCGTTCCCAAAGCTCGGGCTTGCGCGCGGCGGGATCGATTGCCACCCGCTTTGCTGATCGAGCGAACTCACCCCAACCTGCAGGACCATAATAATCACCTGTCGTTGCGTCGGGGTCCGTTGCCGCTCGAAGGGTTGGCAGCGCGCCCTCTGCTGAAGAATTCATAATCAGCTCTAAAGGCAAAAACAGAAACTTTAATGGCCCGAGGTGCCGACCCAATTCCGTATTCGATCCGCCGGGATGACAGGCTATCGCCTTCAGATCGCACTGGGCCTGCGTGAGCTTTTCACTTAGGGCGAGGGTAAACAAAATATTGGCAAGCTTACTCATTTGGTAACGCTTCATCCGGCTGTAGCGGTGATCGGCCTGAAGGTCGTCAAAATCGATTTTACCGCCTCGATGGGCCAAACTACTGACCGTGACAACTCGGGCACCAGGCTGCTGCTTAAGCAACGGCAGCAGCTGACCGGTGAGGGCAAAATGCCCAAGATGGTTCACGCCAAACTGCAGCTCGAACCCATCCTGGGTGAGCGTTTTTGGCGGCACCATCACGCCGGCATTATTGATCAGCAAGTCTAAATGACCCTCTGCGAGCACCTGCTCGGACGCAGATTGCACAGACGCCAATGACGTTAGATCGAGTTCGATCCATTTAAGATTGGCCTTTGGGGCCCGTTGCCGAATGGCCGCCATCGCAGCCTTTGCGCGCGGCCCATCCCGACAGCCCAGCAGTACCCGCGCGCCTTTTTCCGCCAGCACCCGCGCCGTATCGAAGCCAATACCCGTATTAGCGCCGGTTATGAACACTGTTTTACCGTCTTGAGGCGGCACCTGACTTTCTTGATATTGCGCTGCCAACCTTCCGCTCCTACAAACCATCTACAGCAAGCCTTCCTGCGCAAGCTTTCCAGCGCAAGCTTTGTCCTTCATGCTTTACCGCAATCTTTTTACTTCAGCTACTGCGCCGTAAGCTTTGAACCTGAAGCTTTGAACCTGAAGCTTTGAACCTGAAGCTTTAAAATTTTTACCTTAATCGGCGTGCATCTTGCCGATGGGACACAACGTTATGACTGGCTACAACCTGCTTTCCTGCACGGAACCAAAAAAGGGCCCGATTTAAAAACGCCAAAAAAAGACACTCTTTAAATAACCATTGCATCTTTTTCTGGCCCGCACCGCATTCTGGCGTTAACCGCGTTGAAATTCCCGAATCACTTCGCCAGGACGATTACCGCTGTGCTGACAGTTCTCAACAACAACCTGACCTGCAACCAAGGTCGCGGTGTAGCCGGAACTCTTCACAATAAATCGTCCGCCGCCATGAGGGAAATCATTGACGTATTCGGGATGGTGGGTACTCAACCGGTCGTAATCGATCACATTGATATCCGCGAGATAACCCTCTTTTAACACCCCACGATCTTTCAGACCCAATACCTCGGCCGATTGCTGGGTGATTTTATGAATCGCCGCGGGCAAGGTGTACACCTTCTGCTTACGCGTTAATTCGCTCAACAAGACGGTCGGCGAGTCGGTATCGGTAAAGATCCCCACATGCGCCCCGGCATCGCCCAACATCGGAATGACATGATCCAGCTGCATGTACGCCCACTGGTTTTCAAGCGCGCCGCCAAAAGCCCAATAGTTAAACAGCTCTCGACCCTCAGAGGCCAAAAGCCGTTCGATATACATCTCAACCGGGTCGCAGCCCGCCGCATCCGCCAACTGTTGCAGCGAAGACTTACGGTCAAAATCCAGATCCGGGGTTTCCCCCATCCCAAAGGGATGCAGCATCGGCGCCATCTTAGATAAATGGCCAATCGCGATCCCATCTTTGACCAGCTGCGCGCGCGTGCTTTGGTTGCGAAGGGCGTCCACCCGATCGCTGACTGTGGGCAGCGCCATGAGTGACCGCCAGGCCTCAGAATCTTTGGTAAAGGGCGACAACTGCGCTAACCCAAAAAAGGCGCCACTGGGTCTTGTATGGCACAGCGACGCAACCCGCTTACCGCCTTGATTATGTTGATGAAAGAAGTCACGCCAGCGACTCACCCCACCATCACCAATTGATCCCGTTCCGCCTGAAAACAAAATCTGGCAACCCAGGTCAGCCCCCTGCTCGAACATCTTGAGCTCGGTGTCCATGCGCGTTTGAAAATCATTGGCGGATTGAAACAACCCGCCCACGCCACCGGCTTCGATCACGGCTTGCTGAATCGCGCCGGTCTCTCGTAAATCTGCCCAGGTGCCGGGCGTACAGCGGCCATCGGGCACGGTATGCGGAATAAATCGCGAGGTTGAAAAGCCAACGGCGCCGGCTTCGACCGACTCTTTGACCATGCGAACAATCTCTGCCAATTGGCGATCGTCCGCCTGGACATCTTTATCCATGGAAGCATCTCCCATGGCCTCAAACCGAATCGCCGAGTGTCCGGCCAAACCCACGATATTCAGGGCGGGCTTCAACGCCTGAACCGAATCCAGGTAACCGCCATAATCCGTCCAGTTCCACGGCAGGCCATCTAAAATGGCTTCGGCAGCAATGTCTTCAACCGACTCCATGAGCTTTGCCATATATTGCCGGTTCTTTTCAGCCACCGGCGCAAACCCAACCCCACAGTTGCCGATCAGCGCGGTGGTCACGCCGTGATAAGAACTCGAGGTCAGCTCTGGGTCCCAGCCCACTTGCGCGTCCAAGTGGGTGTGCAAATCGACAAAACCCGGCGTAACCGTTTGCCCGGTTGCATCAATGGTTTTTCCCGCGGAATGCTCACCCAGGTCGCCGAGCTTCGCAATCCTGCCGTCTTTTATCGCCACATCGCCTTGATAGGGCGCCGCGCCAGTGCCATCAACAATGGTGCCGCCAGTGATTATTGTGTCGTAGTTCATTGGGTTACTCCCGAGACTGTTTTGGGTTGGCTGGCATAAAGGGTCATGCCCTTGAAGTGCCAACTTAGAACTTGCCACATTGCAGCAGACGCTGTCTACCGCCGCTAGGGTCGAGCTGACGGTCAAAGGTGCCCCAAAAGAGCGCTCGTGGCCCTTTGAATTGCGACCGCTTAATAGCGGGCGATCTCTTTTATGATTGCATTTTAGAGCGTGAAACGTTGGAGGATGGGATCCTCCAGCGCAGTCTGAGGCCTGCCCCATACGAAGTAGCGGCGAGAATGCGCTGCAAGTGATGCAGTCAATGCGCAACCTGCTCGGGTCCAGCTCTTGGGTTAAGACAAATCGCCAAAAAACTGAAATCCTGCGCCGTTATTAAACGGGAACCGAGCGACCAGCGGCGAGTCGGTTAGGCCCAGCAGCTGCCGCAACTGCTGATGAACATCTTTGGGATAAATGATGGCACCACTGCTTGAGTCCGCCTGAAGGCTCACCGGGTCGATCGCAATCGCGTTTTGAACGCCGTCCGTTAAACCGACGGCTCGACTGCCCCAACTCGGCGCTTTTTGCATCACCATCACCGAGCCAATCGGCCAGTGATCTTTGCCCTGCTGCGAGTTATATTCCGGCGTTCTGGCAAAATCCGAGCCCACAACAACCGTTAATCGATCGGCGTACCCCGCCGTCTCAGCCAAGGTCCAGATTAAATCAATCGATTCATTCAACAATTGGACCAGCGGTTTGTGTAAGGCATCATGGTCATCATGCGTATCAAAGCCGTTCATATGAACGTCCGCGGCACAGGCAACGCCTGCGGCAAAGGCTGAGCTTGCGACCTGAACTTGCGCTTTCAAGTTGTTGTGCGTGTCCTCGTCTCTTGCAAAAATTTCTTCGGCCTTGGGGAGATAAGCAGCGAAATCTTTTAAAGGGCCCCGCGTTCGGGTTGCCTCGCTGAAGACCTGCAGATTGGCGGCTTCGCGCGGCGCGAGCTGACCCCGGGCCTGCAACCGTTGCAGTCGGGCTTGACGATGTTCTTCGATAAGACTCAGCTCTGCGGGTTGTCTAAAATATATTGGGTGTCCATCTTCATAACCTGCATTGTCCGTAATTCGACCTTGGAGATTGGGTTCGACAATTTCAGCGATCCCCCCTGGGTCCCCTTGTAGCTTGGTGTAGCTGATTAAATTTTCAGTCGACCCAAACCCACCAAAATTAACATAGGCCATGGGCGCGGTCGGCGCATAATGCGCAGCAAACAGCGCCGTCAAGGCTGGATAACCGGCGGCATTGCGCCCGCTCCAATTGTGCAAAATACCGGTTGTGTGCGAGTTGGTTTGCAGATCAACGCCGTTGATTACGAGCATCTGCTGATGGTATTTTTCAGCGAACCAAGCATTGTTGGCAAAGGGTGCAAACTGGATGCCGCCATAGCCCACTGGGTCCAACGTATCAGACCAAGTCGTGATCGGGCGTTCGCCCGGCTGGTTCACCTTGGGGTCGCAATAGCTGGTTACATCCCAACCCCCTTCGGCATGAATTTGCAGCAGGAGCGGTCCTTCATGGCCGCCGTCGACAATGGCGCGGGACAGCGACGAGTAACTCAAAGCAGGGATCACGCCCAAGCTCGACATTGCCTTCAGTAGCGTTCGCCGCTTCATCGGTGTCCCTTGCGCTTATTCATACAGAAACCGAAAGTCCGTCATGAAATAGGTTAGCAACGTCATCCAAACCCCCTTCATCCGTGTCGAATCTGACGTGTCGAAATTGGATGCCTGCCAGTTTTGGTTGCTGCACTGCTGATCGGGCCACTGGTTAAGATTCGCGTTATCCAACGTTAATCGATACGCAAAGGCCGCTTCAACTAACTCGTAGGAGTACGCCAGTTCTGGGTCATCCAAGGCCAGCGTTTCACCGAGCAATTGTTTGTGCAGCGCTTGCAGCTGTTGCTTGATCTTTTCATTTTGCGTGTTGGGAAGCGCGGCGGTCAGCGCCAAGCCAATTTTGACCGGATCCGGGCCATATTGCTCGCCAGCGGCGGACACTTTAATCAGATAGTCGCCTGTCACGGTCACAGACCAGGGTATTTGGATCGAGCCGCTGCAGCTCAATTGATAATAGTCTGCCGTTTGGTGGCCACACCCATCGATCGTCGAGCCAGCCGGCAGCGCTTCCCCCTCAAAGACGGACCGACTGCCATCGGGCGCAATCACTTCAATGCGATCAATTCTTGCATTTCGATCACCGTCTGCATCCCCCCAATCGTTTAAGAAGCTGATACTGATGGTATGTTTGCCTTGAATCAGGGACGCCGCTAGATCATAGGTTCGATCAAAATCGCTATTGGGCACCGAAAACTCCCCAGTCGCGGCCGAACGGTTCATCGGACTATCGCCTATCTCGACTTCTGAAAACAAACGCCTTTTTTCAGGCCCTTCCTCAAACTCTCGGGCCACCAGCTCGCAGGCTGTGTCCAACGCCATCTTCTCTGCAATATTGAACATCATTGCCGTCGTCGACGGCGCGCGTTGCGTCACGTTACGGGAATCAATGCCGCCATAAAGCACTTTGTACTCGCGGCTGAGCTTGGTTGCCCGCGCGTGGTAATCATATTCTGAAAAATCATCGGGACTCCAGCCCCAGTAATAACCGGCCAGATGATAAAACTTGAGATCGAGCTCCTCAGGCGTTAAAAGCCGCCGGGTGCCAACCTCGGCCAGTTGCGGGTTTTGGTTCCCATCGGCGCCATTGACCCGAAACCAAGGGCTGGCCAACAGCTCAACAATTAGCTCGCGGCCGTTGTAAGCACCCGCCGAGTTCAGCCCAACCTTAAAGTTGCTGGCGAGCGTATCGATAAAGTCTTTTTGCGCTTCAAAAACCGCCAGGCGCGTTTCAAAGTCAACGTCCGTTGTCACCTCCGGGGCGTGCGCCACCTCGCTGCCCATCACAGCTGGCCACCAAAACTTTATCGCCGCGCTGGCAAACCATGCGTCTTCGGCAATCTGCTGCCCCAACCACTGCAGCGATGACACCCCAGCCGGCGCCTCATCGGTCATAAAACCCGGTTTGCGCATGTCGCGATACCAAGTGTCGCCATCTTCATAGCCGCGCTCGCGGTCAACAATGAGCAGAACCTTAACCGGTTCGTCTCCGGCTTGGTCACCGGCTGCCGTCAGTTGAAAGCTGTATTCCCCTGCAATGCTGACTGTAAAGGGAATGGTGATGCTGCCATTGCAACCTAACATCAAAGAGCCTTCGTTAACCCACGGGCAACCTTGGAAAAAAGAGGCTTCCTCCGCCGGGCTCTCAAAATCAATCGTGAGCGCGAAGCCCTCGGGACCGTCAATGATAAGCGATTCAAATTTGGCGTTTCGATCGCTCTTGGTGTCCTCGTCATAAAAGTCATTGATAAAGCTCAGTTCAATAAAAGCGGTCCCCGCTTCGAAATCGGTTGTTACGGCCGGTAAGGTCTCGAAGTCTGTATTCGCAATATCAAAATCGGCTGAAACCAACAAACCGCGACTGACCGGATCTCGCAGACCCTGCTTATAGTTGGCCGGCAAAGCGTCTTTTCCGCCCCAGGACTCATTCAACAGCCCGTTGTCCCCATACAACTGAAAGGACCCGGCAACCGGGTCGAGAATCTGATGGCAGACCGTACAGGCAGGGTTTCGCATCGTGGGGTTATCGCTATCTGATAACGCGGCGGGCTCGGTTGAGCGCGGGGCCGACTTTTCGATATCAACGCCTAAGAAGTGATAGAAGGTCCAACGCGCCCGCGCGCGATTTCGATTGGTCTCGGTACTGGGATAGCGGTGTAAAAAGGCAGGCGTATTTAAGACGCCCGCATGAGGGTACGCAATGAAATCTGAATGCCCAGTGACTAAACTGGTTTGGAACTCGGTGTCTTCCGAGGTAAGGAACTCATCAAAAATAATTTGGCCTCGGTTTTGCCCAGGCTTGAATTGCCGATGATCGAGACAGGGCGCGTCAGGATACTTTTGACAATACGATAATTGCGCCGGATCACCTGGGGTGAATTCCGCGCCCCCATTTAAAAAGTCATTCACCGCGTAATTCATCATCATATAATCTGCCGTCACCACCTCTTGGTAGTTGCGGTCGTTCTCAACGATATAGGCAATTAACTCAACGGCTGAACGCGCCAACCCCCATTGCCAATGGCGGTACTTCGGCCAATCAAAAAATCGCTCACCGGCCTTGGCCTGCTCGGCAATATAGGCTTGGTTCCCCATTGGATAAAAGCCAGGTCCCTCGAGCTGTGATTGATCAATGGCTTGCCCCTCAAGAAATGCATCCGTTAGCAATCGGTCATTAGCACTGCGAGCCAGGAAGTCGTGAAACCCGGGGTCCTGGGTCAGTTCCCGTAAAGCCACCTTTAACGCCGCCTCGTCGTCCTCTGTAACCTGAGCATACTCATTCTCGGTTGGATTACGGCCCAGCATCAAAATGGCTGCGCGCCGCAAGGTCTCAGCACTGCTTGTGAGCCGGGTGCCCTTGAAAAACCCGTCTGTTGCAATCGGCGTTTTGACCGTACTACCGGACAAACCCGCTTCTACCTCAACCCGCTCGACAAACGATCTAAAGATCTCATATTCCGGCGCGCTCTGGGTAAACACCGTACGGCCACCATGATCCACGCCTCGAATTTTGTTGAGCAGCAGTGCGCCATTACCTTGCGCGATAAAGCCCCGCAATGTTTCGTAGTTTTGCAGAGACCCCGCCTCATCCACGTACACCAAGCGGGTGCCTTTGGCGATGCCGTTTGAGTTATGGCAAACCAGACAATTCGCCAATAGGACTGCTGAGACCGACGCTTTGAAGTAGTCTTCTGCAGTCACCCCCGAACCTTGGCCCGAGCCACCGGTTGTTCCGGCCCGCAGTGTATCGAGATAAGTCGCAAGCGTTGCGGCATCGTCTCGCACCGCGGCATCACCCAGCGCGCCAGACACAAGCGCGGATCCTTCAAACCCGAACAAATATCGAATAATGAGCAAGCCGTCCGTGAGTGGCTCTGTTGACCCATCCCCGTCGGCATCTAACTGGGCCTTATTCTCAACCAGGCGACCAGAGATCTCTTCTGCGGTTCTAAACGTGGCGTCGGCGCCAACTGCGCCGGCAACCAAAGCCTCCCCGGTAAAGCCGAACAGATACCGAATCACCAAAAGGCCATCGGTGAGCGCGGTTGCCTGACCATCGCCATCGACATCCAGCGAGAACGCCTCTGACCGGCCCGCGGCCGGCACCAAACTCAGCGCAATCCCAAGCAATATAATAGGCAGTCTATTCATCGGGTCATCTTAGGCACAGCTTTAACAGCGATCAATCACAATCACCAACCCGACGAGCCAATACGATCTGGAACATTCTGCAAAAATGTCTGCCCTAAACCCGGTCCGAGGCAATTTTAGGCACTTCAAGCTGAAGCAACCCGCGTCCCCCGTCCCCCGTCCCCCGGCCCCTTCGATATTATTCTCAGCAAGCCTTTGTTAGGCTTAAGTCAAAATAGATCAAGGACCCCCGCATGACCGACATTAACTTTACCCAAATCGACAGCAACGGCATCAGCATGCGTTTAGCCCATGCCGGTGAGGGCCCGTTGGTGCTGTTGATCCATGGCTGGCCTGAGTCTTGGTATTCTTGGCGGCATCAATTG
>Ga0209711_10002295_pt1 | contig 17380 bp, 16 predicted proteins | sample ArcticOcean_MG_C_7_FD_187441 | JGI IMG/M metagenome (GOLD analysis project Ga0209711, IMG submission 187441) | Marine microbial communities from western Arctic Ocean - ArcticOcean_MG_CB11_88 (SPAdes) (version 2) | ecosystem: Environmental > Aquatic > Marine > Oceanic | place: Arctic Ocean... | reverse complement strand
GAATTAAGGAGTTTATATTTATCATATAAAAAAAAAAAGAGAGTATTAAAAAATATTTTTTTAATGATCAATTTTATAAATCTATATTAGCCAAAAAAAAAGATAAAAGAATTAAAAAAGTATTTAAGAAATTAAAAAAGTATCAAAAGATGATTAAATTTGTTTATCAAGACAAGCCCAAAGGAACAGGTGATGCAATTTTAAAATGTAAAAACTACATTAAATCTTCACATTTTTTAATGCTTTTTCCAGATGACCTTATTATAAAAAAAAATTGTTCTAAAGAAATGATTTCTCTTCACAATAAAACTAAAAGTTCTATTATTGCCACGAAGATAGTTGAGAGAAGTTCTGTTTCTAGGTGGGGAATGCTCTCTATTAAAAATAAAAAAAAAAACTATTTTAAAATTAAAGATGTTGTTGAAAAACCTAGTATAAAAAATGCGCCGTCTAATTATGCCATTATTGGTAGATATATTTTACCAAAAACAATTATGAAAAAGCTGAAAAAAATAAAACCTGGTCAAGGAGGAGAAGTTCATATTACAGATGCAATTAGGGAGTTAATCCATGAAGGCGAAAATTTTTATGCAAATATATTTAAAGGTAAATATTTAGATTGCGGAACTTTAAGTGGCTATATTAATTCTGGAGTTGAAATATCAAAGGAAAATAAAAAATGAAGTTATGTATGATTGGAACTGGGTATGTTGGACTTGTGAGCGGAACCTGTTTTGCAGATATAGGTCATACCGTTTATTGCGTGGATAAAAACAAAGAAATAATTAATAAATTAAACTCCGGTAAATCTACAATCTACGAACCTGGCTTAAACGAATTAATAAAAGAAAATTACATATCAAAAAGATTATTTTTTACTTCAAATACTTCTGAAGCTTTAGATAAATCTGATATTATTTTTATATGTGTTGGGACACCAAGTAGAAAAAACTCTTCATCTGTTGATTTGCAATATGTTTTCGAGGTTGCTAAAGAGATTGCTAAATTTTCAAAGAAAAAAAAAATTATTATCACCAAATCAACTGTTCCAGTAGGAACAGGTGATAAAATAGAAAAAATTTTAAAAAACAAAAACAAATTTACAGTTATTTCCAATCCTGAATTTTTAAGAGAAGGTGAGGCAATAAGAGATTTTAGATTTCCAGATAGAATAATTATTGGATCTAATGATAAAAAATCATCTAAAATAATGAAAAGTCTATATTTGCCCCTTATCAATAAAGGTGCTAAATTTTTCAGCACGAATAGACGTGGCGCTGAACTAATTAAATATGCATCTAATGCATTTCTCGCTACAAAAATTACTTTTATTAACGAGATTGCTAATTTATGTGAAAAAACTGGAATTAACATAGAAGATATTTCTTTAGGTATGGGCAGTGACGTTAGAATTGGAAGCCGTTTTTTAAGAGCAGGCCCTGCTTACGGAGGATCATGTTTTCCTAAAGATACAAAAGGATTGATCTCAATAGGAGAAAAGGTGAAGATTGATCTTTCTTTAGTTAAATCTGTAGTTAAATCCAACGATAAAAGAAAGAAATTACTTTTAAATAGGGTACATGCAATCCTTGGAAAAAATATTAAAAATAAAAAAATAGCTTTTCTTGGAGTAACATTTAAGCCAAACACAGATGATATGAGAGATTCACCCAGTCTTACAATGATTCCTTATTTAAATAGAAAAGGAGCAAAGATTACGTACTACGATCCTACTGGTATGAAAAAAGAATTTATTAATTTAAATAATTGCAAATTTTATAATCAAATTAATTTAACTTGTAAAAATGCTGATCTTATTATTTTACACACAGAATGGGATGAATTTAAATCTCTTGATTTTAGAAAGATCGTTAAAAATAAAAAATTTATATTGTATGATTTAAGAAATCTTTACAATTTAGATGAAATAAAGAAAAAAAAAATTCGTTACTTCTCAATTGGCAGATAAATTATTAAACAATCTCAAATATAGCATCAACCTCAACAGCCACGCCTAGTGGGAGACTATTTGCACTCACAGCTACTCTTGCATGCATTCCATTATCACCAAATATTAAAGAAATTAATTCTGAAGCACCATTAATAACTTTTGGCTGTTCTGTAAAACTACTTATGGAATTAATATAGCCTGTTAACTTTACGCAAGATTTTATTTTTTTGAGATCATTTTTACAAGCAGATTTTGCATGGGAAATAATACTTAACGCACATCTTTTTGCTGCATTATATCCTTCTTCCGTTGTAAGATTTTCTCCAAGCCTTCCCTTGATCAAAACACCTTTTTCATCAATGGATAGTTGTCCTGAAATAAAAAGTAAATTACCAACTAATTTACTAGCTACATAAGCACCCACAGGTTCCTTAGGTTTAGGTAGTTCTATGTTTAATTCTTTTATTCTTTCCTCAATAGACATTAATTTTTATTTTTTTTTTTTTTAGAAGCTTTTTCAAATTCTTTTTTTTGATATTCTTTTGTATCCTTGGCAAATTTTCCCGTTTTGCATACTAGGTCATAAAATTTACATTTAGGTTCATTGGCATAAACGGAACTATTAAAACTTAACGATAGACACGTTACTAATAAAATAATTTTTTTCATTTTTTTTCCTTTCTATTTTTTATTATTTTTATCATATTTTTTTCTTTTTTCTATAAGAATTAATGCTTCATGCATAGAAATTTCAATTGGGTTTGTTTTTTCTGGTATTGTTGCATTTAAAGATTTGTACTTTATGTATGGACCAAATTGACCTTTCATAACTCTAACTGATTTTTTATCATCAGGGTGTTCCCCTAAATCCTTTATCACTGATGATGACCTTCTGTTAAGCTTTGCATCAGTAATTAAAGCAATTGCTTCATTTATTTCGATAGAAAATATTTCTTCAACATTTTTAATTCTAGCCGATTTATTCTCACATTTTAAATAAGGTCCAAATTTTCCTGAACAAAGAATTATATCTTTTCCAGAATCTGGATTTTGACCCAACACTTTAGGTAGCGAACATAAAAACTTAGCTTGATTTAAATCTATATTATCTACCTCTATACCCTTGGGTATAGAAACATTCTTTAAATTATTTTCTAATTTTTTTGTTTTTATTTTTTTTTCTTTTTCAATAGGAAATCTTTCTACAATATCTAGTTCACTTTCATACTGTAGATAAGGACCATATCTCCCACTTTTCAAATAGATATCTTTACCAAACTCATTGCTTCCAATTAGCTTTGGTTCTGATGAATTGAATTGTGAAGCGGCTTTTGTTTTTGATAAAGGTCTGGTAAATTTACATTTTGGATAATTTGAACATCCAATAAAAGCACCTCCTTTAAAACTATTTTTTAAACTTAACAAACCTGTGTTACACAATTTACAATTACGATCTATCGTGTCTTGATCGTTTCTTTCAAAGATTAAACTTCCAAGACTATCATTTAATAAATCTAGGACCTCACGTGTTTTTTTCTCTTTAACAGCATTTATATTTATAAAAAAATCTTTCCAAAAGTCATCTAAAACTTTAACCCATTTAATTTTTCCACTTGTGATCTCATCTAATTGGTTTTCTAGTTCTGCTGTAAAATTATAATCTACATATTTAGTAAACAGCTTTTCTAAAAAAGCAGATATTAATTTACCTCTATCTGTCGGATAAAACCTTTTGTTAACCATCTCTACGTAACCTCTTGTTGACAATACTGAAATAATACTAGCGTAAGTCGATGGTCTACCAATGCCAAGTTCTTCCATTTTTTTTACTAAACTTGCCTCAGAATACCTAGGCGATGGTTCAGTATAATGTTGTTCGTCAATAAGTTTTAAAATTTTAACATTGTCACCCACGGTGCATTTCGGTAAAATATTTTTAACATTCTCATCATTTTCTTGAATCTTATAAACTTTTAAGAATCCATCAAACTTAAGAATAGCTCCATTTGCTTTAAAATTAATAGTTTTATCTTCAGATGAAATAAGAATAGTATTTCTGTTGAATTCTGCTGGGCTCATTTGTGAAGATAGAGCTCTATTCCAGATTAATTCATAAAGTTTAAGTTGATCGGAATTAATATATTTTTTTAAATTATTTGGATTTCTTTTTATCTCCGTAGGTCTAATTGCTTCGTGTGCTTCTTGTGCATTTTTTGCCTTTTTACCTTCATATGTGTTTGGGCTATGGGGCAAGTATTCTTTACCAAAATTTTTTGTAATTAAATTACGAAATTTATTAATTGCTTCTTTAGAAATTTGAGTCCCGTCTGTTCTCATATAAGTGATTAGACCAGTAGTTTCCCCCTCTATTTCTACGCCCTGATAAAGTTTTTGTGCAATTTGCATAGTTCTAGAAACACTAAACCCGAAATTACTAGAAGCAGTTTGTTGTAATGTAGATGTAGTAAATGGCGCAAGAGGATTTCTTTTATATACCGTTGCATTTATATCTTTAATTTTAAAATTTGAATTATTTATTATGTTTACTGCATTTTCTATATCAGTCTTATCCTTAAATGAAAATTTTTCAATTTTTTCTCCCTTAAAAAGAGTCAATTTAGAAAAAATATTTTTATTATTCACACTTGTAAAATTTGAAGCTAAAGTCCAAAATTCCTCGGGTTTGAATAGTTCAATTTGATGTTCTCTTTCAGTAATTAATTTTAAAGCTACAGATTGAACTCTTCCCGCAGACTTTGATCCTGGAAGTTTAGTCCACAAAATAGGAGAAATATTAAAACCAACAAGGTAATCTAAAGCTCTCCTCGCAAGATAAGCTTCAACTAACGGAATTTCTATTTGCCTAGGATTTGCAATCCCTTTAAGAATCGCATCTTTAGTAATTTCATTAAAAACGACACGCTCTAAAATTTGGCCTTTAAGTATTTTTTTTTCAATCAAATACTCTTTAAGGTGCCAGGCAATTGCCTCTCCTTCACGATCAGGGTCAGTAGCTAATATAATTTTATCAGAATCTTTAGCTGCATTAGAAATTTCTTTTAAGTATTTTCTTGAAAAAGAGTCTACTTCCCACAACATTTCAAATTTATTATCAGGGTCAACAGAACCATTTTTTGAAGGTAAATCTCTTATATGCCCGTAACTTGCCAAAACTAAATAATCTTTTCCAAGATATTTGTTTATTGTTTTTGCTTTCGCAGGACTTTCTACAATAACTAGATTCATTTAAACATTCATTCTCAAATCTTAGTACATTTATCAAATACTACTAATTCTTTATTAAAAAAGCTTATTAGAAATTAGTTTTATTTTCTGTCTTATTTTTAATACGCGATATGTTTTCTCTGTGAGTGTAAAAAATGATAATGAAAATTATAAAAAAAAATAAACTCATATTAAAGTCATTTAAAGTAATGGAGTACAGTAAAACAATCATTGATGAGATAAGTGAAGATAAAGAAGAGTATTTTGTAATATATAAAATTACTGCCCAGCTTGTTATAAAAATAAGTCCTAGATAGATTGAAAAAGCAAAAAGAATGCCCAGGTAAACTGCAATTCCTTTCCCACCACTAAATTTTAACCAAATCGGAAAAATATGTCCTAGAAAACAAAAAAGAGCTGAAAGATAAACGTAATCTGAAAAAAAACTTAGTGTTATTAAAACAGAAGCATATGCTTTTAGTCCATCTAACAGAAGTGTCGCTATTCCTAAGGATTTTTTACCTGTCCTAAAAACATTGGTTGCGCCGATATTGCCCGAACCAATTTCTCTAATATCTTTTTTTAGAAAAATTTTTGTTAGGACTAGGCCAAAAGGTATTGAACCTAATGCATATGAATAGATTGATATGTATATTATTTCTATAATCACTAAGATTTAAAAGCTAGCTCTCCATTTAAAAAAGTCATAAGAACTTTTCCTTGAACTTTTCTTTCTTCTACAGCAGTATTTTTAGACTTAGATTTAAGCAAGTCAGCTTTTACAACCCATGGTGCGTCAAGATCAAAAATACACATGTCTGCATCAGATCCTATTTTTAACGTACCTTTGTTAATTTTTAATATTTTAGCTGGATTGACTGTTAATGTTTCAATTATCTTTTTCAAAGGAAGCGATTCATTATGATACATTTCAAGAGCTAGTGGCAACAATGTTTCTATACCAATAGCACCAGTAGCTGCCTGAGCAAACGGAAGTCTCTTTCCTTCTTCATCTTCTGGTGTGTGGTCTGAGACTATAACATCAATTAACCCAGATTTTATTCCTTCAACTAAGGCGAGTCTGTCATCTTCAAGTCTTAAAGGAGGAGAGACTTTCAAGAAAGTTTTAAAATCTCCAATGTCATTTTCGTTCAAAGAGAGATTGTTTATAGAAACCCCAACAGAAAAATTTAATCCATTTTCCTTATTTCTTTTAATTACTTCTAAAGATTCTTTCGATGAGATTTGATTTATGTGATATCTACAAGGAAATTCATTCAATAAAGAAAGATCTCTTTCTATAATTATTTTTTCAGCTATATAAGATATTCCTTGTAAACCAAGCCGGGTTGAAACTTCCCCTTCATTTATGCAACCATTTTTTGACAACTCATAGTCCTCTGCGTGTTGCATAATTAATACTCCAATATCTGAGGCGTAGTCCATTATTTTAGACATTGTTTCTGTGCTTTGAACTGCTTTAACAACATCTGTAAATCCAATTATACCATTAGCAGAAAGTAAACCAAATTCTGTCATTTGTTTTCCTTCTATTTCTCTCGTTAGCGTTGCCGAAGGGTACAAATTTACGGATGCTTTATCTCTTCCTCTTCTAATTATAAAGTCAACCATCGAGACATTGTCAATGAGAGGTTTAGTGTTAGGCATTGTAACTATAGAAGTAACACCACCTGCCAAAGCCGCATGACTTAGTGTTCTAAAATTTTCTTTGTATTCGTAACCCGGCTCACCAACAAACGCTTTCATATCAACAATACCAGGTATTAATATATTATTTTTAAGATCAATTATTTCAGCCGATGACGAAACATCAGTTTTTTTTACGTCTTTACCAATTGCTTTTATTTTACCGTTTTCATCAACAATAACAGAACCATTCTCATCCATTTTTTGCGACGGATCTATAATTCTTACATTAGTTAAAATTTTTTCAGTCATTTATTTTTTACAATACATTTTCAAACATGCCATTCTTACCGCAACTCCTAACTCTACTTGCTCTTTAACGAGACTTACATTTATGTCATCTGCAAGTTTCGTGTCTATTTCAACACCTCTGTTCATAGGACCTGGGTGCATTATCAATGCATCTCTATTTGTAAATTTTAATTTTTCCGGTGTTAGGCCATAAAATTCATAATACTCTCTTTTTGACGGTAGAAAGGATCCTTGCATTCGTTCATTTTGAAGCCTTAACATCATTACAATATCGCATCCATCTAATCCTTTTTTCATGTCAGTAAAACTTTTAACACCGAGTCTTTCAATTGATTTTGGCATTAATGTTTTTGGTGCAACAACGTTTACTTCAGCTCCTAGCATATTCATTAAATAAATATTAGACCTTGCAACACGAGAATGAAGTATATCACCGCAAATTGCAATTTTTAGACCTTCAATTTTACCTTTTCTATTAATTATTGTAAGAGCGTCCAATAACGCCTGAGTAGGGTGTTCCCTCCATCCATCACCAGCATTAATAACTGTGCAATTAACTTTTTGAGAAAGTAAATTTGGTGCTCCAGAATCCTGATGCCGTATTACGATTATATCTGGGTGCATGGCATTTAAAGTCATTGCTGTATCCATTAACGTTTCACCTTTTTTAAGAGCGGAGTTTGCTACATTCATAGTCATTACATCTGCTCCTAATCTTTTACCCGCTAAATCAAAAGAACTTTGTGTTCTTGTTGATGGTTCGAAAAATAAATTAATTTGAGTTTTACCTCTAAGAATATCTGATTTTTTAGACGTACTTCTATTTAGTTCAATGAAAGTTTTTGCTTCTTCAAGAATATCCTTTGCCTCTTGAACGGATAAATTTTGAATACCTAAAAGATGTTTTGGTTGGTCTTTAATAGCTAACGTATTTTTTTTAACTGCCATTAAAATCAACTCTATAGGCCTTTTGTATTATGATATCAAGTAATTTTTCTATTTAAAAAGTCCAAGGCACCCTGAAGAATAAAAGCTGCAGAATTTTCATCAAGTTTACTTATTTTTTTGCTCGTATTAACGTTTAAATCATTAGATAAATTAAAAGCACCTCGACTAGATAGCCTTTCATCCCACATAGTGATTGGTATTGAAATATTTTTTGATAAGTTTATAGCTAGATCCTTGGCTGATTGAGAAGATTGACTTGGAGATCCATCCATATTTATTGGGTTACCGATGACAACACCTCTTATGTCATTATCAGAAATGATTTTACTTATTTGGGTAAAGAGGTCCGAAAAGTTATTTTTAATTATTGTAGTGTAGGGTGTCGCGATAATTTTATTTTCATCACTTATAGCTATACCTATTCGTTTCTTACCAGGGTCAATCCCTAATAATCTTGATTTTTTATCAATTTTTTTTTCAAATTCTTCAATATCCAGCATGATTATGTTATAAGTTGTGATATTAATTTCCTAAAATTAACATAGATTACAAATGTCCATAGATAAAGACAAAATTAAACATACAGCTAAACTTGCTAGAATATCTATAGATAAAAATAAAATAGAGAGTTTATCTAAAGATTTATCCAATATATTTAATTTTATTGAAAAATTGAGCAAAATTAACACGGACAAAGTTAATCCCTTAACATCAATTCTAGACCACAGTTTAAGAACCAGAGAAGACAAAGTTACAGACGGAGGAATTAGAGATAAAATTTTAGAAAACTCACCAAATAAAAATGAAGAATTTTTTATCGTTCCTAAAGTAATAGAATAGATGTCAGAAATAACCAAAAAAAGTTTAACAGAAACAGTAGATTTAATTAAAAAAAAAGAAATTAAATCTGAAGAAGTAACTAACGCTTACATTAACAATGTTAAAAAAGGAAAAAAACTTAATTCATTTATTACAGAATCTTTTGACAACGCTCTATCAAAGTCAAAAATTTTTGATGCAAAACCCAACTACGAAACATTGCTACCTGGCGTACCTTTAGCTGTAAAAGATTTATTTTGTACAAATGGTGTTAGAACTACAGCAGGAAGTAAAATGCTAGAAAACTTCATTCCTGCTTACGAATCCACAATAACAACTAAACTGTGGTCAGAAGGAGCTTTTCTTTTAGGTAAATTGAATTGCGATGAATACGCAATGGGTTCTTCAAATGAAACAAGTTTTTTTGGAAACGTTATAAATCCTGTTAAAGAGAATACAGTGCCTGGTGGCTCTTCCGGCGGGTCTGCAAGTGCATTAGCTGCTGATCTTACCCCAGCTACAATTGGAACTGATACCGGTGGGTCTATTAGACAGCCAGCTTCATTTACAGGTACCGTCGGTTTAAAACCAACCTACGGTTTATGCTCAAGATGGGGCATTGTCGCCTTTGCCTCTTCTTTGGATCAAGCAGGCCCAATGACAAAAACTGTTTCAGATTGTGCTTTGATGCTTGAGGCAATGTCAGGATTTGATCCAAAGGACTCAACTTCAATAGATAGAAAAAAAGAAAATTATTCAAAAAAATTAACAAAAAATATTAAAGGTTTAAAAATTGGTATTCCAAAAGAATATAGAGTTGAAGGAATGCCAAATGAAATTGAAGAACTTTGGGAAAAAGGTAAAAAAATACTCAAAGAAGAAGGGGCAGAAATAATTGATATTTCATTACCACATACTGAATATGCACTACCAACTTACTATATAGTTGCTCCAGCAGAAGCTTCCTCAAATTTAGCAAGATATGATGGAGTTAAATATGGTTTTAGATCATCTAAAGGTTCTAATCTTATAGAAATGTATGAAAACACTAGATCCGAAGGTTTTGGTGATGAAGTTAAAAGAAGAATTTTAATTGGAACTTATGTTTTATCTTCTGGTTATTATGATGCTTATTATATTAAAGCACAAAAAGTAAGACAGTTGATAAAAAGAGATTTTGATAACGTATTTACCAAAGTTGATGCGATATTAACTCCGTCTACTCCAAGTGCAGCTTTTAAAATAGGTGAAAAAAAAGACGACCCTATATCAATGTATTTAAATGATATTTTTACAGTTCCTGCAAATTTAGCGGGAATACCTGCGGTATCAGTTCCTGTGGGTCATGATAAAAATAATTTACCATTAGGCCTGCAATTAATCGGAAAACCTCTTGGAGAACAAACTTTATTAAATTTAGCTTTTTCTATGGAAAGCAAAAGCAATTTTAAACAAGATATTATAAAATGGTGGGAAAAATAATTAATGAGCGAAGATAAGTCAAAATTTTTAATCAATGGGTCACAAGGAAAATGGGAAGTAGTTATTGGCTTAGAAGTTCATGCTCAAGTGTCTTCTAAATCAAAATTATTTTCAGGATCATCAACTACGTTTGGAGCTGATCCAAACACACAAGTAAGTTTGGTAGACTCTGCATTTCCTGGAATGTTACCTGTGATTAATAAATTTTGCGTCGAACAGGCGGTAAAAACAGGACTTGGTATCAACGCCCAAATTAATTCTTATTCTGTTTTTGATAGAAAAAATTATTTTTATGCTGATTTACCTCAAGGTTATCAAATATCCCAATTTAAAAACCCAATTGTTGGTGAAGGAGAAATAACATTAGACTTAAAGTTTGGAACAAAAAAAGTTGGCATCGAAAGACTACACTTAGAACAAGATGCAGGAAAAAGTATTCACGATCTTGATCTGAGCAATACTTTTGTAGATCTTAATAGATCAGGTATTGCTTTAATGGAAATTGTTAGTAAACCAGATTTAAGATCACCAGATGAAGTTAATGCTTATGTAAAAAAACTAAGATCAATTATGAGGTATCTTGGAACATGTGACGGAAATATGCAAGAAGGATCATTAAGAGCTGATGTAAATGTTTCAGTAAGAAAAGAAGGAGATAAAAAATTAGGAACAAGATGTGAAATAAAAAATGTTAATTCTATTAAGTTTATGCAAATGGCTATTGAATATGAGGCTAAAAGACAAGTGGAACTCATAGAGTCAGGTGAGTCTATTGTTCAAGAAACAAGATTATTTGATACTAAAAAAAATGAAACTAGATCTATGAGATCTAAAGAAGACGCTCATGACTATAGATATTTTCCAGACCCAGACTTACTACCTTTAAACTTAGACAAAGGTTTAATTGAAAAAATTAAAAAAAACTTACCAGAACTACCAGACCAGAAAAAAGAACGTTTCATAAAAGATTATTCTCTAACTTCTTACGAAGCCAATGTTTTAGTTTCGGAGAAAGAAGTTGCAGCTTTTTTTGAAGAGGTAATTAAAACTGCCGATAAAAAACTATCAACTAATTGGATAATTGGGGATTTATTTGCTTCACTGAATGAAAAAAATATATCTATATTAGAATCACCAATTAAAGCTAAGGAAATGGCCAGCCTTATAAACTCTATTTCATCAGGTTTAATTTCTGGTAGAGCGGCAAAAGAAGTTTTTGAAGTTATGAAAGATACTGGCGGTGATCCCATTAAAATAATAGAAAAAAAAGGTTTAAAGCAAAAAAGTGATCCTAAAGAGCTGGAAGCTTTAATTGATAAAATTTTAGAAGAAAATCAAGACAATGTATCTCAATATAAATCAGGTAAAGACAAGTTGTTCGCTTTTTTTGTTGGTCAAGTAATGAAAGTTTCAGGTGGAACTGCAAATCCTCAGTTAGTTAACGATATACTTAAGAAGAAACTTAAATAACTTAAATAGTAAATATATTTTTGTCTTATTCGCTCATAACAAACTATCTTTAATTTAGTTATAATTAAAAATGTCTGACAAAAAATATATTAAAACTTTTAAGTTACTACTCCCTTATTTGTGGCCAAAAGAACGTAAGGACCTTAAGACCAGAGTTGTCTTTGCTATCATTGCCTTGGTTTTTGCTAAAGTAGCAAGTTTAGGCACACCTTTAGTATTAGGTAAGGCCGTAAATTCTTTATCAGAGCTAAGTTCTGGTATTAATTTACTTATGTTAGCTCCTGTTGCTTTGATTGTTGCTTATGGACTGGCACGAGTTATTTCTTTCACTTTTGTTGCCGTTAGAGATGCCTTGTTTTCAAAAGTTTCTCAACATTCAATCAGACAGATATCGTTAAATATGTTTGAACATTTACACAATCTTTCTTTACAGTTTCACTTAAATAGGCAAACTGGAGCTCTAGCAAAATATATTGATAGAGGCACCAAGGGGATAGATTTTCTTTTAAGATATGTCTTATTCAATGTTGTGCCCACTTTCTTTGAAATATTTTTAGTTGCAGGTATTTTATTTTATTTGTACGGGCCCTGGTACGCCATTGTTACGCTTATTACTATTAGTCTTTACTGTTATTTAACTTTTCTAATAACAGAATGGAGAAATGAATTTAGAAAAAGAATGAATAAAGCTGACAATGAAGTGAGCACTAAGATGATTGATAGTTTATTAAATTTTGAAACAGTTAAGTATTTTAATAATGAATTTTTTGAATCTAATAGACTTGATAAATCTTTAAAAGATTATGAATTAGCAGCCAATCAAAGTAGACACTCTTTATCATTATTAAATATTGCTCAAACTTTTATTATAATGTTAGGTATTACCATTATGTTAGTTATGTCAGCATTCGGGATTAAAAATGGAGATATTAATATAGGTGGATTTGTTGTTATAAATGCTTATATGCTTCAATTGTACCAGCCACTAAATTTTTTAGGGTCTGTTTACCGAGAGATAAGACAAGCACTAACTGACATGGAAAATATGTTTAGTTTACTAGAGGTGTCCCCAACATCAAAAAGCAATTTGGAAGATATGTCCGAAAGCAATTTAGCAGAAATCAGATTTGAAAATGTTAGTTTTGATTACGATGTAAGACGGACTATTATAAATAATATTTCTTTTAAAGTTCCTAACGGTAAAAAAGTCGCTATCGTAGGACCAACAGGTGCAGGTAAGTCAACAATAAGTAGATTATTATTTAAGTTTTACAGTACAAAAAATGGAAATATTTATATTAACGAAACAAATATAGATAAAATATCACAAGAATCTTTAAGGAAAATTATTGGTGTAGTGCCTCAGGACACAGTTTTATTTAACGAAACAATCTATTATAATATTGCCTATGGTAACACAGCGTCTACCAAAGAAGAGGTTGTTAATGCTGCAAAAAATGCTGATATTCATAATTTTATTTTAACTCTACCTGATGGTTACGAAACTATAGTTGGTGAAAGAGGATTGAAGTTATCTGGTGGAGAAAAACAAAGAGTAGCTATAGCAAGAACAATATTAAAAAACCCCAAGATTTTTTTTTTTGATGAAGCAACATCTGCACTGGACACAAGTACAGAAAAAGAGATTCAAAAAAATTTAGAAAAAATATCTAAAGATAAGACAACCCTAGTAATTGCACATCGTTTATCTACAGCATCAAATGCAGATAATATTATAGTTCTTGATAAAGGTGTTATTATTGAAGAAGGTAATCACGATACTTTAATGTTGAAAAAAGGTAAATACTTTGAAATGTGGGAAAAACAGAAACCTATCTAAAATCTTATGGGAAAAAATTTAGAAATAACTCCTCTAGTAGAGAAATACATAGAAAATTTTAGCCTGTCATTACACCCCGTTCAAAAAGAAATAATTTCTTATAACGAAAGTTTAGGAGACATTAAAAGAATGCAAATAGCGGTATCACAATGCTATTTTTTAGAATTAATAATTAAAATTTCAAATTCAAAAAAAATACTTGAAGTAGGAACTTTTACAGGTCTAAGCGCACTGTCAATGGCGTTGGCATTACCAAATGATGGAAGCGTTATTGCGTTAGACAAAAATACTGAAACTAACAAAATTGCTACAAATTTTTTTAAGAAGGCCAATCAAGAAAAAAAAATTAAAACTATAATAAAACTAGCACTAGAAAGTATCGAAGAATTAAAAAAAGAAAATAGTCTTTTTGATATAGTTTTCATTGATGCTGATAAAGGTAACTATAAAGAATACTATGATAGCACACTTGCATTAACTAAAAAAAATGGACTAATTATTATTGATAATGTTTTATGGCACGGAGAAGTCGCTGATAAAGATAACAATGAAAAATACACAAATATAATTAGAGATTTCAATGAACATGTTAAAAATGATAAAAAAACAGAGCAAGTTATAATTCCACTTGGGGATGGTTTCACAGTTTGTAGAAAGTTGTAATGTTTAATATATTTGGATTTTATAAATTTATAAATATTACAAAGTTAAAAAAACACAAACAAGACTTACAATTATTCATGATTAAAAACGAGGTGAGAGGGGCGTTGATAATTGCTAAAGAAGGTATTAATGGATCCATATCAGGAAAAAAAAATGCTATTACTCTCGTTAAAAGAAAAATTATAAAACAATTTAATTTTAAAGACTTTGATAGTAAAAATAACTCATCAAGTAAGTATCAACCTTTTCATAAAGCTAAAGTTAAAATCAAAAAAGAAGTTGTTCCATTTGGATTAAATTTAAATAAAAAAAATAAAAAAAAAAATATTTATATAAAACCAGATAAATGGAATAAATTAATAAAAAAAAAAAATACCATATTAATTGATGCTAGAAAACCATTTGAGTATAACGTAGGTACTTTTAGAGGTGCCTCCAATCCTAACGTTAATCACTTTAGGGATTTTCCTAAATACTTAAATAAAGTAAAAAAAAGTCAACCCGTAGCTATGTTTTGTACTGGAGGAATTCGTTGTGAGAAAGCTTCCGTCTATCTAAAAAATAATGGATTTAAAAATGTTTTTCAACTCAAGGGTGGAATACTTAGTTATTTAGAAAAAATTAAAAAAGAAGAAAGCCTATGGAAAGGAGAGTGCTACGTTTTTGATAGCAGAATTTCTTTAAAACATAAGTTAAAACCAGGAACGCATTCAATGTGTGGCGGTTGCAGAACTCCTGTATCAGCGTTAGATAAAAAATCTAAAAAGTATGAAGTGGGCGTGTCCTGTCTAAATTGCTATGATAAACTTACTATAGATCAAAAAGAAAGATTTAGAATGAGACAGAAACAAATAAGCCTTGCTAAACAACAAGGAAAATCGCATATATTCAAAAAAGAGTTCAGCTAATTTTAAAACTCCAATCTATGAATTTAACAAAAGACTCAATTTGGTCGTTACTTAGAAAAGTTACTGTACCCGCTAGTGTAGGGTCACTGTTTCAAACTTTTTATAATTTGGTAGACACTTGGTTTGCCGGTAGAATTTCTGCAGAAGCTATAGGGGCGATTGCTAAATCATTTCCTATATATTTTGTAATAATAGCTGTAGGCGTTGGTATTGGCGCCGCTACAAATGCGTCTATTGGCAATTTAATAGGCGAAAAAAAAATTAATAAGGCTTCAATGTTTGTTGCACAATCTGTAATTTTTGCAGTCTCAATGTCCGTTATTGTTACTCTATTTGGTTTAAATTCTTCTAATTTTCTTTTAAGTGTAATGGGCTCCGATATAACAAGTATTGCCTTAACAAGGGAATATTTAGATATTATTTTTTACGGTACCTTTATTGTGATGATCCAAATTTCTTTAAATGGAGCTTTGAATGCACAGGGTGATACGAAAAGTTATAGAAATGTTTTAATTTTTAGTTTTTTTTTAAATATATTTTTAAATCCTTTATTTATTTGGGGATACGGTATTATTCCAGCTTTTGGAATTAGTGGTCTTGCTATAGCTACAGTGATTGCACAATCAATAGGAACTCTTTATTTGGCTTATAAAATCAATTCATGTAAATTAAAAAAATATTTATACATTCAATGTTTTATTCCTAAGCTAGATATGCTGAAAGAATTGTTTTCTCAATCTCTGCCTATAATGTTTAGTATGCTGTTTATAGGAGTTGGGATCTTTAATATTTTATATTTCATAGGTCAATTTGGTGATTTAGCAACTGCAGGCTACGGCGCTGCCTTAAGAGTTGAACAAGTTTTTTTATTACCAGTCATCGGCCTAAATACTGCTGTCCTATCAATTGGAGGACAAAATTTTGGTGCAAAACAATTTGCCCGTATAAAAGAATTGTATTTTAAAGCTCTTTTATTTGGATCATCTTTTATGGTTGCAGCAGGTATAATTTTGTTTTTTGGAGCAGAATTCTTTGTATCTCAATTTACAAATAATTCTGAAGCTATCATGAGTGGAGCTATTTATCTGAAAGTTGCAGCTTTAATAGGACCGATATATCCTATTTTTTTTATCACTACCGCAGTATTTCAAGCTCTTAAAAAACCAATTTATAGTCTTTATCTAAGTATTCTCAGGTTAACAGCAATTCCATTTTTATCCTTATGGTACGTGATCAATATTAGGGAGGGTGAATATCAAGATATTTTTTATACTATAATGACAACAAATTGGCTTATGGGATTAGTTGTTTTAATTTATATGCCTTTTTTTCTTAGAAAAAAATTAAGAATGAGTTTTAAAAAATTATTTGTATTTTCATCTTAGGCTTCTTTAAAATTTTTTTTCCAGATTTCTATAGCTTCTTCCCAAGATGGAATTTGACCTCCTTCATACCCATATGTTGATCCTGTACCAATTAAACTAAAGTTTTTCATAGCTTTTGAGTGAGCTTTATCTGTTAAATATTTCAACATTATATCTCTATTCTTCCATCCTGTTATTGTATGATAATAACTACCTATTTTTTTTGAATCACAAAACAAATTACCTTCAAATTTTTGTGCCGCTCTAAATGCTTGTATTGTAAAGATAAAGAATCTTATAGTGGTCAAAAAATTTTTAGGTTTTAGTCCAGTGATTGAAATATACATATTTTATCTTTCTAATTTTTTTTCTAATTTCCTAACAAAATAAGAAACTATAAGTATCAATATTAAGTATTCTAAAATTAAGAAGGTATAAATTTCTAGGGGCCTATAAGTACTTACAACTAATTCATTTGCTTTTCTCGTAAGATCAGCAATACCAATAATAGAGACAAGAGAGGACATCTTAAGCACGTAAACAAACTGATTACCTAAAGCTGGCAAGACTACTTTTATTGCTTGAGGCAATATCACAAGCCTCATCTTTTTCCAAAAATTCATCCCCAAAGAGCTAGCAACTTCATATTGCCCTTTGTTGATTGAGTTAATACCAGCTCTAAAAATTTCAGCTTGAAAAGCACTTTCACTAATTGTTAATGCTATTATTCCTGAAACAAATGGAGAAAAGC
>Ga0209711_10002294_pt1 | contig 17380 bp, 13 predicted proteins | sample ArcticOcean_MG_C_7_FD_187441 | JGI IMG/M metagenome (GOLD analysis project Ga0209711, IMG submission 187441) | Marine microbial communities from western Arctic Ocean - ArcticOcean_MG_CB11_88 (SPAdes) (version 2) | ecosystem: Environmental > Aquatic > Marine > Oceanic | place: Arctic Ocean... | reverse complement strand
TTTTCTTGCTTTCAAGACATGCAAGAATATCTTCATCAGAATAACAATATATAACTGATCTATATTGTGTCCCAACATCATTGCCTTGCTTCATACCCTGGGTAGGATTATGACATTCCCAGAAAACCTTTAATAAATTGTTGAATGAAATTACCCCTGGATCATAAATAACTTCAACTACCTCTGCATGATTGGTATTCTTATAACAAACATCTTCATAGGTAGGGTTTTGAGTATCGCCTCCAGCATAGCCAGCTGAGGTCACCCAAACACCATCTAATTGCCAAAATTTTCTTTCTACTCCCCAGAAGCAACCGGCACCAAAAAGTACTCTTTTATATTTTTCTGAGAAGTTACCGTTTATAGGATTGTTATTTACAAAATGATTCATTTATTTAATAGACTCCATCAATTGATATCTCACCAAACTCATATTTTTTTATATTACCGTCATTAGATATAATTTTAACGCTGCCATCTTCATTTATACCGGTAAAAATTCCAGAATCTATAACTTCATTGTTTTGTTTAATATTAATTTCAGAATTCATGTGGATGCATAAATTTTCCCATTCTTTTATCCATTGATCAATATCATTATCAATAAAATTAATAAGTTTAATAATTATTTTATTAATAAGTTCATTCCTTCTCAATTCTAAATTATAAGAAGAAAGATCTCCCCACCATGATTCTTTATTTGGAAGATTTAAATTTAACCCGATGCCAATAATATTAAGAACATCCTTTCCCATAATTTCTTTTTCGACAAGTATGCCCCCAATTTTTTTTTGAGAATAAATAATATCGTTTGGCCATTTAAGCCCAATTAAGCCTGGTCCTATTAATTCTTCAATTGATCTTTGGCATATGATACCTGCTATCAAACTTAAAGGAGCCTTATCAAACAGGCCCTTGCATGCAATGGACATATATATATTTCCAGAGTTTGGGCTAGACCAATTCCTTCCTACCCTTCCTCTTCCATGACTTTGCTCATTAGCAATAATTACATGAATATCTTTTTCTAATACTATTCTTTTACACTCTTCATTTGTTGAGTCTATTCTCTCAAACAAGCTTAATTTAAGCCTTTCATTAGATATATTTTTTAGTATTTTAGATTTATTAAGTGTATTCAATGTAAGAAAATAGTTGACTTAAATCCATTCTAGAACAAAAATAGCCTCGTTGAAATGGAGAGGTGGGTGAGTGGTTAATACCAGCAGACTGTAAATCTGCCGCTTCGGCTACGTAGGTTCGAATCCTACCCTCTCCACCATATATTCCGGCCTTATATTACTAAATAAAATTAACCCAATTTTTATCTATTAAAAAGGGGTTGAGTTTATAAGTTTTTAGAGGGATAATACGCCACCTTAAAATGGGATGCTACATATCCGAGCTCATATAGCTCAGTGGTAGAGCACTTGCTTGGTAAGTAAGAGGTCACCGGTTCAAGTCCGGTTATGAGCTCCATTTTATAAAAATAATATTTAGAGAGGCAAAAGATGGCAAGACAAAAATTCGAAAGAACACTCCCTCACGTAAACGTGGGAACAGTTGGTCACGTTGACCATGGTAAAACAACATTAACAGCTGCACTTACTAAAGTTGCTGCAGAAGTTTTTGGTGGGGAGGCCGTTGACTTTGCAAACATTGATAACGCTCCAGAAGAAAGAGCTAGAGGTATTACTATTGCCACTTCCCACGTTGAATATGTATCTACTGCACGTCATTACGCTCACGTAGACTGTCCAGGTCACGCAGATTATGTTAAAAACATGATTACTGGTGCTGCTCAAATGGATGGAGCTATTCTTGTTGTTAGTGCTGCTGATGGCCCTATGCCTCAAACAAGAGAGCACATATTATTATGTAGACAGGTTGGAGTTCCACATATTGTTGTTTACATGAATAAAGCTGATCAAAATGATGATCCAGAAATGATAGAACTTGTTGAAATGGAAATCAGAGAACTTTTAAATGAATATGACTTCCCAGGTGATGACACTCCAATTATTGTTGGTAGTGCTCTAAAAGCTCTTGAAGGTGATACTTCTGAAATTGGAGTTCCATCAGTAGTTAAATTGATTGAAACTCTTGATTCATTTGTACCAGAACCAGAAAGACCTGTTGATCTACCTTTCTTAATGCCTATAGAAGATGTATTTACGATTTCAGGAAGAGGAACAGTTGTTACTGGAAGAATCGAAGCCGGTGTAGTTAATACTGGTGATGCTTTAGAAATTATTGGAATCAAAGATACAACATCAACAACATGTACAGGTGTTGAAATGTTTAGAAAATCTCTTGATGAAGGCCGTGCAGGTGAAAACTGTGGTGTTCTACTTAGAGGTGTTGAGAGAGATGCAGTTGAAAGAGGCCAAGTGCTTTCTAAGCCAGGTGCAATTTCTCCTCATACTAAATTTGAAGCTGAAATATATGTATTAAGTAAAGAAGAGGGTGGAAGACACACTCCATTTATGAATAACTATAGACCTCAGTTTTACTTTAGAACTACAGATGTAACTGGCGCATGTGAACTTCCTAGTGGAGTTGAGATGGTTATGCCGGGCGACAATATTAAAATGGTTATTACACTAATCTCACCTATTGCAATGGACCAAGGTCTTAAATTTGCAATTAGAGAAGGTGGAAGAACAGTTGGTGCTGGTGTAGTAGCAAAAATTATTGAGTAAAAATTGACTAAATAGCCGAGGCCATTGTGTCTCGGCTTACTTGTCTCTGAAGAATATGAAAATGTATTTTAGGCCAGTAGCTCAATTGGTAGAGTACCGGTCTCCAAAACCGGGGGTTGTGGGTTCGAGACCCTCCTGGCCTGCCAATTTAACTTGATACTGAAAAAGGGAATTTATGAGTAATGGATCTGCATCAAAATCTATAGATAACCTCAAGTGGCTTATTGCCCTTTTGGTATTTAGTGCAGCTGTAGTTGGTAATGGCTATTTCAGTGAAGTAGCTTTTCTTTACAGAGTATTATGTGTTGTATTTTTATTTATAGTTGGACTCGGTGTATTATCCGTCACAACTTTTGGCTCTAATGCAATAACACTCATGAAGGAATCAAGAAAAGAGATAAGGAAAGTTGTTTGGCCAACTAGAATGGAAACAACTCAAACATTTTTAGTGGTTTTTAGTTCAATTGTTATTTTATGTTTATTTTTCTGGGCTTTAGAATCTCTCTTAAGCTTTTTAACTAAATTGGTATTGGGATAGGATTATGGATTGGTATGTAATACAAGCTTATTCCGGATACGAACAAAAAGTTAAAATTGCTTTGGAAGAAAAGATTGAGTTAAATAATCTTTCAGAAAAATTTGGTGAAATACTTATCCCTACAGAAACTGTTGTTGAGTTAAAAGCTGGTCAAAAGAAAACTACAGAAAGAAAGTTTTTCCCAGGATATATTTTAATTCAAATGCTTTTAGAGGATGATTCATGGCAGTTGGTTCAATCAACACCTAGAATATCTGGCTTTGTTGGTGGAACTAAAGTCAGACCTCTTCCAATATCCGAAGACGAAGTAAATAACATTGTAAATAGAATTGAAGTTGGTGAAGATGCCCCGGCTCCTAAGACTTTATTCGAACCAGGTGAAGTTATAAGAGTTTGCGACGGACCATTTAATGACTTTAATGGTGTTGTTGAAAGCGTTGATTATGAAAGAAATAAAGTAAAAGTAGCGGTACAGATTTTAGGTAGATCCACAGCAGTTGATCTAGAGTTTATGCAAATAGAGAAAACATAATGGCAAAAAAAATAGCAAGCGTTCTTAAATTACAAATTCCTGCCGGCGGAGCTAATCCAAGCCCTCCTGTCGGTCCTGCGCTAGGACAGGCTGGAGTCAATATAATGGATTTTTGTAATGCATTTAATGCTGAAACGCAAAATGCTGAAAAAGGAATGCCTTTACCTGTTGTTATATCTGTATTCGAAGATAAGTCATTTACTTTTGTAGTAAAAACTCCACCTGCAGCTGCGTTAATTAAAAAAGTTTTGGGTATTACAAAAGGAAGCGGCGAGCCTAATAAAGAGAAAGTTGGAAAACTAACAAGAGCGCAGTTAGAAGATATTGCAAAGCAAAAAGAACCTGATCTTAATTCAAATGATATAGATGCAGCAGTTAAAATTATAGCTGGAACAGCTAGAAGCATGGGAGTAGAGGTAGAGCTATGAGTAAAGTAACAAAAAAACAAAAAATTATTCTTGAAAAAGTAAATCCAGAGCAAAGTTACTCTATAGCTGAGGCTTTAGATATTATGCAATCTGTAAAATCTTCAAAATTTGAAGAGTCTATTGATATTGCTATCAGACTGGGTGTAGATCCAACTAAATCTGATCAAAATGTTAGAGGGGCTGTAACCCTTCCAAATAGTTTAGGTAATCAGGTTTCTGTTGCTGTTTTTGCTGATGGTGAGCAAGCAGAGGCTGCAAAAGCAGCTGGTGCTGATCACGTTGGAATGGATGACCTGGCTGAGAAATTTTCTAAAGAAGAGATTTCAGTTGATGTAGTTATCTCTACAAATGATGCAATGAAGGTTGTTGGTAAATTAGGACAAGTATTAGGACCTAAGGGATTAATGCCAAATCCTAAAACCGGAACTGTTTCAGATGATGTGGCAACTGCTATTAATAATGTTAAAGCCGGACAGGTAAGATTCAGAACAGATAAAAATGGAATCATTCACGGAAGCATTGGAAAGGTATCATTTGATGTTACTAAGCTTCAAACAAATGCATCTGCTTTAATAGAAGAATTAAAAAAATTAAAACCCGCATCGGCTAAGGGTATTTTTATAGGTAGCATTGCTTTAAGTAGCACTATGGGACCTGGTATAAAAATACACTCATCTGAGCTGGTATAAGTTTTAGTAATATAAGAAATTATATTGCTAGATAGTTGCGTTTAACGCAGCCGTCAAAGACCGTAGGTGTCGAAAGACTTAATTTCCTACGTAGGTGGTGTTCAAATTGTAATTTCGCAATTTGTCGCCGAATAGCCGAAAGGCTTAAACAGGAGAATTGCTGTGGCGTTATCGAAAAGTGAAAAAGAGAGAATAGTTGGAGAAGTTAAAGAGGTTGCATCTACTGCATCATCTTTAGTTATTTCAGATGCAAGGGGCCTTAAGGTTACTGAGTTATCTGAAGTAAGACAAAAAGCTACTCAAGCTGGAATACATATCCAAATAATTAAGAATTCTCTTGCTAAGTTAGCATTTGAAGGCACTGATTTTGGTTGTTCCGACGAGGTCCTGGTGGGGCCGTCATTATTTGCTTTTTCTTTTGAAGAGCCAGGTGCAGCAGCTAAATTGCTTAAAACATATGCTAAAAACTTTGATGCTTTAGAGATCAAAGCTTTAGTTGTTGAAGGACAATTACTTAGTGGAGACCAGATAGATATTCTTGCTAGTCTTCCATCTAAGGATGAGGCATATGGCCTTATCGCAAATGTGTTGCAAGCTCCAATCAGTAAATTTGCTACTTTATTAAATGAAGTGCCAAGTAAGCTGGCTAGGGTTTTATCAGCAGTTCAAGACAAAAAACAGGCATCTGCCTAAATTATAAGGAGAATTAGAATGGCAACTAGTAAAGAAGATATTTTAAAAACCATAGAAGAAATGTCAGTAATGGATCTTGTAGATCTTATTTCTGCTATTGAAGAAAAGTTTGGTGTTACAGCCGCCGCAGCAGTTGCAGCAGCACCAGCAGCAGGCGGAGCAGATGCTCCAGCAGCTGAAGAGCAAAGTGCTTTTGATGTGGTATTAACTGCAGCAGGAGCTCAAAAAGTTCAAGTAATTAAAGCGGTAAGAGCTATCACTGGACTTGGATTAAAAGAAGCTAAAGATATGGTTGATGGCGCGCCAACTACTGTAAAAGAAGGTGCAAGCAAGGATGATGCAACGGCAATGGTTACTCAGTTAATCGAAGCAGGCGCAACAGCTGAAGCTAAATAGAACTATTAACATATAAATATTAAAAAAAAGGCGCATTTATGTCATACAGTTACACAGAAAAGAAAAGAATAAGAAAAAACTTTGGTACTTTTAAAAAGGTAATGGATCTGCCTAACCTTGTTGAAACTCAAACTAAATCTTATTCTGAATTTTTGCAGGCTGATACGGCACCTGAGGCAAGAAAAAAACAAGGACTCGAAGAAGTTTTTAAATCTTTATTTCCTATTAAAAGTGTTTCAGGTAATGCTGCTCTTGAGTATGTCTCTTATGAGCTCGGTAAGAATACCTATGATGTTCAAGAATGTCTTGTTCAAGGGTTATCTTACTCAGCTCCATTAAGAATTAAAGTTAAATTAGTCATATACGATAGAGAGTCAAATTTTAAAGAAGTTAAGGATATAAAAGAAGGCGAAGTATTTATGGGCGAAGTCCCATTAATGACCGATGACGCATCTTTCGTTGTCAACGGAACAGAAAGGGTTGTTGTAGCTCAGCTTCATAGATCGCCTGGTGTTTTTTATGATCATGATAAAGGGAAAACTCACTCTTCTGGAAAGGTTTTATATTCTGCAAGGGTAATTCCTTACAGAGGCTCATGGCTTGATTTTGAATTTGATCCTAAGGATATTTTATTTAGTAGAATTGACAGAAGAAGAAAGATACCTGCAACTATTATGCTAAGAGCATTGGATATGGGTACTGAAGAAATTTTATCAAGATTTTATGAAGAAGACTTCTTCACCCTTGATAAGGAAACTGTAAAGCTTGCTCTTATCCCAGAGAGATTAAGAGGCGAGACTTTATCAGTTGATATTAAAGTTAAAAGTAAGGTTTATGTCGAAGCTGGAAAGAGAATCACAGCTAGGCATATTAAAGAATTATCTAGCTCTAAAGTGAGCGAGATAACTCTTTCTGAAGAATATTTAATTGGAAAGGTTTTATCAAAAGACATTTTTAATAAAGAGACTGGAGAAATTTTATTTTCTGCTAATACAGAAATAGATATGACAGTCCTAGAGTCACTTAAAGAAAATAAGATTGTTGAAATTAAGTGTCTTTTCATTAATGAATTAGATAAAGGTCCATACATTTCTAATACACTTAGAACAGACCCAACCTCAAACAGGCTTGAAGCCTTAGTAGAGATATATAGAATGATGAGACCTGGCGAGCCGCCAACCAAGGATTCCGCTGAAACATTATTTAATAATCTCTTCTTTAATGAAGAAAGATATGACCTTTCTGAAGTTGGAAGAATGAAATTTAATAGGCGTCTAAAATTAGACGGTGAGAAAGATAGTCCTCATACCTTAGACAAAGAAGACATTATTGAGGTAATGAAAGGAATCGTAAATATTAGAGATGGTCATGATATTGTTGATGATATTGATCACCTTGGAAATAGAAGAGTAAGATCAGTTGGAGAAATGACCGCTAACCAATTTAGAGTAGGTTTAATAAGGGTAGAAAGAGCGGTTAGAGAAAGATTAAGTATGGCTGAAGCAGATGAGTTAGGTCCGCAAGATTTGATTAATGCAAAACCAGTAACAGCTGCTATCAAAGAGTTCTTTGGCTCAAGTCAGTTATCTCAGTTTATGGATCAAAATAATCCACTATCTGAAATTACTCATAAAAGAAGAGTTTCTGCTTTAGGACCGGGCGGCTTAACACGAGAAAGAGCAGGGTTTGAAGTTAGGGATGTTCACCCAACTCATTATGGGAGAGTCTGCCCAATTGAGACTCCGGAAGGACCAAATATTGGCCTTATTAACTCTTTTGCATCATATTCAAGAACAAATCAGTATGGTTTTATTGAAACTCCATATAGAAAAGTTAAGAATGGAAAAGTCACTGATGAAATCATTTACTTATCTGCAATTGACGAGTCAGAGTATGTTATTGCTCAGGCTAGTGTTACTTTAGATAAAGATAATAAATTTGTTGATGATCTTGTAGCTGTAAGGCATGCAAGTGAGTTTGAGTTGATGTCTCCAGAAAGAGTTGATCTCATGGATGTATCACCTCAACAGGTTGTGTCGATTGCTGCTTCACTAATTCCTTTCCTAGAGCATGATGATGCTAACAGGGCGCTAATGGGATCAAATATGCAGCGTCAAGCAGTTCCTGTTCTAAGGGCAGAAAAGCCTCTAGTTGGTACTGGTCTTGAATCTGTTGTAGCTAGAGATTCTGGTGTTTGTATTGTTGCTAAACACTCAGGTGTTGTTGAGAATGTTGATGCAGCTAGAATCGTTGTTAGGGTTACAGACAAAAAAGCAAAATCAGCTGCTGATGTTTACAATCTTATTAAATACACTAGGTCAAATCAAAATACGTGCATAAATCAAAAACCAATTGTTAGAGTTGGTGATGTTGTAAAAACTGGCGATGTTCTTGCAGACGGCCCTTCAATTGATAATGGAGAGCTTGCATTAGGTCAAAATATTAGGATCGCATTTATGCCTTGGAACGGCTATAACTTTGAGGATTCAATATTAATATCTGAAAAAGTTGCAAGAGAGGATAGATTTACATCAATCCACATTCAAGAAATCGTTTGCGTTGCTCGTGATACAAAACTTGGATCAGAAGAAATTACTGCTGATATTCCAAATGTTGGAGAAGGATCTCTAAATAAACTAGATGAGTGTGGGATGGTTTATGTTGGAGCAGAGGTAGACCCAGGCGATATATTGGTTGGTAAAATTACCCCTAAAGGAGAAACCCAATTATCACCAGAAGAAAAACTATTAAGAGCAATTTTTGGTGAAAAAGCATCTGATGTAAAAGATACATCCCAAAGAGCAAGTTCAAAAGGAACGGTAATTGGTGTTGAGGTCTTTACTAGAGATGGCGTTGAGAAAGATCTAAGAACTCAAGCAATTGAACAAGATCATTTAGATGAAACTAAGAAAAATTCAGATGATGAAGCTTCTGTCGTTGAACAAGCCACTAAGACAAGATTGAGTGAACTTCTTAAAGGTAAGAAGGCAATTAAAGGAAACGGTTTGAAAAAGGGCGACCTTCTTTCAGATGAGTTGCTAGAGTCACTTGTCCTTAATAACATATTCTCAATCAGGACTGCTGAAGATAGTACTAATGATGTAATTGAAGATACGGAAAAAAGCTACAACGCATATATAAAAGATATTAAGGCTAGATACGAAGCTAAAAGAGCTAAGATTATTCGAGGTCATGACCTCGCACCTGGGGTCATTAAAATTGTTAAAGTTTATTTAGCTATAAAGAGGAGAATTCAGCCAGGTGATAAGATGGCAGGCCGTCATGGTAATAAGGGTGTTATTTCAGAAATCATGCCTGTTGAAGATATGCCTTATGATGTAAATGGAGATCCTGTTGATATAGTATTGAACCCACTTGGTGTTCCGTCTAGGATGAACGTTGGACAGATTTTAGAAACTCATATGGGTTGTGCTGCAAAAGGTATTGGTAAAAAAATTGACAATATGTTGAAAGCCAACGCGAAGCCAGCAGAGCTTAAAGACTACTTAGACAAGTTATACAACACCAATGCAGCTAATAAAGAGGATATAAATTCTTTTAATAATGCTGAAATACTTGAACTTGCTAATAATCTTAGGGATGGACTTCCGATAGCTACGCCAGTGTTTGATGGAGCAAAGGAGAGCGAAGTTAAAGACTTATTAAAATTAGCAGACCTTCCAGAATCTGGTCAATTTACTTTATATGATGGCAGAACAGGGACTCAGTTTGATAGACCTGTAACTGTGGGTTATATGTATATTATTAAACTAAATCATTTAGTTGACGACAAAATGCATGCAAGGTCTACAGGCTCATATAGCTTAGTTACTCAGCAACCATTAGGTGGTAAAGCTCAATTTGGTGGCCAGAGATTTGGTGAAATGGAAGTTTGGGCATTAGAGGCTTATGGAGCCTCATACACTCTTCAAGAAATGTTAACAGTTAAATCTGATGACGTAGCTGGAAGGACGAAGATGTATAAAAATATTGTTGCCGGAAAATATGAAATGGATGCCTCTATACCGGAATCATTTAATGTTCTTAGTAAAGAAATTAAATCATTAGGAATTAACCTCGAATTAGATTCAGAAAACTAGGAGATAAAATTGAGAGACTTATTAAATTCATTGAAACAAGGGCAGGATGGTTTCACTACCATTTCTGCAGGGCTAGCTTCTCCTCAAGTAATTAAATCTTGGTCGTTTGGCGAGGTTAAAAAACCTGAGACTATAAACTATAGAACTTTTAAACCAGAAAGAGATGGTTTATTTTGCTCAAAAATATTTGGACCTATAAAGGATTACGAATGTATCTGTGGTAAATATAAGCGAATGAAGCATAGAGGGGTTGTTTGTGAGAAATGTGGAGTAGAGGTAACTCTTGCCAAGGTTAGAAGAGAAAGAATGGGCCATATTGACTTAGCAGCACCAGTTGCTCATATTTGGTTTCTTAAATCTTTACCATCAAGAATAGGGCTTCTATTAAATACAACTCTAAGAGAAATAGAGAGAGTTTTATACTTTGAAAGCTACATAGTCACAGATCCTGGGCTTACTGAATTAGAAAAAGGTCAAATCTTGACAGAAGAAGAGTGGGTTGAAAAGTATGAAGAGTTCGGTGACGAATTCTCTGCTGGAATGGGTGCTGAAGCTGTTCAAGTTTTACTTGAAGAGCTTGATATCAATGATGAAATAAGAATCATAAGAGAAGAAATTCCTCAAACTAACTCAGAAACAAAGTTAAAAAAACTTTCTAAAAGATTAAAGCTGTTAGAAGCGTTTAATGAATCTGGAAATAGACCTGAATGGATGGTGATGAATGTATTGCCAGTTCTACCGCCAGACTTAAGACCTTTAGTACCTCTTGAAGGTGGAAGATTCGCAACTTCAGATCTAAATGACTTATATAGAAGAGTTATTAATAGAAATAACAGACTAAAAAGACTTCTTGAATTAAGTGCTCCTGAAATCATTGTAAGAAATGAAAAAAGAATGCTCCAAGAGTCTGTAGATGCATTACTTGATAACGGAAGAAGAGGAAGAGTTATTACCGGTACCAATAAAAGACCATTAAAATCTCTTGCGGATATGATTAAAGGTAAGGGCGGTAGATTTAGACAAAACCTTCTTGGTAAAAGGGTTGATTATTCAGGAAGATCTGTAATTGTTTCAGGTCCTACACTTAGATTACATCAGTGTGGATTACCTAAGAAAATGGCACTTGAGCTATTTAAACCTTTTGTATATGGAAAATTAGAAGAAAGAGAATTAGCTACTACTATTAAAGCTGCTAAGAAATTAGTAGAAAGAGAAACTCCTGAAGTTTGGGAAGTTCTTGAAGATGTTATTAGAGAGCATCCAGTAATGCTTAATAGAGCCCCTACATTACATAGATTAGGCTTACAAGCCTTTGAACCAAAACTTATAGAAGGAAAAGCTATCCAACTTCATCCTTTGGTCTGTGTTGCATTTAATGCTGATTTTGATGGTGACCAAATGGCTGTTCACGTTCCTTTAACCTTGGAAGCGCAGCTTGAAGCAAGAGCCTTAATGATGTCTACAAATAATATCCTATCACCAGCTGATGGATCTCCAGTAATCAGTCCAACTCAAGATATTGTTTTAGGTCTTTATTATATGACTCGTGATAACGCTAGTGCTACTGGTGGAGGAAGAGTGTTCAGTGATCCTGATGAAGTTTTAAGAGCTTTTGGAACTGAGACATTAAAAGTTCACTCTCCAGTTAAAGTAAGAATTAAAGATGCAGATGGCGAAACATCTATTCATGAATCTACTGTTGGAAGAGTTTTAATATGGAGAATAACTCCAATAGAAGTTGGATTTGAAAACATAAATAAAGTCCTAAATAAAAAATTAATTTCTAAATTAGTGGATATTTCATACAGAAAATCAGGTCTTAAAAAGACTGTTATTTTTGCTGACCAACTTATGTACTTAGGTTTTGATTTTTCAACAAGATCAGGTTCCTCTATTGGGGTTAATGATTTTGTTATTCCGGATGAAAAATCAAAAATTATTGAAACCTCTGAAAAAGAAGTTAAGGCTATTGAAAAGCAATTTAATTCAGGCCTAGTTACTAGAGGGGAAAGATATAACAAGGTTATTGATATCTGGTCCAGGGCTAATGAGCAAGTAGCAAAAGCCATGATGGAAAAAATTAGTGTGGAAATAGCTATTACTCCTGATGGAAAAAAAGTAGAACAATCTTCATTTAACTCCGTATATATATATGCAGATTCAGGTGCCAGGGGATCCCCTGCACAGATAAGACAGCTTTCTGGAATGAGAGGCCTTATGTCTAAACCGGATGGATCTATTATAGAGACACCTATTACTGCTAACTTTAGAGAAGGCTTGTCAGTTCTTCAGTACTTTATCTCGACTCATGGAGCTAGAAAAGGTCTTGCAGATACAGCGCTTAAAACAGCTAACTCAGGTTACTTAACAAGAAGATTGTGCGATGTCTCCATGGATTCTGTTATTAATATTGCTGACTGTGGTACATCTGAGTCAATCACTGTTACATCAATTATTGATGGCGGAGAAATTATTCAAGCACTTACAGATAGAATATTAGGAAGAGTTATTGCAGAGCCTATATTTGATAATGATGGCAAGGAATTATTTGCTAAAGATACTATGCTTGATGAAGATGCTGTTGATAGTATTGATTCATTGAATCTATCTACTTTAAAAGTTAGATCTCCAATGACATGTGAGGCTTCAATTGGAGTTTGTTCATCATGTTATGGAAGAGATTTAGCTAGAGGTCATTTGGTTCATAGAGGAGAAGCGGTCGGTGTTGTAGCCGCTCAGTCTATTGGCGAGCCTGGAACACAGTTAACTATGCGTACTTTCCATATCGGTGGAGCTGCGTCAAGTACATCTGAAGATAATGCAATCTTTAATAAAAACTTAGGTGTTGTTTCATTCTCAGAAGAAATGAAAACAGTTACTAATAAAGATAAGCTTGAGGTTGTAGTTTCAAGAAATGGTATGGCGACTATTACAGAGCCTAACGGTAAAATAACTGAACAATATAAAGTTCCTTATGGCGCTACTTTAGAAGTTAAAAATAATGCTGATCTTAAGATCGGTACTAAAGTTGCCTCTTGGGATCCATACACACGTCCAATTATTGCTGAAGCATCTGGAAAAATTAAATTTATTGATATTGAAGATGGAGTTACTGTTAGAGAGCAAATGGATGAGCTAACCGGACTTTCTAGTATTGAAATCATCGATGTATCAGATAGACCAACTACAGGAAGAGAATTGGCACCTAAAGTGCAAATTGTCGATTCCAAAGGTAAACCAGTAATAATCGGTGAGTTTAAAGTTCCTGCCGAATACCCATTACCAGCAGGCGGACTAGTTAACTTAAGAAATGGTCAAAAACTAACAGCTGGTGAGGTTATTGCTAGAATGCCTTTAGTTGCATCAAAAACTAAAGATATTACAGGTGGACTTCCTAGAGTTGCAGATTTATTTGAGGCTAGAAAGCCAAAAGATGCATCTGTTCTATCAGAAGAAACGGGTATTATTTCTTTTGGAAAAGAAACAAAAGGTAAAATTAGGCTTGTTATTACTCCTGAAGGAGCTACTAAGAAAGCTCAAAATACTGAAATGTTAATTCCAAAACACAGAACGTTATCTGTATTTGAAGGGGAGAGAATTTCTAAAGGAGATATTATTTCTGATGGCCCATATAGCCCTCATGATATTTTAAGGCTTAAAGGAATTCCCGCTCTTACAAACTTTATTGTTAATGAAATACAGGATGTTTATAGACTGCAAGGTGTATCAATTAATGACAAGCATATTGAAACGATATTAAGGCAGATGTTAAGAAAAGCATTAATCATAGATGGTTGTGATACTAAATTCATCCAAGGCGATGTGGTTAGCTATGCAGAACTCAAGGAAGAGAATGCGAAAGTTGAAAAATCTGGAAAAACTCCTGCTGAGTTTGAAAGAGTGTTGTTAGGTATTACCAAAGCTTCTCTATCAACAGATTCATTTATATCAGCTGCTTCATTCCAGGAAACAACTAGAGTTTTAACTGAAGCTGCGGTTACTGGTAAGAAAGATCATCTTAGAGGTCTAAAAGAAAATGTTGTTGTTGGAAGACTAATACCTGCTGGAACAGGTATGGAATTCCATGACAGATTAAAGAATAAAAAACAAAACGATATTGAAGAGACGACCTTATCCGCTGACGATATAGAAGCAGCGCTAAGGGAAGGTCTTCAAGAAAACGAGGAATAATCTTGACCGCGATCAACATGCTCTATAGAATCGCGTCCTAACTAAAAATAAAAATTATGGCTACAATAAATCAATTAATTAAGAAGTCTAGGAACCCTAAAGTTCGAAAGACTGACGTTCCCGCACTTGTTGCATGTCCTCAAAGAAGAGGTGTTTGCACACGTGTATATACAACAACTCCAAAGAAACCAAATTCTGCTTTAAGAAAGGTATGTAGAGTTAGATTAACAAGTGGATTTGAAGTTACATCGTATATTGGTGGAGAAGGACATAACCTCCAAGAGCATTCATTGGTATTAATACGTGGCGGAAGAGTTAAAGATCTTCCGGGTGTTAGATATCACACAGTTAGAGGAACGCTAGACACATCTGGTGTTGCCAATCGTAAACAAAGAAGATCTAAATATGGAGCCAAAAAAGGTAAATAATTATGCCAAGAAGAAGAAGTCCCGAGAAGAGAAAAGTTTTACCAGATCCTAAATATAAAGATGTAATTCTTGCTAAGTTCATGAATAACCTAATGAAAGATGGTAAAAAATCTATTGCTGAGAAAATTGTTTATGGTGCTTTTGAGCAAGTTGAAAAAACTTTAAAAGAAGATCCGCTAGGAATCTTTATGAAAGCTCTGGATGAAGTAAGTCCAGTTGTTGAAGTTAAATCTAGAAGAGTTGGCGGGGCTAATTACCAAGTCCCTATTGAAATTAGACCTTCTAGAAGACAAGCGCTTGCAATGAGATGGATTGTTGAAGCTGCTCGTAAGAGAAGTGAGAAAAATATGAATCTTAGATTGGCCGGAGAATTAATGGATGCATCTCAGAAGAAAGGATCTGCTGTTCGTAAAAGAGAAGATGTTCATAAAATGGCTGAAGCTAACAAAGCATTCTCTCATTTTAGATTTTAATCATTAACAAAATATAAATTATGTCTAGACAAATTGTTTTAAACAAATATCGTAATGTTGGGATTTGTGCCCACGTTGATGCAGGCAAAACGACGACAACTGAAAGAGTTCTTTTTTATACTGGTCTATCTCATAAAATTGGTGAAGTGCATGATGGCGCAGCTACTATGGATTGGATGGAGCAGGAGCAAGAAAGAGGAATAACAATTACATCTGCTGCTACTACATGTTTTTGGAGCGGTATGGAACAACAGTTCCCTCAGCACAGAATAAATATTATTGATACACCAGGTCACGTTGACTTCACAATTGAAGTAGAAAGATCTCTAAGAGTTCTAGATGGAGCTGTAGTAGTTTTTTGCGGTACATCTGGAGTTGAGCCTCAGTCAGAAACTGTATGGAGACAAGCAAATAGATACGAAGTACCTAGAATCGTCTTTATTAATAAAATGGATAGAGCGGGAGCAAACTTTGAGCGAGTTGTTGCTCAGATTAAAGACAGACTAGGCGCTAACATTATCCCTATCCAATATAATATTGGAACAGAAGAAGACTTCAAAGGTGTTGTTGATTTAATTAACATGAGAGCTATTTATTGGAATGAAGACGATCAGGGGCTTACCTTTGATTCTAGAGAAATTCCTGAAGATATTCTAGGAAGGTGTAATGAGTTAAGAGAAGAAATGGTTGAAGCTGCAGCTGAAGCAAATGAAGAATTAATGGATACATATCTTGAATCTGGAGAACTATCAATTGAGCAAATTAAGGCTGGCCTTAGAATTAGATCACTGGCTAATGAATTAATCGTAGGCTTGTGTGGTTCGGCCTTCAAAAATAAAGGCGTTCAAGCTATGCTTGATGCTATTATTGAATTCCTTCCTGCTCCAGATGAAGTTAAAGCAATCACAGGTGTTATTCCAAATAACAGTAAAGAGGACGAAGTTCCAGATGTAAGAAAATCATCTGATGATGAGCCATTCTCTGCACTTGCCTTTAAAATTGCTACAGATCCTTTTGTTGGCACACTGACATTTATAAGAGTTTACTCAGGCGTATTGAATGTAGGAGATGCAGTTATTAACTCAACAAAATCTAAAAAAGAAAGAGTTGGAAGAATGGTTCAGATGCATGCAAATAACAGAGAAGAAATTAAAGAAGTTAGAGCGGGTGATATTGCAGCCTGTATAGGACTTAAAGATGTTACCACTGGTGATACTTTATCTAGCTTGGATAAGCCAATTGTTTTAGAGAGAATGGATTTTCCAGAACCAGTAATATCAGTTGCTGTTGAACCTAAATCAAAACCAGACCAAGAAAAAATGTCTTTAGCTTTAGGTAAGTTAGCCCAAGAAGATCCTTCATTTAGAGTTCATAGTGATGAGGAGTCAGGTCAAACAATCATATCTGGTATGGGAGAGCTTCACTTAGATGTTCTTGTTGACAGAATGAGAAGAGAGTTTTCAGTTGAAGCAAATATAGGCAAGCCACAAGTTTCTTATAGAGAAACTATTAAGGAAACAGTTGAAGTAGAAGGTAAATTTGTTAGACAGAGTGGTGGTAAGGGTCAGTATGGACATGTATGGTTGAAACTTGAGCCTCTGGGACTGGATGATGAATATGAATTTGTTGATAAAATTGTTGGCGGATCAATCCCTAAAGAATATATCCCAGCAGTAAATAAAGGTATTCAAGAACAAATGAAAAATGGTTGTATAGCAGGATATCCATTATTAGCCCTTAGAGCTACTTTGTTTGATGGTTCATTCCATGATGTCGATTCAAACGAGATGGCATTTAAAATTGCTGGCTCGTACGCTCTTAAAGAAGGAGCTTTGAAAGCTAACCCGGCCGTTCTTGAGCCTATTATGAAAGTTGTTGTTGTAACGCCTGAAGATCATATGGGTGATGTTGTTGGCGATCTTAATAGACGTAGAGGTATTATTTTAGGAATGGATGATATTCCATCTGGTAAAGAGGTTTCTTCAGAAGTGCCTTTGGCTGAGATGTTTGGATATGCAACAGACTTAAGATCTGCAACACAAGGTAGAGCAACATTTACCATGGAATTCACTAAATATGGTGAAGTTCCTAAAATGATTGCTGAGCAATTAAAAAACTCATAAATAATATTAGCTAATCACGTCATTGTTGTTGACGTATAGCCAGTATGAGCTTAGAATACGCCACATTTTGCAATAAGCACATGTTAG
>Ga0209711_10002285_pt1 | contig 17435 bp, 17 predicted proteins | sample ArcticOcean_MG_C_7_FD_187441 | JGI IMG/M metagenome (GOLD analysis project Ga0209711, IMG submission 187441) | Marine microbial communities from western Arctic Ocean - ArcticOcean_MG_CB11_88 (SPAdes) (version 2) | ecosystem: Environmental > Aquatic > Marine > Oceanic | place: Arctic Ocean... | reverse complement strand
GGACTCGTGAATTGTGAACCTTGATCCGTATTAAAAACCTTGGGCTTACGGCCCGTCCGCTCAAACGCTCTTTGGAGAGCTCTGAGGCAGAACCCTGTGTCCATTGTGTTGCTGACCTCCCACGCGAATACCGCTCGGCTATGCCAGTCCATGATCGCGACGAGGTAACAGTGCCCTTGCGGCATCGGGATATGGGTGATGTCGGTGCACCACACTTCGTCCACAACCCCCTTTCTCCCCACTCCGCTCCGGTCCGAAGGCGGCTCCAAAGCCCTCCCGCTAAAAGAAAATTCCTAGCAGAAGACGCCGGTAGCGGATTCCAGCTCTTAGTCGTGTCGACCAACGGAGCGAAAGGGAATTACTATTTTAGCGTCCGCGTCGTCGGGGCGGATTCTTAATGGCCTTTTGCATCTCCGCAGAAAATCCGCTGTTGGTAAGCCATTCTTGGGCAGCTTCAGGATTGCGGCGGAAGTAGGCATGTCCTACGCGGGTGATCGATTCACCCCTGATTTGAGGATTAGTGATGTCGAGGGCCCAGGCGAGGGCTATTTGGGGATCCTGCCAAGCGACTCCTTCGGCGAAGCCCTTGATAGCGGCATCGCGCTTGGGTGATTCGGCCATGGTGAGAAGGTATTCCCCCGCAGCGACGGGGTCCTTGTCTTCCCAGTCTCCAAAGGCGGCGTTGAGGCCATTTTTTTGGCCCTGGCCTTCTGGAAGGTTGTCGAGCCAGGTGACGGCGGTGAGGGGTTCTTTTTCCGCCCATTCTTTTCCGACTTCGGCGACCGCGCTGGCGGCATATTCTTCGGTGGCGAATTGTGCGATCCAGGAAGAGGCGGCCTCCGGGTCCTCACGGACGTAGCGCCCAGCAACTTCGTTCATGGCGGATCCTTTGACGAGGCCGTCGGCGAGACTTTCTGTCCAGCGGGCAGCGCTCTCCGAGCCGTCCTTTCTGAGGACTTCATAGGCAACGATACCCATCAAACGGGGGGCGTCCTCACGACCTTCGGAGGCGAGGGAATAGACGTATTTGGCCGCTTCATTTCGGTCGCGATCGGCGAGGCCTGAGACGATACCTCTTTCGAGTTGGCTTTTTTGATCTGCGATATCTTCGGGGAGATTCACGAGCATGGCGATTGCTCCTGCGGGGTCGGTGGCGGCCCAGCCGGAGATGACGGCCTCGAGATCTCTTTTCTCGCTCATCGTGGAGTTGGTAAATGCGTCTTGTCCGGCGATCGCTCCCCAAGCGTAGTTAAAATCCTGCCATTCCTTGCGACCTGCTCCGAGGGAGACAAGTTCATCGCGGATCGCGGCAGAGTTCTCGACAGTCATTCCCTCAAGGAGTTTGCTAAAAGCCAAACGGCGCTTTACGGGGTTGGGGTCGTTGAGGGCCTCTTTGGTTAGGGCTTCAATTCCAATGTTTGAGAGGCGGGAGATTTCGAAGATTTGGGAAAGTTTGCCACGTTCTTCGGACTTGGAGGTACGGGTGCGACTCGAAAAACTGGAAGGATCGGAGGAAGGGTCCCCAGCCCTCTTGACGGAGAGACTTCGAGGGGCAGAAGTAGTGGAGTCTTCAGGTGCTTTTGTGGAGTTTTGACTGGATCCGAAAAAGTAGGCCGCGACCAAGCCGACTCCCCAGAGACCATTCTTGATTAAAAATTTTGAATCCACAGGTGGATCCTAATCTTGAAAGTCCGCTCTGCAACTTTTTCTTGAGCGGAGGACTGGGGCTGGAGCCAGCAGGAGCGACGAGGGTTTTGAGTGTTTGTGTAAGGAGCGACAAATGGGTATTTTGTGCAGAATTTTTCGCTGAGTCTCTGTGCACTTTTGATTTAAATGACAGCGGCGCATTTGGGAAAGTCCCCATGTTTGAGAAGGCGATTCTGCTGAAGGCGGATGGAGAGATCATTTCGGGAAACTACGACGGAAGGGTTCGGTGGGCGAAGAACTTGGCTGGAAAAAAGAAGGAGCCCAACAACCCCCTTTCTCCCCCCTCCGCTCCGGTCCAATGGCGGCTTCTAGGCCCTCCCGCCAAAAGCAAATTCCTAGCAGTGTAACAAAAAGCCGCTGCCAACAAAGATCTTGGCAATGCGGCTTGGCTACCTACGCTCGTAACTTATGACTAGCGCTCTTAATTCTACCACTCCTCGTAAAATGCCAGTTGGGCGAGCGGCTCATCGTCCCGAAACATCCTCAACCGCCACGTCAAACCACAACTTACTCCCCTCTTTCCCCCGCACCCCCTTTTCACCCCCTCCCGTCAAAAGCAAATTTCTAGCAGTCAGTCTAATGAGAAGCCCAATGAAGATTGTGAAGGTACTCGCGGCTATCGCCTGCCTGCTGCCAGTCGCCTCCACCTTTGCCCAGGATCAGTGGTCGCAGTTTCGCGGCCCCGGCGGGAACGGCCATAGCCGGTCGACCGCGCTGCCCCTCGAGTGGGACGATAGAAGCATCGTGTGGAAGACTCCGATCCACGATCGCGGTTGGTCTTCCCCCGTCATCTGGAATGATCAAGTCTGGATGACCACCGCCACAAAAGAGGGCCACAAATTGTTTGCGGTGTGCGTGGACAGAAAGACCGGTAAGGTTGTTCACGACCTTCTGATATTCGAAGTGGAATCGCCGATGGCGATGACTCCTGACAACACCTACGCGACACCCACCCCAGTAATTGAGGAAGGGCGAGTCTACGTTCACTATGGGACCTATGGGACCGCCTGTCTGGACACCCAGTCAGGAGATATTCTGTGGTCGAGACGCGATCTCAATTGTGATCACGAATTTGGGGCCGGGCCGGCAAGTTCTCCGGTTCTAGTTGGCGATATCCTCGTTTTCCACGTCGACGGTCGCGATGTTCAATATATTATCGCCCTCCAAGCGGCGACCGGCAAGAACGCCTGGAAGACGGAGCGCTCGGCCAACTTCGACAAGGTCCCAGTCCACCAGCGAAAAGCCTACGGCATGCCCGCTCTCGTTCCGCGCGGAGATAAGCAACAGATGATCAGCGTCGGCGCTAAAGCTCTCTACTCCTACGACCCGAGTAACGGCGAGGAATTGTGGAAAGTGCACCACCGCGGATGGTCGATTTTCCCAAGGCCCGTGTATGGGAACGGGCTGGTCTTTGCCACTATCGATCGCGATCGGCCCGAACTCTGGGCCATTCGACCCGACGGCTCCGGTGATGTGAGCGACACTCATGTCGTCTGGAAGAAGACGCGCCGGATGCCTCAGCGGGCCTCGCCACTGCTAGTTGGAAAATTGCTCTTCGTGATGGATCGAAACGGCTACCTATCCTGCCTCAAGGCAAGCAGCGGCGAGGAGATCTGGCAGCAACGCCTCAAGGGGAGGTTTTCCGCCTCGCCAGTCTATGCAAACGACCGCATCTATTTCTTCAATGAGGAGGGCGCTTGTACGGTGATCAGATCTGCAAGTGAGTTCGAAATCTTGGCGACCAATATCCTCGGGGATGAGGAGCAATTGATGGCCAGCCCGGCCATGGATGAGGACGCGTTCTACATTCGAACAGCGAAGCATTTGTACCGGATTGAGTAAACCGCCGAATCAGCAGATTGATGCCGCCTCCCTTGCCTTGAACTGCGAGTTTCCTTGCGCTAATTGCCAGAAACTTTATTTTGTTCACTTCCGCGGTAGAGTCGCCCTGCCCGAAAGATCAACCCCCTTTCGCTCCTCCGCTCCGGTCCAAAGACGCCTTCAAGGCCCTCCCGCCAAAAGCAAATTCCTAGCAGTTAAAGGAAATGAGAGCGTTCTTGTCACGCTAACTATGACTGTTCCCCATCAAGGATATTTTTACGCATATGATCTTCAAGTAGCCGTCTGACCTTTTTCTTTTTACTCACATTATTCAGGTAAACTCCACACATAATCGAGATCCAAACTAAATTAGTCATTACCGGGTAATCAAAGTCCCCCCATTTGTCCTGCATAAACCATGACGCGAAGACAGTAATGAACACAAAGATGATCGGAGACGTCAAAATATCACTATATTTATAAGCGTAGGATTTACAGATTTGGCATCTGTCATAGTTCTTAGAAACTCCCAGCATTTTTTTTCTGACCGAGTCAACTCCAACCTTCCTGCATTTAAGGCAGCAAAATGCGTTTTTCAAATCCTCTGGCAGCTCTCTTCCTTTCATTACCTATTTTGCTGACCCATAGGGAAGGCCGGTAATCGCATCGTCAAATGCACAACTTGGTAACAGGCAACAGAGGGGAAGGATACACCAAGGGCTCCGAAGGAGCTTTTGTAAGAGGCGAACAATCATATATATTTGTTACCCTGCAGGATCCGATGCTGGTGCACAAGCTCCAATTACTCTGTAACCTTCACAGCCCGGATCAGGGCGCCGAAAACAGGTTGCGGGGTGATTTGGCTTTGCCCGTCCGCGTCATTGTGCTAGGTATTTAGCATAAATTGTGACCCTCTCTCGTTGCTGATGATATTCCCGCTTCTCTCTGTTCTTGCCGGATGTGATAATATTACAACAGTAAAGATAGATGTTGGGAAAGTTAGGATCACAGACAAAGGGGATGATGATCTGAGCCGTGTAACGATCAAATGCAACAACGGGGTGGTTATTGAGGCAGACTGGAAGAGAAACTCCGCCTCGATATCACCAGCAGCCGGCGAGGCCACCATCGAAGATCTCAAACTCCTCGATCACCCCAAAAAAGTCCTCATCGATTGGACCCCTTACGAGGAGAAAGAAAACGAGTTGCATGCTGCCTTTTTTGACAAGGGTGACATTAGCGCCTCCGCCAATCGAACAGCTTCGCCTCCTCCACTTCTGTCTTCCGTAAGACCATAATTAACGATTACCTCCAACCTGCCGCTCCAACCGAAGCACCCTCATCTTATGCTCAAAATCATCCTCTCACTCTTCCTCTTCCTCTTCCTACCCCTCGCCGCGGCAAAGAATCCAAATATTCTCATCATCATCGCCGACGACTGCACCTTCAGTGACCTTCCTCTCAATGGCGGTCAGAACGCCAAAACACCCCACCTCGACGCCTTCGCAAAACAATCCCTCGTCTTTGACCGGGCCTACCTCGGCATGGCGATGTGCTCGCCCTGCCGCTCCGAGCTTTACACCGGTCGCTTCCCCCATCGCAACGGTTGCGCCTGGAACCACGGCACCTGCCGCCCCGATACCAAGAGTATTCCTCACTACCTCGGCCCTCTCGGCTACCGCGTCGGACTCACCGGAAAAGTCCACGTCAAACCGAAGTCAGTCTTCCCCTTCGAACACGTTCCCGGATTCGATCCCTCCTGTGTCCGGAATCCCACCAATTCCCACGATCTCACTGGCACCAAGAAGTTCATCACAAGTAATACCGAACAACCTTTCTGCCTCGTTGTTGCGCTCACCGAGCCTCACGCCCCATGGGTCATGGGTGATGCTTCCGTCTACCTGCCCAAGAAGATCAAACTTCCTCCTTACTTGGCCGACACCCCGATGACCCGGAAGCAATTCGCAGACTACCTTGCCGAAATCACCTACATGGATTCCCAGATCGGAGAACTCCTCGCCCTCCTCGACGAAACCAGTCTAGCCGACGACACCCTCGTCCTCTTCACCAGCGAGCAGGGAGCGCAGTTCCCCGGCTGTAAATGGACCAATTGGGACAACGGTCTCCACACCTCCCTCGTCGCCCGCTGGCCCGGAAAAATCGCTCCGGCCCGCACCAAAGCCATCGTGCAATACGCCGACGTTCTCCCCACCCTCATTGACCTCGCCGGTTCCGAACCAGCACCCGAAAAATTCGACGGCACCAGCTTCGCCGCCGTCCTTTATGGCGAGCACGCCAATCATCGCGAACACGCCTTCGGCATGCACAACAACTACCCCGAAGGCCCGTCCTACCCCATCCGCTCCGTCACCAATGGCAATTGGCGCTACATTCGCAATCTTACCCCCGAAAGCCTCTACATCGAAAAGCACCTCATGGGCCGTAACGAGCACAATCCCTACTGGGCGACCTGGGTCTTCTCGTCCTTCTCAAATCCGCACCACGAAAAACTCATCAACCGGTTCATGAAACGCCCCGCCGAGGAACTCTACCACACCGCCGAAGATTATTTCGAAATGACCAACCTCGCCGACAATCCCGCACACTCCGAAATCAAGAACAAGCTCTCCAGGATTCTCGACCAACAACTCAAAGAACAAAGAGACCCCGGTCGAATCCTCGACACCAAAAAGGCCCACCGCGCCGCCGCCCGGGGAAACCCTCTCTTCCAATCCAAGCCATGAGAATTTCTCTCTTGCTCGCATTCAGCCTCTCGAGCTTCACCTTCGCCGCAGAATCCGCAGCCCCCAAAAAGCCCAACATCCTCATCATCGTTGCTGACGATCTCGGTTATGCCGACACCGGCTTCAACGGCAGCAAGACTGCCATCACACCCAAGCTCGACAGCTTCGTCAAATCGGGCATCAAGCTCACCGATTTTCGGGCCTGCCCCATGTGTTCCCCTACCCGGGCGGGACTCCTCACCGGACGCTGGCCTCTCCGCTTTGGCATGATGCGGGCCGTCATTCCACCATGGTCAACATACGGACTCCCGGAATCCGAAAACACTCTCCCCGAACTCCTTGCCAAGGCCGGATACGAACGGCGTGGCATCATCGGCAAGTGGCATCTTGGCCATACCAACAAAAGCCAACTCCCACTACACCACGGCTTCACCCACTTCGTCGGTCACTACAACGGAGCCATTGACTACTTCACCCATGAACGTGAAAATCAGCTCGACTGGCATCAAAACCACAAACCCCTTCGAGAAGAAGGCTACGCCACCGATCTCCTCGCAAAGCACGCCGTCAACTTCATCAACAACTCACCCAAGGACAAACCCTACTTTCTCTACCTCCCTTTCAATGCCCCGCATTCTCCCTTCCAAGCCACCAGGGAAGACCTCGCCCTCCATGCCTCGATCAAAAACAACAAGCGTCGTTCCTACGCTGCCATGGTCAGCGCGATGGACAGAGGAATCGGCAAGGTCCTCGACGCCGTCGATTCCCGACCCGATGCCCACAACACCCTCGTCATCTTCTTCAGCGACAACGGTGGCATCCTCAGCGCTGGAAGCAACGCTCCCTGGCGTGGAGCCAAGCTCAACCTCTACGAAGGCGGAACCCGCGTCGTAGCCGCTCTCCGCTGGCCCGTCCGGGGACTCACCAGTGGCAAGGCCTTCGAAGGCCGTATCGGCTACATCGACATCCTCCCCACCGTCCTCCGCGCCGCAGGCGTAGCGCCACCCAAAAACCTCGACGGCCTCAATCTCCTCCCCGTTCTTCGTGGCAAAGAAGACCTCCCTGAACGACCCTGGTTTAGCTACTTGCACCAAAGTAAGTCCGCCTCATCCTCTCTGCACCTTGGCCCCTGGAAACTCATCGTCGAAGGCGACGCCTTCAATTCCGACGACCTCACCTTGGAGCTCTACAATCTCACCTCCGATCCTCAGGAGAAAAGTAACCTCGCTGAGAAACACCCCGATCGTGCCGCTGAAATGCTCTCCCAAATCAAACAATTCGGAACCCTCAAGGTCCCTGGAGCCACCCTCTACGGAGAAGGCCGCAAAGGCTTCTCCGCACCCAAGGACTGGCTCATTAGTAAATGACCGCCTCCTCCCCTTCAGCGGGCTAAGGCGTGACATCTTTCACCCATGCCTCGTGCATGGCGGTGAGACGGCTAACGATCCCGAGCCGGGCCTTGGCATGATTGGTGCCCTCGGGTTTGGTATCGGAGAGGCGATGGAGCGTGCCACCGGGCTTTCCTTTACGGCCGATGAGTTTCCAATCGCCGTCACGAACAGCCCATTGATTGCCCCAGGCAAAGTGGAGCACCCCCTTGTAGCTTGACTTAACGGCGGCGGAATCAATGAGCGGGAGAATGTTGTGACCGTCGAGCTTTGGCCAGACAGGCTTTGCCTCGACGCCGCATAATTTCAGGATGGTGGGATACCAATCCATCGCAGTGACGATCTGATCCCGCACCTCTCCCTTGGGGAGTTTCGCCGGATAACTGATGATCGCCGGGACGCGGATACCACCTTCAAGAAATTGCCCCTTGTGCCCGATCCATTTACCGGTGCTCCCACCGCCACTGGCACCGTAGAAGTGACCCTTGGGGTAGCCACTCTTATGATTGTCGACCCTGATTCGATTACCCGTTTCCTCGGAGTGACCGTTGTCGCTCATAAAGATGACGATGGTGTCTTCGCGCAGTTTCAGAGCCTCGAGCTTATCGATAATCCGGCCAATGTAGTGATCCGTGGTGCTCACGATCGCCGCGTAGGATCGGCGGGCGGGATCGGTGATATCTTTGTGGAGTTCCTCGTGGCGCTTGAGTGCTTGCTCCGGGTAGTGGGGAATATTGAAGGGCACATAGAGGAAGAAAGGCGTGTCCTTGTTCTCGTCGAGAAACTTCAAACTCCGCTCCACCATGAGTTCGGGGAAATATTCGCCTTTGGCTTTCACCGGCGTGGTGCCCTTGTAAAGATCGTGAAAGCCCGTGCCGTGCAGAAAGTAGTGATTGTAGTTATCGATGAACCCATCGCGGATCCCGAAGAACTCGTCAAAGCCCTGCTTCTTCGGACCATGGTCACGATGCGCCCCGAGATGCCACTTCCCAAACAGGCCGGTTCGGTAACCCGCCGTTTTCAAAGCCTCGGCGAGAGTGACTTCTTCGAGCGCCATGTTGATGCCCTTCTTAGCGTTCATGTCACCCTGCGTCCAATGGAGCACCCCGCCCCGCTGTGGATGGCGTCCAGTCAGCAAGGCCGCCCGCGCCGGACAACAAACCGTGTGGGCGTAGGCCTGAGTGAACCGCACCCCAGTGGCAGCGAGCTTGTCGATATTCGGCGTCTTGAGATCGTGCGATCCGTAGCAATTGGCATCAAGGGTGCCTTGATCGTCCGTAAACAAAATGACGATATTCGGTTTGAGCGGTGCGGCTTGAGCACTGAGGAACGCAGCAATGAGAGCAAAGAGAATTCGGGTCACGCTCCCTGATTTCTATCCCAGCAAGTGCCTGGGTGCGAGCCGATACTCCCCCAGCCTGCTATACAGCACTCCCAGAGATCTGGATTGGAATGGGCAGCAAGCTTGATCTACCATGCGCCAATTCAAGCCATGAGTAATTACGACGACCCCTTTCAAGAAGCACGAAGGAAATGCCCGATTCACGTCGGCACTTTCCAAGGCGAGCGTGTCCCCATGATCCTGCGCCACCAGGATCTCCGGGAAGCGGCGAAAGACACCACAACCTTCAGCTCCGATGCTCCGAGACGAATCCCCATTCCTTCGGAAGAGGACGTTCGCACCGTCCGACAGTATCCCCTGGAAGTTGATCCACCGGTACACGCGGCGTATCGAAAAATCGCGGAACCCTTCTTTCTGCGCCCAAAACAGCCCGAGGTGCTTGCGAGGATCAATCGCTTAATCGAGGCACTCCTTTCCAAGGCTCTCGAAGCGGACTCCATCGAGGCCGTGAATGACTTCGCCATCCCGCTGCAATCCTACGCCCTGACGTATCTCCTCAATGTCCCGGAAGTGGAAGCGGAACTATGGGTGAGCTGGGGACTTCATGTCTTTAAGGATGGTGACGGCAAATCCAAAGGCACCTTCATGGAAGAATACAGCCAGCGGATGTTCGAGGCGGCTGCCGAAAATCCCGGTGAGGATTTCTTCTCCGCGCTCAATCAAGTGGATTTTGAGGGACGTCTCCTCACCATGGAAGAGAAACTCGGCTTTGCAAACATCGCCTTCGCCGGCGGCCGGGACACTATCATTCACACTGCCACCCGTATCATTGCCCACTTCGCCGAAAACCCCGACGACCTTGAGTGGATCCGCGAAGACCCGAAGCGGGTCAATCTTGCTTCGGAGGAGTTTTTCCGTCTCTTTATCCCCCTCACCCACATCGGGCGGGTCTGTCCGGTGAAGACAAATGTCCATGGCTTCGAGGTAGCACCAGGAGGACGCGTCTCGCTCTGCTGGTCGTCAGCCAACCGCGATGCCGACGTCTTCGACGAACCGAACGTCCCAAAACTCGACCGTAGACCAAATCCGCACGTCGCGTTCGGGTTTGGAGAGCACCTCTGCCTCGGAGCGCATCACGCCCGCGCCCTCATGCGCGGCTTGATCCGTGCTCTGGCCGAAAATGTTTCTAGAATCGAAATTCTCAAAGCCGATGAACTCATCGAGAGAGAACCCGACTACACCCGCATGATCGGCTACGAGTCACTGCGGGTGAGATTCACGAAACGCGAGAGCTCTTAGGTAGCAGCCAGGATCTGCCGGATTACCTTTCCGTGCACGTCAGTGAGGCGGCGCTCAATGCCATTGTGATAGAAGCTTAGGCGCTCGTGATCGAGACCAAGGAGGTGCAAGATGGTGGCGTAAAAGTCGTAGACCGTCGTAACAGCCCCCACCCCCTTGTAGCTAAATTCATCCGTCGCACCGTAGCTAAAAGGAGCCTTCACACCGGCCCCTGCCAGCCAGGCGGTGAAACCGCTGGGGTTGTGATCGCGACCGCTCGCTCCTTTCTGAAAGGTCGGCATCCGGCCAAACTCCGAGCAAAAAACCACCAGGGTGTTCTCCAGCAATCCCCGGGCCTTGAGGTCCTTCAGGAGGGCCGCTGTCGGTTGGTCGAGAACCGGTCCGTGAACATCGTATTGTTCCTTAATCTTCTTGTGACCATCCCAGTTGCTCACGCCCTCACCGCCGGTCTGGTAAGCGCCATTGAACAACTACACGAAACGCACTCCCCGCTCTATAAGACGACGAGCCAAGATGCAGCTTCGTCCATAGGCGGCTTCAAAGCCCTCCCGACAAAAGCACCTCCCTAGCAATCCCGCCGCATCAAGCCGATCAGGCCCCACGTTCAAAGTCGCACCAACCAATTCATCAGCCCATTCCGTGGTCATGATAACTCACCGGCTGGTGCTGCTGGTCCTCAAGACTTCCTCCTGTTAGGAGGGGCTTTGATCCAATTTGATGAAGCAGTAATAGAGGTTGACTGCATTTGCGGTTAGGATACCAGCAAGACATTCAAATCTTCCAATTATTACCTGTCAGATCCTCCCCAAAGTAATGACCTCCTCAAAAAAATCAGCTTTTTTCATTACCTCACTTTTCTTGATGGGTCTAAATCAGATGGTCGCGGAAGCCGGTCAGATTGAGACGCGGGTGGTCAGAACTTCGATCAGCGAGGGAGGTATCGATTTATCGGTTCGTCTCTCCCTTCCGGTTGATTGGGAGGATGAAAGTTATCTTTCAAGAAAGGAATTTCCAATTGATGGGCCACCAGGATTCCCAAATCCAGGGACGACAAGACACCAATTACAATGGAATAGCGACGGAACCTTTGAATGGTTTCAGTTTGATTTCATACAGGTTGGGAGATACACGATAACCGGCCAACACACGATTGAAGCAAAGCTCTTCGGTGGGCAGGTACTTTTTGGCTTCTTCGATCCGGCATCTAAGGTGCTGAGATTTGACGGCTTAGAATATCTTGCTAACTTCCCGATTCCAGATGTTGCTGTCGAAGTGTCTAATAATTTGAGCGAGTGGACTGAGATCGAACAATTGGAAGAAGTTTCCCAAGATTTCACTGAAGGACATACGCTTTCAGTGAGATTTAAACGAACAAGAGTAGGCTCTGAATACTATAGGATCAAAATCAATAGTAGAGGTCCTCTTCCGGTCAAGATAAGCAACGACGAGCCGGCAACTTTTCAACTTGATCCCTTTGTGCTTGAAGAGGTGTCGCTCGAGAATTGCCTGCTTACGGTTGATGTTACTTACGGCGGGGGCTGCAAAGATCATGAATTTGAGCTTTTTATGAGTCCCTCCATTTTTGGTGAATCGTTTCCCGCGCAGGCAAATCTATGGCTTAAGCATAATGGCAATGGAGATATTTGTCGTGGATTGGTATCCGACAAACTCGAGTTTAATATCACTGCCTTGATTGAACAATATCGCGCCCAACACGGAAGCGAGGATGACATTATTCTGAACGTGTATGGCTATTTTCCTGATAAGCCAGACGCGGTAAAAGTGGTAAGATATTCCCCTTAATCAATGTGGGTAGACGAGTGGCTAAAAAACCGCTCGCCGATTAAGCGAAGCGGATTTTGAGAAGGGATTATATTATTCTCGAATTTTTTAAGGAATAAGAACCACGTAGAAACGCTGCTTGGTTTCGAGGGAAACACCGACCTCAGTGAATGAAGTGATTGTTTCTCCGGCAGCGGCACTAACACCGTCGTCGAGTTCTTCCCACAAGTCTAAGTTACCTTCGCTGAGGTCGTCACTTGCTAATATACTGTAGGTGCGGCCTCCCTTGGAATTCCACGTAATAGTAACTGCTTGGGTTTGTCCGCCTGCCTCAACTTCGGTGCTAACCGCAATGATTTCGAGAGGTTTGGCACTTGCGCCTCCGTCAACAAGAAGAACAAGATTATCGATTCCAAGGTTCATACTTGCTCCACCAGTACGGCCCATCACCTGAACTCGAAAATCTTGCAGATCCATATCTTTGATCTCGAAGTCAGTGAAGATGTTTTCAGCTTCTCCCTGGCGGTTGCGGTCAGGGTAAACCGAAACATCCACAAGTGCCGTGTTGGTTCCAGGGTCACGGTCGACGTCAATCGAGAGCGAAGCCCAAGTGCCAGTCGTTAAGGAAAATGGAAGCCTCCCACTCTCGTCAAATCCATTCCAACTAATTGAGGCTTCGGCCGATTGAAAGGTCTTGAAACCAACACCGAAAGAGTTATCGACAGCGGCATCTTCTTCGTTGCCCGTGTTCTGGATGACACCGGAATCACCGTGAGCATCGGTCGAAAGAAAGTTGATTCCCCACCCATCAGCTGCAACGTCAGTTGCGAGGAAGTCCATTGTGAAGGAGAAGTTCCTCCAAGCTGTATAGTCATTTTCAGACTCAAAGGAAATGAAGTTACCCAAGTTGCCTGTGGTCTGGAGGAGTTGGTAGTAAGCTCCGTCAGATTCGGCATTTGCAGCGACGAGTCTTCCAATAGGTGCACCTCGAAGGGCCTCTTCTGTATACTTTTCCCCGGCATCGTCGAAGTTGGCAACGATACCGTCACGTATTCCTGTCGCTTCGGCCTCTGTTGGATTACGACCAACGGAAACTTCAATTCCATCGTTCACTCCGTCACCGTCCGTGTCGGCGACATGTGGGCTGGTTCCAGTTTGATCGGCGTCCACAAAATCAAGGAGAGGGTTTTCGACACCATCGAGAAGGCCATCATTATCGGAGTCAGGGTTGATGGGACTCGTTCCGGTCTTACTCGCACTCACAAAAGTCCCGCCACCATCTTCAACCTTGTCGCTGAGTCCATCAGAGTCGGTGTCCCCTTCAGTCGGATCTGTCTTTGATCCGAGCTCTTCAAGATTATTGAGGCCGTCATTGTCAGAGTCACCGTTGGGGCCATTATTGATATCGACCGACCCATCATCATTGTTGCTCAACCCGTATTTTATTTCCCAAATATCGGGGAGGCCGTCTTGGTCGGAATCGCTCTCACCTTCTTGGACCACTCGGAAGTTGCTGACGATAAGGACTCCATTAATTGTCGAGGTAGAATCGAAGTTCTCCCCACCAATACGAAAGCCAAATATGTCACCTGCTTGAACAGAAATTTTTTGGTCAACACCGGAGAAAAAATAGTTTCCTGAAGTGGTTGATAGGTCAACGGGGTCCTCTACGACCTCGCCATTTACGATAATACGAAATTCGGCAAAAGCCGCAAACCAAGCGTGCATTCCACTGAATTCCCAATCAAAAGTGATTTCCGCATTGTTTGCTAGAGTGATGATGAAGTCCGCAGTACGGTTACTCACTCCTCCCCCAGGCAGACTAACATCGTAGCTAAACTCCGCACTCTGCGCGAAACCATCGATATTAGTCTCGAGCATATCGGTCGTGCCATCGGAAACCAACTGATCAGCTGCGAGGATTTCGGTTCTTTCCCAGTTTGCGATCTCAAAACCGTCGGTAAATCCAATTATTTGAGCGTGTGCGCTAGATCCCAGTAGGCTAAAAAGAGCAAGAAATAGATTGCGCCTAAAATATTTAACTTTTTTTATCCACATAGGATTGGGTTTATAAAACGTTTAAAATAGTAGCAAGCCTGAAGAAGAAACTTCTTAAACTGACCCTTACAAATCAAATTTATCGACGTCTCATCATAACACTGAATATCTAATGATAATTTAACTGATCAAATTACTGATATTCCTTCTCTCTTTTTAGGCCAGGGTGGCACCTTCAAAAAACTTATTTACGAATACAATAAATGCGCCCAGAGGTGTGGATGAAAAGGTTTTCACCGGCGATCGCAAGAGTGGCCATGCCCCATGTCATCTTCGGCCCGTTGGTTGGTGTGCAAAAGTTCGAAGCTCTTACCGGCTTTGGAGACATTGGTGCTTCCGCCTTCGTTGAAGCAGAAGATTCGTGAGGCTGCGGAGCAGGGTTATGCCTTCGCCCAGCTAAAGATGGCAAAAACGATGCCTGAGATGCTTAACAGCGAAATGGCTGCCGAGCAAATTGCCGAGGCTCAACGGCTGAGTAGGGATTGGAAACCTCGTCCGCATCAAGGGAAATAGGCTCTGCCTCAATTCTCACTCAGGAATCACTTGTATCGAGCCCTCAAGCCACCTTCGTTCAACAATCCCTTTTGCTTAAGCGCGAGGACAGGCTGGTTTGTCCTTTGAGCGATTTGAAGCTCAAGCGCACTTCTCCCCCTCCGCTGCGGTCCAAAGGCGGCTTCAAAGCCCTCCCACCAAAAGCACATTCCTAACAGTCAGTAGCAGTCTTGGTTTGCTTTGGGGGTGATTCCTGTTTAGTTTCCGGGAATGAACTTGCGTTTCAGCCTTGGGAAAACGATGACGCTCGCGATGTTAGCGGCCTTTACGGTTGGTTGTGAACCAACGACCGGGAGCGGTTCCCGAATGGAGGACGACGCTGATTTTGTGCGTGGGGAAAGCCACCTGGCCCGCAAGGACGTTGACGGTGCAGTTCTCTCCTTCCGCAAGGCGCTCGCCAACAATCCGGGCAACGCGGCCGCTCATTTCGAGCTGGGGCTGATTTTTTACGAGCCTAGTAACAAAAAAAACAACTACGTTTCGGCCTGCTACCATTTCCAGCGGCATCTTGAGTTGCAACAGGACTCCAGCCGCGCAGACAACATCGAGGGCTTCATCAAGGTCTGCAAAAAGGAGATCGCCAAGGACATAGCCATGGCGCCCATCCCGCGTTCGGAGACTAACGCGATTCATTCGATGCGCACGCAGTTGTCCAAGGCCAATAGCGAAAAAAGCTACCTCAAGAGCCAAGTTGAGGCCATGCGCGGCCGGTTGCAGCAAGCCGGGGGCACCGTCCCAGAGGTCGCCGTGGCGACCGACAGTTCGCGGGCTTCCGTGAAACCGCGCGTAGCCCCGGGGCCCAATCACGAAGTCCGATCCAGCCAGACCCGGACTCACACGCTCGAGGTGGGCGAGAGCCTCTACAGCCTGGCCCGGCGTTACGCCGTACCGTTCTCAGCCTTGAGAGCGGCCAACCCGCGCCTGATGCGCAACTCTCGCGACGTGAAGCCGGGCGTCACCGTTTACATCCCGGCCAAGCGCGCCCAGTAATCCATCGCCGTACGCCGCTTGGTCTTTCCCCAGTCATCCTCCTGTTTTGGCTGGCGATGAATGTCCTTCTGTGGCGCGCCGAGTATGGCGACACTGATCGGGGCAGCCGCGTCTCCAAAGACGTGGTGTTCAATAAAGTCTTCAACGCTCCCGACGCCTCTAACCTACGGGTTTCCCAGAACGGCATGTTGCTTGGCTGTAAGGGGTTGAAACGCTGCTGGCGTGCCAGACTCGATTCACCTCGGTGATGGCCAGGTTGCGTAAAAGGTAGGGGTAGATTTTGTGATCTTTGTTCGGCTTGCTCAGCGATGGCTTGGGAACCAGGGCCTCAATCCCCATGATCTAAATGAGGCGGCAAGTTCGCTTACGGCCGATACCCCAATCGTATTTGCGCAGTTCATGACAGAGTTTTCGCTGACCATAAAAAGGCCACTTCGTGTAGATTTCATCGAGATTTTTCATGATGAGTTCGTCCTGTTCGTCCACCTTTGTTTTGCGGGGTTTGAGACGGTTGCAATTTACTTCCAGAAGCTTGCACTGGCGGCGCACCGAAATGTCCGGGTGATCTTTTTCAATCATGGCCTTTTGCTGAGATCGATCCCCAGCCGATCGCACTTTTTTTCAAGAAATTTCTTCGCGATGACGAGTAGCCCCACTTTGCGCTCAAGTCGTGCGGTGAGTTTTTCCTACTCTGTACCGCTTCACCACCGGCGTTCTTACGCTCGAAGATTTCGGTCATGTGCTCTTCGAGTTCTTTCTTCCATGCACTCACCTGGATGGATGCGATGTCGTTGTCTTTTTCGATCTGTTAGATCGTTTGCTCATCTTTGGGGGCTTCCTTAGCCACACGAGCTTTAAACTCGGCCGTCAGATGCCTTCTTTTTCTTTTACTCATTTAGTCCTATTTCGGGGTAGTTGCCCCCTCAAAGACCATCGCTAAATCAAGATTGCTCTGGCTCCGTTTCCCGGGACCACTTCAGTCCTTGCTGACCTCCATATCCTGAGCCACTTCTGCGAATGATTTCCCGAGTTCTAAAAGGGTTACGATCTGAGCAACCACCGCCCTTCCAACGATCTGCTAGGGTTTGGCGATTTCCAAGCGGTAAAACTTACTTGTATCCGAGGTGTCGGAATCGGTCACGGTGCGCTCGTTACCGTCGTCGATCACGCTGCTGCCAGTGAAATTAATCCAGTCGGATGCCTGCAGCAGGGTCGTGCTCGACTTCAAGTTGTAGGTGCGATCAGCAAAACGCGGACTGAAGACGATCCGGCTTTGCCCGGAATTCAGCGGGTCTTCTTCCACACGCCAATGAAAGCGGGAGCGCGCGTCATCGGGCAAGACCCCGGCGATGAACTCGAAAAGATTGTTTTGGCCGTCGCCATCGGGATCAGCCGTTGGCGCCCCATCGGTGGCAGGATCAAGACCGAAGCTGCTGGCCCAAGTATCGTAGGCAGCGGTTTCTTTGGTGAAGATGGCACCAATGGTCTTGTTCCCATCCATCGTTAGGGTGAGAGGATTATCCGTTCCAGTGCTTGCACCAGTCCAGGCTGTGAAGACATAACCCAAATCAGGAGTCGCGGTGACGGTAGTCGTTGCACCTAGCTTATGAGTGTCAGTAGAACCGATTGAACCGTTAGTCGTAGCTTGAGCAGTCAGCGTGCGGGTTGGGTAACTGGTGTTGTCTGCAGGGTCAGTTGAATAAGTGACTAGCTCATCGTAGTTAGAGAACCCGTCACCGTCCGTATCAGCCG
>Ga0209711_10002277_pt1 | contig 17484 bp, 17 predicted proteins | sample ArcticOcean_MG_C_7_FD_187441 | JGI IMG/M metagenome (GOLD analysis project Ga0209711, IMG submission 187441) | Marine microbial communities from western Arctic Ocean - ArcticOcean_MG_CB11_88 (SPAdes) (version 2) | ecosystem: Environmental > Aquatic > Marine > Oceanic | place: Arctic Ocean... | reverse complement strand
ATTATCACAACGGAACATTTGCAAAATATTAATGACGAAAGCAATTATAATTAAAAAACCAGGTGGGCCAGAAGTTTTAGAAATTACAGATATTAAACTGGCAGCTCCAGGTCCTGATCAAATAAAAGTAAAAAATATAGCTATTGGCTTAAACTATATTGACACCTATCACAGATCAGGATTGTACCCTGTTCCACTTCCAAGTGGTATAGGTCTTGAAGGTGCTGGAATAATTATAGAGGTTGGTTCTAATGTTGTAGACTTAAGTGTTGGTGACAACGTTGCCTATGCGGGTGGATCTCCTAGTGCATATGCTGAAGAGAGAATATTGCCCGCTCAAATAGCTGTTAAAATTCCAGATGGTATTTCTCATAAAATAGCTGCGTGTATAATGACAAAAGGTTTAACGACACATTATCTTTTATGCAAAACTTATAAACTATCTTCTAATGACGTTGTGCTTTTTCATGCAGCAGCAGGAGGAGTGGGCCAAGTTTTTTCGCAATGGGCACAAGGAATTGGCTGTAAATTAATTGGTACCGTTGGATCAGATGAAAAAATTGCTATCGCTAAGCAAAATGGTTGTGATCACGTGATTAACTATACAAGGCAAGATTTTGTTAAAGAGGTAAAAGACATCACTAAAGGAACAGGTGTATCTGTAGTTTACGATGGTGTCGGTAAAAATACTTTTCAAGGTTCTGTCGAATGCTTAAAGCCTAGAGGTACAATGGTTTCTTTTGGCAATGCCTCAGGTCCATTAGATCCCTTAAATGTATCAAAAGATATTCAACCAAAAAGTTTATTTTTTACTAGGCCAACAATGAAAGATTATTACGCAACAAGAGACGAGATAGTTGAAGGTGCAGAAGAATTATTTAAACAAGTTAAATTTGGAAAAATAAAAATAAAAATATTTAAAGAGTACGATTTAAAAGAATCTAGACAAGCTCACTTAGATTTAGAATCTAGAAAAATTAATGGTCCGGCTATATTAATTCCATAATGTCTAAAAATATAATTTCACCATGTATCAGTATTTGTAAAACTGATCCTGTGACGAGTTATTGTTATGGTTGTGCTCGTACAGAAGAAGAAAAAAAATTATGGAAAGATGAAAATACAAATAGAGAATGGAAGTCAAAAAATCTAGAGTTAATTGCTTCAAGAATGAAAGGTTGGCAACTAGAAGCTTTTAAAGAATCATACAATCATAAAATAAATAACGGAATATCATTGTTTAAAAAAAACCTTTTAGAGAAAAAATAAAATTATAAATCTTTTTTCATTGAGTCCATGTCACTCAAATGATATTTAAGCGCTTGGTTCGAAAGTCGAATTTCTTGTAAAAATAAAAAAATTGAAATTATCATACAAACACAGCATCCAGCAAAAATTATTCGAGCTGTGTGTAAGCTTCCTATATAAAGCATTAAAACTGTAGACATATTAAAAAGGAATCCGAAAGCAGCGAAACCCATCGTGTATTTCAATATATTGGTCCTTTTGTTCAGAACGTGTAACTGACTTTCCCATGCAGGAGGTGTACGTTTTTCAAAAATGTACTGATCATGTATTTTTCTAATTAAACTACTTAAGGTATGAAATCTATTGCTGTACATAGTCATCATTAGAGGTATGGCTGGAAACATTAGAGCTGCAACTGTGTAATCTATATCCATTTCGAATCAAATTGATTATGTAGATAGTGTTTGATATTTACAAGTAATTATTTACCAATGTCTCATTTAAAAATATTTATAAATTTAACAAGACTAAATAAGCCGATTGGATTCATGCTTCTTTTTTGGCCTTGTTCCTGGGGTCTTGCTTACGCATACAGTGTTGACCAAAATCTAAATCAATTTTTACACTATCTCTTTTTATTTTTTTTAGGTTCGGTGTTAATGAGAAGTGCCGGATGTATTGTTAATGATGTTGTAGACAAAGATATAGATAAAAAAGTTCAAAGAACAAAAAATAGACCTCTTGCCTGTGGTTTGATTTCTATAAAACTGGCATTGACTTATGCTGTTATTCTTTGTGCTATTGCTTTTTTTATTTTAATTCAATTTAATAATTTGACAATTATTTTGGGTATTATGTCTATGTTTTTGGCTTTCTCTTATCCCTTTATGAAAAGGATAACTTATTGGCCTCAACTTTTTTTGGGTTTAACTTTTAATTGGGGTGTTATTATGGCTTGGGCATCTATGACTAACAGCATCTCCGCTGAAATTACTATCCTTTATATAATGGCCATATTTTGGACATTGGGCTATGACACAATTTATGGAGTTCAAGACGTAACAGATGATGAAATAATAGGAATAAAATCAACATCCGTTAAATTTAAGAAAAATATCAAAGTATTTGTTGGTGTTTGTTATCTTTTAAGTTCTTTTTTAATAGTCAGCTTGTTTTATAATCAACTTGGTTTAAATAGTTCTACGTTTTTAGTTATAATTTTTATTTTAAGTTTAATGTATCAAATAATAAAATTTAAAAAAAAAAGTCCAGAGAAATGTTTATATGCATTTAAAATTAACAATTTTTCTGGTTTTTTTTTATTTATGGCAATTTCTTTAAGTGATTTAAAAGTTTTATGAAATTTAATGAATTAATAATTATATTAAAACGCTTATACCGTGAGTATGTAAAAAGATATTTTAAAAGAATATTGCTTTCCCTCGCCCTTTCTTTAATAGTTGCTGGAAGTACTTCTGCAACTGCATGGTTGTTAGACCCAGCTGTAAAAAAAATTTTCATTGATAAAGATAGAACTCTAGCATGGCTTATACCTTTAGGTATAGTTTTTGCATTTTCAGCAAAAGGTATATCTTTATATTTTGCAAGAATTAATGTCATTAAGGTAGGCACAAGAATTGGTGGAGAACTTCAACAAAAAATAGCTCAAACTATATTGTCTTCTGATATTCAAACCCTAGATGGTAGGCATTCTGGGAAATATATTTCAAATATTATGTTTGACTCAAATCAAGTAACTCAATTGGTTAGTACCGGAGTTCTTAATTTAATGAAAGATACTTTTACAGTTATCGCTTTAGTTTCATTAATGTTCTATCAAAATTGGAAATTAGCAATGTTCGCTATTTTTATGATGCCGTTAGCTGCGGCAATTGCAAAAAGTCTTGGTAAACGTATTGGGAAAGCGACAAGTGAGGCTGGAGAAATTTCAGGAAGACTAACTTCATTCTTATCTGAGATTTTTAAAGCTTCAAGGATGATTAGAATCTACCAAAAAGAAGAAGTAGAAAATATTAACGCAAAACATGCGATTACAGAGATGGTAGATAAAAATATTAAAATCTCAAGTATCATGATTAGAGCTACGCCAATTATGGAAGTGCTAACTGGAATTATGATTGCAGGTTTTATTTTTTATGCTGGCAAGTTAATTGACGCAAATGAGTTAGAGGTTAATAACTTTTTTTCTTTCTTGGCTGCTATGATGCTGGCGTACCAGCCAATTCGTTCACTAGCTACAATAAATATGACAGCGTACCAAGGGTGTGCTGCTGCAAAAAGAATTTTTAAGGTAATAGACCAACCTATTAATATCAAAAATGATCAAACATTACCTAACCTTTTAATAAAAAATTGTAACATAGAATTTAAAAATGTAAATTTTGCATACGAAAATACTGAGAAGAAAGCGGTAGTAGATATAAACATAAACATTGAAGGTAATTCTATGACAGCATTCGTTGGTCATAGTGGTGCTGGAAAAAGTACTATTATAAATTTGTTGCCAAGATTTTACGATCCACAAAAAGGGAATATTTTAATAGACGGTCAGGACTTAAGAAGTATTTCACTAAACTCTTTAAGAAAAAATATCTCCTTAGTAAGTCAGGATGTAATTTTATTTGATGAAACCATAAGAAATAATATTTTATATGCTGACCCTCAAGCGAGTGAAAATGACCTTGAAAAAGCCTGCCAGTTTGCTGCTGCAGATGAATTTATAAATAAAATGCCCAAAAAATACGATACACTGATAGGTGAAAATGGAATTAGATTGTCAGGCGGTCAAAAACAAAGGATATCTATTGCAAGGGCTATATTAAAAAAGGCGCCGTTAATACTTTTAGACGAAGCTACTTCTTCACTCGACGCTGACTCTGAGGAAATAGTTCAGAATGCTATTTCCAATCTAACAAAAAATAAAACTACATTAGTAATTGCTCATAGACTGTCTACTATACATAATGCAAAAAAAATATTTGTTCTAAGTGATGGTAAAGTTGTCAACTCCGGTAATCATGATTTTTTAATCAAAAATTGTAAAGAATATAAATCATTATATCAAAAACAATTGAAATAAATTAAATGTTTTTTATCTATCGTTACCTGACTTTTATTTTATATCCCTTTTTTATACTTTTAATTTATTTAAGAGTTGTTTTAAAGAAAGAGGATAAAATAAAATTTAAAGAAAAGATTTTTTCTTCAAATTTTAAATCAGTTAGAAATATAAAAAATAAATTAATTTGGTTTCATGCCGCTAGTATCGGAGAAATTTCTAGCGTTATTCCATTGATTAAAGCTATTAATAATTCTAAAAAAAATATAGACTTTTTAATCACCACTGTTACTTTAAGTTCTGCTCAATTAGTAGGCAGGGAACTAAGCCAATATAGCAATATTACACATCGATTTTTTCCTCTTGATACGGCAAATTTATCAAAAAAGTTCTTAGAAGCTTGGACGCCCGACCTTGTGTGTTTTATCGATTCTGAAATTTGGCCAAATTTTTTATTTAAAATTAAAAAAAAAAAAATTCCTCTTGTTTTAATTAACGGAAGAATTACGAGAAAAACATTTGATAAGTGGAAAATATTTCCTATTATTGCAAAAAAAGTTTTTAGTAACTTTGACTTATGCTTAACATCTAGCGAGGAGTCCAAAAATAATCTTGATCAGCTTCATTTAGCGAATATAGAACATATAGGTAATTTAAAATTTACTGTTAAAAATAAAGCATTAGATATTAATGACGTTAATAAAAAAATATTAGATAAATTTAAAGTCTGGTGTGCTGTAAGCACACACGAAGGAGAGGAACTTATAGCTTTAAAAACACATGTTAAGATTAAAGAAAATTATAATAATATTTTTACTATAATTATACCTAGACATATTAATAGAGTCTCTTATATCGAAAATTTATCAAATAAATTTAATTTAAAAGCGCAAATTTTAAAAGATGGTGATAAAATTAATGTAAATACTGAAATCTTAATAATTAATTCATTTGGCGTGCTATCAAAATATTTTAATTATTGTAAAAATATTTTTATTGGAAAATCTTTGATCAAAAAACTAAGAAAAGAAGGCGGTCAAAATCCAATTGAGGCTGCAAAGGCAGGTTGTAAAATATTACACGGTCCCTATATCTATAATTTTCAAGAAATTTACAACTTTTTAAACTCTAATGGAATTTCATGCCAAATAAATAGTGAAAAAGAGTTAGTAGATAAAATAATCGATAGTTTTAAATATCCAAAAAAAATAGATAATCACCAAATGGATTTACTAAATGCATATGGTGATAAAATATTGAAACAAACTACTGATCGATTAAATAAATTTATATAATAAAATATGAAAATTTTTAAACCTAGATTTTGGAATAAAAAAAATAATTTAATATCTTATGCTTTGTTCCCATTTTCTTTCTTTTTACAAATTTTTTTAATTATTAAAAAAAAAATAAGTAAAAAAAAAAAATGTTCTATTCCAGTAATCTGCGTCGGTAATATTTATTTAGGTGGAACTGGAAAAACACCTCTTTCTATTGAAATTATTGAAATATTAAAAAAATTAAAAAAAAAACCGGCATTAGTAAAAAAATTATACAAGGAACATGATGATGAGTTTAGGTTAATTAAATCTAAAGGTGTAAAATTATTTACAAATTTATCTCGATACTTAGCAATTTGCGAAGCTGAAGATAATAAATTTGATTGTGTTGTATTAGACGATGGTTATCAAGATTTCACAATTAATAAAGATCTAAATATATTGTGTTTTAATGAAAAGCAACTGATAGGTAATGGTATGGTCTTGCCTTCTGGTCCACTTCGAGAACCTTTTTCATCTTTAAAAAGATGTCAAATAGTTGTTATTAATGGTGATAGAAACTTTCAATTTGAAAAAAAAATAAAAGAAGCTTCTAGTGATATCGAAATTTATTATTCAAAATATCACCCAATAAATATAGAAAGGTTTATGAGTCAAAATATACTCGCTTTTGCTGGAATTGGAAATCCTGAAAATTTTTTTAATTTACTTGAAGTAAATAATTTAAAATTAATAAAAAAGATTTCATATCCTGATCATTACAATTATTCACTAAAAGAATTAAATAAATTAATTAACTTTTCATTAAAAAATAATTTAAAACTTATAACAACAGAAAAAGATTTTTTTAGAATTAAACACTATGATTTACCTCAAATTCAATATTTAGAAGTAAAACTTGAAATTGCAAATAAAAATAAACTAGAACAAAAAATAATTAAATATTTATGATTAAAATTATAAAATACTTTTTTCAATCAGTTATTATTTACATATTTTTTTTGTTTATAAAATTTATTGGTCTACGGCTCAGTAGAAAACTTTTCTCTTATCTTTTTAATAAAATAGGCCCAATCATAAAGTCAGATCAGACAATTAATGCTAACCTGGAAAGATTTATTGGTTCATATAATGAGAATTTAAAAAAAAATATTAAAATCAACATGTGGGCAAATTATGGAAAAATATTTGTAGAATATTTATTTTTAAAAAAATTCAAAAAAAATGATTCGCATATTAGAATTAAAGGAGAGTATATTTTGAAAAAAATTATTAAAAGTGACAAACCGGTAATTTTTATATCGGGTCATTTTGCGAATTTTGAATTAATGTCAATGGAACTAACAAAAAGAAATATAAAATTAGCCACTGTCTATAGGCCACTGAATAACATCTTTTTAAATCCATTCATGGAATATCTTAGAAAAAAATATGTGTGTAAACATCAAATAAGAAAAGGTCTTTCTGGTGTTAAAAGTGCGATGAATTATATTAAGAATAATTACAGTATAGCGTTAATGATAGACCAGCGTGTTAGCGAAGGTAAGAGATTGCCATTTTTTGGGGATATGGCGTTAACCACTACTCTACCGGCACAACTAGCTTTAAAATTTAATTTAGATATTGTACCAATTTATATAGCCAGAACAGGTGATGATAACTTTGAAATGGAAATAATTGAACCTATACAAATTTTAAATAAAAATGATCATGAGTTGAATAAACTGGATGTGTCTATTAAATTAAACAAAGTTCTTGAGCAAATGATATCGAAAGATCCTAGTCAGTGGATTTGGACACACAACCGTTGGAAATAACTATTTTTTTTTTCTTAATTCTTTAAATTTTATTTGTGCTTCGACTGGTGAGTAATATGCTTCTTGCAGCTCAACATTCCAGTAATTTAAATTTTCTAACGATATTTTCTTTTTAGAAATAGCACAAACCACGTAATCTCCTTCTTCTGCAATATCAAAAGTATTGGGTTTGTATTTAAGGATAGCTTTTTTTTTATTCATATACAGAAATAGTATATATAATATATTTTCTCATATGAATATTGCTTTAATAGGTAGTGGTGGACGTGAACACGCAATTTGTCAAAAATTGTACGATTCCAAGTTAACTAATAAAATTTTTTGCATACCTGGAAATGCTGGTACTGAAAATATCGCAGAAAATATAGATATTAATTTTTTAAATTTTAGACAACTTTTAGCAACTGTTAAATTTTACAAAATAGATTTAGTTATTATTGGGCCAGAACTGCCTCTAGTGAAAGGGATAGTAGATTTTTTAAAAAAAAATAAAATAAAAGTATTTGGACCAAATCAATATGCAGCTCAGCTTGAGGGCTCTAAAGCTTTTATGAAATCTTTGTGTAAAAAGTACAAGATACCAACAGCTGAGTTCAAGATATGCAAAAATAAACAAGATGTGAAAAAATTTTTATTTAAAAATAAAATGCCTATAGTAGTTAAAGCTGATGGGCTTGCAGCGGGGAAAGGTGTTGTAATATGTCACTCAGAAAAAGAAGTTAAAAACTTTAGTGAGGAAATTTTTTTAGGAAAATTTAAAACGTCCAAAAAATTAATACTTGAAGAGTTTTTAGAAGGAGAGGAAGTGAGTTATTTTTTAATTGTAGATAAAAAAAATTTTTCTTTTATTGGTTCTGCTCAAGACCACAAACGTGTCGGTGAAAATGAAACTGGCTTAAATACAGGTGGTATGGGTGCTTATTCACCTGCTCCAATTTTAAATAAAAGTTTAGAAAAAAAAATAATTGATAGAATTGTTAAACCTACACTTTATGCCCTAAAAATAAAAAATAATGCCTACACTGGATTCTTGTATGTAGGCCTAATAATAAAAAATAATGAACCCTACTTAATTGAATATAATGTCAGGATGGGAGATCCGGAATGCCAAGTTATATTACCTAGGCTTAAGACTGATTTAGTTAAAATATTAAATGCATCATTAGAAAATAAACTCCATAAAATTAAAATTAGATGGAGTAAGAATAAATGTATGACAACTGTGGTCTGTGCAAAAGGGTATCCTAATAAATATGTAGCTAATAAAATTATTAATCTAAAAAAAATTAAATTAACTCAGAATTCATTTATATTTCATGCTGGTACAAAATTTAAAAATAATTTTTTAGTTTCTAATGGTGGTCGAGTTTTAAATATAGTTGTTTTAGGAAACTCATTTTTAAAAATTAGAAATCAAATTTTCAAGATAATAAAAAAAATTAATTGGAAACATGGTTTTTTTAGACGTGATATTGGTTGGAGAGTAATCAAATTTAAATGAGAATTATTAGTGGTTTTTTAAAAGGGAAAAAAATAGAATTTTTAAAATCTACTATTACAAGGCCCCTTAGAGACTTCGTAAAAGAAAGTACTTTTAATGTTATCAAACACTCTAAGCTAATTAATGTACCTTTGGAAAATGCAAACATACTTGATCTGTATTCTGGGGTTGGTTCATTTGGAATTGAATGTATCTCTAGGGGTGCAAAAAGAACTACATTTGTAGAAAAAGATAGAAACGCTCTAGAAATTTTAAAAAAAAATATAGAACAATTAAAAATTAAGGAAAAAAGCTATATATTTGAGGTAAAAATAATTTCATTTTTTAATCAATTAAATAAGAATAATAAATATGAAATCATTTTTTTTGACCCTCCATTTTCAGAAACTTTTTTTATTGAAGAACTAAAGCTACTAAAGAATTCTAATGCATATAATGATAATCATATAATTGTTATTCACAGAGAAAAAAATTCTAAAGATGATCTTTCTGGCATCATGAATATTATTACTATTAAAAAGTACGGTAGATCAAAAATGATTTTTGGTAATTTTAATTTAGATATTGTTTAGTCAATATCTTTACTTCTTCTACTGCTGGCTGATTGAATGGGTTAATTCCTATTAATTTACCAAGTAAAGCTGTCTCAAGTACAAAATAAGAAAACAACTCACCTAAAGTTTCTTCGTCAATTTTGTTAATCTTAAACTCTTTGAATGGTATATTTTTTTTCTTTAGAACTGTAGTTAAAGCTTTTTTTTGAGACGTTATAATTTTTGATAATTCTTTATTTTTTACAAACTCAAAAGATTTTCCGAAAATATTATTATTTATTTTCATTGATTTATTTAAATCAAGGCTAAATATATAAAATAATTTATCTTTAGGTCCGTCTAAGTATAATTGCAGTAAACTGTGATGATCACGCGGGGCAGAGGAAATAACTGGTAATATCCCCTTGCCTTTCTTTCCTAAACTTTCAGCTATTAATTGCTGACACCAATAAAGGAAGTCATTTAGCTGAGGCGCATAATTAAGAAGCACAATAGATTTAATTTTTTTTGCATTATATATATGGGCTAATTTTACAATACTTTCGGATAAAATTAAATTTTGTTTTGTGTTAAGGAAAGAAAGTAATTTATTTCTAAAATTTTTTACATTAAGACCCATAAAATACGCAGGAACCATGCCTACCTCAGATAGTACAGAATACCTACCACCTAAATAAAACTTGTGAGGTATCTGTAATATATTTTTTTTTACACCAAATGTATTTAATAAATTATTTTTTTGCTCTGTGATTATAATAGAATTCTTTGAGCTTATATCATTCTTAAATAAATTGCTGTTAATCAAAGTTTCGATAGTGTTTCCTGATTTAGAAATGATAATAAAAAGACTAGCTTTAAGATTGACTTTTTTTCTTACGTGTTCAATTTTTGATTGATCTAAATTATCAAGAAATATAAAATTTTTTTTAATTTTGTGTTTTAAAAAAGTGTAAATAGAATGAGATCCCAGTACAGAACCTCCCATACCTATTAATATTACAGATTTATATTTTTCAAATTTCTTAAGATTAAAATACTCATAATTAAAAATAAATTTTTTACTTAAAATATGAAAAGTATCTTTTTTATTATCTAAATTTTCATAAATTATTTTAATAATTTTATTTAACTTTATTTTATCTTTTGGGTGTAATTTTTTCTTAAAATAATCCTTATTGATATGATCTTCTAATATAAAATTTTTTTTATTTTTGGTCACTTTTTAATTTTATTAAGAATCGATTCTTCTACAGATAAGGATTTTGTTCTAGGTTTTTTATTTTTAGAAACAGGCTTATTCAGCATTTTTTCTATACTACTTTGTTTTTTTTCCACTGTACTTCTCATTGAACCGGGTGCTGGTATAACGTCAAAATCAGGTGGTTGTGTTAAAGGTTTTTTCTTTTTAATTAAAAATTCATCCGTTGTTTTAGTTTTTTCATTTCTCAAAATTTTACCGACACCACTTAGTGATGAGCAACTATTTATAAATATTGTAATCGTTAAAAGAATAAATATTAATTTTATATGTTTCATTTTTTATTAAATATTAAATCTTTGCTAATTAAAAAAAATATTCCAATAGTTATAAATATATCTGCAATATTAAAAGTAAACCAGTGAAAATCATTGATGTGAATATCTATAAAATCAGGTACTGCAAAATAAAATAGTCGATCATAAAAATTTCCAAATGCACCACCCAAAATTATAGAAAAAAAAATTCTTTCCAGCGGATCTGCTTTGCCAATTAGGTAGCTTAAAAAAATAATAACTAGAAAGATCAATAATGAAATAGCATGATAGTAAAAGTTAGCATTTTGGCTCAATAATCCAAAACTAATACCTGTATTCCAAACGAGATCGAAATTTAAATAGTCGTTAACAAAAAAACTTCCATTATTATTTACTTGTTGCTTTATAATGCTTATTTTTGAAATTCTGTCTAAAACAAAAACAATAATAATAATTAGAAGTGAACCTATTGTTTCTCTCGATAAAAAAAATTTTTTAAAATTTTTGTATATTCTCATTGACTAATTCCACAATATTTTCTTTCGCATTTTTTATCTAATATTTTCCAACAAAGTGTACATTTTGTTCCTACTGCTTTTTTTACTTCTATTTTTATTTTATCATTAGTCTTGTTTTTAATTTTTTCAACTTTTGAGGCGATAAAGTACTCTTCCAGATCTAGACCTTCTAAAATGTCGAACTCTTTTTTGTTTATATGAATTAAAATATTCGCTTCTAGGCTGGATCCTATCTGTTTATTAGTTCTTTTTTCTTCAATAGAAAGATTAACTTCTTGTCTAATTAGAAATAACTCCTTCCATTTTGATGCTAAAATAGAGTCTTCCCACCCATTTGGAATTTTTGGAAATACTGTTTCATGTATACTTTTTCCATCTTTATTTATTAAATTAGATATTTCTTCAGTTGTAAAAACAAATATTGGAGCTAACCATTTAAGTAGGCATTCTAAAATTATATTTAGAACAACAATGCAATTTTTACGCTTTGCTGAATGTAAATCATCACAATACAAAACATCTTTTCTTATATCAAAATAAAATGACGAAAGTTCTAATGAACAGAAATTTAAAAGTTCTTTGTACAACTTGTGAAAATTATAATTTTTTAAATTTTCTTCGATAGCTTTATTTAGATGAAACAATCTTCCTAAAATATATCTTTCTAGTTCTGGAAAAGTGCTTAGATCAATTTTTTCAAAATCTTGTTTTTCGAAACTATCCTGTAGGTTCCCTAAAATGAATCTAAAGGTGTTTCTAATTTTTCTATATGATTCAGCGTGTTGAGTTAAAATAGTATTATCTATTCTTAGATCTTCAGCGTAATCTGATGAAGCAACCCATGCTCTTAATATGTCTGCTCCGTAATTTTTTAAGATATCATCGGGTGCAATAACATTGCCAGCAGATTTAGACATTTTCATACCTTTTCCATCCACAACAAAACCGTGAGATAGAATACTTTCATAAGGAGCTCTACCTCTTGTTCCGCAAGATTCTAGTAACGAAGAGTGAAACCAGCCCCTATGTTGATCCGATCCTTCTAGATACATGTCTGCAGGCCATTTAAGATCTTTTCTTTTTTCGAGAACAAAACTATGCGTGCAACCACTATCAAACCAAACTTCAACGATATCTGTCATTTTTTTATAATCGTCTTTATTATATTCGTCTCCTAAAAATCTTTTTGAGTCATCAGTAAACCAGCAGTCGGAGCCTTCTTTTTCATAAATTTTAGCTATACGATCAATCACTTTTTGATCTTGCAATGGTTTGTTGGTTTTTTTATTAATAAATATAGGTAGGGGAACTCCCCATGATCTTTGTCTTGAAACACACCAGTCAGGTCTACCTTCTATCATAGACATTAATCTTTCTTTTCCCTTAGGAGGGTAAAAAGTAGTGTTTTCTATGGCCTTTATTGCTTTATTTCTTAATGAGTTTTTCTCCATTGAAATGAACCATTGTGGTGTCGCTCTATAAATCAGTGGAGCTTTTGACCTCCAAGAATGAGGGTAACTATGCTGTAGCTTGTCGTCCTTAAGTAATTTATTAAATTCTTTTAATTTATCAATAACCATTGGATCAGCTTTAAAAACATGTGTCTTGGTGAAAAAAGGTATTTCATCAGTGTAATATCCGGAATTATCAACAGTGTATTTTGATGGTATATTATGTTTAAGACATAAATTAAAATCATCTGGACCATGGCTTGGGGCACAATGAACTATCCCAGTTCCTTGCTCTAAAGTTACAAATCTAGCGTCAAGCATAGGTACGTCAAAATCATAACCTAAGGTTTCAAAAGGGTGAGAACAAATAGTACCTTCAAACTCAACACCTTTAAAAGTTTTTAATATCTTAAATTTTTCTATACTACATGAGTTAACAATTGAGTTTAATAAGTTTGTGGCAACAATAATTTTTTTTTCTTTAAAGTTTTCAAGATTGCTAATCTCAACCAAAGAATATTCAATGCCACTGTTAAAAGCTAAAGCTTTATTTGCAGGAATTGTCCATGGTGTTGTTGTCCATATAATAACATTAGAATCTTTTAAAAAATCTTTTTGAGTATTTTTAACTTTAAAAGCCACAAATATAGTGTTTGAAGTATGGTCTTTATATTCTACTTCTGCATCAGCTAATGCTGTTTTCTCTACAGTAGACCAAAATACAGGTTTGAATCCTTGGTATAAACTTCCGTCTAGCAAAAATTTACCAAGCTCTTTAACAATCTGAGCTTCTGCTTCAAAACTCATAGTAGAGTAATAATTTTCAAAATCACCTGTTACACCGAGTCTTTTAAATTCTTTAATGTGAATATCGATCCATTGTTTAGCAAAATCTCTACACTCTTTTCTAAAATCTTTGATTGGTACTTCATCTTTATTTTTTTTATTTTTTTTATATTGTTCTTCAATTTTCCATTCAATGGGAAGCCCATGACAATCCCAACCGGGAACGTACACAGAGTCCTTTCCGTTCATTTGATGAAAACGAACAATCATATCTTTTAAAATCTTATTAAGAGCCGTCCCCATATGGATATGACCATTGGCATACGGTGGGCCATCATGAAGTATAAATTTTTCTCTGCCTTTTGAATTTTTCCTAATTTTATCAAAAGTCTTATTTTGCTCCCATTGTTTTAAAATATCTGGTTCTTTTTTAGCCAAGTCTGCTTTCATAGAAAAAACTGTTTTAGGAAGGTGTAAATTTTCTTTAGACATTATTTTTTTGCACTTATGATATCTTTCTTAATTTGAAATTTTAACTGGTTAATATTTTTAAATTTTTTTTCAGCTCTGATAAACTTTATAAAGTTAATTTTTAATATCTTTTTATATAAATTTTTATTTAATCCAAATATATTTACTTCTAACAGCAAGCTTTTACCATTAAATGTTGGTCTATATCCAATATTTGCTATTCCTCTTTTTTTTAAATTATTAACTTGGACTAGGACTGAATAAACACCAAGTTTTGGAAGCGTATAAGAATTCAATTTAATGTTACAAGTAGGAAAGCCAATTAATCTGCCCCTTTGTGAGCCTTTAATCACTTCTCCTTCTACGGACCACGATCTACCTAATAATTCTCTCACCTCTTTAACTTTACCGTTGTTAATAATTTTTCTTATTAATGAAGATGAAACAATTTTATTATTTTTTTTATAAGGAGTGGTAATTAATGTTTTGTACAAATATTTTTTCTCAAAATTTTTCAAAGTGTTAATATTACCTAGTCTCTTTTTTCCAAATCTGAAGTTCCTGCTAATAAAAATATATTTACATTGAAGTTTCTCTACTAAAATTTTTTTAATAAAATTTTCTGCGCTTAAGTTTGAAAAAGCTTTATTAAAATTAATTACAATAAGAAAGTCCAATTTAATCTTTTTTAAAAAATAAATTTTTTGGTTCAAGGTGTTAATTCTATGATTCTTAATGTTCTTATTAAAAAACATAGTTGGCACCGGTTCAAAGGTAACTAATCCAAATTTTAACTTTTTACTTATGGCTTTTTTTCTTGCTTCTCTTAGAACTTTTTGATGACCTAAATGTAAACCGTCAAAATTACCAATGGCTATAACAGAATCTTTATGTTTTTTTTTTACTTTTAAATTTTTATAAACTATCATGCTACCAAATAAGTTCTGGTTGATAATAATTAGAATTAACTTTATATTTTTTATAAAGTTCACTTAGTTCACTTTCTTGTTTAAATTCAGAACGATGAACGCCATTAGATATAAAAATAGAATCAATTTTCATACTGTTAGCTCCCTTGATGTCTGTATTAAGATTGTCTCCAATAGCTATGACTTTTTCTTCTCTACCAAAACACATTTTATAGATTTCCTTATAAGGTTTACCAAAGTAAACTGTTTCGCCTCCTAGCATCTCAAATATCTTAGCTATTGAACCGGCACAATATTCTTCTACTTCGCCTCTGTGAACTGTTAAGTCAGGATTTGTACAAATAAGTTTTTTCGAAGTCTGTCTTTTCAACAAATCCTTATAATAGTTAAGATCCTGTTCATGGTTTTCCAACAATCCAGTACACAATATAAAGTTACATTTTTCTAAAGTTGTTTTATTTTCTTTAATTTTAAAAAAAACTGAACTATCTCTCTCTGGCCCTAAGTGATAAAAAAATTTACCATAACTTTCTTTTTGCAATGCTAGCATGGCCGCTTCGCCTGATGTCATGATGTTTTGTAAATACTGATCTTCCATTTTTAGTTCTTTTAAAAATTTTTTAACTTCTATGCTTGGTCTAGGTGCGTTAGATAAAAAAACTACTTTTTTTTTACCGCGTATTAAATTTTTAACTACCTCTATGGCCTTAGGATTAAGTTTAACTCCATTGTGAATTACACCCCATAAATCGATGATATAGGTGTCATATTTTTGGTATATTTCCGCTAGATGATTTAATTTTTTCACTTTTAATGTTTCTGTTTTAGTTGGTTATAGAAAAATAAGCAAAATATAGTAATATAGGCTATTTTTAAGAGTGTAATATCGTGTTAAACCACTTGAAATTTTCAGAAAACATACCATATCAAGCGTACACACAAATTTAAAGGAGTAAAAATATGAAATTTAGACCCTTACATGACAGAGTACTAATCAAGGTACTTGATAGTGAAGCAAAAACCGCAGGTGGAATAATTATTCCTGACACTGCTAAAGAAAAACCACAAGAAGGTGAAGTTGTGGCTGTAGGACCTGGAGGAAAAACAGAAGAAGGTAAGTTATTACCAATGGATGTAAAAATTGGAGATATCGTTCTTTTTGGAAAATGGTCAGGTACTGAAGTTAAAATTGACAACAAAGAATATAGTATCATGAAAGAATCCGACATCATGGGAATTTCAAAAAGTAAATAAATTAAAGATCAAAAAAGGAGAAAAAAATGTCAAAAGTAATTAAATTTGGAACGGAAGCAAGAGCTAAGATGCTTAACGGTGTAGATATTTTAGCAAATGCTGTCAAAGTTACATTAGGTCCTAAAGGCCGAAATGTTGTTATGGATAAATCTTACGGTGCACCACGAACAACAAAAGACGGTGTTTCTGTAGCGAAAGAAATTGAGCTTGAAGATAAATTTGAGAATATGGGTGCACAGATGGTTAAGGAAGTTGCAAGCAAAACAAATGATAACGCTGGTGATGGAACTACTACCGCAACTATTCTTACTCAAGCAATTGTTAAAGAAGGGTTAAAATACGTTACAGCCGGAATGAATCCAATGGATCTTAAACGTGGGATTGACAAGGCAGTGGAGTTTGTAATCGATAAATTAAAAGCTAGTTCTAAAAAAGTAAAAACTAATGAAGAGGTTGCTCAAGTAGGTACAATTTCTGCAAATAGTGAAAAATCAATCGGAGACATGATTTCAAAAGCAATGCAAAAAGTTGGTAATGAAGGAGTGATTACGGTTGAAGAAGCTAAAGGTTTTGAAACAGAATTAGATGTAGTTGAAGGTATGCAGTTTGATAGAGGTTATTTATCTCCATATTTTGTAACTAACACAGAAAAAATGATTACGGAATTAGATAATCCTTTAATTCTTTTAGTTGAAAAAAAATTAGCAAACTTACAAGACATAGTTCCTTTGCTTGAAGCAGTTGTTCAAGCTAGTAGACCTTTGATGATAGTTGCTGAAGATGTTGAGGGCGAAGCTCTTGCAACTTTAGTGGTTAACAAACTTAGAGGTGGACTAAAAGTTGTAGCAGTAAAAGCTCCAGGTTTTGGTGATAGAAGAAAATCTATGCTTGAAGATCTTGGGATTTTAACTGGAGGCCAAGTTATCTCTGATGATTTAGGAATAAAATTAGAGAATGTTAAAATCACTGATCTTGGAACTTGTAAAAAAGTTAAAATTGATAAAGAAAATAGTACAATCGTAAGCGGTAGTGGCAAGAAAGCCGATATTGAAGCTAGATGTAATCAAATCAGAGCAGAAAT
>Ga0209711_10002274_pt1 | contig 17490 bp, 18 predicted proteins | sample ArcticOcean_MG_C_7_FD_187441 | JGI IMG/M metagenome (GOLD analysis project Ga0209711, IMG submission 187441) | Marine microbial communities from western Arctic Ocean - ArcticOcean_MG_CB11_88 (SPAdes) (version 2) | ecosystem: Environmental > Aquatic > Marine > Oceanic | place: Arctic Ocean... | reverse complement strand
CCCAGGCAAGAATCACTGTCGAGAATGACGACCGTGCCAGCCTTTATTCGGTTCGCGCCCTTTACGATAACGTCTACAAACGCACAGGCGTCCCGATTGTTTTCGATTATCACCACCATATTTTCTGCACCGGCGGCGACTCAGAAGCCGACGCATTAGCACTCGCAGTATCCACTTGGCCATCCGGTATTGTCCCCACTACCCACTACTCAGAATCCCATGAGTTGCATGTTGGCAATGACAAACCCACCCCCAAGCATTCAATCCTAATCAACGCACTCCCAGATCCCCATGGCCACACTATCGACGTTATGATCGAAGCCAAGGGCAAGGAGCAAGCACTATTACCCCACCAAACATCGGCTATGCGTAATCGTGATTGGTGGTCTGCGGAGGCGGATGCTTGATGGAGTGGTGGTGCATAATCATATTTACAATTTTCATATTCGGTTTGTCAATGAATGATGAGGAGTATGATGATTGATGGAACGCAAAGACTTCTGGAGACCGATTTATGGGACAGTAGTGTTCCAACCATTTGCATTACTGTGGTGTTGGCTATCAGGAGATGATTACTTCACCATGATAGGACCATTCATTTTATTCTCCACGATCATTTTCATGCCCATCTATTCAATTTACGAAAAGATCTGGAATCGCTACTTTGAGTGAATGTTGGAAGACCCTTAAATGGGTGCCACCCCCTCTATCGACTATGGACATCTCTGATGACACCATGCAGATTCTTAGTCTGCTGATGTATGCCCTGGTGATCGCCAACATGGTGCGCCTGTGGATCACATTCAAGATCCTCCGCCAAGAGATTGATGATGTCTTCATTTGGGCTCGTGAAATCCATCACCACATGGGCTTATGTGATTGCCCCACCGATGCTACGGTATTAGTGATCCCAGTTTCTCAATTCAAGGATGTAGTTTCCGAACCCAAAAAAACCAATTCGGAACGTATTCGAGAATGGGATGAGAGTGATTGAATGAGTTCGCAAACAGATTTACACTTCAGCTCCGAGACAGATCAATGGGCGACACCGCAACTAGTTTTTGATTGGTTGGATCTGGAATTGGGTCCGCACGATCTGGATGCCGCAGCTGACAATACTAATAACAAGTGCGATAATTTTATCGATTCGTCTGTCGATGCCCTGGCAGTGGATTGGGTGGGAACCAATGTTTGGTTAAACCCACCATATGGTCGGGGTCTCGGTCGATGGGCCACCAAGGCCATTGAAGAAATCAATAATGGCCATGCAGAACGGATCACGATATTGGTTCCTGCCAGGACAGATACCAATTGGTTCATTGATTTAGCTGCCATGTGTAGCAAAATCATATTCATTAAGCGCAGGATCCGGTTCGGAGATGGGACACGAGATGCACCATTCCCATCCGCAGTATTGGTTTTGGAGAGTTCCTGCGACACCCCAGAAATCACATTTGGAGTCTGTGTAGGTGATGTCATTTGATTGAGCAAACCACTGTTTATGGGCTGAATGTGGACAATACGCCATATTTCCACATATGGTTTGAAGGATCGTCAATCATAGTATCATGGCTCCAACCACCAGAAGCAATAATTCAGATCGCTATCGAATCAGCAAAAAACAACGTCGCAGTAGACCATAAGGGTCAATTTTGGTCAGGACAATACCTCCTACAATTCATCAATTCGGTGCCATTTGGCAACCGCAGATACAACCAAATCGGGTAGTGAGGGTCTTGAAGTCATTCATAAAATTGGATTGTAGATTTTGTCATTTGATTTCCAATTCTGAGGCACGTTTGACGAGAACGTGCGGTGAGAACGTCAACTACTTGGCCATTGAGGATTTGTATCCAATCGCCCCAGGACACACATTAGTGATCCCCAAACAACATTCTGCGGATTTTTCTGTGTGTGATCAGGACACCGCAGGGATTCTCGGAACGTTTCTCCAGGAACAAGTTAATCGCATCAAACAAGAAACTGGTTGCGAAGGTGTCAATGTAGGGACCAATATCGGATCAGTCGCAGGGCAAACAGTTTTCCACACCCATTGGCACATCATACCCCGATGGGATGGCGATTCCAAGTTCCCAGTGGGCGGTATTCGAAAGGTTATTGATGGCAACGGATCTTATTGAGAGCGTTTAGGTAGTCGCGGTGCTGAATAATCACTATGGTCGACCCATGGGGATTCATCAAAAATGTTCTTGATGCCCATGGCGCTTGGATCCTCGGTGGCGCTATCGTAGCTAACCTGGCTCATACTGCGAACAAAAAAAGCAAGAGCTTCAAACGCGCTGTCGAGTGGAATTATGTTCAGTGTATTGGTTGCGGCCGTGGGGGCTATTCCGATGAAATGCGATCCTCCCAAGATTCTTCTGGCAAGAATCATTTTAGCTGTGCGCGATGTTCCCGTCCAGATCTATTCAAGCAGGCCGAGAGCGACCACCCACAGCCAACGACAGATTGGCAAGAGTCGGGAATCCTAACTCACTCATACCCCACGAAGGATCCTGGCTACGATCATGACAATCAATTGTTGTATTACCTCGATTGGGACTCAGAAGATCCCTATCCAACCCTACCTTGCATCTATTGCAGAACTAATCTGGAATTATTTAGAGTTGAGAAAAAGATTTCGTGGGATGGAAAACCCTACGAACACCTAATTTACAAGTGTAATCCTTGCTGCCTCTCAACTAAATCTGCCGAGGGCGATGGATCCAAACCTTGTTCACACTGTGACGGCACTGCCTCATTCCCTCGTGAGTTCTACTACCAGGCCGATCGCATCGAGATGGTTCCCTGTGGCACTTGCATAACTCAAGGCCGCTGCCCAGGTTGCATGGAAATCTATCCAAACCTTTCCCGATCAAATCAGCCAGAGGATGTCTTCTTAGGATCTGGCTGCGAACGCTGTGGCTATACAGAGGCCGACGCCCGCGCCGCCCGCAAGACTGCACGTCGTTGGGCAGATCTGGTCGACAACCCTGCCGCTGCCAAGTTTATGGCTGAGGGTGATTTTGATGAAGAGGATATGGTTCATTGCAATCATTGTTCAGAGATAGTCGGAAATGAACAAGAAGTCTATGGTGATGAAACCGTTGATTATGAAGTAGCTAATGGTGAATTAGTGTGTGTTACTTGCTACAAAATATGGATGGAGGAATACAAAAACGATTTAGATCCCCATTACACACCATTTTATGCCGAGGGTGACGCCCCCAAAGTATCACCTAAAGCGAGTATTCAGAGTTTTGTTGACTATGAGGAACAACGAACCAGCAATTCACCCTGCGACTGCCATGTGTGTGTGGATCGGGAACCCGATGATGAAACGAAATGCTATGTTTGCGAGAACAGATACCCATTCAAAACAATGGTTATGTCCCATGGTATAGAGGGAGTGGAGGCGAACTGCAAGGGATGTTTCACCAATGCCCAGACTGTTACCAGTCACTGCCCCACCTGTGGAGGATTATCCTGCGGACGGCAATATGGAATACCACCCCATGGATTCCCCATGGACGAAGATGGGATTTACACCACAGGAACACCATATTTCTTACCAATCTCCTATACAGAAGATTGCGAGGGGTGGTGTGAAAGTATGAGTGCCGAGGACTCCAGTATTGATGATGACTACTACCAGCTCAAGAACCACGAGTGCCCCCTATGCAAGTCCATGGTGACAGAATCCGACTCCTGTGGCGACCAATGTGGCCAGTGCTGGTCTTGCGGTTGCGATTGCGACGCGATCCTGGCTACCCAGATAATTACAGAGGATGATCACGACTATGAGGTCGATGATTACATCCTCATTGTCGATGGGTCCATTCGTGAGGTTTCTGGCAATTCCGAGATGGAGTATCTGGAATCCAATAGCGATTGGGATCAATACCAGATCGCGATAATCACGGGTGTCAAACCATATGTTGTTGAAATCGCTAATGCCAGATATGGGAACCAGACTCGTTCCGCCGAGTCCTACGATCTGGCCACTCATGGAAAACCCCTACCATTGGGCTCTGTCAAGAGATTCTTAACAAAAATCCCCCGTAGCCAGATGTTCCACGTAGATTTTGTCAAGTCCAATGGCGATATTCGCTCCATGGATGCTTTCTTCAACAAACCATACCAACCAGACTCCAATACTGCAAATGTTATGGAAGTAACCGGATCAGGTAACGCAGGTTTCAAACGTTTCCGTGTAGATCGCGTAGTTAGCCTCTGGATAATCTAATCAAACACTTGGATTTAGGTAGTCGAAAACTCTACTTGATATTGGGCACTCCGTTCCTACGCTACACCACACACTTTTGCGTGAACCCCTCTACATCATCGGAGTGACCCACCTTTTTTATGCAAAGGGGTGACTTGCACGTAGGGCACGCTCAAGTATCAGCGTATTCAATTTATCAATATGGGTGAATCTCTCGATGAAATCGTAGAAAAAGCACGGGTAGTTGCGGACGCTACTGGCCGAGATGAAGAAGACGTATTGGCTGATTTATTAGACGACGGTATCGTAAATGACTCACACCGTCCAACGGAAGTGCCCAAGGATCTGATCACCCAACTCAAAGAAGCAGCCGAACTGATTACTACCGTCCAGGAAGTGAACGCTCAAGTTTCGGAAAACAAAGTCCTCAATGGTGGCGAAAATAGGACCGAAGTAGTGGTAGAAACCACATTAGATTGCGATATTGTTGATCGTGCATTAGCATCCGCCCAACGCAAAGCAGATGATCTGAAAAAATTGATTGTCACATTGATTCCAGTTTTCCTACTATTGACGGGAGGATCGTTGGAAGCTTTTGGAATTATTGACATCGTCAGATCTGAAGAGGATGATGGGGATCCATGGCCACCAGATTGTAATCCTGAATGGATCTATGAGGATACTTCTCGTGCAGTTAATGATGCAGATCTATTAGTAGCCTTTAAGTTTACAGATAACGAAGATTGCGATATTACCATCAATGGGCACTTTATTATAACTTTGGTATCAAATGGTGAGTTGTATGATGAGGACACGATAGATGTCGGTTATTTCTCTAATGAGGTTGTCATAACACAAGAGTTTAATGACCTCGAAGACGGAACTTATGAGGTCCAAGTAGAACTTCATGAATTAGAATGCAAAGATGGAACTTGTAGTCATGGTGCTAATTGGAATATGGACCCTATAACAATACAAATCGAAGTAATCATAAAGGGTTGTATGGACCAGGGTGCTAATAATTATAATCCAGAGGCTACAGAAGATGATGGCTCGTGTGAGTTTGATCCAGAAGAGTGCATCGCATTTTTCACGAACGTAGGTTATCAATGGGAGAATGATACTTATGGATCGGTTGATTTGACAGTTAGTTTTGATGCAGATTGGTCTTGCGAAGGAGAGGTTTCGATTGGAATTGACTACTTCTTAAAGGACAAGGATGGAACTGAGATACAAAACGAATCCATGTTTTATGAAACTATTGGAGAGCAGCAAGACTTAAAATACTTTTACTCATTTAGTCTATCAAAACCGATAGATCAATCGATATGCCTTGTTTTATTTTATCAAGACGGAGATGATTGGCGAGAGGATGACGAACATAACGAGAATCTTAACCGTTGATATTAGGTCAGCATCAGTTGAAGTATCAGCCCCGCCTACTGGTAAGTATGGTAAAAGAGGACGGACCCTGGGAACCGGGGGATGAAATTGATTGGCCATACAGGGCTAATCGATACATCAAAGCTCTCTCAGACACGGATGCAAACAACCGGGTTCTCGCTCTTTCACGCATCAGCCAGGAGTGGTTGGACGAGATGATCATGATGACGATGCCATTCTCTAACTCCGAGAAGGCTATGATGTCATTTATCGCCAACACCCTCATCGAGGGCGATCCTAAGCAAAGCATCAAATCGATGTCCTGCACCATCGGCGATGTTCAGTCCGCTGTGGCATCCCTCATCCGCTCTGGTGTGGAGTATGATCTATCTTCATTTAATGGGACCAATTCGCCCGCTACAACCCTCTATGTTTCCTTCGCGAATCAGTTCAATCTCGACCCTCGACAACCGGGTTTGCCCCTCAATCAACGCACCCCTGTCGCGGCTCATGTCTACAAACGATTGACGGATGTCGAGTTTGAGATCGCCAACACATCCCATAGCGAGAACGTCCTAAACGGTGGCAAACCTGCACTCCCCATCACCAATCTTGACTACAAGGGCGCTTCTACTGATCGTGCAACTTGGTTCCTCGGCATATTCATCCACTACACCCTCCTTGAACGCGAGGTTATGGATTCGTTCCTCAACACCAATATGGTTCAAAAGAGGACTCTCATCAATCGACATTTTCGTTGACTTGTTTGAAGTAGGTGCTCGCCCCAACACAGCACATGCCCGATCGCACCATCCTCATAGATGTTGGTTGGTTTGTCGGACGCTGGCGACGACACCTTTACGCCAAGCGAGGTTTGCTGGCACGCATCCTTGCTGGTGTAGCCAATGGCAATTGCGCCCCCGAAAAAGGAGTCAAAGCAGGTCGTCGAGCAATTGTTCAAGATCTCAAGTATCTCAATTTCAGGTTCCGCCAATTGGGCCTATCTGGCGCAGACGTTATCGTTTGCTACGACGGAACCAAAGCCCGCCAGCAGAGAGGGCAACTCCTGGAGACCTACAAGGCCAATCGGATCATGATTAGCCCCAAGGCCACCGAGAGAGAGGCAGAAGAGATCATCTCTGCCTACCGTGCTTCTGAATCAACAATCCAGGATATGCGAGATCATTTCACCACATTTGAGTTCCCAGTGCACCTCAACGATAATTGGACTCACAGATACATCGACACCCACGAAGCAGACGATCTAATTGCCGAATATGTCGTTGCCGCACCTTCACACGAACATATCACGGTTGTTTCGGCCGACACGGATCTGTTACAATTGCTTGAATATCCGAATGTATCCATCTTAGATCCCACAGCAGGCGACAAATCAAAGTCTCTGGTCGATGCCGACGATGTCCGACAACGTTTCGGGGTCAATCCAAATCGTTATGCTGATTGGAAAGCATTGACGGGAGACACCAGCGATAATATCCCAGGGCTACCGACCATTGGTCCGAGCCAAGCCACCGCATGGATTGCAGAACACGATTCTTTGGAGAATATGCCCAATGAGGATTTTGCATTCGCCAAAATCTCAGATGGTTGGTTGGATAACATCGCATCCCACCTAATCGATTGGTGCAGTAATCAGAAACGCAAGAATGGAGATCCTGCCGATGATAAACTCCTCAAGGGTCGACACGGAAGTTTGTTATTTGAAATCCGCGAAGGTCAGAATCCAATTAGGCAACGTAAGTTTTACGATCGATTGGTCGAAACTGGTGCGCTTCCCGAATCTGCAGTCGAAATTGTTGATTTAAGACCTGTGGCCATGGTCTGCCGACGCATGATACGTCTACCGTTTGAGTGAGACTTAGGTAGTCGATTATCCTATGGTATCCTGTGGGGCGCTCCAATAAATCATCGCTCGTAAAAACCAATTCTGGACACTTCGTTAAATCGTTTTCAGAAGCTAAGGTTGACGACTGGTTTCACGCTAATGGCTACCGCACCATTTACGAACCAGTCATCGAGATCAATGGTCGCGAGTTCGTTCCCGATTGGTTAATCCTACCCAATGACTCAACGGTGCTTCGCCCGATCCTGGTAGAATACTGGGGTCTTCTTCGAGAGGGCAAGGTTGCGGACTGGGTTATTCAACGTCGAGAGAAATATCAACAACGCAAAGAGATCAAGGAAGAAATCTATGAATCATCAGGATCATATGATTTCATAGGTATTATGCCAAGCGACATACAGTCTTCTGAATCCATGGATCAATTCATGCACGAGCAGATGGTGTTACTCAGGCGGCAAGCTGCATTCCGCCAAGTTGTTTGCGAACCAGTCTTCAAATCAATCGCAGATTGAAATAGGTCTCCGCCATAGGAGTAGGTATGTCCAACACCCGAGAGTTCGTTATTGATGAGAGATTGCTCAATTCCCTAGTTGAAGATACTGATGTCGCCGGAGAGATGGCACATAAGTCAATTCACCATTTTCTAAAGGAATTACGCAACATGGGGCTCGCTCATCGCGATCTCTGGTCAGTCCGTCTGTTCAACGGTGATTCCGATGCCGATCTTGATCCGGATTATGCCGAGCACTTGGATCGTATCAACAGCGGGCTCCCCAGCGAATGGCCACCGGCCACCCCTACCAAGTAACATTGAGGTAGTCGCACCCACCATACCCACACATGGACAAGCGTTCGGTGATCAATCGCACAACCAGTTTTTTCATTAGACAACCAGCGCAAGGCGGTCATAAGCAATACATGATAGACGAGGCTAAAGGCTACCTAGCTGAGCGTAAAGGAAAACAAGCGATAACCGGTAGCGATCCGACTCTTGTTGTTGATGTAGCAATAAGCCCCGCTTTGGGAAAAGAACCTGCAGATAAAGAATACGATTACGATTTGTTTTATATTTTGGAATCGGGTAATTGGTCCCACGCTGTAAGAGCCGACTACGGATACTTCTGCAGCAAACATCCAGAAAACGGCTGCAATTGTGGGTTTCAAGGGGCTGAAGTCTGATGGATAAGCGTTCGGTCATCAATCACAGACCCATTCTAAAGTCGCAGCAAACGGCACTAAGTGTTCCAAGTTCCCAAGTTACCACACCATGCCCAGGCACAGGTTCACACCATATTTTCGACTACAACCAGCCAGTCAACGGCCTCTCATACAATGGCTGTTGGAAGGATCCTGATGATGATGAGGGGCAACACCACATTATTGAATGCCCTGCGTGTAGTTGGAGAGCCTCTGTGGGTATTGATAATAATCAACAACTAATTTCCCTCTACTGGAATACCGAGAACCAAGTTTGGCTTGACGAAGATGGCATTGAGCAACCTCACAGCAAACCTTTCGTCTATGATGCCACTGGCGCTATCGACCACCTACCGATTTGATTACTATGCACTCATATAGGTGCCCGCCCCATCACGATTCATGACGACCATTAGGACTATCGTGGACATTCACGAAGAGCAATCATTCGCAGCATCGCTGGTGGATCAGCAACTCGGCTTTGATGTCGATCATGAGGCTTTACCAGAAGGAGACTTCGCTATCATCACCGAGGACGGTCATCGCACAGTCATTGAACGCAAGACTTGGGCAGATGCAATGGGATCCTGGAGATCTAAGAGAATGCCCGAACAGATCTCGCGATTAGTTGAGAATGCCGATCGCTATATGTTGCTAATCGAAGGATCGCCAGATTTGGTATGGGGCTCTTCAAAATCAGATGTTGCCAGCCTACAAGCCCACCTCAATCGTCTATCTGCCGAAGTCATCCCAGTAATCTATACTGCCGACAAAGCCGGAACAGTTAGGCAGGTTTCCGCCATCCGTCGCCGAATCGCCGAAAGCTCATTTGGAGTATTTGTTAGGCCAGTCACAGTCGTTCAAACCACCCGCAATCGCCACTCATCACTCCTGGAACGTATCCCCAAGGTAGGTCGCAATACGGCCGAGAAGATCATGGGGTCATACAATTCGGTCGCAGATCTCGTGGCCAATTGGGAAGACCCTGAGCGCGCCCCGATGAGTATCAAGTCCAAGACTTGGAGAGGTGTCGGATCATTTATTCACGAACCATGGAAGGCAGTCTCTTCAGGCGATGAACGTCAAATGATCGTTCGAGTCGCTGAGGATGGTAGCAAAGAATTGCCAGAAGTCGAAGAACAAACCACGCTTTTCGACCGCAGTAGCTAAATAGGTGGTTGCCGGACTGATTACTATGCCCACCATACTAAACGGCGACTGCGTTGAAATGTTGAGGGATCATGTTGACGATGAGTCAATTGATTCCATATTCTTCTCACCACCCTACGACGCCATGAGAAATTATGGTGGCGACGGTAGCCCACCACCATTCGATCTATCCGAACTCGGTCGACAATGTCATCGCGTATTGAAAGACGGTGGAGTCGCAGGCATGGTTATCAATGACGGAACCAAGGATTATGCTAAATCTCTCACTACCTATCGCACGATCCTGGATTGGTGTGATAATGCAGGGTTCCGACTCTTTGAAAATGTCATTTATCAACGCAAAGGTGCCCCTGGTGGTTGGTGGCGATACCGATTCCGAGTAGATCATGAGTATTTGTTGATATTCTTGAAGGGTCGTAAGCCTGCCTACTTCGACAAAGAGGCACTCAAGATACCATCAAAGCATGCCGGCATAACTCGCAAGGGAACCAAGCGATTGACCAATGGTGGTGTAGATGCTTATGAGATGAAAGTTGCCGCCACCAAGTGCCGAGGTAGCGTTTGGACATATTCCGCGATCCGCGATAATCGAGGGCTTCGCAAGGAACATCCAGCATCCATGCCAATTGCATTAGCAATTGACTTCATTCACGCATTCACTCCACCCGATGGAATAGTTCTTGATCCCATGTCAGGATCTGGAACAACATTAGTCGCTGCCGCCACGTTGAATCGGGATTATGTTGGCGTGGAGCTGAATCCTGATTATGTCGATCTGATTCATCGTCGCCTTTCTGCAGAGGGTTCATTGGATCCAATGGTAGGAGACCACTGCATCCCGAATGTATATACACGCGATGACATCAAATACTTGGTAGCATCTGAGTTAGAAATAGAGGAGGAAGAGTAATGGCAATGGACGCAAGAATCAAAGTGCCAGCATTCAAGAATGTGCTGAAGGTCTTAAAGGCAGTCCGAGAGGAATCCATCATAACATTCGATTCCGAGGGTATGTCTGTTCGCATGGTCGATGCAGATCGTGCTCGCATGATTCAGGTTCGCATCAGCGAAGATGGATTTAACGAATACGAATGCAATGGACGTTATGAGTTGGCAGTAGTGCTGGTTCGAATGGACGACATTGTAAAAGCCCTCACTGCCAAAGACGACCTTCGTTTGCGAATCACTGACAACGAAGATGGAACTTTCCGATTTGCACTCCTCTCTAATGGGATGGAACGTGGTATCAAGCTCCTAAATATGCGTCTAATGGAGGGACAACGCGCACCAGCATGGCCTAATTTCGATTATGTGTTTGACGCCACCATTGCCGCAGACGGAGCCAGGTCATTCCTAAAGGCTGCTAAGGTTGCTAACGATTTCATAATCACCACCGACTCCGACAAATCAGGTAATGGCATCTCATGGGCGATCCGAGACGATCATGAACCATTAGTTTGGAGACCCATTGAAGCCGTAGTCAATTCGCCCACCGAATCCGTCTCGGCATATTCGGTTGAAGCAGTAGCCTCTTTGGTCGGCTCCACAGTCGGCAAGCAAGAGATCCGACTCCGTGGTGGTAATGACACCCCCGTTGAGATTTCGTGGAATCCCCACGACGGCATCGCGATGGCCGCATTGATCGCAAACCGAGGATGATTAAAATGAACTCAAAACCAACCAACTACCAAGCAGCTAAATCAATGATCAAAATTGGAGAAGAAGTCACTTCTGCTCACGTCATTGACCGATTGATTCAAACTGGGCGCCGTGAAGTTCCCAGCCGTCGACAACTCTCAGCCCTAATGAAGAAGGATCATGATTTCATCATCATCCGCCGCAATGGATCAAAAGGTCCTATTGTTTTCAAGAGGCAGGCTTGAATGGCACAGATTGATGTCAGGGTTGGCGAAGTTAGGCAACGTTTGGCAGAGATCGAAGACAATTCTATCAATTGCATAATTACATCTCCGCCCTATTGGGCACAGCGTGATTATGACAATCGTGATCAGATTGGCACCGAGTCAAGTCCCCAGGAATACATCGACAACATGGTCGAGGTTATGCGAGAAGCCCGCAGGGTTCTTCGAGAGGATGGCACCTGTTGGCTCAATATCGGCGACACTTGGCTTTCAAAGAATGCCGGTGGAGGAGTTCGCAAAGAAGTAATGGGCATTCCATGGATGTTAGCATTCGCACTTCGCAACGACGGATGGTTAATTCGTCAAGAGATCATTTGGTCGAAACCAGATCCAACCCCTGAATCAGTTCGCGATCGCCTCACCAGATCACACGAAACCATATTCCTACTCACTAAATCTCAGAAATACTGGTTTGATGTCGAAGCCGTCAAAGAACCCGCTAAGTGGGGTGATGGCTCCAAAGGAACCAACAAGCCCCGCGGATCGTTCAATACCAAAGGAACACCCCGCAGAGATGGCGAAGGTTTTCGCTACATTTCCGACACCCGACGCAAACGATCCGTTTGGGAGGTTGCAACATCACGATACCACGGAGCCCACTTCGCCATGTTCCCGCCCGATCTAATCACCCCCTGTATCCTTGCAGGTTGCCCACCCGACGGAACCGTCATGGATCCCTTCGGAGGTTCTGGGACTACGGCCGGAGTCGCCGCCACCCAAGGACGCAATTCTATCATCATCGAGCTCAATCCTGATTATGTTCGACAGGTCATGCCCGACCGAATAAAGTGGATATTGGAACGTGCCTCGCACCCACTTGACGAGTATCCTAATGTTGATTATGACTGGGGGATTTCAGCAACCTTGAGCAACACTTCATCAGATAGCGTCAGATAACAACAGTGCACCCGAGCCAACCCATACTGAGGGTTCAAGTAGTTGCTACTTAGACCAAAGAACCTGGCGCCTGAGAGGGGGCCGGAGTGATTCTCATGACAGAAAAAATAGTGCAAAATCCCCCAAAGTATCAACCCGAAAATCTCGCTGAAATTATTTTCAAACAACGCTATGCCATTGCTGGCGAAGAGTCTTGGGACCAGGCAACACTTCGCGTCGCAAGCCATGTAGCCGCAGCTGAACATAATGGCAACCGATCCAAGTGGTCTAAGAGATTCCATGAATCACTTCGTAATTGTCTGTTCATCCCAGGTGGCCGTATTTTCTACGGATCAGGGCGACCAAAGGGACAACTTCTCAATTGTTTCGTAGTTCCTACTGACGATTCTCGAGAAGGATGGGGCAAGACGGTTTCGGATATGCTCGTCATTTCTGGAACTGGTGGAGGCGTAGGAATCAATTTCACCCCTATTCGACCACGTGGCACACCAATCACCGGATCTGGTGGAGAGGCAACTGGAGCAGTTTCATTGATGGAAGTCATCGACCAAGTCGGTGAGGTCATCAAGGCTGGCGGCGGACGTCGCACAGCACTCATGCTATGCCTTGACTACGATCACGGCGACATTCGTGAGTTCCTATTCAAGAAGTTCAACCGTGTAGACATCGACACCGATTCCGAGGAAAACATTCGCAGTCTATTGGCAAAATCATATCCCGATTTGCCATCAAGCTCCATCACCGAAATCGTTGAGGCCGTTCAGAAGGATCCTCAATCAGAAGTTATCTTGCACCACCTCCTCAAGCACCAAAGAGATCGTGTCCTTCGCAATGCTAATGTTTCAATCAATGTTGACCAGGCTTTCTTTGATGCAGTCACCGCAGATGAAGACATCATTATGACATGGCGAGGCAAAGAGGTTGACCGAATTGCTGCCACAGAACTTTGGGATCTGATTGCACGCAATGCTTGGGAATCTGGAGAACCAGGTATCCTCAATCGTGGCTTGGCCAATGAGATGAACAATATCTGGTATCATTCCCCGTTGATCAGCACCAATCCATGTGGCGAGATCTGGTTGGAACCATATGGTTGCTGTGACCTGGGAGCAATCAACCTCTCCCAACACATCAATGAAGCCGGCGATGATTTCGATTGGGATTTGCTCGGAGATACTGTCACCATGGGTGTTCGATTCCTCGACAATGTTCTGGACGTCAATACATACCCATTGCCGGAGATTGAAAAGAATTGCCACGAGGTTCGTCGAATCGGTCTCGGTGTTCTGGGCATGGCTCACGCACTCGTTAAGATCGGAGTTCGTTACGATCGCGCGGAAGGACGTCGAAAGGTGGATCAGTTATTCAATTTCATCAAGAAGCGTTCCTACGAAACCAGCACATACTTGGCAGCAGAGAAGGGAGCATTCCCTGTGTTCGACGCAGATAAGTTCCTGGAATCTGGTTTCTGCAAGACCCTCACCAAAGGATTGCGTGCCAAGGTTCGAGAACATGGTATCCGTAATTGCGCCATCCTCACCATCGCACCAACTGGAACCACCAGCATGGTTGCGGCCACGAGCTCAGGTATTGAACCAATTTTCGCACCAGGATACAAGCGACGTTTCTATGCTGCCGACCCCGGCTCCAATGACCGCATCCTCAAGGAACAGATCGTTGTCGATCCTTTGTTCCAATCTCTTTACGAATCTGGCGCAGATCTATCGGCATTCGTTTCGTCTCACGACGTTGATGTAGAATCTCACCTAAAGATGCAGGCTATTTGTCAAAAGCACATCGACAACGCTGTCTCGAAGACCATCAACCTACCCAACGATTACCCCGTTGAGGATTTCAAAGATCTACTTCTGGAATATGCTCCCAAACTCAAGGGCACCACAGTTTATCGATCCGGCTCTCGTGGCAACGAACCTTTGACACCACTCACAGTCGAAGAAGCCGTAGCACATTTGGCATCCAATGGCATCCACCAAAAATCAAAAGAAGATGCTGCATTCTTGGAATCGGCCACTAATGAGATGGCTTGCCCAGATGGTATTTGCGATATTCCCGACTCCTCGGCGCTATCTGACGCAGAATGATGATGCTCGCCTTTAGGTAGCGGAAACGCACAGTATAGTGCATGGTGCAGACGCTATCACTAGTTGGGGCTGCATTCGCCGTAGGTGGATCCTACTTTGCTGTCGATTCACTTAGGGACATATTGTTGGCCAAGACCATCAATACATCATACGCAACCCGAATTGCGATCGCAGGCGCCGCCACACTCGCTGGCCTGGCAATGATCTCAAACGCGGCTGCATCACAGTCCCGCAAGACTACCAAAAATCAACTCTCTAAGCAGTTAATGTCCGCCGAAGCATACGATCACCGAACTGAACGAGCCTGGAGTGGTATGCTTTCTAATGCCCCAGGTGATGCCGTGGTCAACCAAGTGGATCTCTTCCACGACAAACACATTTTAGCTCATGATGACGCACATCGAGCCGCCCAAAGTTGGCTTAAGAAAAATGAGAAGGCTCAATTCAATGAGATTCATTACATGCTTTATCAGATCGATGCCGGCAAGTGGGGTATGGAATACTTAGCACTCGACACCATGGACGCTGAGGAACTTACCTTCCACGATTGGTCAGAGCAAGAGATGATGAACCACGGCAAGGACGATTCCTTTGATGACTGGGTCGAACACGAGATCGATAGTCACGGCAACAAATCCCTCCGAGATTGGGCTGATGACGAAGAGGAATCACACACCAAGAGATATGGTGCAGAGGATATGGATATTGCCTATGCCTGCGATCGTGCCGAGCAGATCATGGGAGAACACATCAAGAATGGCATAGTCAAGGAAAAGGACTACTACACCCTCGATATTGATGGCAATATGATCGAGACTGATGACGATCCCAGCGGATTTACCGAACTGGGTCGCGAGGTCTTTGAAAACCTATACTCGGAACTAGTTGAGGGCACCCCCGAATCCAAAATCCCCCGTGCTCGCGGACCGTTCACGGCTCAAGATGCCGAGTCCAAGAGATATACACGTAGACCTATTGATCGATTCACTCGCAAGCCCAAAGCCAAGGCAGGGGCATACCGAAGTAGAGGTCGCCGATCCGCAATCAAGAGCATGTTTGGCGCAGAGGACGATGATGACACAGATTTAGTTCCTGATCGCGATCCTCGTCGTGGCGCTCCGGATCTCTGGTTCGCAGAAACTAAGATTTGTAATGAAGACTGTGGCTGGGGATCTGGTCGAACTTCCAGCAAGGATGTTCAATGCACTTCTCCAGACCCCACATGCGGACTCTGTAATTTCCACCCTGTCGATGATTGGATAGTTTTCACTCATGAGTGCGGTAATGGGCACCCCGTATGCAATCGTTGTTGGTCTGGTGGAACTACCTTGGAGGATGGTATCATAGGAGATGGCGCGGGCAATCCGTGTAGACACTGTGTAATCAGATCTGCTGAGGACGATTCAAAAAAGACATTCCCTCCGATCTTCAAGAAAGCCACCACTGGTAAAATCCAGGAATGGCGAATCCGCACCGAAGAACTCCCCGACGGGAATTGGGCATACACCAGTTCGCATGGTCAATTAGGTGGATCAATGGTTGAGGGCAAGGGAACTATAATCAAAGCCGGCAAGCAAGGACGCACAGTCGAAGAACAGGCAAATGCCGAAGCCGCTGCTAAGTGGAAAAAGAAGAAGGAAACCGGTTATTTTGGATCCGCAGATGAAGCCACTAATAACGTGGTAGTATTGCCAATGACGGCACTCAATTTCAAAAACAGGGCTCATGACATCAATTGGCCAGCCATTGGCCAGCCAAAGTTAGACGGAGTTAGGTGTCTGGCTCGTTTAGAGGCTGACGGAACCATTTCACTCACATCTCGAAAGAACAAATTATTCCCTGGGCTGGATCACATCCGAGATGAATTAGCAACACGACTAAAGAGTCTTGGCAATTCAGAAGGAAGCCCTTTCCCCCACGACATAGTTATTGATGGAGAGCTATACGCAGATCCTAAAGAATTGACATTCCAACAATCCACAGGAGTGGTTCGTAGAAACAACAAGACACCTGAAGATCTTGAGGATGAAAAGAAGATCAAGTTGAATGTTTATGACTGCATCAATCTCAATGATTTGGACATGGATTTCATCGATCGCCATAATTTAATGGCCGACAGTCTAAGCAACATGGATTCAATCGCCATAGTTGACAACACCACCCTTTCCGACACAGATGCTGTTGATCCACTTCACGATCAATTCGTTATGGATGGATACGAAGGGCTCATGATTCGGAACGTCAAAGGACCCTACAAACTCAATGGAAAATCAAAACATCTCCAGAAGTATAAATCATTCCAGGATGACGAGTTTGAGATCGTCGGATATGCCGAAGGCAAGGGAGACTATGTAGGCACCGTCATTTGGATCTGTGAGACCTCAGATGGCAAAAGGTTCCGTATTAAGCCCAATGGCACCCACGCATACCGTTCAAAATTATTTGACGAGGCAGATTCACACATCGGCAAACAAATCACCGTGCGTTTCTTTGAACTCACCGATGGTGGCCTTCCCCGCCACCCAACCGGAGGCTGGTTTAGAGATTACGAGGCCGAGTCTTTCGACGCCGATTTTGAAGCAGAAAGAGGTTGTAGTTATCCTTGTCCAGACTGCGGAACTATGATGTATCAACATAATTCCAACACAGATTTCGGAAGTTATTGTTCTTGTATTAAATGTGGTTCAAATTATATTACCAAACCAATGAATGCTGAAACTTTCGAGGCTG
>Ga0209711_10002273_pt1 | contig 17490 bp, 19 predicted proteins | sample ArcticOcean_MG_C_7_FD_187441 | JGI IMG/M metagenome (GOLD analysis project Ga0209711, IMG submission 187441) | Marine microbial communities from western Arctic Ocean - ArcticOcean_MG_CB11_88 (SPAdes) (version 2) | ecosystem: Environmental > Aquatic > Marine > Oceanic | place: Arctic Ocean... | reverse complement strand
GGCTAAGAATTAAATTATGCAAATTTTTCTAAAAGAATTAGCAATTTTAGGGTTTATTTTATTGATAAGCGCATGTGGCTTCCAGTTAAGAGGTGATATACAAACAAATTTTGATTCTATTTCAATTTCAGGGGGCACGTCGAGCTTTAATAAGACTCTCCAAAGGAAATTTAGGCAAGCTGGAATCTCAATAAAAAGTACCTCCGAAGCAGAAAAGATTGTAGATATAATTGAAAATAAGTTTACTAAAACAATATTGACCTTAACAGGAACTGGAGCAGTAAGTGAATACCAATTAGATTATTTTGTAACCTATCGATTCAAAAGTAAGGATGGTCCATGGAACCTCCCCGTAACGATTGAAGCCTCAAGAAATTATACTTATGATGATTCAGATATTCTAGCTAAAGATGAAGAAGAAAAGAGGCTTGTATCAGGCATGGAAGATCAGTTAATTAAAACAATGGCTACCCAAATTTCACTCTCAAAATAAAATGCTAGTAAAATTTGCACCTACTAAAATACTTTCAAATTTACAAGAAAATAAAAAAAATTGTTTGGTCGTGGTTGGCAAAGAACCAATACAAATTAGTGCTGTAAAAGACGACATCAATAAGTCATGTCAAAATGATTCAATAGATAAAATTCAAATAAAAGTTGAAAATGGCATTGATCTAAATCAGCTTGATCACACGCTTAATAATCAATCACTTTTTAGCTCACAAATAATATATGAACTCGAAGTGTCAGATGGGATCATCAAAAAAGAAATTAAGGAAAGTATTCTAAAAAAAATAGATGAGCACAAAGATAGTTATTTTATTTTCTATTTTAAAAAAGATTTTAAAGAATACAAAAAGCAAAATTGGTCTGAGCTACTTAAAAATTTGAGTCTAACAATAGCAGCAGAGGAACCTAACACAGCACAAATCTCACAAGCAATAATTGATAGAGCTCAATTTCATCAAGTGAAACTTACAATGGAAGCCAAAAAACTCCTTACCAATTATTCAATGGGCAATCTAATTCAAGCTGAGAATGATATAAAAAAATTAAAATTAATCTATGATAAGCAAGAAGTTGATGAATCATTACTTTTAAGTCTTATTACTAATGGCTCTAAATATGATGGCTTTAATTTTATCGAACATTGCATCAAAGGAGACATAAAAAAAACAAATGAAGCAGCCCTCTATCTTGAAGAAGAAGGTGTGCAGCCTTTAATGATTAATGGATTATTCGCTTGGTTTTTTAAAGCCATTTCTAGAATTAAATTATCAAATAATCAAACTATTAACTCAAATATTTTAATGAAATTAAGAATTTTTGGTGCTTCTCAGAATCTAGCTTCACAAGCAATTAGATCATTAAGCGCAAAACAAGTAGAAGCTTGCTTAAATAAAATTCAGGAGATAGATCAAATAGGTAAAGGCATCAAAATGGGAGACTCTTGGTTAGAAATAAAAAGGTTTTCAATAGGAATAGCTAAAATGATGAATAGAGGAATAAATTTAAAAAATGGATGAGTATATTCAAAATATTGGGGCTAATGCCAGGAAAGCTAGTTATAAACTTTCTTATGTAACAACCAACCAAAAAAATAATTTTCTTGAAATTTTAGCAAAGTCTATTAATGAGAATCAAAAAAAAATCATTGAAGCCAATTCTTTAGATCTTTTAGAGGCTAATAAGGGTAGTTTTGATGATGCCTTTATTGATAGGATGACGTTATCAGAATCTAATATTAAAAGTATGTGTAATGGAATATTACAAGTAAAAGACCTTGAGGACTTAATTGGTAAGGTAATCAATAGAAAAAAAAGGCCTAGCGGAATCGAGGTCTGTCAGATGAGAGTCCCAATAGGTGTGATTGGAATGATCTACGAATCAAGACCCAACGTAACAGTAGATTCAGCTGCTTTATCTATCAAAGCAGGCAATGCCATAATCTTGAGAGGTGGCAGTGAAACAATTAATTCTAATAAGTATCTAGGAAAATTAATTACTGAAGCACTTATTGAGTCAGGATTACCTGAAAAAGCTGTGCAAATTATTGAATCTACAGACAGAATGGTTGTTGACAGCCTGATAAAGATGGATGAATTTGTTGATGTCATTATCCCAAGAGGAGGTAAAAGTCTTATCCAAAAAATAACTGGTAGTGCAACGATTCCTGTAATTAAACATTTAGATGGAAATTGTCACATTTATGTCGATGAATTTGCAGATATTGATAAAGCAGTTTCTATCGTAGACAATTCCAAAACTCAGAGGCTAGGAACATGTAATACGCTTGAGTCACTTGTTGTATCATCAAAAATTGCTGAAGAGTTTCTTCCTAGAATTTATAAAATATTTGATCAGAAAAACATAGAAATTCGTGGATGTAAAAAAACAAAAGGTATTATTGGTCAAATAAAACCTGCCGTCGATCAAGATTACTTTGAAGAATATCTTGGTCCCTATATTTCATGTATTGTTGTCAACTCTCTTGAAGAAGCAATAAACCATATTAATAAATATTCATCTAAGCATACAGAAGCAATAATTACTGCTAACGAAGCTAATGGGCTCGAATTTATTAGGGCTATTGATTCATCAAGTGTCATGATTAATGCATCAACAAGATTTGCTGATGGTTTCGAATATGGCCTAGGGGCAGAAATTGGCATTTCAACAGATAAGATTCATGCAAGAGGGCCAGTTGGGCTTGAGGGGTTAACATCTCTAAAATATATTGTATTTGGTCAAGGTGAAATTAGATCATAATTTAAAATCGATGCCTCTTGTTGGGTTGTTTGGTGGGGCATATGATCCTATACATAATGGTCATTTAATGATTGCCGATAGCCTGACTAAAAAGTTAAATCTTGATCAATTAATTTTCATACCGACTGGAATATCAGTAACGGATAAAAATTTAACATCTGCAGATCACAGATTTAATATGATCAAGCTAGCTCTGACAAATAGCAAATTAAATGTGTCCACATATGAAATAGATAAAAGCCTAAATGCCGAAAAATCATTTACTTTTAGTACACTTGAACACTTCTTTGAAAAAAATAATGCCATTAATTTTTTTATCATGGGAAGTGATAATTTCTTAAAAATTAATACATGGAAAAACTGGGATAAGCTACTTAACTACGCTCATATTATTTTAGTTGATAGGAAAATTTCGAGCCTCTCTTCCATTAAAGATGATGAGTTAAAAAAATTTTATGAGCAGCATTTAGAAGAAAATTTTAACAATTTAAAGCTTAAAAGAAATGGTTATATATATAAACACCAAATAGATTATATTGATATAGCCTCTTCAGAAATAAGAGAAAGACTCCAACTTAAAAAAGAAGTAAGTGATGTTATACCAGAAAAAATTAAAATCTATATAGCTGACAATAACCTCTACAAATCATTTGGCCAAGTTACATAATTTTTTAAATTTTCGGGTTTTTGGTCTGGACTATATGGAATGGTAGCAATAAGAGGCTGCTTTATTCTTTCTTTTAATGAGGAAATATTTGCATCTACCTCAAGCATATTATTATCTAAAATATTAGCTACCCACCCAAAAACTTTTTGTCCTCTTTTTAACATTGCTTCTATGGTTAAAAGGCTATGATTAATGCATCCTAATTTAATACCTATAACAACAATGATTGGAGCATTAAGTTCTTCAACTAAATCAGCTATTAAAGTGTTCTCGCCTAATGGAACTAAGTATCCGCCTGCTCCCTCAATTATAAGGTAATCTGCCCTTCTTTTTAAGGTTTCTGCATGCTTTCTAATTTTTATAAAATCAATTTCAATATTATGTTTTTGAGCAGCTATATGAGGGGCTATAGGTTCATCAAATGAATATGTATTAATTTCGCCTAACTCTAATTGCAGGTTTGATTCAAATTTAAGTAAGTTAACGTCTTCATTAGCAGTTTCACCATTTTTCCTATCAATGCCAGCAGCAATTGGTTTCATACCTATGACTTTTTTATGATGGAATTTAATGAATTGCATTAAGATACAAGTCACAAAAGTTTTACCTATACCTGTATCTGTTCCTGTAACAAAAAAAGTATTATTCATGTTTTATCTCAAATGTTTTGAAGTTTTGATTTTTATTCATATTCCACGCATGCCCATAAATCACCTCATATGTTGCAGGAAGTAGTCCAGATTTTTTATACTTATCATATTCTGCAGCAATTTTTTTAAAGTAATTTTTACCTCTAAGGCCATTTTTTTGCTGCCCATTTGAGCTTGTGGCACCTATATTTTTGATATCTATAAATAATTTTTCAACATTACTATAAGTAAGCGTATATTCATCTGAATCTAAAACAGGATCAGAAAAACCGTTTGCTACCAACATATCCCCTATTTCATGCATATCGGTAAAACTATTCACGGTATCATTTTGAGATAGTTTTTTATTGATTGCTGATAATTCAGTTAATGTTTTAGGGCCAAATGTACTAAAAATAAATAGTCCCCCATAGTTTAAAATTTCTTTAATCCCTAAAAATGTTTTATTTAAATCAGTGCACCATTGAAGAGAACTTGAAGTCCAGACCAAGTCTATTAAATTTTTTTTTATTGGTAAATGCTCCATATCCCCGCAAATATATGAGATATTATTCTTTCCTAGTATTTTATTTAACCCTAAAAAGTCTTTTTCTTTAGATTTAGCTCGCATCAACATTCTCTCTGAAAAATCATAATTGATAATCTTTTTATTCTTATAAAGATTTTTAAAACCTGAATTATTTTCACCTGTTCCTGAACCTAAATCTAAAATATAATTTGGCGCTATCTTAATAAGTGATAAGCGATCGAACAAGTCTATTGAGATTTGTTTTTGTAGAACTGAATATTTATCATATGTCATCGCAGCTCGATTAAATGCAATTCTTTTTATTTTTTTATTGATCATTTTGTAAGAATTTTTTAACTGATGCAGTCATTGTTTCCTTATGGCTAATAAATGGCATATGGTTAGCTCCTTTTATCTCTTTTAAAGTAGCCCCCTTAATTGTTTCATACAGCCAAACGGATGCCTTTGTGCTTGTAAGTCTATCCTTATCTCCTGTAATTATTAATGTAAGTTTATCAATTTTTTTCACATCATTTCGTAGGTCAGCTTCCTTTAAAACTTTAAGCGCGGACTGCATACCACTCTTATTTTCATCACTTAATTCAATAAATTCATTTTTTAAAAATTTTATTATTTTTTTTGAATCATTAATACCTCTTGTTTGAATTAAAAAAAATTTCATAAGGGTATCATTTAAATTTTTCTTTGCTTCTATTTCAAAATTTAAAAAAAATTGTTTATTTACCCCATAAGGCCAATCTATTTTTTCAACAAAACATGGTGTTGTAGACATTAAAATTAATTTTTCAACAAATTCAGGCATTTTGATTGCCAAGTACATAGCGACTTGTCCCCCTAATGACCATCCTAGAATATTGCACTTCTTTATTGGCACATTAGCTTTTATCTCTTTTGATATATTATCTAGTGTATATGGCGAAATTGAAGAACTGCCGCCCATACCAGGAAGATCAACCACGTAGACCGTAACAAATAACTTCAATTCATCTACTAAAGAAGTCCATATTTCGCTATTTACACCCCACCCATGGATCATCAAAAGAGGCTCCCCCCTTCCCCCTAAAGACTTAATTTTCATTTTTAACTATTTCATTTATAGCTTGAGCTAATTTTTTAATGTCCCCTTCGGAATGAAGTGCTGAAATTGAAACTCTTAAGCGTGAACTATCTATCGGAACAGTTGGAGGTCTTATAGCGGGAACATATAAACCTAATTCGTTAAGAAGTTTGGAAATCTTTATTGTCTTTTTAGCATCTTTAATCAATAGTGGTTGGATTGGAGTAATTGAGTCTACTAAGAGATTTTTTTGATTAATTAACCTTCTAAATAAATATACGTAGTCACTTACTTTTTTTCTCAGAGAGTGGTTTTTCTTAATTATTTCAAATGATCGTTTAATCCCATACATAAGTGCAGGTTGCTCAGCCGTTGTATAGATATATGCTCTAGACTTATTTATAACAAGATCAACAATTTTTTTATTGGCACATACCAAGGCTCCTGAAATACCTACAGCTTTGCTGAGTGTTAATGTATAAATAATCCTCTCTTTTGAAATCTTCTTAATTGAATCCTTTTTTTCAAAATGTTCTAATATTCCCTGACCACTTTTACCAAGAATTCCATATCCGTGAGCATCATCGATATATAAATATGCATCATACTTTTTAGCTAATTTAATCAATTCAGGAATGTTTGCTAAATCACCATCCATACTAAAAACACCATCAGTAACAATCAGCTTCTTCTTTTTTATTTTATTTTTTTTTAGGTGATTCTCTAACGCGACCATGTCACTGTGAGGAAATCGAATAAATTTGCCCCTACTCAGAATACAGGCATCGTTAAGTGAGGCATGATTAAGTTTATCCGCATAAATAAAAGAATCTTTTTCAGCAATGGTTGTAATTATTCCTAAATTTGCAAGGTAGCCAGATGAAAATAATATTGATGATGCAAATCCTATATTATTTTTTGTAATCTTTTCTATATTTTGATGGGCTTCTGTATGTCCTGAAACAAGATGAGAACTACTACCGCCATTCCCATATTTATTAATTCCACTGATAATAGCTTTTTTAATTGAGCTGTTTTGAGATAAGCCTAAATAATCATTACTAGCAAAATTAATTAACCAACGTCCATTTATTTTAATTTTATTTTTTTTTCTACCGCTAACTACAACTCTTTTTCTAATAAGTGATCTTTTTTTTAAATCTTTTAGAGAAGAGTCAATTTCGTCTAACAAAATCATTTATATAGGCTTTATATCTAAACGCTTAAATAATTGCTGGTCTTTCTCAACATCTGGGTTTCCCGTCGTTAAAAGCTCTTCGCCATAAAAAATTGAGTTAGCTCCTGCAAAAAAAGCTAATGCTTGAATGCCATCACTCATACTCTCTCTTCCCGCAGAAAGCCTAACAAAGCTTTTGGGCATACAAATTCTTGCGATTGCTATCATTCTGATAAACTCAAAATGATCAAGTTCGGATGCATCTATCAAAGGGGTGCCCTCTACTTTAGTTAATAAATTAATAGGGACACTCTCAGGTGGAACATTCATATTTGCAAGTTGGTAAATAAGATTGACACGGTCTTCTCTTGACTCGCCCATACCAACGATACCCCCACAGCAAACATTAATGTCTGCATCTCTCACCCGGCTTAATGTATCAAGTCTATCTTGATATGTCCTTGTTGTAATAATATCTCCATAATATTCTGGGGAAGTATCCAAATTATGATTATAGTAATCTAAACCCGCATCCTTTAGTCTCTCTGCTTGACCGTCTTTTAGCATACCCAGCGTTGCACATGTTTCTAAGCCAAGAGACTTAACCTCGGAAATCATCTCTTCAACCAAACCAATGTCTTTTTCTTTAGGCCCTCTCCATGCGGCTCCCATACAAAATCTGGAAGCACCTGCATCTTTGGCCTGTTTTGCTGCCGAAATTACATCCTTTATATTCATAATTGGCTCATTATCAACGGTCGTATTGTACCTTGCCGATTGGGGGCAATAACCACAATCTTCAGAACAACCCCCCGTTTTAATTGACAATAAAGTGCTAAGCTGAACCTTATTGGGATCGAAATTATTTCTGTGGACTTGATGCGCTTGGAATAACAAATCGTTAAATGGTTGATCAAATAAGCCTTGAATGGCTATTTTTTTCCAAACTTCATTTTGAATTGTTTGTTTGGTTTTTTTGGAATTTATAAATGAAACAGTTTTTTCTTTTACTGCTGACTCTAATTTAGCCATTGTAAATCCTATATACTTTTAATATAACTATTATAAATGAATTGTTAAGACTTTTTATTTTATTTATTAACAACTGTATAAATTTTAATCATATGTTTAATTTAGTTCTTTTTGAGCCAGAAATACCTCCTAATACTGGAAATATAATACGTCTTTGTGCAAACACAGGCTCAAGGCTCCATCTGATAAAGCCATACGCGTTTGACCTAAGTAGTAAGAATTTACGACGAGCTGGTTTAGATTACATAGACCTCGCTAATGTCCAAGAGCACGATTCTATTAGTAGCTGCTATAAAACTTTAAACAAAACAAGGTTTTTTGCTGTCACTACAAAAGCTTCGACTCTATATACAAATTTCAATTATCAGAAGAATGATTCTTTTATATTTGGGCCTGAAACAAGAGGCCTACCTCATGAGATACTAAACTCCGTCAATATAGAACAGAAAATTAAAATTCCAATGGTCAAAAATAACAGAAGTTTAAATCTATCCAATAGTGTGGGAATTGTTGTATACGAGGCATGGCGCCAGTTAAATTTTGAAAATGGAAATTAAGCTTTGTTACTCTTGCGTAATTGGTCGTTGAATTAAATCTAAGACAGCCTCTTTAGCTGGCTTCTCTTGGAAAAGGACATTATTAATTTCATGAGTAATCGGCATATCAATATTATGTAACGAGGCTCGCTTAGAAACTTCTTTTGCTGTGTAGACACCTTCAGCAACATGGCCTAGGCCATCTAAAATAGATTTTAGTGATTCTCCCTTAGCAAGCCTTAGTCCAACTTCACGATTACGCGAATATTCACCTGTACAAGTCAAAACGAGATCACCCATCCCAGATAACCCCGTGAATGTTTCAGGCTTTGACCCTATTTTTAAACCAAATCTCTTAATCTCGCTTAACCCTCTTGTGATCAGAGCTGCACGTGCATTATTACCAAAACCCATTCCATCAGAAATTCCAGCGGCAATAGCAATTACATTTTTTAGCGCCCCACCAACACAAACGCCTGCAATATCTGAGCTAATGTAAGATCGCATATTATTATGATGGAAAAGAGGTGCAATTTTTTTTGAAAATTCTCCATCGTTCGTTGCAATTGTGACTGCTGTAGGAAGGCCTCTTATAAGTTCTGCTGCAAAACTTGGTCCAGATAAAACTCCCCAGCTTCTAAAATCATTTTTTGAACTTGGAAACTCGTCATTAATAACTTCAAATGGAAGCTTTGCTGAAGAGACTTCTAGACCCTTATTAGCCCATAAAATCGGGGAGTCAGAGCCTATATTTTTTAAATTTTTTAATACGTTCCTAAACCCTGCTGTAGGGATTGCAGATAAAATAAAATCGCAATTTAATACCGCATCCTTAAAATTATCATTCAAGGACAATAAATCAGGAAACTTAAAATCTCCTAAGTATTTTGGATTCGATCTTGATTTTTTCATACCGGAGAGATGGCTAGCATCCCTAGCCCATAATGTCACAGAAGTGTTTCTTGCCAAGTGAATAGCTAGCGAAGTTCCCCAAGCACCTGCTCCCAAAACACAAACCTTCACTCTATAAGCCCCATACTTCTCTAGAGTTTATGAAGCCAATTAAACCCTCAATTTGCGTTTTTACCTGTCCCCAGTCACCCACAAGCATAGAAGAATTTAATTTTAAGACCACAAATTTATCAACATTAGCTAACTTATGGCTCTTATCATTTGCTTGATTAAAAATCACTGCGTTATCTTTTAAAATTAAAACTGTTCTTTCGTTATGTGTATATTTAGACTCTATCCAACTTATTTTACCATTGTGATCTTTAACTTTTTTCCAATCTTTGAGGCTAACAAGAACCTCCAATGGATAGCCTTCAGTCACAATAAACATTTTTTCTGTTACATTAGAAGGGCCTTGAAATAGTATAGCTTGTTTTGTCTTAACTGATATAAAGTCTGCCTGGGCTAAAAAACTCGACAATATAAGCGAAAGAAATAATACAAACTTATAAAATTTTTCAATCAAACTAATTAGCCTTTTTAGCAGCTCCTGCCTCTTTTTCTTTTTGCTGCATATACATCGTCTCAAAGTTAATTGGGTTAAGAAGAACAGGTGAAAAACCAGCTTTAGTAACTAAATCTGATATAGCTTCTCTCGCATAAGGGAACAATATATTAGGGCATGTAATAGCTAAAACCATCTCCATACCATCCTCAGGTACATTTAAGATTTTAAAAATTCCTGATTGTGTAACTTCGACCAAAAAAGCAGTTTCATCAGATTGTTTTGACGTTACTGTAACTTGCAAACTTACCTCGTAATATCCATCGGATAATGGTTTTGCTGCATTGTTGAGCTCAACTGAAATTTGAGGTGCCTCTCTATTAGTAAAAATTTCAGGGGAGTTAGGTATCTCAACTGAGACATCTTTAAGAAATAATTTTTCAATACCAAAGCCTGGCCCTTGGTTTTTTGATTCAGATGCATCTATTTTTGTTGAAGCTTTTTTCTTAGTTTTTTTATCTTCGGCCATTTTATTTCCTAATTTAATTTAATTAACATACTTTTAAATCATATTCTATCCCCTAAACCTGGAATAATAAATATTTGCTGTTACTTATTTAATCTTCAAGGATTAATTTATCTAAACTGCCATCGTTGTTAATAGATCTTAGTTGCTCAAATCCTCCTATATGCTTATCACCAATAAAGATTTGTGGGACCGTTTTTTCCCCTGTAATTTTTATCATTTCATCCATATAAGATGGATTTTCATCAACCATAATTTTTTTAATTTTTTTAATACCTTTATTAAGGAGCAGTTTTTCTGCATTCACGCAGTAGGGACAAAACTGAGAACTGTACATAAGAATTTCTTTCATAAATTTAAATCACTTAATAATTAGATAATTAAAGACTAACGATTAGTATTATAATTGACGTATCAAATAAAAAAAAATTCATTCCAATAAATAAATGAAAAAAAACACTTTATTGCTGCTCATTCTTGATGGTTTTGGACATAGCGATACCAAAGAATCGAATGCAATTTCTGCTGCGAATACACCTAATTGGGATCATTTACTTAAATCTTATCCAAATAGCTTAATCAATGCATCTGAATCATTTGTTGGCCTGCCTGTTGGTCAAATGGGAAATTCAGAAGTTGGGCATTTATGTATGGGTGCAGGTAGAGTCATCGATCAAGATCTAGATAGAATAAATAAATCTATCAAAAATGGGAGTTTTTTTTCTAATAAAATTTTAATTTCTGGCTTTAAAAAAATATCTCATAGTAACAATGCATTACATATATTTGGACTTCTTTCTGATGGAGGTGTTCATAGCCACATAGATCACATACTTGCTCTAATAAAGCTTGCAAAGGAGAAAGATATTCAGAGTGTATTTATTCATGCCATTCTAGATGGTCGGGATACTGCTCCTAAATCTGCCTCAGCGTATATAAAAAAACTGGAAGATTTTTGTGAAAATATAAATCTTGGTGAAATAAAAACAGTATCTGGAAGATTTTATGCCATGGATAGAGATAATAGATGGGGTAGGACACATTTAGCATACGATGCAATTGCTTGTGGATGTTCATCATATACTGAGTCCTCAGCTCAACAGGCTCTTAATAAGTCATATAGTAGAGGAGAATCCGATGAATTCGTAATCCCAACACTCATCAAAAAGTCAGATACATATTCAGGAATTAATGATAATGATATGGTCGTTTTTATGAATTTTAGATCCGACAGAGCAAGGCAGTTAACAGATAGTATTCTTAATGAATCATTTAATGAATTTGAACGCTCTTCACGACCTCACAATATAAATTATTTAACATTAACGAGTCATGATGAAAAACAGAAAAAGGCTAAATGTTTATTTAACCCAATTGATATCAAAAATCCGCTGGGTAAGTATGTTTCCGATCTAAATAAAACACAACTTCGTATAGCTGAAACAGAAAAATACCCACATGTAACTTTTTTCTTTAATGGAGGGATTGAAGAAGAATATAAAGGTGAGAAAAGAATTTTAATTCCATCAAAAAAAGTTGCAACATATGACCTAGCACCAGAAATGGGTGCGTACGAAATTACAGAAAAACTACATGAAGCAATTATTTCTGAGAGCTATGATCTGATTGTTTGTAATTATGCTAATGGAGATATGGTAGGCCATACTGGAAATTTTGAAGCAGCAATTAAAGCTATTGAAGTGCTTGATGAATGTATATATGAAATATACAAAGCAATAAAAAAAATAGATGGTCAGATGATAATTACAGCAGACCACGGCAATGCAGAGGTCATGATGGATTCAAAAAATCAACAGAAACATACTCAACACACTGTGAATAAGGTGCCTTTTGTTTATGTTGGGAAAAAAATTAAAAAAATTAAAGAAGGCGGTCAGCTGTCTGATATAGCACCAACTATCCTAGAATTAATGGGTGAGAAAAAACCAAAAGAAATGACCGGGAAGAATTTAATTGAAATTGAATAAGAAAATTAAGAATACTCTTCTCATACTTATATTTTGCTTAATATCAACGACTCTCCTTGCAGGAGAAACTGATGATGCTAAAAGTAATTTAAATAAAATACAAAAGCAAATAAATTTAATTGATAAAGAAATTAAAAAAAATTCAAAAGTTAAGAAAGGATTAAATAAATCATTAAAAAAACATGAAAAAGAAATTAGTACTACGAAAAAAGAAATTTATAAAGTAAAAAAGAAACAAAAAAATAACAAACAGAAGTTGGCTAACTTAAGCAAAAAATTAAAAAAATTAGAAATTGAAATGTTAAGAAGAAAGCAGTTACAAAACGAAATACTCTACCAATCATATATAAAACCGAAACCCGGTTACTTACAATTATTTCTAGAGGGTATAAACCCAAATGAAGTCTCAAGACAAGTTAACTATATTGGTTTTTTAACTAAAGCTCAAAATGAGAATATCCTTAAAATTGACAAGACAAGAAAAAATATTAGTGCAACGAAAAAATCAACAAAAAAAATTCTTAAAAATATTACTCAACTTAGAAAGAAAAAAGAAAGGAATGCAAAGAAGTTAGAAAAAAAGAAGAAAGCGAAAAAATTAACATTAAACAAAATTTCTAAAAAGCTTAAATCTCAAAAAAGTAAGAAACTAAAATTGCAGCAAGATGAAAAGAAATTAAGTTCCCTTGTCAAAAACTTAATGTTGAAGCTTAAGGCAGAGGAAAAGAAAAGAAAAGCAGAAAAAAAAGATACTAAAGCAGAAAAAAAAGTTGTTGATATAAAAGCTTATAAAATAAATTTCGCTAAACTTAAAAAGAAACTCAAGCTGCCTGTTAAAGGTAAAGTAATATATAAATATAATGCTAAAAGATCGGATACAGGAACAAAATGGAAGGGTTTATTTATTAAAGCTAAAGAGGGCTCCGATGTAAAGTCAGTCGCCGCTGGTCAGGTTGTTTTTTCTGACTGGCTTAGAGGATTTGGGAATATCATCATTATCGATCATGGAAAAAGCTACATGAGTCTTTATGGAAATAATGATTCACTTTTAAAGCAAAAGGGTGAGTATATAAAAGGGGGTGAGGTTGTTGCCCTATCAGGGAACAGTGGTGGGAATAAATATAACGGACTTTATTATGAACTAAGGCACAATGGAAAACCTTTCAATCCACTAAAATGGACTAAATAAAAAAATTACTCTCCAATAAAATGTAAATCTACACATCTTTCAAAATTACCAAATCGATGTTCGTAAAGAAAAATTCCTTGCCATGTTCCTAAATTTATTTCTTTATTCTTTATTGAAAAAGATAGGTTTGTTTGAGTAAGCGCAGTTCTGATATGCGCTGACATATCATCCGGTCCCTCTAAAAAATGACTATAAGCCTTATCACCATCAACAACCAATTTTGTAAAAAAATTCTCCAGATCAAGCAAAACGTCTGAGTCATAGTTTTCATTTACTAGCAGACTGGCAGATGTATGCTTAATGTTTAATGTTAATAATCCTGTATTAATTTTTTCTAAATTAATCCAACCTTTTATCTTTGGCGTAATATCATAAAGCTTTCTTCCCTTTGTTGATTCAGTAATATTTCCAAAAATTTGAATCAAATTAGCCTCTATATTTTTTTATAGCTTCTAAATGAGCCATACAGAAACAATAATACGCCTATAGATATTGCACTATCAGCCACGTTAAATGCAGGCCAATAAAATTCAGCGATGTGAAAATAGATGAAATCAATTACATAGCCATAGCTTATCCTGTCATAAAGGTTTCCAATTGCTCCACCCAGAATAAGAAGTAATCCTATAACGATTAACATATTTTTTTTATATTGGTTAATTAGCCAGGGGATGTATATAACTGCAAGCAATGAGATGACAATTAAAAAATATCTTTGCCATCCTCCTTGATCACTCAAAAAACTAAAAGCTGCGCCTGGGTTTTGGAAATGAACAAAGCTTAAAAAAGATGTAATTTCAACTTGATCACCGTACATAATTTTATTTTGAATATAATTTTTTGTAAGAATATCCAACAAAAAAATAGACGAACTAATTAAATATAATTTAAGCATAAAGTCTTATTTCACCATCTTCATAAAGATTATTTATGCATCTTCCACATAACTCTTTATGCTTTTCACTATGGCCAATATCTTCGCAATAATGCCAACATCTCTCGCATTTTTGATGCTCACTTTTCTTTGCACTTACTTCTAGCTTTTCATTTTTCTTAATGGTGACTTTTGAAGCAATAAATATAAACTTTAAGTCATCATTAAATACTTTTAAACTATTATAGATCTCTATAGGAGCACTAATCTCAACATCTGACTGAAGAGAAGACCCAACAATACCTTTTTCTCTTAGCTCTTCTATCTTTTTATTAACAATACTTCTTATTTCTATAATATTTTCCCAATCATTTAAGTCTTTACCTTGCATCAAATTTTTTGGAAATTGATACCAAGTTTCGGTAAAAATACTTTTTTTATTATTTTGAAATATAATCTCTGAAGCTTCATGTGCAGTAAAGCTTAGGATTGGGGTCATTATCCTTATTAATGAATGCGTTATATGAAATAACGCACTTTGAGCTGATCTTCTCCCATGTGAGTTTTTCTGCATGGTATAAAGCCTATCTTTAATGACATCCAAATAAAATCCTCCTAAATCCTCTGAGCAAAAGGAAACAAACTTTTGAATGCCTAAATAGAAATTAAACGCATCATAATCTTTAATTATTGATTCTTGCAAGGCTTGGCATTGATGCAAAGCAAACCTATCAATCGATAACATTTTTTCTGGCGTTACTAGTTTTGTTTCTTTATCGATATCTTCAATATTAGAAATCAGAAATCTCAAGGTATTCCTAATTCTTCTGTAGCTATCAGCCACTCTTTTCATAATCTCGTCAGAGATATTAAGCTCTCCGGAGTAATCAGTGGAGGCAACCCATAATCTTAAAATATCCGCCCCATATTGGTTAATAATTTTCTGAGGAGAAATAACATTACCTTTAGATTTACTCATCTTGTGGCCATCGCCATCAACTACAAAGCCATGTGTTAATAATGCTTTAAATGGAGCCGCGTCGTTAATTGCACAACCTGTCAGCAAGCTTGATTGAAACCAGCCCCTATGCTGATCAGAACCCTCAAGATAAAGATCTGCAGGATAATTTAACTCTTCACGATCTTGAATTACAGATTGATGGGTAGTACCAGAGTCAAACCAAACATCTAATGTATCGGTTGATTTAAAATAGGCTTTTGCGTCATCACCTAGCGTAGAATCAATATCTAAATTGAACCAGGCGTCTATACCTTCTTTTTCCATCTTTTTAGCAATTTGTTCAAAAAAAGAACTAGATTTTGGATGCGGTAGATTTGTTTCTTTATTGAGAAATATTGGTATCGGCACTCCCCAAGACCTTTGTCTAGAAATACACCAATCAGGCCTTTTCTCAATCATCGACTTCAGCCTTCCTTCTCCCCAATTTGGAAAAAAACTTGTTTTTTTTATTACTTCTTCAGCTTGACCACGCAAAGACATATTTTTCTTATTTTTTACATCCATCCCAATAAACCATTGTTCCGTCGCTCTAAAAATGATTGGAGTTTTATGTCGCCAACAATGCGGATAGCTGTGGGTAAAATTTTCTATAGAGAGCAATGCTTCGTTCTCTCTGAGAGTCTCTATAATTTTTTTATTCGCATCCCAAACACTCAGTGATCCAACAATATCAGTGTCTTTTATAAACTTTCCATCCTTATCCACTGGGCTTTCAACAGGTAAGTTATAACGACTTCCAACTACATAATCATCTACTCCATGAGCTGGTGCAGTATGAACTAAACCTGTACCGGTTTCAGTTGTTACATGAGGGCCACAAATGATAGGCACATGCTTTTCTTTAAATGGATGGCGACATTGTATATTTTCAAGTGCTATTCCATCACATGAACCTACTAGATTACCTTCAAGCTCATATGACATTAGCTTTGTTTTTGATAATTCAGTTGAAAGTATCAAAAATTTATCCTCTATTTCATATAACCCATACTCAAGTTTTGGATTGACACAAATGGCTTCATTAGCTGGAAGCGTCCAAGGGGTGGTTGTCCAAATAACAGCAAAAATATCTTTATTAATTTTATAATCAAAAATTCTTTCGATGGATTCCTTATCAATACAATTAAAAGCCACATCAATGGCTATTGATTTTTTATCCTCATATTCGACCTCAGCTTCAGCAAGGGCAGAACCACAATCTGTGCACCAATTAACTGGTTTACCCCCTTGATATAAGTAGCCACTTTCATAAATCTTTGCTAATGACCTTATAATATTAGCTTCGATTTTATAATCCATTGTGAGATAAGGTTTATTCCATTCTCCAAAAACACCCAATCTTTGAAAATCCTTTTTTTGACTCTCTACTTGTTCATGGGCATAAGATCTGCAAAGACTTCTAAACTCTTTTGGTTTTAAATTTTTCCCATGTTCTTTTTCAATGACTAATTCAATTGGTAAGCCATGACAATCCCATCCTGGGATAAAAGGAACATCAAAACCAGAAAAAGTTTTTGATTTAATAATAAAATCTTTTAAAATTTTATTTACAGCATGGCCAATATGAATATTTCCATTTGCATAAGGTGGGCCATCATGAAGAATGTATTTTTTCATTCCTAGACGTGATTTCCTAATAGCGTCATAGATTTTTTTATGCTCTAAGCTCTTTAACCATTCAGGCTCTCTTTTCGCAAGGTTGCCTCTCATTGGAAAGCTAGTTTCTGGGAGATTAAGTTTATATTTGTTTTTTTCTGTCATAGATTTTGCTTTTCAAAAAAAAGTTTTGCTTTAGTTACGTCTAATTTAATTTGCTCTTTTAACTCATCAAGTGACTTAAACTTTTTTTCATCTCTTAATTTCTTTAAAAAAATAACATTTACATGTTGGCCATATAGATCTGATGAAAAATTCAGTAAGTGTACCTCAAGTTGCAGTTTATTCTCTCCCTTAATTGAAGGTCTGATACCGAGATTAGCAACACCAAAATGATTTTGAAATTTTACAGCAAAGACACCC
>Ga0209711_10002268_pt1 | contig 17524 bp, 37 predicted proteins | sample ArcticOcean_MG_C_7_FD_187441 | JGI IMG/M metagenome (GOLD analysis project Ga0209711, IMG submission 187441) | Marine microbial communities from western Arctic Ocean - ArcticOcean_MG_CB11_88 (SPAdes) (version 2) | ecosystem: Environmental > Aquatic > Marine > Oceanic | place: Arctic Ocean... | reverse complement strand
TATTTATGTTATTGTTTTTAATAATCATTAGCAGCTGTCGATCAACACACGAGCCATTTCATTTTGTTAAAGTATTAGGAATAACTCATGCAGGTGATACAGTTCTTATTGATGTAAATTCATTACGACCAAAAATTTATAATACCTATCAATACAATAATACTATACAACCTAATTACATACCTTATCAGCCTCAAATTATTTTTAGACCAGTAAATAGACCAAGGCCAACTATAGTTACGCCAATTGGAATAAAGCCTATAGTTATTAATCCACCTATAAAACCAATAAAAAAGAAAGGTTAAATATGTTGTTCAATGAACATTTATGTATGCTTAATAGTTATCAGATTTTAACTGGTAAGAAGACATATGAGGATATGTTAAACAATGGCGATGATCTTTTTTTAGTTTTTAATCCATCAATACCTTTAGTTGCAATGGATGATGATGTTTACGACTTAGTAAGGCTATATTTTGAAGCCAGGGAGGATTACGAAAAGTGTGCAGAGATACACTGGGCAAAATGTATTGCTAAAAGTTTTTAGAATAATTTTTACGTTCTGCTTCAAGCTTGTAATATAAAAAAGCTTGAAATCCATTTACGTGTGAGTCTGTTGGAAAAAAATACTTCCAGCCTTTTGACCTTCCTTTATTAATGTAATAGAAAAAAGCCACTGCAAGTTTACCGCCAGTTTTTACAAAATTTACGCAAGCAGTGTGATCTGACGTTGGTATCACTTCTTCAACAGAAAATGTTTCGTTATTTACATTTCCAACTCTGTTTACATTAGAATATCTATCGGCAATTGTTTGGCAAAAATCTTGTAGTTCTATGGCTATTGTTTTATTCATAATAATTGTTGTAATTTTTTTATTTTTAATAAAATTTTAGCAGACTGAGGGAGTTTTTTTAGTCTTAATATCTCTATAATTATAGAGGGTTTATCATTTGTTTCAGATTTCATCAGACAAAGATTTTATTAATTCATTCATTATATTAATAATGTTTTTAGCTTTTATCTTTGCCTCTTCATGGTCTCTATCCATTAGATCTTCATACAAATCGTCAGTCAGTGAATGCATATTATTAGACACATAGTTTATGTGGTTAATAGCTTGAATGTCATCAGCTGAAATGGGTGTTGCCATTAATCGATAGATTTTAATATTAGTCTTCCGACTGATTGATCAATTTTTGAAATAGCCTTGTATAATTTTTTTGACTTTGACTTTGTAGTTTGTCTTTCTGTCTGTGAGGAGTCTTTACCCATGTTTGTGTAAAGAGTACAATCTATAAATAATAGTGTATCAATTTTCTTCTTGTCTGACCAAGATTTAAAATTTAAAATTTTGTCTATATCTTCAACGTTATACTCCATTTTGATAAATGTAATAAAAATAAATGAAACATCAAAATCTTTCTACCATACCCCAGACTCCTGATGAGCTATATTCTTACTTAGATTTAAACGCACATATAACTCTTCTAACTGTGTTAACCCCTGAAAAGGAGTTACCACATTGTTTTTAAATTTTAATTTTTTTTCAGCGCCATTGTCAGAAAATAAAAAATAAATATCAGGATCAGTGAAGCTTGGGGCTAAACATATGTCGTAATAAGCTATTAAATCTATATGATAATTAAGTATGCATTGCTCAACATAACTAACGTTACTGTCTGTTAACACCGCTATATCAGTATATGGTTGACTAATATCTTTATTATATAACCTTATTATATTATCTTTTTTAGATGCCTTTCTCATTTTTTATATAACAATTTAAATTAATTAAATCAAGATATTCATCTGATGTTATTGTTTTTAAGTCAGATAACATTAAAAAAGAACCTTGAGTTCTTATTATTTCTAAAGCGAAATAAACACACTCTCCTTCATATTTTACTACACCGCCTAAAATTTGTGATATAAAATTATTTACTGGTGTGTATATAACGTTTTCATCTATATGCTTAGATATGTTTAAAGAAAGACCGAAGTCTATTTCGTTTAAAGCCTCTAAGTATTCATCATACACATCATATCCGCTATCCTTTATATACTTCTGTTTTAAATCCATGCTTCTCTAATTCTTTTAATCTATACCTCTGTAACTCTGACAATACTCCCTTTGGTTTTTTTATTTCTGAAAACAAAACATCACATCCATAAGGTAGAGCAAGTAAGTCTGGTATGCCGTTCTTATTAGTTAGCTTTAATTTAATAACATAATAACCCTCTGCTTCAAGCTCCTTAATTCTTTTATTTTGTATCTGTTGTTCTGTCATTTCTGTAATCTAATATAAATCCTATTGCCACTATTAAATTCATTCCTATTGATGACAATATTTCAACCACATCATGAAAGTTGTGAAATGATAAATGTATGTGACCTACCACCCAAAAAGGTATAGCTAAATTTTGGCTTATCCAAATTACTAAAAATTTTATAAACTGTCCCATAAGTCATTTTCTGTTAAATATTCTGGATTCATCATTGGAATCCACATATCATGTGGCTCTCCAAATATCCAAATCGTTTGACAATATTCTCCTAAAGTTTCCTCTGTCATATTTAATTTAAAGTTAATAAATCTCTTTTAAAGTGCCTCAAGGTGTAGTCCTTTTTCTTTATAACTGCCTTGTATATGTCAGATTCAATTCCTCCACGAGAAAATATCCAATACACATCACTCTCTAATCTTTCTTTAGTTGTCATACGATCCCTGGACTGCCAGTAACTGGTAGCTGAAAAATCTATATTGTAATAAACAAGAGCATCAGCTTTACGTAAACTAATTCCCTCTCTACCACTGACAATTTGTAAAGCTATAGTTTTATTAGTTTCATTAAACGTACTTAAATCAGTACATAACTGATCTCCATAAATTTCTTTCAGTGCATTAAGCTCTTCCTTAAACTTATAAAATATTCCAATTTTTGCATCAGCAAAGTTGTCGTGTATAAACTGCGCTTTACTTAAATCCAGAATCATAGAATTACCAGACTCAAACTTTACAGTTCCAGAATACATCTGATGAAGCTTCATCATTAACTTCACTGGTGTGTCTGCTAATATAACATCATCAGCACCTTCAACAACTAAATGTTTTTTTAACTTATTAGTTAACTGATATGTTATTGGACTCATTTCAACTTCTAATATATGCTCCCTGGTTTTTATTTTAAACCCAGCTTCTTTTTGAGTGTAAGCGATTGTGTGAGGTTTCATTTCATCAATAATTATTTGTAAACCATCGGAGTAATCGTTTATGATAAAAGAATTGATTTTTCTTTGCTTAACATTCACGTAGTGTTTAGAAAACTTATAAAAGTTTACATAATCACTGAAGGGGTGTTTGCGAACTACTGATACCTGGTGATACATTTGACTAAATGATTCAGGTGTTGGTGTCCCTGATAGAAATATTACAAAAGGATCATTTTCTAAAATCAAAGAACGCACTTGCGTGGATCGTTTGTTTCTTTTTGGAAAAGCACCCATACCATGGGCCTCATCACATACTACCATATCCCAACTTTTTTGGTCTATTTTGTGTAGTGATTCGTAGTTAATAACAGTAATACTGTAAGAAGGGTTAAGCAGTTTATAATCATCTTCAATACTGGTTATGGCTTTCTTTTTAGTTATAAATAAAAGGTTTGAGACTGGCAAAAGCTCACTTACACCCAAGCTCGTGAGAGTCTTACCAGTCCTTACCTCCATCGCAAGGTAAACAAATTTATGTTTCAGCAATAGAGGTTTAGCTTTATTAATTATTTCTGTTTGATAGTTCCTAAACTCCATGTTAAAAATCTATTGAACCATTTTTTTCTAACTCATGTTTACTTCTAAATCTTATCCATCTTCCAACAGAGTCTCTGTCTTCCTCTGGTCTACAATTATATTTATAAACTGAGTATGCAGACAACCACTTATAAAATTTAGTTCTTGACACTGTAAATTTAGACTTTGGGGCAAAGTCAGGATTATCTTCAACAAAATCTAAATACAAATCACTTTTATAAAGCCTACCACCTTGTCTTAACTTTTCGTGTTGCATACCTCCACCAATTTCTCCACTCCATTCTAAAAATTCATGGCAAGTTTCGGCAGATAGTTGTCTGGTTTTTAAGTTTACAAACTTAGATTTAATTAATCCATGATTCATGTATGTCTGTACGCATTCAATCATATAGTTATCAAACTGACACCATTCATCATCACCCCATTCTCCAAACATTAATTTACCAAATTCCATAAGCGGAGTAAAGTCTTTGGTATAGTGTTGCGCTAACTCTAATTCCCATTTTCTTCTTTCAAAAGAAGATCCTTTTCCTTTAATTGCGTAATTAGTGGTTATGGTTACTTTTGGAGACTTACTAAATGGAATTTTAATAGCATCCTTATTTTTCTTTTCCAAGGTAAGACCTTCAGTAACTACACTAAACAATCTTTCAAAATCAAAGTGTTTTTTAACATCATCAAAACAAAGTATTTGAGTATCAACACTTACAGTTTGATAAGCAAAACTTTTTTCAAAATTAAAAGATTTACCATCTATAAATACTAACTTTTTCATATGGCTTAACGCATTCATAAAAATACCCTTACCTGTTCCTCCCTCTGGATTATCTGATATTACCTCATCATTCAATATAACGGCTGGGCAATAGGATAAGTTTTTCCAGGCGTGTAATAGGTATCCAATAGTAGATTTCATTGAGTTTACTCTTTGTTCGTCTTTACCGCATATGTTTGATACAAACTGTTGGTAATCACAACTGTTTCCATCGCACTCATTAAACATTCTATCAATTACGTGGTCTTTCCATACGTATCCACCAAGGTCTAAGTAGTCTATTCTTTTTACTTGATCGTTAGTTACTTTAACCGCGCAATTCTTGTAGTATAAGTATGCGCTATCTTTTGTATCCTCTATAAAATAAACCGCAATAGAGGATAATAAAGTCAAAAACTCTTCTCTAAAGTACCGCGTATGCTCTGCAAAATAATTATAAACACTTAAATCGTCCACCTCTAAAAGATAGTTCAGAATAAAATCTTTGATTTCTTTTTCAGAGGTGTGATCTATTAAGTTGTTTGTAACTTTTACGAAAACATAATTTTTACTACCCTCTGGATTGAATTTATAGAATCCGTTTTCCTCCAGGAACTGTTTAAAAAGTATATGAACTATTTTAATTACTCCTTTATCGTTTTTTGTCCAAAACTGATTGTTTGCATTTTCTTCATCTAAGCGAGCCAATACATTGTCAATTGTTGCGACCTCAATGTCTGACTCCTGGAGTTGAGATCTAATTTCTTTTTTTGGTACACCACGTTTTAATTTAATCCGTAGGTTGTTAACCTTATCCTCATCCTCATAATACTTTGTACCAAAGTTGTGTTTCTGTGCGTAGGCACTATCTATGGTTCTTTTAATTTCTGATTTTGTAAAACTTTTAGTTTCGTAGTTCATTAAATTAGACTCAGCTAACGATTGGTAAACACCAAAGTCATTAAAGGCCGCAGCTAAAACATATGCGTTATTGTTTCTCTCTCCCTCATTCATTGGGTATTTTTTAGTCCACCACTTTATAAGAATATCAACTATTTTATTCTCATCAGTAACGGGTATAGTAGGAATATCTACGTGTTTATTTACCTCTGTGTATTCTTGCTCTTCAATTCTATCCCATAAACTTGATTGAGCATTGATATGAATTAATGGATCATAAGACTCATAGCAGACTCGTGAGATGTTTTTAGATGTCTTATCAAAGTATTCGCTATCTAAATATTTTTGAAGGCTTAGAAAGTAGCTTTTATGGTTCTCTGGAATTGGAGGTATTTTTACTAAGGCTTTTAGTCCATTTCCACTTGGGGAAATAAAAACTGTATAGATGTATTTATTTTTAGATAGCTTTTCTTTTTCCTGGAGCAAATCCCTATCGTTTTTATATCCATCAAAATCTAAACATATTAAACCACTATGCTCTTTTATAGCCTTATCACTTCTCTTTGTGAATGTGCCGCTAAAACAAATTGCTGGTAGTTTTTGTTTCAATATATTTCTATTGCTCTTATCTTTTTCGGCACGTATTTTTTTGACAATATCTTTTGAAGCGCCATCTTGGATACGATTTAAAACTAAATTAATATTTCTATAGAAGGGTTGAGAGGTTTGTTTTATGTCTTTGAATATGGTAATGTCCATTATATGTTGATTTAATGTTGATTTAATTTTACTTAACTATCTCTTTATTAGTTATTTATATATTATTATGTCAATAATGTCAATAATATATAGTAAAAGTATATATAAGTAATATATTTTTTTTAATAATTTCTATAAGTCTCTAAATATAGTCTTATTTCTGTCATTCGTCATTTGTAAAGGTAAAAAAAAGGGAGCGTTAACTCCCTTGTAGTATTTGTGTTTTTTTAAAAGGGAAGATCAGGATCTTCAGTTGCCTGGGGTTTTGCAATTGGCGTCTCTGCCTTTTGCTCTGGCTTAAACGTATCAATAGCTACATAGTGAGTCTTACCATATTGATCAACCTCTCTTTTTTTCTGAACTATAAGTTTAACATACTTCTTGTTGTTGTACTCAAAAATCCAATCTTTTGGAAGATCTGATAAACACACAGATACTGCGACCTGGTCTCCATCAAATTTTTCTTTTCCACTTCCTACGTAAATTTTGTCTTTTACTTCACTCATTTTTTTATTATTTTAATTGTTTGCTCCATTTGGTTTAATGCAGAATACATAATATCATGTTTATGCTCTACACTGTTACAGGACATTGGAACTTCTATCCACATAATAGTTTTTTTTGGTGTTAACTTAAGCTGATTATAAAGTCTGCCTATGTATGTATGAATTAATATCTTCAGTTGCTTCATTACTAAAATATTTATGATAAACTTCAACTGCTTGTTCTACTTTTTCTTGACCACCTTGTATAAATGTTGGAGAACATTCAAAAATACCTAATCTTGCAGTGCGTTTATCTATTACTAAAAAAATTAGAGGCTTACCAAATAATCTTTGGTATATATATGCTTGGCTATCGTAGTTATAAGTTTTAGCTGAGTACATAAATTTATCAATGTCAGAACTTGTTTTAATATCAACTATTAAATTACTTTTATGGTTTAAAATATCTGCTTTACCTTTCCAATCTAAATTCATTATTTTCTGAATCTCTGGAATCTCAAACTCATTACCATCTTCATAAATTAAATCAAACATCTCCATGTTAGAGGTCATTTTGGTACATAAAAAATCCAGGTGTTCCCTTTCTTTTGTTAGTAACAACATATCTTCTTTTGAATCTAATAATGCATCTTTATATTTAGCAGTTGATCTTGTTGATGCATCAACCTCCTGGAAGTCTTTTACTTTATGTGGTTCTAATATTTTAGTATGAAAATATCTTCCCTCAAGCATTGGTTTTGTAAACTCATTATTTACACGAAATTGTGTTGGGTTCTTTAGTAGCTTACCTATGTCAGAGTTTGATAAATATTGCTTACCAAAATCTCCGTAGTATTTATCATCATCCTCCAGGTTCTTAAGTATGTCTGCTTTAGTCATCTTTTATTTAATTAAATTACCTCAATAGAGGGGCGTCTTTCCGACCTGTCAGTCTTATTGTAATTTAGCGAGTCATTTATGTTACTCAGTTGTTAGTACACCTCTCACTTTTGACACAAGCATTACAACGGCCAACATTAGCGACAACTAAGGCAATAAAACTGTGTACCAACAATAATTTTTTATTAGTTATCTTTCATAGATTTAGCTAATTCTTTTTTAACTGTAGCCTTGATACTGTATTTAGCTTTTAATCTCTGAGTAATTTCTTCCAAGCCTAACGCTTTATTTTTAGAAACATAAGTTAGCACCTTCGACCAATTCATGTCTCCAATATCAAGAGTAATTAATGTTTGGGTTTTTTCTTTTGTAGTTGTTACTGTCTTTTTTGTTTCCTCAAACTCTGGAATGATTAAAGTATCTTCATTAGCATATAAGTTTAAGCCAATCCCATGCATTGCAATAGCTTTTGCCGTAGATCTTTGTATTGCAGTATTTACGTCCATTGACGTTATTTTATCAACAGTCAATGACTTATGTCTAAAATCTTTTATTGGAAGGTAATCAATATGCTCTATGTCTTTTACTATAATACCAACCTTAACATACCCAGTCATTCCATCTGAAAACCAATTTAACCCTGTTTCTGGAGCTTCATACACAATTCTTTGTGCGTTTTCGTCTTCTTGCTTTAGATAGTTCCAGGCAATAACCCAGGATAAGTAACTAAAGTTACCCTTCTTTTTAACGTGTTTAGTTACATCTTTTGCAACCAAATCTTTAAAGTAATTGTTTTCTGTTTTGCTCATTTTATTTAATTTAAAATTGATTTTAATTTAAGTTGTAGTTCTGCGTGCTTACACAAAACGAATTCTCTTTTGTTTTTTAAGTTCTGAATGTGTTTGTCGTTTTTACGTGTGTTCACTTCAGTTTTTATTTTATTTTCTATAAGCCTTAACTTATGAATACAATTATGTATTGCTAATTTTACACAACCAATGTCCCATCCGTATTCAGTAAAAAAAGAATATTCTTCATTATTACATTCTTTATAATATGAACCTCCTTTTGAACAATTTAGTATTTCAATACGAGTTGGAAACTTTTGAATTTTAACACCCATTTTTATAACATTATAACTAAATGGAGGTGCATTGTTTATTTTAACAACCCTGGTCGTTTCAACGGCTTGACTTAATATTTCTATTAAGCTATACATTGGTTGATTTTAATATATCGTTTATTAAATTTGTAACATCTGTATCAGTTTTCATAGACTCTTTGGCTTTATTATATCCATGAATAATAGTGGAGTGAGTAACTTTAAAGTTATAAGTCTCTAAAAACCTTTGAATATAAGATATTCTAATTGGTCTTTCCATACATAAATAGTACAACATCTGTCTTGCATCAACCAGGTCTTGTCTCCTGGAGGAAGTAAACATTTCATCTAAAGTTAAATGAAACCTTTTAGCTACCGCAGTAGCGTAATCATCAAATATTTCTTTTTTCATTTTACTTTTTTAGTTTGTTCAATTCAAATTGCAAATGATCTATCGCTTTTTGAATATCCTCGTTAGGTAGATCGTGTTTCTTATATGCTCTTAATATATAAGTACAAGCAGTCCCTAAGTTATATGTTAAATTAAAATTATTTACTACTTCGATAGCAGTATAATTATTTTCCCCATCGTAATAAGATGGGGTGTCAATTTTTATTTCATCTGTACTTGTTGTTGTCCAATGATGTCTGTTTATTGCCATAGTATCCAATTTATAAATTTATATATTTGAATCCCAATTAAGCAAGAAAGAACAATCATTACTGACCAAACTGCGAGTTTTAAATTTCTATCATCTCTATTCATAGCTATATACCTAAAGGATATTCGTCATCTTCAATAACTTGAACCTCGTTGTTTGCCTCCTGGTTTTCTTCATCGTCTATTTTGTGCTTAGGATCGAATGAAAAAAATAATTCCTTTAAAATGTTGTGCATGATTTGATTATATTTAAATTAAACTTAGTTCACAAATATAGTATAAAATAGTCATAAAAACTATCTTTACTCGTAATAATTTACAGATAAAGATATTGCTACATAGTCATAGTATGATCCTATTTCTGAATGTATTACCTGGTCTTCTCCTATTGCTACGGCAAAAACCTTTTGATCTTGCTCCTCTAAATCATTTAAAAAATCAGTAATCAACTTTACATCAGTATAGTAGTGTTCCCATTTTAACTCAAAATTACTTTCATAGATCAACATTCCTTCAGAGTTTTCTAATTGTAAAGAAAACAAGTCTTCAAAAACATTTCGTTTGTCTCCGTTTTTTAGTTTAAATAAATTTTCCTTTTCTTCTTTTGGTATCCCTATTATTACCTGGCTTCTATATCCCATATCTTTATTTTTAAATTAAACTTACTATTATTACCGATGCTATTAAACCCACTATTGATATTGCTAATGCAATCAAACTGTCGGAATATTTTTTGTCCGAACGCCCTTGTCTTGATCTATATTGTCTTATTTTTTTATCCTTCATCTTTTTCTATTTTATCAGCCCATATACAAGCCTGGTTATAAATTCCGTTATCATAACATTGAATAAAGTCTACAAAGCTATTAAACCATTGCGTTTTAAGTTTTAACTTGTTTACTTCTCCTTTTGCTTCTATGTAATCTCCCATTAAATCGGTGATTCTGTCGAAGTCTCTGTCTTTTTGTGTTTCCGCGTATGCCATTTTATTTAATTTAATTATGTTTATTTTCTTGAGCGTATTCCCATACCCTGGTATTTAGATCATCGTTTACCCAATCCCAAAAAAAGTCGGTTATATCTACTCCGTTTAATTCTACTTCCAGAATTTCTAAATCATTCTCTGGAGCATTTTCGTGATCTCCATCGTCCCAATAATATTCATAAGAAATATTTAGATCATAGTTATCTTCTTCTATAGTATAATTTCCTCGTGTTTTCATAAGCGTCCGCTTGTTTTTAATTCTTCGCATTCATATCTCCATTCTGATTCTGATTTTGGTTCATTCATTCCTTTTAGATCATCTACTCCATTACCCAAAACAAATTCAGATTCGTTTAACTTATTTTCAATATCATCAATCCAATCTTGTTCCTTGTAGATTATAAATTCATTTATGTATGTATGGAAGACTCCTTTATCTAATCTATAATTATCAAATTCATTTTCGTCAATATCAAATTCGATCTCTGCAAATTTATGATAGACTTGTCTTTGTTGTATTTTAACTTTCATAGCTTTAATTGTTTTCTATTAAGTTTAAAACATCGTGTATTTCTACTCCTTGAGTTTTTTTATCGTTCCATACAAAAGTTTTTATACGTGTTTCATATCCAGGTATAGTTTTTAAAATCCATCTTACCCAATATTTTGAAGTAAAATATACTTTTATATCTTCTCCCATTTTGATCTCTTTAAGGTTTAGTGTTTTTTTATCTGATTCGTTCCAGGATTTTGTTTTTTTATCATAACCAATTAAGTCGATTAACATTTCTTTTTTATCCTCCAAAGTTAAATTATTAAATTCTTTTGGGTATCTCTGATGAATTGCCTCCTGGCAAGTATCTTCAATATCTTGAATTAACTTTGTGTGTTGTTCAATTCCGTACAAGTTTTTATAAAATTCTTGAAACTTACGATAATCTGTGTATTCTCCAAAAACTTTAAATTCAGTCTCATATTCTATGTCTTCAATATGTAGGAAAGAAATTTTACCAATTTTGTTTTTGGTAATTCCTCCATGGCATTGCGTTTTAAATTCTAAACCTTTTCCGTTTTCTGTGTCTATGCTAAAACTAAATCTTACATAGTCATCATACTTTTTAATTTTTACTACTTTCATAATTTTACTTGATTTTAATTTATATTTAATTTAATTGTTTTCTGTAATTACTCCTTCAAATTCATTAATCAGATCTTCAAGATCAGATTCATTTTCCATTATATCCTGGTAATCTTTAGTGTAAGGGTAGTAAGGAGCGATAAACGTTCCTCCGCCTTGTCCATCGTTCCAAATTACTACATTTAATTTGTTGGTCTTGCATTCGTATCCCAATCCTCTACGAGTATTGAAATACCTTACACTTCTTACTTTTAATTCTTGTTTTTGCTCGCTCATAATTCTTTTCTTTGTTTTTTATTATCTTCTACTTCTTGCAGTATTTCTGCCTTGTAGTTTTGAGTAACTATTAATAAGGCTATTTCTCTGATCCAATCTACATTGGTCATTTTACAATTATCTAAATCTATTTCGTAAAAATATTGTAAATCATCTCTTACTTGTGTAAAGTCTTTATTACATATAGATCCCTGGAGTTCTTTCTCCAATGCTTCTACTCTGTATTGTAAGAATTTAATCTGTTCGTCTTTTGCGCTCATGTTTATTTAATTAAATTTTGAATTGCTGAAACGTCTATTGTTCCGTATTGCCTATGAATTTTATTTAAATGCTTTTTTGCTTTCTTAAATTCCTGGTCATTGCCTGGATTTTTATATATATAAATCATTCGGCGCAAATATGTAATTTCGTTTATCATTGTTTTTTATTTGATTAGTATTTATTTTAATTGTCTGATAAGTATATTTTCTGTATTTCCTCATTTTCTTACACCCTCGCGATGATCCGCAAGAAGCAAATAAAATTCCTAAAATTAACACTACTATTATTTTTTTCATCTTCTGTATTTTAAAAGTTACGATCTAATTATATTAAAATTAAAATGCGAGTTATTAAAAAACTTATCATCTCTTAACCTCGCTTCTTTTGTTTCGGCTTCTTTCCAATCCTTTATATATTCATCGCTTGTGATCTCGTGTCGCGTTGCATCTGAGGTTTCAAATATTGCGATTGATAAAGTCGAAGAAAAATAAACCTTTCTTTCTTTTTGGTCTTTTGTTAGTTTTAAAAATACTTTTTTCATAATGTTTTTTGATTTAGAATTGTTTTTTATTTTTATTGTTATTATTAAGGTTATGTATTTTTATTTTTATATAAGTTAATAACATCACTGTTAATATTGTTATTGATACCTCGATTAATATTATCATAATATTGTTATTTATCTATTATATCACATATATTTTCCTCGTGAAACCAATCGGCATCGCACCATTGTTGATATATGTAGTTATATTCTACATTCATTGCTTTTGCAAGTGCTTCAAAAATTCTTTCTCTTACCAGGCTATCGCATACACCTATTAAATCGTATATGTTTCCATAACTATCAAGACATTCAAAAACCATTTTAAAATTTATGTTGCTATCTATTCCCTGGCCTAAATCATCTGTTGAATATTTGGCCAGGTAAAACGCTTTTACGTTGCTTGTCGATCTTAATTTAAATTTCATAATGTTATTGATTAAGTTTAGAATTTAGTTTTAAAATGTGGTAAGACATGAAATTGAAATAGTTTTCGCATATTCTTTGCGCCATTTTTTCCGTGTATTCTTCAACTTCTTGCAGTTCCTTTGCTAACTCTAAAATTGAAGACGGATAAAAAGGAATATCTAAAACACTTGGCAAACCTGCAAGCCAATTAGCAAAGCGATCTTGTTCGTTTGGGTGTCTTACCTGGTTGTATTTGTGATTAAATTCTGATTCATAGCAAGACATAACAAAGGCTAATTTTTCCGCGTGTGTTGTTGCTTCTGTTGTGTGATCTTCTGTATTAATTGCATCGATCAAATACGTTTGAATGTTTGCAAGATATTTTTTTGAATTTGTGCGTAACATAGTTTTTTAAATTGTGGGAGCGTTTCCGCTCCCTGGTTTATATTAATTAAAATAATCTTTTAGCGTTATAGAATCAGCTTTTAAAAATGGGTGAAAGCCTTGTTTAAAAATACCTTCTAAATTCTCTTTGGTTTCCTTCATCGTCAAGCCTCCGCAAAAATAATCTGAATGTTGATTTTTATAAAAAAACCATTCGTTATAATCGTTTTTACAAATAAATCCAATCTTACCATTTGGCACGCCGTTTGTGTTTTCCTGGTCAATGTGGTAAACGTGATAAACTTTTTCTATCTCGATTATTTGCCCTGTGTTATCTCGATAAATTTCTTCGCCTCTTTTATAATCTATAATCATAATAATAAAGTTTAATTAATGTTTATATAAAGTTCAAAGATAGTTTATATAATGACATATACAAGCATTATTTTAATTAACATACTATGTACAAAGATATTAAGGTTGTAACGTGCTGATAACGTGTGAGTTATAGATGTAATTTATAATGATTATAAATAAGAAATGTTTGATATTGTCGGCGCTCGTGGTGGTATAACGCGAAGACTCTAAACGTCTAAGCGTTGTAATGTTCTCTCCAGGATAGGCGGAGCGGTGGGCGGAAGAGGAAAGGCGCGAGGCGATACGAGGCGGAGCGCGGAACGGCGGACGCGGTTCGGCGGTGGCGCGGTGCGGTGGTGGTGATGGTAGAGCGCCGAGCAAAAGCCGAAACAATCCAAGCGGATTTTTTAGAAACTTGAACAACTTTTTTAAAACAATTGATTTCTTTTTTTGGAAACTTTGTCTTATATTATATTATTACCCTCAACCCCTAAGTGTCTGAATAGAAAAAATTTTTTTTACTATATTTGTCTTTTAATTAAAACAAAACGTTATGCATAGTAAAAATTTAAACTCAAAAGATTTTGTTAACGGACTTTATATTGAGGGTGGTAGATTAATTAATGATAGACCTGATTCAATGACTGGTATTCAGAAAGCTGCATCTATAAAAAGATCTGTAAAGAATGATCGCAAGATTAATCAAATTGCAGAGGCTATAGAGCTTGCTGATGACAACAAAAGCTTTAGACAAATAAGATTTTAATCACTCATTATCTTTATTTTAAAAGAGAATCTTAACTGGTTCTCTTTTTTTTATTAAATATGTACAATAAGCGACACAATAGTGTTAGTCCAAAAAAAAATCGACACAAACTAACTATCTATTTTTCAATACTTTATATTAATATTTATCTTTAATGTCGATAATGTCGAAAAAATAGTAATAATAATAATATAAAAAAAGTAGTAGTAGTAGTAATATATATATAAATAGATTGGAGCAATGTTTTTCTGCATTCGACATTTATAATGATTATGTATTTAAAATATATATTGTATATTTGTATAAATTAAATCCAATACAATGAGCAACTATGTACCAAAGGATCTTTTATTCGATAATGAAGGAAGAGACAAATTAATTAGTGGAATATCAAAAATATCTAAAGCTGTAAAGAGTACTTTAGGCCCACGCGGAAAGACTGTTCTTATAGAGTCTTCAAATCACACACAAGGAATTACAATTACAAAAGATGGAGTTACTGTTGCAGAGTCTATATCGTTAATAGATCCTGTAGAGAACTTAGCTATTACTATGATGAAGGATGCAGCTCGTAGAACTGCTAATTCCGCTGGTGATGGAACTACTACTGCGATTGTTTTAACTGAAGCGTTGGTAAAAGCTGGTGAAAAGTTTTTAAAGCCAGAGCATAATATTACCGAGGTAGTTAAAAATATAAAAAAAACCACAGAAGATGTTATTGATAGGTTAAAAAGAAATAGTCGTAAGGTAACTCCTTCAATGCTAAAGGATGTTGCTACCATTTCTTCCAATAATGATTCTGAATTAGGTGAGATTATTTCAGAGGCTTATAAAAAAGTAGGTATTAATGGAATAGTAACTATTGAAAATTCTCAAAACCATGAGACTTATGCGACTGTTACAAACGGCATTAAGATTGACAGAGGTTATACCTCTCAAATGTTTATTACTAATCAAAAAAATGATGAAGCTATCTTAGAAGATACTTTAGTATTAGTTTGTGATCAGGAGATAAGTAATATTCTTCAAATAGAAACTATTTTAAAACCAATTATACAACAATCTAAAAAACTTCTCATCATTGGAGCTTGCTCGCCCAATGTTGTGAATACTCTGGCGGCCAACGTAGTGAGAAATGGACTTAAGTTATGTAATATTATACCGCCAAACTTTGGCTATAAACAACATGAGCTTATGCAAGACATTGCGTTGTCGGTAGGGGCTAAATATTTCTCAGAAAAAACTGGAGATAACTTAAATTTAATAACAATGGATGACTTAGGCCAGGCGGATAAAGTGATTGCTGGTAAAAATCAAACTGTTATTATTAAAAACAACCAACTTACCAAGGATATAGAAAATAGAATTAAAGAATTAAAAGAGCAGCAAGAGAATACAGAAATTGTAGAAGATAAGGAGTTTATTAATGAGCGTATCGCAAGTTTATCTGGATCTATTGGAGCTATTTATGTTGGAGGAAACTCTGATGTAGAGCAAAAAGAGAAGTATGATAGGGTAGAAGATGCTGTTTGTGCTGTTCGTAGTGCTTTAGAGGAAGGTATTGTAAGAGGTGGAGGATCTGCTTTATTTTATATTGGTGAACACCTGGAAATACAACGCTTTAAAGCAAAGCCTGAAGATGAATTTGATGACGAAGATATTGCAGATGTTATTTTAGGACACGCAATGTGTATTCCTTTTTATCAAATATTAGAAAATGCAGGTATTGCTCTTAGGGGTGCAAGCACAATTTTAGTTAAATCACATGGATTACCTAAAGACTATGGTTATGATGTTAAAAATGAAGAATACGGAGATATGTTTAAAATGGGTGTTGTTGATCCTTTAAAAGTAACTCGTCTTGCTTTATTAAATGCGGTAAGTGTTGCAACAACAATACTTAGTACTAACGCAATTGTTACTCATGCAAGAAAAATAGAAGAATAGATATGAAGCCAATCGGGAAATATATTATTATAAAAACAATTACTGAAGAGGTTAAAACTTCTTCAGGGTTATTGTTATCTCAGTCAGATGTAGATGATTTTAGATACAGGAAAGGCTCAGTAGTTAAGACAGGAACAGATGTAACTGTTATTAAGGCTTTAGATTTAATCTATTACGATAAGAACGCTGGACACACTATGATGATTGACGATAATACTTACACTATCATACAAGAAAGAGATGTAGTTATAGTTCTCTAATTTCTTTATTCATTTCTATAATCATATTACGATATACTTTATCCATATAAGAAGCATCGTTTCTAAAAAGCGGATTAGATATAGCAGTTTCTGCTAATTCTTCTCCGTTTAATTTTTTATATATGGTGTTTATTACTCGTTTAGCTTTATATGTTAATTCATATAAGGTTGCTTCATTACCTTTTTTCTTTCTCCACACGTGAATCCATTCTTCATTTAGTAATTTACGGAAACGACATATATCCCAGGACATTATTTCTTCGTATTCTTTAAATTGACTTTTGTTAAATATCTGCTCACTATACAGGAATAGTAACATTTCTAATTCTGGTGTTCCTAATTCGTATTTTACCTTAACCCAGTATCTTATAACTCTCCAGTATTTCAGAAAATCGTGGTCAGGTAGTTTACGAGTAGTATTTTTTCTTGGGTATACTCCTTTAAATTTCATTAAATTAAATTGTTATCTTTGTAAAGATAAAATAATTATTTAAAACATCAACAATATGGCAATGGGAGGTGGGCCTGGAGGTTCTAAGATATCAAAAAATAAAAAGGCGATAGCAAAAGTGGCTGGAAAGGCAAGACCAAAAATGACTATGTTAGCAAAAAGATCTTTAGCTGCTCAAAAAAAGAGATTAGCTAAATGTGCTAAAACTAAAAAATGTAGTCTTAAAAAAACAGCCAGAATTAAAAAAAACATAGCAGGTTTAAATTCTACAGGAAAGACTAAAGTAAGAAGAGGTGTTGATAAAGGTATAGAGGTAGGCAAAAAAGTAGCTAACTCTAAAACTGGTAAAGTAGTACAAGGAGTTATTAAGCTTGCAA